>Ga0172373_10005152_pt1 | contig 18044 bp, 17 predicted proteins | sample Lak10m_2_FD_114546 | JGI IMG/M metagenome (GOLD analysis project Ga0172373, IMG submission 114546) | Freshwater microbial communities from Kabuno Bay, South-Kivu, Congo - kab_092012_10m | ecosystem: Environmental > Aquatic > Freshwater > Lake | place: Democratic Republic of the Congo...
GGGGTTCTGCGCTCCGGCCAGCCCTGGAACCCAGTTGGCCGCCCAACGCCAAAAACTCCCGAACAGATGCCTTCCCCTTAAAAGCCGTCTTTTCTTCTTCCCAACTCAAGACCGTATCTACGAGCCGACCAGCTCCCGGATCGGCTCGCCGTGCTCCACCACGAAACGCGGGCGGCGCTGGTGGTCCTCGTAGGTCACATCCACGGGCACACCCATGTGGTGGAAGATGGTCGCCGCCAGATCACCCGGCGTGAGCGCGCGCGAGGCGATTTGCCCGCCGTCGCGATCCGTCGAGCCGATGACCTGGCCGTGGCGGAAGCTGCCGCCAGCGAGCGTGATCGAGGAAACGTAAGGCCAATGGTTGCGCCCGTCCGTGCTGCCCTGCGTGCCGATTTGCGGTGAGCGCCCGAACTCGCCCATCGCGATGACCAGCACGTCGTCCAGCAGGCCGCGCTCGCCGAGGTCGGTGACGAGCGTGGTGAAGAGGTGGTCGAAGACCGGCAGCAGCGGGCGCAGGCCGCTCCAGATGCCGCCGTAGGGCGGGATGTTGTCGCCGTGCGTGTCCCAGGTGCCGGAGGCGGAGTGGTTGCTGAGGTCGAGCGTGACGTAGCTCACGCCGCGCTCGACGAGCCGCCGCGCCAGCAGCGCCTTGCGGCACCAGTCGTGCGGCCCGTAGCGGTCCACGATGCGCTGCGATTCCTGGCCGAGGTCAAAGGCCGCCTGCGCCTGCCCGCCCGCGACGAGGTCGAAGGCCTGCTGGCCAAAGCGGTCGAGGGCCTCGACGGAACCGGAGTTGTCCACGTCGCGGCGGAGGGCGTCCATCTGCTGCGCGAGGGTCTGGCGCGAGCGCACGCGGTCGAGCGTGAGTTCACCGGGAAGCTGAAAGAGCTGGCTGACGTTGTCGCCGATGAAGGGGTTGTAGCGCTGGCCGAGGTAGCCGGACCACGCGAAGTGCGTGCGGTCGCGGACATTGAGATGCACGGCAGGCGGCATCCCCGCCTGGTTCGCGCCGCGATGCTTGGCGACGATGGACGCGAAGCCGGGATACATCTTGGCCTCGGGATTCGTGCGCGGCTCGGCGCGGACATTGGCGGTCTGCATCACCATGTTCGGCTGGTGATTGCTGCCGCGGCAGTCCATCGAACGGATGAGCGTGAGCTTGTCCATCAGCGCCGCCTGCTTGGGCAGATGCTCGCAGAGGTGAACACCCGGCAGCTTGGTGGGAATGGTCTTGAACGGCCCGCGATAGCCGGGTGGCGCGTCGGGCTTCGGATCCCACATGTCCACATGGCTGGGACCGCCGGCCATCCAGAGGAGGATGACCGATTTGTTGCCGCCCATCGCACGGCCGGTGGCGGCGGCCTGCGCGCGGAGCCGGAGCAGGTCCGGCAGCGTCAGCCCGCCGAGGCCCGCGAGGCTGGCCTTGAGCATCGAGCGGCGGCTGGAGACGTTGAGGCCCTCGCGCACCCGCGGGTTCAGCGAGGTGAACGCGTGGCGGTGCGTGCTGGCGTGATCGCGATCAGCGGGCATGGTGCAAACGTAGAAAGGCCGACGCGACGGGTCAAAGGGGAATTCAGCGCCGGCGGGCCTGGGGCTACCGCGTCGCGCGCTGCTGCATCCAGACGATGTCGGGGTTGTTCGGGCTGGCGCCCTGGCTGGCCAGCAGCACGCCCGGGGTGGGCATGCAATAGACACGAGGGTGCCAAGGTTTGTCCTCGAAGGACGGTTGGAAGTTGTCCGACCCTTCGCCCTCCCCGCGCCTCTGGCAAGGGGGGGGTGGCAAGCGTGGGTGTGACGCTACTGCGCCAGCCACCAGCCGCCCACCATCACCGCCGCCAGCGAGCAAAACGCCATCATCCGCCGATACGCCCGCGCACTGCTGGCGGCCAGGCTCCGCGCCGACAGGCCGACGAGCGAGGAGAACGCCACCATGGCCGCCACCGTGCCGAGACCGTAGGCGCTGAGATACCAGACCGCCCCGGTCATCGTTGGAAACGCCAGCGCCGGCAGCACGCCGAGGAAGTGCGAGCTGCCCGCCACCCCGTGCAACGTCCCGACCGCAAACGCCGCGTGCGTGTGCCGGTGCTCCACGCCGCCCGCGTGCGTGTGCGCCGTCGTGCCGTCGTGCGCGTGGATGTGGACGTGCCGCCGGCCCTCGTGCGTGTGCTCGTGCGTGTGGACGCGCTCACTCAACGCACGCCGCGCGCCCCACAGGCCGATGCCGATGAGCACCACGCCCACGAGCCGCTCGCTCCAGGAGGAAATCGCGTCCAGCGGCAGCCAGTCGCGCAGCACCAGCGAGAGCAGGCCGATGAACAAAACCCCGCCCGCGTGCCCGACGCCCCAGCGCAGCCCGACCTCCCACGCCGCGCGCCGCGACTCCGCCGCGAAGGGCGCGACGGCCGCGAGATGGTCCGGCCCGGAGACGACGTGAATCGCTCCCGCCACAAGCCCGGTGACAACGGAAATCATGCTCTTGCGTCAGAGCGCCGGCCCCAACGGGCGGCGAGCGTAGGAACGTGGTTCAGCGAAGTAAAGGAGAGCTTGCCACGCGTCACCGCACGGCTCACTTCATCTCCACGCGGATCTGCCGCGCGTCGTTGATGCCGAGTTCGAGCAACGCGGCGTTCTTGTAGAGGTCGGGGGAGAATTTCGCGGAGGGGATGCCGGCCTTCTGCCGCTGGGCTTCGAGTTCCGCGAGCGAGAGCGTGTCCAGCGCCACGGGGTCTTTGGAGAAGCGCAGTTGGTTCAGCGACTTCGCGTAGTGCAGCAGCGTGCGCTGCTCGCCCTGATACTGGCAGATGAGCGCGTCGGTGATGCAGAGCGCGAGGCGGTCGTAGAGGGCCGGGAGCGCGAAGATCTCCGGCACGGCCTCGGCCAGCGCGCGCGGGGTGGACTCGAAGCGCAGCGTGTTGTCCACGCTGCCCAGTGCGAGGCTGTAAAAATGTCCGCCCACGCCGGCGAGGTTGTGGTTCAGCAACGGCGCGATGCTGATGTGCCGCGTGATGTCGCGCGCGACCAGCCTCGTGACGTAGGACTTGCGCCCGATGCCGTCGCCCTTCTTCCCGAACTCGGCGTCGCCCCAGATCAAGTTGCCGAGCAGGGAGTTCTCGTAATAGGTCTTCTCGTCCCAGCCGGCGCTCGCGGCGGCGGCGATGCGCACCCCGTAACGCGCGGCCAGCTCGAAGTAGCCGGCGATGCGCAAGTCCACGAGCTGCTTGTCCCAGATGACGAGGTTCGTGCGCGGCAGGCCGGCGGCGAGCAAGCCTTCCACGACGGCGGCGACGACCGCCGGCCGCGTCCCGCTGGTGTGGCCCGGCGCGGAGAAGACTTTCAAGCCCACGACGTCGTTGGTCTTCACCACCGCGCGCCAGGCGTCCGCGACGGTGGGCTTGCCCGTGTGCGCGAGGATGCCGCGCTCCACCATGCCGCGCACCACGTCCGCGCGCGGCGTGAAGGCCGCCATCGCCTGCGCGTCCTGCACGACGACGACGCGGGCCTGCGGGAGTTGCGGCGGGGCGGTGAGGGGCGGAGCGGCGGCGAAGCTCCAAATTCCAAGCTCCAAGCTCCAGAGAAACACCAAGCTCCAAATCCCAGCGGCTCGGCGGCCCAGGCCAGCTTGCGCCGCGATTGGGGCCTGGTGTTTGGAGCTTCGCCGGAGCTTGGAGCTTGGAGCTTGGAGCTTTTCCCCGCGTCCGTCCGGCGCCACGTTTGCTTCCGCAAACCAGCCTTTGTCCACGCTGTCCTGTGCGTTTCTTGACACTGCGAGCGGCGGATGTTACCGACGGTCACGATGCTGACCAATCAAAAGTGCGCCGCCGCCGGACGGCTCCTGGCCCTCCTGCTGCTCGCGACGCTCGCGGGCTGCACGCCGCCGGGACCGCGCGCGCTGCTCACCGGCGAGCGGCTCATCCAGGAGGGCAAGTTCAACGAGGCCATCGCGCCGTTGACGGAAGCCACCGTGCTGCTGCCGCGCAACGCGCAGGCATGGAACCATCTCGGCCTCGCAAGCCACAACGCCGGCCGCGCCAACGACGCCCTCCGCGCCTATCGCAAGGCCCTCGACGTGGATGTGAACCTCGCCGCCGCGCGCTTCAACCTCGGCTGCCTGCTGCTGGAGATCAACCAGCCCGGGGCCGCCGTCAGCGAGTTCGCCGCCTACACCATTTCCCAGCCCAAGGCCGTGGATGGCTGGCTCAAGCGCGCCCGTGCCGAGCTGCTGGCGCGGCAGTTCGACGCGGCGGAGAAGAGCTACAAGGCCGCGCTCGCGCTCAACCCGAAACAGCCCGAGGTCTGGAACACGCTCGGCATCGTGCAGCTCTACCGCAACCGCGTCTCGGACTCCTTCCAGGCGTTCAACCAGGGCGTGCAGCAGCAGTCGGGCTACGCGCCCGCGCTCTTCAACGCGGCGCTGGTCTCGCACTTCTACCTCCCGCGCCGGCCGGTGGACACCGGCCCTTCGCGCTGGAGAAATACAAGGCGTTCCTCGCGCTCAACCCGACCGCCGACAATCTCGACGCCGTCCAGCAGGTCATCGCCCACCTCGAAACGGACATCGCGCCCAAGCCGCCCGCGCCCAAGATCGTCATCCCACCAGCGACCAATCCGCCGCCCGCCGTGGCCGTCACGCCCAAGCCGGAACCACCGCCGCTGCCCAAGCCCGTCGAGCCGGTCGTCGCGAAGAAGCCCGAACCCGAGCCGGCCAAGCCCGTGGTCGTGGCCGCCGTCGTGAAGCCCGCGCCGCCGACGGTCCTCCCGCCGAAGCCCACTCCGGAACCGTCGCCCAAGCCCGCGCCGCCGGAGCCAGTCGTGCCAGCCTTCCGCCCGGACCCGCCCGCGCCCAAGCCCGCCCCGCCGCGTCCCGCCGCCGACCCCGCGCCGGGCTGGGCCGGCCCGCGCTATGCCTACCTCGCGCCGGACGCGCCCACGGCCGGTGCCCGCGCCGACGCGCAGACGCACTTCGCGCAGGGCCTCGCCGCGCAGCGCATCGGCAAGCACAGCGACGCGGTCGCCGCCTACCAGCGCGCCATCCGCGCGGACGGCGCGTTCTTCGAGGCGTATCACAACCTCGGCATCGTCGCCGCGCAGATGGGCGACCTGCTCAAATCCACCGCCGCCTACGAGACCGCGCTGGCGCTGGAGCCGGAATCAGCCAGCGCGCGGTTCAACTTCGCCCTCGCGCTCCAGCGCGGCGGCTATCTGCGCGACGCCGCCGTCGAATTGGAGAAGCTGCTGCGGCAAACCCCGGACGACGCGGGCGCGCACTTCGTGCTGGCGAACCTCTGCTCGCAGAACTTCAACCTGCCGGCCAAGGCCCGCGTGCATTACCTCCGCGTGCTGGAGCTGCGCCCGCAGCACCCGCAGGCCACCGCCATCCGCTTCTGGCTGCGCGAGAATCCCTGAGCCGGCTACTGCGGGAAGACGAAGCGGTTGACGTTGGGGCCGGATTCGGTGGCGGCCTGGTTCAATTGCACTCGCAGGCCGGATTCGGTGACTTGCTGCACGCTGCCGTCAGCCAGCGCGTAATTTCCGGCCGTGTCATGGTGGCTGGCATTGGTGGCCCAGGTGGCGTTGGTTGCGATTGAGACAAACGGACTGCTGCCACGGCTGCTGTAGTGCGGCGCGGACCTCGAAGGGGCGATGTTTCCGTCACCGGCCAGAATGGCGTTGTTCATGTTGCTCCGCACTCCGACGCCAATGAAGTAGCTCACGGCGTTGTTCTGCATGCGGAACAAACTTTGCGGCGGTGCCGCCGTTCCCCAGCCGAAGTTTGTGGCGGCTGACCGGCCATGCACGTCCCCGGGACACCACAAGACCTTCGGGCTGCCCAGCTCGTTGGACAGAACGAGAAACTGCGTCCAAGCACGCCGGTCAAGGCCGCGATCCGTCAGCTCAGGCATTTCAAAGGGGAAACGCCCGTCATGGTCATGGGCGAAGACTTTGAAGGCGAGGGCGACTTGCTTCAGATTGTTCGCGCACTTGATGCGTTCAGCCTTCACTGGAGTTCCAGTGAGAGCAGGCCTCAGCATCAGGATCACAACGACAAGCAGACCAACTACCACAACGGCCTCAATGAGCGTGAACGCTTGCCGCCGGACTGAGGTTGGGGTGGGAAGTTTCATGGTTTGCAGGGTTGGGGGTCGGTTGCCTGCCTTGGATAGCAGGCGCGGTGCCGAGATAATTCCCGAGCGAATCCGGTTCCTTCGCCGGCCACGTTGCGCGAGCCACACTCACCCGGCGGCTTCCTCACGCCGCCCGCACATTTCCCCTTCATTTTCCGCCCGCGACGCGGCAAGTTGTCGCCATGCAAGCTGAAGTCGGAAGCTGGTTGACCGGACTGACCCCGATGCTCGCCGCCGCCGCCGAGACGGCGACCAAGGCCGCCGCCAAGGCCGGCGAAACCGCCGCCACCGGGCCGTCGGTCGGCCTGTTTGACGTGCTGCTCCTCATCGCCATCGGCCTGGGCGGCTGGCGCGGCAAGGTGCGCGGCATCTCGGAGGAGCTGCTCGATTTCCTGCAATGGCTCGTCACCATCGTCGCCGCCGGCTTCCTCTACTCGCTCGTGGGCGACCTTCTGGTCCAGGCGAAGCTCCCGCGCCTCTATGCGAACATGGGCGGCTACCTCCTCGTCATCATCGCCATCTCCATCCTCTTCGGCTTCATCAAGAAGAGCGTCGGCAACAAGCTTGTGGACAGCGATTTCTTCGGCGGCTGGGAATACCGGCTGGGGATGTTCGCCGGCGCGATCCGCTACCTCTGCATCTGGATCGCCATCCTCTCGCTGATGAACGCGCGCTACTTCGACCCGGCGGCGGTCGCCGCCGAGCGCAAGTATCAGGAGAAGGAGGTCGGCATGGTGCTCATCCCCTCGTGGGGCATGGCCCAGCGCATGGCGCTCCACGACAGCTTCACCGGCCCCTATATCCGCCAGTTTCTCGCGCACCAGTTGATGACCCCGGTGGGCCTCACCCACAACGCGCCGAACCAAAACACCATCGGCAAGCAGCAGCAGCGCGTGCTCGACGACGTGACCTCCACGCCCAAGCCGGTGCCCGCCCCGCCGCCGGAGAAGAAGTGATGGAAGCGCCAAAGAGGCTCCAACCACCAAGTTCCAAGGTCATCAGCCGGGAGCCTCGGCGTTGGAGTTTGGAAGTTGGAACTGCTTTGGAACTTGGAGCTTGGGATTTGGAGCTTTCATGCCCGGCCTGATCCCACCGCAGAAGCTCGAGGAAATCCGCGCCGCCAGCGACATCGTGGATGTCATCGGCGGCTACCTCGGCCCACTCAAGCGCGCCGGCGCGAACTTCGTCACGCTCTGCCCGTTCCACCGCGAGAAGTCGCCGAGCTTCAACGTCAATCCGGGCCGCCAGATCTTTCATTGCTTCGGCTGCCACAAGGGCGGTGACGTGTTCACCTTCGTCAAGGAATACGAAAGCCTCTCCTTCATCGAGGCCGTCCGCCGGCTCGCCGAGCGCGCGCGCATCGTGCTGGAGTTCGAGGACAACCCGCACGCGAAGCAGGCGCGCGGCGAGAAGGAATCGCTCCTCCATCTCCACGAGGAAATCTGCAAACGCTGGCAGACCGCGCTCGCCAACGATGCCGCCGGGCAGATCGCCCGCGACTACCTCGCCAAGCGCGGCGTCTCCGCCGAGGCCGTGAAACTCTTCCGCCTCGGCTACGCACCGGACCTGTGGGACGACACGGTGAACTGGGCGAAGTCCAAGTCGTTCGACCTCGCGCTCGTCGAGAAGGGCGGCCTCATCATCCGCAAGGAAGGGGCCGACCATTTCTACGACCGCTTCCGGGGCCGGCTCATGTTTCCCATCTGCGACGAGCAGGGCCGCGTCATCGGCTTCAGCGGGCGCGTGCTCGCGGGCGACGAGAAGACGGCCAAGTATGTCAACTCGCCGGAGACGCCCATCTTCACCAAGGGCCGCGTCATCTTCGGCCTCGACAAGTCGAAGCGCGCCGTCGCCGACAAGGACTGCGCCATCATCTGCGAGGGCCAGCTCGACCTCATCGCGTGCTTCATGGCCGACGTGAAGAACGTCGTCGCGCCGCAGGGCACCGCGCTGACTGCCGACCACTGCCGCATCCTGAAACGCTACGCGGACGAGGTCGTCCTTTGCTTCGACTCCGACAACGCCGGCCAGAACGCCGCCGTGCGCTCGCTGGACATCCTGCTCGCGAGCGGCCTCGCCATCCGCGTCGCCACCGTGCCCGCGCCGCACGACCCGGACAGCTACATCAAGGCGAACGGCGGGGCGGCGTTTGAGCAGCTCGTCGAGCGCGCGGAAAATTTCTTCGACTATTACCTCAACCGGCTGTGTGTGCAGCACGACCTCGGCACGGACAAGGGCCGCCTCGCCGTGCTGCACGCGATGGGCGAGGCCACGCAGAAGACCGGCAACGCGGTCCTGATTGACACCTACGCGCAGAAGACCGCCGCGCGGCTGGGCGTCGCGCCGGAGGCCGCGCGCGCGGAGTTCAAGAAGATCGCGGCGCAGAAGCCAAAGTTCATCCTGCGCACCGAAGCTCCCACCGCCCGTGCCGGCGGCTTCCAGCCGCCGTCCACAACATCCAGCACGCCCAAGCGCGGCGATTCCAAATCTCCCGCACCGGACCCCAACAGTCCGCCGGACGATTACTACGACTCCCAGCCCGCCGCGCCCAGCGAAGGCCATTCCGGCGACGCGCTGCCCGGCACCGACCCGGCACCGGAGCCGGAAGCCCCGCCGTCGAAGCAGGAGTTCTGGCTGCTACAGGCGCTCTTCCACAGCGACGACCAGATGGAGTGGCTCGCGAACACGCTGCGCCTGGAATGGCTCACGCACCTCGGCGTCCGGCAAATCGTCGCCCATCGGCTCGCGGGCTACGCGAACCAGTCGTGGCACGGCCCCGCGCAGTTGCTCGGCGAGTTGCCCGACGATGCCGCCCGGTCGCTCTGCACGCAGGCGATGGCCGAGAGTGACCGGATGCTGGCGACCCCGCAGCCCCGCGAAGGAGAGGACGCGGTCCGTGCGACGCGCATCCAGGCCGAGCGCGAGAAGGCCCGCCTCGCCATGCTCCGCGACGTGCTCACGCGGCTGCGCAACGACTTCATTGACCGCCGCATGTCGGAGCTGAACCGCGAGCTGAACGCGCCGCATCTTGAGGACTCCGAGCAAAACTCCCTCCTCCGCGAGCGCGAGCAGTTGCGCCAGCAGAAGAAGCAGCCGCTGGCGTGAGTTGTTTCCGGGTGGCACCCGCGTCTCGCGGGTCGTGCCGGGCGTCCCGCCCGGCACGCGGGCCAGAAAGTATGCAGTGGCCAGGATGAACAAGGGCTTTCCAACTCGCGCCAGCGGTGGCTTGCACTTGCTTCGGTGCCACTTCCCGTTCGTTCGTCCGCGCATCGGGCGGGACGCCCGATGCGACCCGCGAGACGCGGGTGCCACCCGAGGAGGATGGACGCGCCACTCAACAACTCAGAACACCCGCCAGCGCGAGAAGAACAGCAGCGCCACCAGCGCGAAGAACGGCACAAGGATGGGCAGCGCGTAGCGGAAGAAGTAATCGCCGAAGCTCGGCGTCTTCACCTTCGCCGCGTCCGCGATGGACTTCACCATGAAGTTCGGGCCGTTGCCGATGTAGGTCATCGCGCCGAAGAAGACCGCGCCCAGCGAGATGGCGATGAGTTCGTGGTCGTGCTGCGCGACGAACGTGGTCATGTCCGCCGGGTTGCTCAGGCTCAGGTGATGCCGGCCCATCGCGGCGGCGAGGAAGGTGAGGTAGGTCGGCGCGTTGTCCAGCACGCCGGAGAGCGCGCCGGTGCACCAGTAGAACTTCATCTCGCTGTTCAGTCCAAGCTGGCCGGCGTGCGTTTCGAGATAGTCCAGCGCGGGCACCATCGTGGCGAAGATGCCGATGAACAGCCACGCGACCTCCTTCACCGGCGCGAAGGTGAAGTCATTGGCCTCATGCACGGGCTTGGCCGTGGTGAAGTAGGAGCCGACGGCCGCCGCGACCATCAGCGCCTCGCTCAGGCCCGGCGGGTTGCGCAGGAAGACGGCGGCAAGGATGAGGCCAAGGAAACCAAGGTTGTGGAGGCCGTCAATCTTCCACGTCTCCTGCGCGGTCTCCTTGTCGCGGACGGGCTTGGGCGCGCGGAGGAAGTTCTTCGAGTCAAAGGCGTAGAAGATGCCGATGAGGCCGAACACCGCGACGCCCCACGCCTCCCAGCAGCGCTCCAGCGTCCACCAAAACGGCACGCCGCGCAGGTAGCCGAGGAAGAGCGGCGGGTCGCCGATGGGCGTGAGGCAGCCGCCGACGTTGCTGACGATGAAGATGAAGAAGACGATGTGAAACGCGGTGATGCGATACTTGTTCATCCGAATCCACGGGCGGATGAGCAGCATCGAAGCGCCGGTGGTGCCGATGAAGTTCGCCAGCACCGCGCCGATGAGCAGGAAGACGCAGTTCGCGCCCGGCGTGGCCTCGCCCTTCACGCGGATGTGGATGCCGCCGCTCACCACGAAGAGCGAGCCGATGAGCGCGATGAAGCTGACGTATTCGTGCGCGACGTGGAGCATCCGCACCGGCGCGCCCAGGCCGAGGACGTAGTAGCCCACCGTGACCGCGCCGAGCGCGAGCGCGACGTGGTGGTAGTGATGCTCCCACCAGTGCTTGTTGATGAACGGCCCGGTGGCGATGGCCGCCAGCAGCAGGGCGAACGGGAAGATCATCCCCGGATGCGGATCAAGCGTCGGGCCGGCGGCGGCGAGCAGGGTTGGCAGTGCGGCGAACATTGCGGCGGATGATTCGGGAAGGCCGTGAGCGCGGCAAGCTCGCTTGCAAGGCGGACCACATGTCCGCCGTGAAGCCGCCCTCTCCTGCTCGTAATCCTGATCCTAATCCTGCTCCTCCGGTCGGTTCGGGCGGCATTGGGATTAGGATCAGGATTAGGATTACGAGCAGGAGAAAACCCGCGCGCCCAACAGCGGGCAGGAGTGTCCGCCTTACGATTTGCCGCTCGCCAGTCCGCGTCGCTTCCGGTAGCTAGGAGCCGTCCATGACCAGCCGACGCGACTTCTACGAGCAGCGCGCCCCGCAGCGCGTCCGCGAGGCCGACCGCCACTACCACACGCTGCTCAACCGTCACTTCGCCTTCCTCATCCCGCCCGGCCAGCGCGTGCTGGAGATCGGCTGCGGCCTGGGCGACACCCTCGCCGCCGTGAAGCCCGCCCGCGGCGTCGGCGTGGACTTCAGCCCCGCGATGGTCGAACTCGCCAAGGCCCGCCATCCCCAGCTCGAATTCCGCATGGCCGAGGCGCTCGACTTCACCAGCGCCGAGCCGTTCGACTACATCATCCTCTCCGAACTCGTGAACGACCTGCCGGACGTGCAGGCCGTCCTCGAACGCGTGCGCGGCCTCGCGCACCCGAAGACCCGGCTCGTGCTGAACTTCTTCAACCAGCTCTGGAAACCCGTCCTCAGCCTCGCGGAGTCGTGCGGCTGGAAGGCCCCCACGCTCCAGCAGAACTGGCTTTCCGCCGGCGACATGAGGAACCTCCTCCACCTCGCCGGCTGGGAGGTCGTCAAGCAGGACACCCGCATCACCTTCCCGCTGGACATCCCTCTCGTTGAACGCCTCTGCAACCGCTGGCTCGGCCCCCTCGCGCCGAACCTCTCCCTCGCCGTCTTCATCGTCGCGCGACCGCGCCCCGCCGTGCCGCCCGACCGCCACTACACCTGCTCCGTCGTCATCCCCGCGCGCAACGAGGCCGGCAACATCGAGGCCGCCGTCCTCCGCACGCCGGAGCTGGGCAAGGGCACGGAAATCATCTTCATCGAGGGCCACTCCAAGGACAACACTTGGGACGAAATCCAGCGCGTTGCCGCGAAGTATCCCCAGCGCAACATCAAGGTTCTCAAGCAGCAGAGCAAAGGGAAGGGCGGCGCGTGCCGCGAGGCCTTCGCCGCCGCCACCGGCGACATCCTCATGATCCTCGACGCCGACCTCACCATGCCGCCGGAGGAACTGCCCAAGTTCTACGAGGTCGCCCGCAGCGGCGCGGCGGACTTCGTGAACGGCGTGCGCCTCGTCTATCCGATGGAGCAGGAGGCCATGCGCTTCCTGAACATGATCGGCAACCACTTCTTCAGCCTCGCCTTCTCCTGGATTCTGGGCCAGCGCATCAAGGACACCCTCTGCGGCACCAAGGTCCTCTTCCGCCAGGACTACGAACTCATCGCCGCGAACCGGGGCTACTTCGGCGAGTTCGACCCCTTCGGCGACTTCGACCTGCTCTTCGGCGCGGCGAAGCTGAACCTGCGCATCCTCGATCTCCCCATCCGCTACAAGGCCCGCACCTACGGCGACACGAACATAGAGCGCTGGAAACACGGCCTGCTCCTGCTGCGCATGACGGCCTTCGCGGCGAGAAGGATGAAGTTCATCCGTTGAATGCCGGAGGATCGGGCGAAGGAATCAATGTGCCGTAGCCTGCGCGTGGGGCGGGCAGTTCGCTGTTACGCACTTATTTCCACTTTCTATTCCGCCGGGTTTAACGCCACATCTCCTACGAGGACGCCATCGCTACTGGAATAGCGGTAAACAACCGTGACACCAAGACCAAGTAACTTTTGAACGCCTTCGGAAGCACGTATGCTCTCACGAAGCTTGGGAGCTGTGATAGTGTCCCAACGCACCCTGTCGATCTGGTGGGAGTTCAACGAAACCAAAGTCAGGCTATAAGCGATTCTTCGACCCGGCCCCGCTGTAGCTCCGTCCAGCCTCGTATCCTGATCTATCATTCGTGGTGCCGATGAACTGATATTGCGAGCTGCGTTTGCGAGCTCCTCCTCTGGAGTTACGACCTTGCCGGTTCCCAGCACCTTGCCGATTCCCAGCAGAATCCCGCACGTCAAAATCAATGGGCCTGCGATCCGAAAGAAGCCCTCGCAGCGCGCTCTTTTGACTGGATCAATAATCCTCCGAGTGGTGCTCGCACCGGCGAAAGTAACGTAAAGCCCTACTGCAACCATGATCAGGCTATCGACGATGGAACCAATTTGGTTTGCAGTCACAATATGCCGAACGGCCGGCTACGGAAAAGTGAGCGGCAATGAATTCAACCTGTCAAGGCTCGGCGAATGTGGGCCTACCCATCCGCTACAAGGCCCGCACCTACGGCGACACGAACATAGAGCGCTGGAAACACGGCCTGCTCCTGCTGCGCATGACGGCCTTCGCGGCGAGAAGGATGAAGTTCATCCGGTGAGGCCGGCGGAACAGGGAAGCCTTCGAGCGCAACGACTCGGGTCACTTCACAAAGGCGTGCCAGACCAGCAACGCTCCGACCACCGCCATGAACCCGCCGACGAGCGCGAACTTACGTGCGTGGTTCTGCCCGGCCGGCATGCGCTTCTCCATGATCCGCGTCAGCAAGTTCGGCCTGAGCAGGTAGAGCACGCCCTTGATCGTCCAGACCCAGCCGAGGAGCGTCACGATCACAACGAGGTCCCACGCCCAGACGTTGTGCCCGAAGGCGATGACCGTGCCGAGCTGGAGGTAGAGCCAACCGAGATAGAGCGGGAGAAAGCGGTTACGCCGCCACTCTTCGAGCAGGTCCGCCCACAGTTGCGCCCGCAGACAGTGCGACAGCCCGACGATCAGCAAACCGACGGCGATCACGCGCTCGATGAGCAGCTCGACAGTCATTGGGCGGAGCCGGCGGTTTCCGGCAAAGGCGCAGCATCGGACGAGCGGGCCTTGCGCAAGCGGCTCACAAGGCCTTGCTCGGGAGCAAACACCCAGGCCACCACGAAAAGGCCCGTTGCCGCCACGACCATCGCGGCGGCAAGGGAGCAGTTCAGCCAGACGCCGAGGTGCAGGCCCAGCACGGAGCTGAGGGCGGCGTGCAGCACGGTGAGGCCGAGCATCACGGGGAAGCGGTTCGAGAGCAGCGTCGCGGTCGCGCCGGGGAGGATGAGCATGGCGATGACGAGGATGGCCCCGACCGCCTCGAACGCGCTGACCACGACAACGGAGAGCATCGCCATCAGCGCGTAGTGGACGAAGGTCGAGTTGATGCCGAGCGAGAACGACAGCGCGGGGTCGAACGAGCTGACGAGGAGTTCCTTGTAGAACAGGCCGATGAGCAGCACGACCACGAGCGTCACCACGGCCATGCGCACGACGGACGGCGGGCCGAGCTTCAGCCCGGCCAGCTCCACCGACCCTTCCAGCGGGATGAAGGCGATTTCGCCGTAGAGCACGCATTCCTGGTCGAGGTCCACCTTCGACGCGAACAGGCTGATGAGGATGACGCCCACCGCGAACAGGCTCGTGAACGCGATGCCGATGGCGGCGTCCTGCTTCACGCGCGATTTTTTATGGATGACCTCGATGAGCACGGTCGTCACCGCGCCCGCCACCAATGCGCCGAAGAACATGGGCAAGGAGCCACGGCTGCCGCTCAGGAGGAACGCCACCGCAATGCCGGGCAAAATGCTGTGGCAGATGGCATCGCCGACCAAGGCCATGCGGCGGAGGATGAGGTAGTTGCCCACCAGCCCGCACGCCGTCGCGACGAGGAAGCCCATCGCGGCAATCCAGACGGAGCTGCTGAAGTCCTGCGTCCACGGCGCGATGAAGACGCGCTGGAAGTCGAAGGCGGGGATGCGGCTGGGAGAGAGAATAGAAGAGGGAGGATAGAGGTTAGCGTGGCGGACGGACGGGCTTCGGCGTAGGTGGCGGGCAAAAAGTTTCGGAGCGGTCTATCATGCCTTGGAGAATAGCACCGGCTTCTTGAAAGAGCGCGTCGTGACGTGCGTGCTCGGCGGCGGTGATGTATTCGCAGTCGAGGGCGCTATCGAGCCAGCTCTGCGACTCGGTCGCTTCGCCTTGCGCCTCGTTCAGCTTGTTGACGAAGGCTGCTTCGTAGCGCCGCCGTGCCCAGGCTTCCGCAATCATGCTCCCGACTGCCCGCGACGAACGCCGGATTTGGTCCGTCAGCGAGTAGCGCTCCTCAGCCGGAAAGCGCTTGGTCAGCTTGAACACTTCCTTCGCCGCCGTCCGCGCCTTCTGATACGCAATCAACTCCCGAAAACTTCTGATGATGGCCATACGCGTGATGTGTTCAGTCTATTCTCTATCTTCTTTCTTCTATCCTCTCCCATACCCCGGCGTTGCCTCTGGCTTCGCATCAAGCATGACCGGCACGGCGGGAATCACCTTCCCGTGCGGGTCTTTCGTGGCGTAGTTCAGGCGGCGTTCCAGCTCGCGCACCACGTCTTCGCCGAGGACGTGCTCGATCTTTTCGGCGTCCTCGTGGACGTGGTCGGCGGCGATTTGCGCAGTGTGCGTCAGGTAGAGTTCCCAGAGGCGGTGGTTGCGGACGATGGCGCACGCGGTCTGCCAGCCGACGGGCGTGAGGAAGAGCGCGTCGCCCTCGCCGGGCAGCGTGGCGAGTTCATGGCGGGCGAGGGCGGTGGCTTGAGCTTGGATTTCCTCCTCGGTCTCGCGGCGGCGCTCGGCGAGTTCGCTGAAGGAAACGCCTTCGCCTTGGAAGCCGCGCCCTTCGAGGACGTGGTAGATGGCCTTGAGCGTGTTCTCACGCTGGATGCGCGCGGCGCGGCTGCGCTGCCGCCACCAGCGCGCGACCACGCCGTGTCGCGGGCCGAAGAGGAACGCGCCGGCAAAAACCGTCGTCGCCGCGAGCACCATGAAGGGGCCGGTGGGCAGGTTGTTGCCGAGAAAGCTCAGGAACGCGCCGAGCGCGCCCGCCGCCATGCCGAACAGCGACGCGAGCAGCAGCATCCGGTGCATCCGATCGGTGAGCAGATACGCGGCGGCGGCGGGCGTGATGAGCATCGCGGACACCAGCACGACGCCGACGGCTTGCAGCGCGATGACGACCGCGAACGCGAGCAGCAGCATCAGCCCATAGTGAAACGCCTGCACGGGCAGGCCCACCGCGCGCGCGAACCCGGCGTCGAAACTGGTGACGAGGAACTCCTTGTAGAACACGGCGATGACCACCACGGCCAAACTGGTGACGACGCCCATGAGCTGCACGTCCGCCGCGCCGATGGCGGCGGCCTGGCCGAAGAGGAATTTATCAATGCCGCTTTTGTTCCCGGTCGGCAGCCGCTGAATCATCGTCACCATGCAGATGCCGACGGCGAAGAACGATGCGAGCACGAGGCCCAGCGCGGTGTCCTCCTTGAGCCGCGTGGTCTGTTTGATGAGATGCACCGCACCCGCGCCGAGCAGTCCCGCGAGCGTCGCGCCGATGAAGATGGCGACGGGGTCCTTGCTCATGTTCCAGAGAAAGCCCAGCGCCACGCCGGGCAGGACGGCGTGCGAGAGCGCATCACCCACCAGCGCCATCTTGCGCACGACGAGGAACGAACCGAGCAGCCCACAGGAAATGCCCAGCAGCATCGAGCCGAGCAGCGCGTAGCGGACGGACGGGTCTTGGAAGGTGAAGAAGCGGAGGGCTTGGTCCCACAGCGAAGTTTCGGAGATGTCGCCAATGCGAGCGGCGTGGGCGGGAAGACAAACAAGGAGATAGGAGATGGCAGATAGGAGATGGGGGAGGAGTCGGCGTGTCCCTCTGCTCGGCAGGCGTGGCGTGGCGGCGGGTGCTATGGAGTGCGGTGACTTGTCACCGCTTTCCGCAGGCGGCTTGCCGCCGTCGTGGACGTGGAGTGTTCCTTGGTTTTGGGCGGCTCGGCTCGCGCGAGCGGAGGAATGCTCATGAATCCGAACTTCGTCGAACTTCGACGGCGACAAGTCGCCTCGCCAAAAGCGGCGACAAGTCGCCGCACCCCAAAGTGTCGGCCTGGACCCCAGCACTGCGGACGCATCCGAGCCCCTCTCATTAGCACCCGGCTTCAGCCGGGTGTTTGGCGTGGCGGGAGCGGAGGGCCGTTTCAACGGCTTCTCCGCGTCGGCGTCGGCGGGCGGACGCCCAAACCATTGAAACGGTTCGGCCTCGCTCGCGGCGCGGGACACCCGGCTGAAGCCGGGTGCTAATGAGATGGGGACATCCGAGCACATTGCTTAATCCACGCCCAAGTCTTCCACGAACTTGGCCTCTCTCGTGACTTCCTCGGGCTTCACGGCCAGCTGCTCGACGATGATAGCTTTGAGCTGTGACCAAACCTCATCCTCCGTTCGCGTGTCTCCGCGAACTCTCAGTTGTCCGACAACATAGTCGCAGAGCAATCCACAGCTCACCAGTTTGGCAGCATCGACATTGTCCACCTCGATTGCGAAGTGTTCTTCGACCGCCATGACCAGTTCTACGGCATCAAGACCCATAGCTTTGAGTGGTTATGACTTCGCGCGGACCGCTTCGGCGACTTCGCTCAAAATCGTCAGCCTTCCCCCATACGTCTTCTGCAACGTCTCGTAGTTGAACACTTCCTCGGTCGGGCCGAAGGCGACGACTCTCATGTTCAACAGCAGCAGCATGTCGAAGTAGTTGCGCGCGGTGGGCAGGTCGTGGTGGACGACGAGCAGGGTCTTGCCGGCGGCGCGCAGCTCGTGCAGCAGCGCGATGATGGCGGACTCGGTCGCGGCATCCACGCCGGCGAACGGCTCGTCCATGAAGTAGAGGTCGCTCTCCTGCGCCAGCGCGCGGGCGAGGAAGACGCGCTGCTGCTGGCCGCCGCTCAGGTTGGAAATCTGCCGGTTCGCGTAGGGCAGCATCTTCACCTTGTCGAGGCACTCGCGGGCCTTGTCGCGGTCGGCCTTCGTCGGGCGCTTGAGCAGGCCGAGCTTGCCGTAGCGGCCCATGAGCACCACGTCCATCACGCTCACGGGGAAGTCCCAGTCCACGGACTCGCGCTGCGGCACGTAGCCGACGCGGCGGAGATTCTTCGCGACGGGCTCGCCGAAGACCTTCACCCAGCCGCTGCTGACGGGCAGCAGGCCCATCGCGGCCTTGATGAGGGTGGACTTGCCCGCGCCGTTCGGCCCGACGATGCCGACGAGCTTGCCCGGCGGCACGACGAGGTCCACGCCCCACAGGACGGGCTTCTTGTGGTAGGCGACC
>Ga0172373_10005153_pt1 | contig 18043 bp, 12 predicted proteins | sample Lak10m_2_FD_114546 | JGI IMG/M metagenome (GOLD analysis project Ga0172373, IMG submission 114546) | Freshwater microbial communities from Kabuno Bay, South-Kivu, Congo - kab_092012_10m | ecosystem: Environmental > Aquatic > Freshwater > Lake | place: Democratic Republic of the Congo...
AAATCAGCCATCGCACCGCCCGGCCTGGGTCAAGGATTATCTGTTGGTTCACGCACATTTTCTGCTCCGCGTTCCGCAACGCCTCACAAACTCACTCAACTGCTTTTTCAGACAGGCTCTAAGATTTAATGGGCGTCCCGTTGGACGACTTTAATTGCGGCATGGCGCAGGCTGAAACTGGGGTAGTGGATTGTCGAGCGGGAATCGGGCCGGGGTTGGGGGATTTTTTCCGCAAGCTCTGACGCAGCCCCGGAGGGGCCGCTGAAGGTAGCCGGTGGGCAGCCTCGACCGCAGGAAGAGGCGCACCCACCGGACCCGCCGCCCGAACGCCCCGCGCCCCAGCGGGGCGCATGAACTTGGGGAGCGCGCCCGCCCCGGGCGCAGCGAACCGCGCCCTCGCGGTTCGCCGGGGGCGTGCGCAGTCCCGCACCACTTGGTTAATCCGGTCGCGTCCGAGTTCGGCGCGGGGGCGCGCCGAACTGTAGCCGGGGCGGCTGCGCTCCCCATCGCTTGAAGTTCATCATGCCGAGTTTGGTCCCCGCCAAAATCCTTTCCCCATCCCCGCCCGCTCCGCACACTCGCGCGCATGAACGTGACTGTCCGTGGTCGCACTCGCCACTTCCGCACCGTCAGCTTCGACGCGGCGAAGAACCAGGTGCTGCTCATCGAGCAGCGCCTGCTGCCGCATGAGTTCCGCGTCGTCGGCACGCGCGACTTCCGCGCCACCGCCGTCGCCATCCGCGACATGGTCGTGCGCGGCGCGGGGGCCATCGGCGCGACGGCGGCCTACGGTCTGGCGCAGGGCGCGCGGGCATTTCGCGGGCGGGACTTGGGGAAGTTTCAGGCGCACATCGCCGCAGTCTTCACCGCGCTCGCGGAGGCCCGCCCCACCGCCGTTGACCCGGTGAACGCCATGCTCGACGTGCGTCGCGCCATGTCCGCCGGCACGACGGTCGCCGAGCAGCAGGCCCTCGCCCTCGCCGCCGCCGCGCACTTCGCGGACGAGGACGTGGCGCATTGCGAAGCCATCGGCCGGCACGGCGCGAAGCTGATTCGCGACGGCGCGCGGGTGCTCACGCATTGCAACGCGGGCTGGCTGGCCTTCGTGGACATCGGCACCGCCACCGCGCCGATGTATGCCGCGCAGTCGGCGGGCCGCGCGTTCCACGTCTTCTGCGACGAGACGCGCCCGCGCTCGCAGGGCGCGACGCTCACCGCGTGGGAGCTGGCGCAACAGGGCGTGTCGCACCAGATCATCGCGGACAACGCGGCGGGCTTCCTCATGTGGCGCGGGGAGATTGACCTGGTCATCGTGGGCAGCGACCGCACGCTGGGCCGCACCGGCGAGGTGGCGAACAAGATTGGCACTTACACCAAGGCCGTGCTCGCCAAGCGCCACGGCATCCCCTTCTACGTCGCCATCCCGCGCTCGACGATTGACTGGCAGATGAAGTCAGGGCGGGACATTCCCATCGAGGAGCGGAGCGAGAGCGAGGTGCTTGGGGCGTGGGGAGCGCTGCAAACGCGGAATGCGGAACGCGGAATGCGGAATGGGAAGCGCGCTTACGTGCGCGTGGCGAATCCGACGAGCGGGGCGCGGAATCCGGGCTTCGATGTCACGCCGCCCGAACTCATCACCGGCATCATCACGCCCGAAGGCATCTTCGAGCCAGGCGAGTTGTGGAAACACCGCCGCAAACTCGGCGGGCCGAAGTGATTCAACGGAGCGCGGCCTCCACAGACTGTGTGGAAACCCACTGTTAGCAGCGGGATGAATTCGCCATTGGCCTGAGCTGCGCGAAGCGTCTGGACTGCGCGCGTCTTCAGCGCCGCTTTTTGCGGCATCCCCGTGGCTTGTGCGGTTCGGATAGCGGCGCTGAAGCGACCGCAGTCCAGACGCTCCGCGCCTTCCGATGCCCTACGTTCTTGGCTCCGCGCCCGGCTGTGCTACGCTCTCCGCAACATGACGACTCCGCTCCGCTTCCTCGGCCTCGTTGCGCTCGCCGCCACGCTGCTTTCCTCCGCCCGTGCCGCCACCACCGCCACCTTCGCGGGCAATGGCACGAAGGGTTCTGCCGGCGACGGCGGCCCGGCCACGCAGGCGCAGCTCGACAATCCCTTCGGTGTCGTGCGCGGGCCGGACGGCAACATCTGGTTCTGCGAATACACTGGCCAGCGCGTGCGCAAGGTCACGGCGGACGGGAAGATTCACACCGTCGCGGGCAGCGGGCAGAAGGGCTACACCGGCGATGGCGGCCCCGCGCTCCAAGCGTCGTTCAACCTCCCGCACGAAATCCGATTCGACAAGGCCGGCGACCTCTACATCGTGGACATGGCGAATCATGCCGTCCGCAAGGTCGCGCTCAAGACCGGCGTCATCACGACCTTCGCGGGCGCGGGCAGGCCCGGTTACAGCGGCGACGGCGGGCCGGCCAAGGACGCGCAGTTCAAGCAGCCACACAGCATCCAGTTCGATCCCGTCGGCGACCTCTTCATCTGCGACATCGGCAACCACGTCATCCGCAAGGTCAGCATGAAGACCGGCGTCATCAGCACCTTCGCCGGCATGGGCCGGGCCGGCCCGACGCCGGATGGCTCGCCCATCGCCGGCACGCCGCTCAACGGCCCGCGCTCGCTGGACTTCGACGCCGCCGGGAACCTCTGGCTCGCCACGCGCGAGGGCAACCAGGTCTTCAAGTTCGACCTCAAGGCCGGGAAGATTCAGCACATCGCCGGCACGGGGAAGAAGGGCTTCACCGGCCACGGCGGCCCGGCGAAGGAGGCGACGCTCTCCGGTCCGAAGGGCATCGCCGTCGCGCCCAACGGCAACGTGTATCTCGCCGACACCGAGAGCCACAGCGTGCGGATGGTGGACGTGAAGAAGGGCACGCTCGAACTCATCGCCGGCACCGGCGAGAAGGGCGACGGCCCCGACGGCGACCCGCTCAAGTGCAAGCTCGCGCGCCTGCACGGCCTGTGGGTGGACAAGGACGGGAGCGTGTTCATCGGCGACAGCGAGACGCATCGGGTGAGGGTGATTCGGCCGTGAAGCTGTGAAAGCTCCAAATCCCAAGTTCCAAGCTCCAAAGAAGCTCCAAGCCCCAAGCTCCAAGGTGGAGCGATGTGGTTGCGTGGCAAGGGGAGCGCAGCCGCCCCGGCTGCAGTTCGGCGCGCCCTCGCGCCGAACTCGGGCGCGCTTGAACAAGCCGGACGGCGTGAAACTTCGGGCGTGCCCGGCGAACCGCGAGGGCGCGGTTCGCTGCGCCCGGGGCGGGCGCGCTCCCCATCTCAAACGCATCGTTTCGGCCGAGGGGCGTGGGTTGATGGGATCCTGGGCGGAGTTTCGCGGGCGCTTTGGGATTTGGAGCTTGATGTTTCTCTGGAGCTTGGAGCTTGGGTTTTGGAGCTTTGCCGGCGAGCCATCAATGCCAGTCACGGTCACGAACGCCGCCCCGCCCACCTTCGAGCATCTCGCCTCGAACGTCGTTGCCCGCTCGAAGTGGGAGCGCACGCAGAACACGACGGCGCAGTTTGCCTTCAGCAAGCGGCGCGTGTTCGAGGAGTTCGACAGCAAGGGCAAGGTCACGGACAGCAAGCAGTCCCGGCAGGAGTGGTTTCCCATCGGCGGGACACCGTTCGCGCGGACCATCGAGAAGAACGGCCAGCCGCTCACCGAGAAGGAGCGCAAGGCCGAAGAGGAACGCGAGGCCGCCGTGCGCGCGGGCAAGAAGCCGGCCCGCGCCCCCGAGGCCTCGAAGCGCGACAAGGAGTGGCAGTTCACCGACGAGATGCTGGCGCGCTACACATTCAAGGTGACGGGCCAGGAGACCGTGCGCGGGCGGCCCGCGTGGGTGGTCGAGTTCGCGCCGCGCGGCAAGGATTTGCCGGTGAAGAACCTGCCCGACCGCGTGGCGAACAAGGTCGCCGGCAAGGTCTGGGTGGACGCGGAGGACTGGGAGCTGGCGCGGATGAAGTTCTGGCTGACCGACGAGGTCTCGCTCATCGGCGGCATCGTGGGCGTGCTGCGGAAGTTCGAGCTGCTGCTGGAGCGCGCGCGCGTCGAGCCGGACGCATGGCTGCCGACAGTCGTGGACTTCGAAATGGCGGGCCGCGAACTGCTCGTCAGCAGACGCATCCACTTCCGCGAGGACGCGAAGGACTTCAGGCGTGTCGCGCCGGCGTTGAAGCCGGCGGAAGCCAAGGTTCCGGAGACGAAGAAGTGAAGCCCCGGAGCACACCTGGGTTGTGGTGAGAAACTGAACCCGCCTGGTGCCCGCAGGAACATTCCTGCCCTCGCGCGCGTCGTTCAGTCCCAATCATCGGCGGCCACGCCGGGCTGCGCCCCCGTCAGCTCCCCGTGCGCCCGAGGTTCCCTGTCCCGCCTCACTTCACCAGCCGGCTGGCCTTCGAGCGGCCGCCGTTCCACACGTCGTATTGCGGGTCGGCGTATTGGCGGAAGAAGACGGCGAGGCGATTCGCCAGCTCGTCGCGTCTGGTTTCGGTGCCCGGCTGGCCAAAGAGGTTCACCCGCTCGCGCGGGTCGGCCTTCAAGTCGTAAAGCTCGTGGGGGCCGTTCGGAAAGCGCGCGACGTATTTCCAGTCACCGGTGCGGATGGCGCGGCAGCTCTCCATCTCGTAGCAGATCGTGTTGTCCCACGGGATCGTTTCGCCGCGCAGCACGGCGGAGAAGTCCCGGCCCGGGGACTTGGGCTTCTGCGGCAGCTTGTCGCCGAGGCCGAGATGTCCCAGGACGCTGGGAAGGAAATCGTAGTTGCTCACGAGGAAGTCATTCGTGCGGCCCGCCGGAATCTTCCCCGGCTGCCGGAAGAGCAGCGGGATCTGCATCATCAAGTCGTGCGCGCCGATGGGCCGGAAGTGGTCGCCCATGCCCCACATGCCGTTCTGCCCGCCCATCCAGCCCTGGTCCGCCGCATAGACCACGAGCGTGTTGTCGTCGAGGCCGAGGCGCTTGAGCGTGGCCATGATCTCGCCCACGCCGTCGTCCACGCCGCTGGTCTCGGCGGCGACGCGCTCCATCGCCACCTGCTGGTTGTGGAACTGCTTGTTCGCGTGCTGCCACGGGTGCATCGCGTCGCGCGGGAAGCTGGTGAACGCCTTGCCCTTGTAATACTCCGCGTGCCGGTTGCGGGGCGGATTGAGCATGAGATTGCCCAGCGAGTAAGGCCCGTTGTAGGCGAGGTAGAGGAAGAACTGGCGCGCCTGGTTCTGCTCGATGAACTGGACGCCCTTGCGGGTCCAGAGGTCGGTCGTGTAACCGGCCTCCTTGCGCAGTTTGCCGTCCTCGATGACGTCCTGGTCGTAGAACTCGCGCGTCGAGCCGTCCGGCTTCGTGACCCAAAAACTGAAGCCCTCGGACGGCGTGAGGTTCGCGCCGAGATGCCACTTGCCGCTGAGGCCGCACACGTAGCCCGCGTCGCGCAGCACTTCGCCGAGCGACGTGAATTCGGCCAGCGTGTTGTAAGCCTGCGGCCCCATCATGAACTTGGGATCGAGGAACGAATGCACGCCGTGCTGCGACGGGATCAGCCCGGTGAGAAACGTCGCGCGCGTGGGCGAGCAGACCGGATTGCAGCTCAACGCACGCGTGAAGCGGATGCCCTCGGCGGCAAGCCGGTCAATGTGCGGCGTGCGGATGTCGGGGTTGCCGTAGCAGCCCAGCGTCCACGCGCCCTGGTTGTCGGTGAGGATGAAGACGAGGTTGGGCGGCCTGGCCTGCGCGGGACGCAAGCATCCGACCACGCACAAGGCAACGGCCAGCAGGCGGGCGAGGTGCATGGGCGAAGCCTAAGCCCCGCGCCGCGCCGGTGGAAAGCCGGGAATCGCGCGGACCCGCTCACTTCCCCGGCTTGCCGAGGAGGAAGGCCAGCAGGTCGTTCAGTTCCGCTGGTGTGAGCGCCTCGTGGAAATTCGCGGGCATCAGGGAAGTCTCCGTCTCGCGGCGCTCCTTCACGTCCGCCTTGGGCACGCGGGCCTCCTGACCGTTCGCCAGCGCGTAGATGAACGCGCCGCCTTCCTCACGACGCGCGAGGCCGCTCACCGTCTCGCCGTCCTTGAGCACGAAGACCGTCGTGCGGAAGGCTTTGTCCACGTTGCGATTCGGGTCGAGGATGTCTTCGAGCAGCCGCTCCAAGCCCCGCCCGCCGATGCCATCGAGCTGCGGGCCAACGAGCGCGCCTTGGCCGGCGAGCTGGTGGCACGCGGCGCAAGCCTTCGTGAACACTTCGGCTCCGCGCGACGCGTTGGCCTGCTGCGGCTTAAACTCGGCCCGCTTGGCCTCGATCAACTTCTGCAACTGCGCGTCGGCGGGCGGCAGGTTCTTCACGAGGGCGGCGTGGCGGTTGCGCGCATCGCGCGCGGGGCTGGCGCGGAGACGGTCGGCGAGCGTGCGGTCCTGCAGGATGCGCGCGGGGACGCGCCCGGCCTCGGCGGCGGCGAGGAGCTGCTCGGTGCCGGCGGCGCTGGCGACGAGCGCGGCGGCGAAGCGCAGTTGCAGGCGCGACGGTGCGTTCGTCAACGCGGCCACGAGCGGCCGGTTGATGCCAAGCTGGGCGAACTGGATGGCCAGCTCCGCGCGCAAGTTCTCCGGCTGCGCTGCCTCACCCAACACGCGGGCCAACGGGTCAGTCGCGTTCGGCGCGTCGAGGGCCAGCCACGCTCGCCCGGCGGCGGCGCGGGCGGCTTCGTCCCGCGAGTCCGCAAAGACTTTGGCCACGGCGGCGACGATGCCGGGCTGGTAATCCAGCCGGAGCAACCGCGCGAGGTCCGCGCCGGCCTGCTGCCGTTTCGCGACGGACCCGACATCGTGCAAGGCCAGCTCGGGCAAGGCCGGGTCGAACCGCCCGAAGGCCAGCCACGCATAAGCCTTCCCGTCGTCGCCATCCGTCACCTCGATGACGGCCCGCTTCCCGGCCACGTCGGCCAGGTCCCAGGTGATTTTGTGTGCCGTGTCATTCCGGGGCACCTTGGCCTCGCGGATGACGCCCTCGGGCAAGGCCCCGGCGGCTGGGGCGGCAGCCAGACGGGTAAGAACACCTGCCTGACGGGTAGAATCGTCTTCCAGACGTATTGCATCGTCACCTAGACGTGTTGGCGCGACCTCTGGACGTGTTGGATTGAGAGCTAGACGGGTTGGAACGGCATCTGGACGTGTTTGCGCGAAGTCCAGACGTGTTTGCGCGGTAGCTGGACGTATTGTTGCGACAGCTAGACCTGTTTGCGCGAGGTCTGGACGTGTTTGATCGACCCATAGACGATGTCTAGGCAGCGGGCCAGCACGTCCAGATGCCGGCGCAAGCGGTCCACCTGGCGTTTCGGCCTGTCGCGGAGTGCAATCTTCCCCTCCACCGGTGGCGGCAGCATGACTGAATGAGAATCCTGTTGGTCCGCGTGAGCTTTCTCCCTCACCCCGTCCCTCTTCGGTTGGGAGAGGGAGAGACGCAGGCCGTCGCGGGCTAAAGGGAGGCCGTTCGGAAGGCAGGACAGGCTGGCCGGAGCCGAGGGCGGTCGGATGGTCTCCTTCTCCCTTCCTCGGAGGAGGGGAGAAGGTGGCCGCAGGCCGGATGAGGGGTGAGGCTGCTTGCGCCGCAGCCCGTAACCCCTCACCCCGACCCTCTCCCCTTTCTGCGAAAAGGGAGAGGGAGTCGGAAGCTGTAGGACATGACTCAACTTCCGCCTTGTCCGTGTCCTTCACCAGCCGCAGGCGGACATGATTCTTCCCGCCCGCCGGCTGCTGAGGGAAGCCGTCGTGGCCGCAGAGGTAGAAGGTGAGTTGCTTGGGCAGGGCGAAGACGGGGGAGCGCAGGATGCCGGTCAACGTCTCGCCGTGCGGGAGGCTGGACATGAGGCGGGTCTTCTGGCCGTCCGCGCTGGTGCGCTCCTCGAAGGCGAAGGGGTTGCGGCCGGGCTGGGCGGGGTTCAAGGGGACGTAGGTCCACGTCGCCGGCTGGGCGGCGGGGGCGAGGAGCTGGCCCGCGAGGTCGGTGCCCCAGGCGCGCAAGTCCGGCGGCAGCGCGCCGCCGCGCACGGTCAGGCCGTCGTGCATCGCTTTGAAGAGTGCGGCTTGGGTGTCGAGGTCGGTGGCAAACTGCTTGCGGCCGAGGCTGGCGAGTTTCGGCAGGTCCGCGTCTGGCGCGTAGCGGGCGGCGTGCGTGACGTAGCGGGCGAGGACATCGGCAGGCTCGGCGTGTTGCTCGACGTGGCGGACGAGGAAGGTGGCGGCCTCGGCATTCGTGAGCGCGAGGGCGACGGTGGCGAAGGCGCGGGCATCGGCGAGCGGGAGTGACTCGTCGGCGAGCTTCGCAAATGCGCCGGGCAGACGGAGCTGTTCGCGCAGCGCGAGGCGCACGACGTGGGCGAGGTGGGTGTCCTCGGCGGGGACGCGTTTCTGCAAGGCGAGGAGCGGGGGGAGGTTGTCGGCGTGCGGGTTCGCGGCGAGGGCGTCCGCAGCGGCGCGCTGGACGTGGGCGGAGGGGTCGGTGAGGGCCGTGCGCGTGGCGGCAAGGAGCGCGGCATTCATGCCGCTGGAGGCAACGGATGCTTTGGGGCGTGCGGACGCTTCTGCGGCCTGAAGGCCGCGCTCCGTCAGTATGCGCAGCGCGTGGACGCGGATGGTTTCGTCGCGGTCTTGCAGCACGCCGAGCAGGGTTTTGTCATCGAGCTTGCCGTCGCGCTGCAACAGCCACAGGCAGGAGGTCATCAGGCCCTCGCGGTCGTCGGCCTGCCGGAAGTGCCAGAGGCCCTGCGCGGCTTGCTTGATGAGACCGTGGTCGTTGGCGTTCGGATGCAGGGCGAATTCCTCGCGGGCGAGGGCGCGGCGGGTGGGATTCTGTCCGAGGAATTCATTGAGCAGGGCGTCGCGGCTGAAAGCGACGCCGGGCGGAGTCTTCACCTTCTCGTCCTGAACGAGTTTGAGCCGCTTCACGCTGGCTCCTCCGGGGGGAACAATGCGCCAGATGCGGCCGCGCTCGCGGTCGCGGCCGGGGTGGAGCAGCGGGACTTCGTAGTGGCCGATGATGCGGTTGTAGAAGTCCGCCACCCACAGCGCGCCGTCCGGGCCGATTTGCAAATCCACGGGGCGGAACCACGGGTCGTCGGTGCTGAGGAAGTCGGGCATCTCATGGCCCACGCTGGTGCTGCCGCGCCATTCGAGGCGGTCGCGGTTGATGCGGCTGGTCATCACGTTCCCGATGAAAAGGTTGCCCTGAAACTCGAACGGCCACGACGGGTCGCTGATGTGGACGATGCCGCAGATGGCGGTGCTGTGATGCGAGTGCTGGATGGTCGTGGGCGCGAAGCCGAGGCCATCGTGCGGGCGGCCGAAGCTCGGGTAATGCGCGCCGCGCAGGAGCTGGTAGATGGGCGAGCTGTGGCAGTCGGCGGAGTAGAGGTTCCCGAGCGGGTCGAAGGTGAGGCCGAAGGGGTTGACCTGTCCGTGGGTCCAGTGCTCGAGGCGCGAGCCGTCGAGGCGGAAGCGATAGACGTTGCCGGAGGGGAGGAAGATTTCGTGGCCGTCCGTGCCCGACACGCGGGATTGGTTGTTGAAGCCGTGCGTGGCGTAAATCCAGCCGTCGAGGCCGCGGCGGAAGCTGGCTTGGTTGCCGTGGGTGTCGCGGGTGTGGTCGAACGGGCCGTAGAGTTTCTCCTGCTTGTCGGCGACGCCATCGCCGTCCGTGTCCTCGAAGAGCCAGATGTTGGGGATGCTCCAGGCGAGGCACTTCCATACCAAGCTGTCAGCGTTCAGCGGTCGGCGGTCAGCTCCAGAAGGCTGCGCCGTCCCGGCTTTCTGCTGACTGCTGACCGCTGATGGCTGACCGCTCCCGCGCGGCGCGCGAAACGGGTAAACGCCGATGGGGATGTTCAGGTTCGTGGCGAAGGTCGTGACCTTGCGGGCGCGGCCGTTGTCATCGAAGTCCGAGAAGATGCGGATGGTGTCGCGGGCGAGGGCGGCGTTGGTGGCGGCGAAGGGATACTCGCGCGACTCCGTGACCCAGAGGCGGCCCGCCGAGTCGAAGGCCATGTTCATCGGCTTGCGGAGGTCCGGCTCCGAGGCGACGAGCTGGATCTTGAAGCCGTCGGGCAGATGGAACTTCAGCCGCTGCTCCTCCGGCGAGAGCGGCTCGGTCGCGCGCACGCCCTCGGTGAAGAGTTTCGGCGCAGGTGCGGCGGGTCCTTGCATGACGAGGATGAGCGAAAGCAGGAGCGAGGGGAGAAGCGGGGACTTCATGCGATGCGGGCGTTATGCCGGAAGCGGATGCGGGTCGGAAGGAAAAGTTCGCACGGCGGCGGGCAGGCGTTACGCTGCGCGCACACCTATGGCCACCATCGCAGTGCTCGGCACAATGGACACGAAGGGCGAGGAGCACGCCTTCGTGGCGAACCTCATCAAGCAGCGCGGGCATCAGGTGCTGGTCATTGACACCGGCACGCTTGATGCGCCGAAGCTCAAGCCCGACGTGACACGGCTTGAAGTCGCGGCGGCGGCGGGCGTGGACTTCGCGGCCCTCATCGCGCGCAAGGACCGGGGCGAGGCGGTCGCCGCGATGTCCAAGGGCGCGCCCCTCGTGCTGGCGAAGCTCGCAGAGGGGAAACGCATTGACGGCGCCATCTCGCTCGGCGGCGGCGGTGGCACGGCCATCGGCACCGCCGCGATGCGCGCGCTGCCCATCGGCTTCCCGAAGGTCATGGTGTCCACGCTCGCGTCCGGCAACACGGCGCAATATGTCGGCGTGAAGGACATTGTCATGGTCCCCGCCGTCGTGGACGTGGCCGGCATCAACCGCATCTCGCGCCAGATTCTCACCCGCGCCGCCGGAGCCATCTGCGGCATGGTCGAGAGCGTTCCCCAGCCCGGCGAGGACAAGCCGCTCATCGTCGCCTCCATGTTCGGCAACACCACCGACTGCGTGCAGGCCGCGAAGAAAATCCTCGAGGCCGCCGGCTACGAAGTCCTCGTCTTCCACGCCACCGGCACGGGCGGACGCGCGATGGAATCGCTCATCGAATCCGGCCTCGTTGCGGGCGTGCTCGACATCACGACGACCGAGTGGGCGGATGAACTGGTCGGTGGTGTTCTCAGCGCCGGCCCGACGCGGTGCGAGGCCGCCGCACGCCACGGCGTGCCCGCCATCGTCACGCCCGGCTGCCTCGACATGGTGAACTTCGGTGCGCCCGACACGGTGCCGGCGAAGTTCGCGGGCCGCACCTTCTACCAGCACAACCCGCAGGTGACGCTCATGCGCACAACGCCGGAGGAATGCGCGGAACTGGGCCGCATCCTCGCCGAGAAGGTCAACCTCTCCACCGCGCCCGTCACCGTGCTGCTCCCGCTCAAGGCCGTCAGCGTCATCAGTGCGCCCGGCCAGAAGTTCCATGACCCGATGGCCGACCGCATCCTGTTCACAACAATGAAGACGTTCCTGCGAAAGGACATTGAGCTGGTGGAAATGGACTGCGTCATCAACGCCCCGGAGTTCGCGAAGGCGTGCGCCGAGAAGCTGCTGGCGAACATCGCGAAGGCGAAGCGGGCGTAGCTAGCACTGTAGCTCGACATTCCAATGTCGAGTTCGTCGGTGTGGCGGCGACGCAGTTCTCGACATTGGAATGTCGAGCTACGGCTACCGCAGCCGTATGTCCGGCGGCTGGGCCACGTAATCCGCCACCGTCAGCACCGCGTCCGCGTGCAGCCGCAGCAGCGAGGCCGGGCAAGCGGGCGTGACCGGCCCGTGCAGCACACGGCGCACGACGGCGCTTTGCCACGGGCGGTTGCAGTAAAACCGCAGCTTCCGCGACGCGAGGATTTCCCGCATTCCCACCGTCACGCAGCGCATCGGCACCACCTCGATGCCGCCGCCGACCGTGACCGAGTTGATCGTCCGCGTCTCCCGCGCCAGCGAGAGCACGCGCGTGGGCAGCGCGGCAAACTCCTCCACCGTAGGAGACGACGTGAGGAGTCTCTGACCGGACTCCGCATTCCGCATTCCGCACTCCGCATTCGGCTCGGGCGGCTCGTTGAACGCGACATGCCCGTTGATCCCGATGCCGCCGAAGGTCGCATCCACGCCGCCGCGCGCGTCAATCAGCCGCTGCACCGCGCCGCAGTCGCGCGGGTCGGGGAAGACGCGGTGCTCCGGCGGCGGTGCGAGCGCGGGGTCAAGCAGCGCGTAGAACGCCCGCTCCATGTAGCCCCGGAAACTCAACGGATGCGACGCCGGCACCCATGCGTCGTCGTCCGTGAGATACTCGTCCATGTTGAGGAACACCACGTCGCGCAGCGACAGCCGCGCCTCGTTCACCAGCCGCGCGAGGATGGGAAACTGATCCACCGGCCCGACCGGCACGATGAACGTCCCGCCGCGCCCCGCCGCCTGCGCCGCACGCACCTCCGTCAGCAGCGTCCGCGCGAAATCTTCCGCGAGGCTCGCCATGTCGCCGAGCACGCGGACTTGGACGGGCGTGCCCTTTCCAAGCTCGGCGGCGGGGATGGTGAGGTAGTCAGGAAACACTCGAAGACTCCGTGGCGGCGCGTGCTAGGGGCCAACCTTCAAGCCGATGCTGGCAGCGAGTGTTCGCTGCCGCGTGTCGAACGTGGCAAACTCCTCAACCCTCAGCGACCGCGCTGTAGCAACGTGCAAAATGTCCAGGCTGCGCGTGCCGATGGTCGCCGAGTGCCGCTCGCTCAACAACGCGGCGAGACGGAGTGCCACCGGCCACTTCACTTTCGTCCTGACCAGCCGCCCGCTGCGCAGGTCGGTTTCCAAGTTCGCCCGGGCGGCGACTGCGTCGGTTTCGGCAAAGAGACCTCGGAAGACGCCGAGCTTGAGCGCATTGCGGACTTCCAACGCGTGCAGCGCGGTGAACATCAGCGGAGCGTTGAGCCGACTGAGGAAAGCCTTCGCCCGGGCCGTGTTCGCGTCCGCGATGTAGCAGGAAACCAGAAAGCTGCTGTCGGCGTAGTGGCTCATCGCCTCAGAACGCCGCCTCTTCCCGCTCCATGAGCACGAGGTTCGGGAGTTTCCTGCCGCCGAAGATGCGCCGGGCGCGGGCTTCGACGTCCGGCCACTTCACACGCTTGCGCGAAAGTTTTGGCACGGTGGACGGCTCCTCCAACGAGAGAACGGCGAGCACGAACTTATCACGCTCAAGGGCGGGCAGGGTCTTGACCTGCCGCAAGAGTTCGGTTGCGCTCATGGTGGGAAAGTAGCCGAGGGGCGTCGGCCAAACAAGCCTGCTGCATCAACCAGCCAAAGCCACAAGTTCCGCCGTGCTGCACGTAATCATCCTCATATCATGCGCCCCATCGGCTCGTGCGAACTCGTAGAACAGGTGCCACTGGCCGTTCGCAAACTTCGCGTCGAAGTAGCGCGCCGAGCCGGACGCGAACGGGCTGGTGACGAACGGCCCGTCCAGCGAGACGGAGCGCCAGTCGCGCAGGTTCGTGGACACGGCGAGCGCGCACCGTTCCTCGTAGTTCTCCGCCTCGCTCGCGCTGCCGTCGTAGAACGCGAGCCAGCGGTCGCCCACGCGCGCCACGCTGTTGATGCGCCGGCAATACTTGTCCCAGCCGGCCGCGTCCGGCTTCAGCACCACGCCCTGCCATTCCCACTTGTCGAGGTCGCGCGACACCGCGAGTCCCGTGGCGGAGACGCACTCGCCGGTGTTGAAGATGTCGAGCGTGCCGTGCGAGGCGGCGTTCGTGCGCGTGGTTGGCAGCGCGATGCTGAGGAAGAGATGGAAGACGCCGCCCACTTCGAGAAGCCACGGGTCCTTCACGCCTTCGAGGCCGAGCGGCGCGGCGGTGAAGATGACTTCGCGCTGCGCGGGATCGAGTTGTTCCACTTTCGCCGCCTTCATCAATGCCGTGCACCAGCGGCCGTCCGCCGGGTCCACGTAGCTGGTGAAGTAGCGCCACAGCCCGTCGCGTCCGCGATGCAGTGCGCTGCGCTCGATGGACGCGGAGCCGTATTGGTCCTTCGTGATGCGCAGCACGTCGTCCCACTGCTTGAGGTCGGATGAGCGCGCGATGCGCACTTCGCCGCCCCGGTCCGGCGCGACGCCGCGCGGTCGGCGGATGCGATAGGTGAGATACCACGCGCGCTCGACCTCGTCGTAAAACGCGCCGGGGCAGCCGACCCAGTAGCCTTTCTCCTTTCCGACAGGTTCGCGGATGACGGTGCCTTGGGTCAGCAGTTCGTTCGTGAGCATGGGAGAGTGTTAGCCACGAACACGCCGCTGGGCAAACTCCGATGTGGCCAGCCCGGGAAAGTTCACAATGCGACCGTGCGGCCGGGCATGGCGACGGGGTAAAACCCATTCGCATCCGGCTGCACCGGCGCGGGCGCGTCCCACGCGAACGTCTTGGGCAGCAGGTCGAGCTTCGAGTTGAAGGCCTCGTCCCACTCGATGAGCTTGCCGGAGTAGGTCGCCATGCGGCCCATGATGGCGGTCATCGTGCTCTTCGCGCCGTGCTCGGCCTCGTTGTGGGGCTTGTTGTTCAAGATGGCGTCCACGAGCGGGAAGTGTTCGAGCTGGTGGCCGTCCTCGCGCTCCTTGAGGCGGAGGCTCCACTCGTTGGGACCGGTGATCGCGAAGCGTTTCTGCGGGTCGTTGAGGTCCGCGCTGCCCTTCGTGCCGGTGACGTGCTCGCTGATGCTGGTGTGCGTGCCCCGGTTCTGCCGACACTGGCTGTAGAGCCGCGAGCCGTCCGCATACTCGAACTCGACGAAATGGTGGTCGTAAATCTGCCCGTGGATTTTCAGGTTGCGCACCTGCCGACCGCCCATGCCCTGCGCGCGCACGGGATAGCCGCCCTTGATCCAGTTGATCACGTCAATGTTGTGGATGTGCTGCTCGACGATGTGGTCGCCGGACAGCCAGGTGAAGTAATACCAGTTCCGAATCTGGTAGCGCATCTCGCTCTCGCCGGGCAGCCGCTCCAGGCCCTCGCGGGCGTTGCCCAGCCAGTAGCAGCGCATCGAGGTGATCTGGCCGACCGCACCATCCTGCAAACGCTTCACCGTCTCGATGTAGCCGGGCTGGTGCCGGCGCTGGAGACCGACGCCGACCTTGAGATTCTTTCGCTTCGCCTCCTCCGCCGCAGCCAGCACTCGGCGCACACCGGGCGCGTCCACGGCCACGGGCTTTTCCAGGAAGGCGTGCTTGCCTTGTCGCACGGCCTCCTCGAAGTGGAGCGGTCGGAACCCCGGCGGCGTGGCGCAGATGGCGATGTCCGCCTCGCGCAGCGCCTGCTTGTAGGCGTCGAAGCCGATGAACTGCCGCTCCTTGGGCACGCTGACCTGGTGCGCGTGCTGGGCTTCAAGGTTCTTGAGGCTCGTGCCCAGCCGCGCCTCGTCCACATCCGCCATCGCCACGAGCCGCACGTCGCTGGAGACGTTGAGCATCTGGTTGGCCGCGCCGGAGCCGCGTCCGCCGCAGCCGATGAGCGCGACGCGCAACTGCCCCTTGCCGGCGGCGTGCGCGGCGCGTTCGATGGGCAACGCGGCGAGGGTGCTGCCGGCGACGGCGCCGGTCTTGAGAAAGTCGCGGCGGGAAACGGGAAGTTCAGGGTGTGAGTTCATGCAATGAGGAAGTGACGCACGGAAGGGTGAAAAGGTTTTCGTCGGAAGCAGAGTGCCTCAAGCTGCCGGCCGCCCCGCCTGCCAGACGCCCTTGAGCGCGAGTTGCGCATCGAGCTGCACGAGGTCCGCGCGGTTGCCGACCTGTAGGAGGCCGCGATCGCAGAGGCGAACGACGCGCGCGGGCGTCCAACTCGCCATGCGCCACGCCTCCAGCAGCGGGAAGCCCCACCGCACCAGGTTCCGCACGATGTCGAGCAGCGAGACGACGCTGCTGGCCAGCCCCGAGCCGTCCGCCATCGTGCAGAGATGACCCGCGCGCACCTCGACCGGCATCGTCGCCACGGTGTAGCGGCCTTCGGGCAAGCCCGTGAGCGGCGAGGCGTCGCTGACGAGCGCCACGCGGTCCACGCCTTTCGTCCGGATAATCACCCGCACCAGTTCCGGCGTGACGTGCCAGCCGTCACCGATGATCTCGCCAGTGAACAGGTCCGTCGTGAGGCAGGAGCCAATGCCGCGCGCGTGCGTCTGCATCCACCCGGCGGTGTTGCGGGCGCGCGTGGGCCACTCCATCGCGTTGTTCACATGGACGAAATGCGAAGCGCCCGCCGCGGCTGCCGCCTGCGCGCGCTCCCACGTCACGGTCGTGTGGCCCATCGAGCCGGTCACGCCCTGCGCGCGCAGCCACGCATACATCTCCAGCGCGCCCTCGCGCTCGGGCGCGGCGGTGATCATCCGCACGCGGCCTTCGCCCTCCCGGACCCAGCCCTGATACTCGGCCGGGGCGGGGTCATGCATCCAATCCGCGCGGTGCATGCCCTTTTTCTCCGGGTTGAGGAACGGCCCCTCGATGTGCAGCCCGGCGAAGTTGCCCGGAAGTTTGTCCGCCGCCTCCGCCTCGACGTGCCGGCGAATCATCTTCGCGATCTGCTCCGGCGGATTCGTCAGCAACGTCGCGAGCACGCTGGTGCTGCCCTGCGCCTGATGCCACGCCAGCGCCGCAGCCAAGCCTTCGACCTCGCCGTCAATGAAGTCCGTGCCCGCCGCGCCGTGGTTGTGGATGTCCACGAAGCCGGGGCCGAGAAAATCGCCGCCGCAGTCCACGACCTCGGCGTGGGCGTCGCTCAAGTTGCCACCGATCTGGAGCGACTCGATACGCCCCTCGCGCACGCGGAGCGAACCGGTGGCGAAGAAGTCGGGGAAGACGAGCTGGCAATTGTGGAAGACAAGGTCGTTGGCCATGCCGACATTGAGGCGGGCGCGGGCAGAGACGGCAAGCGCGGAGTCGCGCGCAGGGAGCGCGGCATTCATGCCGCAGACGGACGGAGCGGAACATTAACTTCCAACTCCCCGAGTGCGGGAGCGTTTCTGCGGCCTGAAGGCCGCGCTCCTACAGCACCAGGCTGACGTGCTTCGTTTCGAGGAAGGCGTCGAGGCCCTCGGTGCCCAATTCGCGGCCCCAGCCGCTTTGCTTCACGCCGCCGAACGGCGCGTTGCTCGTCGTGGGCACGCCGTCGTTCACGCCGATCATGCCGGCCTCCAGCGACTCCATCAGGCGGAACGCGCGGCTCAGGTCGCGCGTGAAGACGTAGGCGGCGAGGCCGTAGCTCGTGTCGTTCGCGCGCGTGATGGCTTCAGCTTCGGTGTCGAAGACGTTCACGTAGGCGACGGGTGCGAAGGTCTCGTCGCACATGCCCAGCGATTCGCCGGGAACACCGGTGAGCACCGTCGGTTCGAGGAAGGCGCTGCCCGCGCCGCCGTGCCGTTTGCCGCCGCAGAGCAACTGCGCGCCTTTGGCCTGCGCGTCGGCGATGTGCTGGAGTGCGAGGTCCACGGCGGCGGGATTGATGAGCGGGCCGATGTCCACGCCGGTTTCGAGGCCGGGGCCGACCTTGAGCGCTTTCACGCGCTCGACGAACGCCGGGATGAACTGCTCCGCGAGGCCGCGCTGGACGTAGATGCGGTTCGCCGCGATGCACGACTGGCCGGTGTTGCGATACTTGGCAATCATCGTGCCCTCGATGGCCTTCGCGAGATCGGCGTCGTCGAACACGAGCACGGGCGAATGGCCACCAAGCTCCAGTGAAAGCGGCTTCACCTGCGCGGCGGCTCCTGCGATGAGCTTCTTCCCCACCTCGGTCGAGCCGGTGAAGGTGATCTTGCGGCAGAGCGGGTTCTCCAGAAACTCCGCCGCGATCTCGCCTGCCGAACCGGCGACGAGCTGGAACACGCCCTTGGGCAATCCCGCCGCGTGAACGCACTCGGCCAGCAGCACTGTGCAGAGCGGCGTGGCACTGGCGGGCTTGAGCACGACCGTGCAGCCGGCGGCAAGCGCCGCCGCGACCTTCCGCACCGCGAGCACGAGCGGGAAGTTCCACGGACTGATGGCCGCGACCACGCCGATGGGCGTCTTGATGACGAGGTGGCGCTTGCCGTCGGCCTGCGGCGGGATG
>Ga0172373_10005160_pt1 | contig 18022 bp, 17 predicted proteins | sample Lak10m_2_FD_114546 | JGI IMG/M metagenome (GOLD analysis project Ga0172373, IMG submission 114546) | Freshwater microbial communities from Kabuno Bay, South-Kivu, Congo - kab_092012_10m | ecosystem: Environmental > Aquatic > Freshwater > Lake | place: Democratic Republic of the Congo...
GTCCTTTCGGAGCAGCTGGTGTAGTAGGATAGAAATAAATTCCTCCTTTGATTAAGTTACGGTGAAAATCAGCTACTAATGAACCAATATAACGACCTGAATACGGTCTTCCTGTTTCTTTTTCAGTACCTTGACAATATTCAACGTATTTTCTATATCCTGGGTGACATACTGCAATGTTTCCTTCATTCATAGAATAGATACGACCTGTTTCAGGTGTTTTCATGTTTGGATGTGATAAACAAAACTCACCGATAGTTGGATCTAATGTAAATCCGTTTACTCCATTACCTGTTGTGTAAACCAACATCGTAGAAGAACCATACAATACGTATCCACCTGCTACTTGTTCGCTTCCTGGTTGTAACATATCTTCCAAGGTTGCTTCTGTTCCAACTGGTGAAATACGTTTGTAAATAGAGAAAATTGTTCCGATAGAAACGTTCACGTCAATATTAGAAGAACCATCTAATGGATCAAATAATACCACATATTTACCATTTTTAGAAGTTTCGCTTTTAAAAGCCATGAAAGTATCGTTTTCTTCCGAACCAATGCCACAAACTTCTCCACCTAGTTCAAACATTTTGATGAATTGGTTGTCCGCTACAACATCTAATTTTTGTTGTTGTTCGCCTTGTACATTAACCTCGCCTTGTGCGCCTAAAATGTTGTCTACTAATCCAGCACGACGAACGTCACGGGTGACAATTTTGGAAGCTACAGCAATATCATTTAATAAACGAGATAATTCACCTGAAGCACCTGGAAAATCGGCTTGCTTTTTTAGGATGAATTCGTTAAGAGTTGTAAGTTTTGACATGATTTATGAGGATGGTTTCCCTTCTTGAGGAGGGATTAAGGGAGGTGATAAATTGGTCACCCTCCTCAATCCTCCCTCAAGGGAGGAAGATGAAAAATTAATTAATAACGTTAAAATTCAAATATTTATGTAAACATTCTGGAATTACAATTCCTTCTTCTGTTTGGTTATTTTCTAACAAGGCAGCAACGATACGCGGTAAGGCTAATGCACTACCATTTAAGGTATGGCATAGCTGTGTTTTCTTATCTTCTGTTTTGAAACGTAATTTTAAACGATTTGCTTGGAAAGTGTCAAAACGAGAAACGGAACTAACTTCCAACCATTTTTCTTGCGCTGCAGAATATACTTCGAAATCGTAGGTCATTGCAGAAGCAAATCCAGTATCTCCTCCGCACAAACGCAAGATACGGTAATGTAAGCCTAATTTTGCCAATAATCCTTTCACGTGATCTACCATTTCGTCCAATGCTTTCGCTGTATTTGATGGATGTTCGATACGTACAATTTCTACTTTATCGAATTGATGTAAACGATTTAATCCGCGTACATCTTTTCCATACGAACCAGCTTCACGACGGAAACATGGAGTATAACCAGTTAATTTGATGGAAAAATTTTCGTTTGGTAGAATTACATCGCGGTAAATGTTTGTTAACGGTACCTCTGCAGTAGGAATAAGGTATAAATCATCCACACCAACGTGGTACATTTGTCCTTCTTTATCAGGCAATTGACCTGTTCCATAGCCACTAGCTTCATTTACTACCAATGGCGGTATAAATTCTTCGTAACCTGCTTTTTCAGCTTCATCTAAAAAGAAAGAGATTAAAGCACGTTGTAATTTAGCGCCTTTTCCTTTGTAAATAGGAAAACCAGCACCGGTAACTTTCACGCCTGTTTCGAAATCGATCAAGTCATATTTTTTGGTAATTTCCCAATGTGGTAATGCTTCACCTGAAAAAGTAGTTTTACTACCTACTTCTTCTACTGTTATGTTATCCAATTCATTTTTCCCGGCAGGAACCAAGTCGTTAGGAACATTTGGAAGTTGGTACATCCATTGTTGCATTTCCTCTTCCACCGCTTGTACAGCTGTTTTTAATCCTGCTTCTTGTTCTTTTAGGGTAACGGTTTGTGCTTTTGCTTCGTTTGCTTCTGCTTGTTTACCTTGTTGAAATAACTCGCCAACTTGTTTTGCAATGCGATTTAATTCAGCCGAAATAACTTCTAGTTCTGTTTTTTTCGCTCTCCACTCTGTGTCTTTTGCTAAGATTGCTTCTACTGTTTCAGTAGCGTCGATGTTTCGTTTTTTTAAACCGGTAATAACAGCGTCTTTCTCGGTTCTTAAGCGTTGTATTTCAAGCATTGAATTATGATTTATTTTCTACGCGAATTTAATACAAATTGAGGGGAAATCGCATGAATATGAAAGTTTTTGTCGATTAAAGTCAATTAACAATATGAGAAATTTATAAGTTGTTTGATTTAATCAAACACTTTTGTTTGTTTGTGTCAAACAGATTTGTATTTTTGTATCAAACAGATTTGTATTTTATAAACAAACACTGGCCGATATGATTTTAGAAAGCACCTTAGAAAATGTAGTAACTATACAGAAAAGTAAGTTATTAAGTAAACCAATCGGACTTTTACGAAAGCTAAAAATTAGTTTTAAAAGCTTAAATTCTCATGTATTAATCATTTCAGGTGTGCGACGATGTGGAAAAAGTACCTTGTTACTTCAAATCATTCCTGAACTAGATGTATCCGAAGAAGTTTTGTTTTTAAATTTTGAAAATCCACAGTTATTTGATTTTAAAGTGCAAGATTTTTACAAATTAGACGCAATCATCGAACGAAAAAAGGCAAGTATATTATTCTTTGATGAATTACAAATAGTAGATGGTTGGGAAAGTTACGTGCGACAAAAATTGGATGAGGGATATAAAGTAATTATTACAGGTTCAAATGCATCTTTATTGAGTCAAGAATTAGGAACTAAATTGACAGGGAGACAAATTACACAAGAACTTTTCCCATTTTCATATATTGAATATTTAGAGTTTCTACATTTAGAAAACACAACAGAAAGTGTTGCATCCTATTTGAATGATGGCGGTTTTCCAGAGTATTTGAAAACGATGGATACTGAACAATTGGATGCCTTGTTTAATGATATTCTTTATCGGGACATAGTCACAAGAAATGGAATTAAGGATGCTAAATCTCTCTATCGTTTAGCACTCTATTTATTTTCTAATATTGGAAATCGAATTACAGCATCTAAATTAAAACAACCTTTATCTATTGGCGCAACAAGTACAGTGATGAGTTGGTTTTCATTTCTAGAAATGTCCTATTTGGTATCCTTTATACCAATGTATAGTACATCTACGAAAGCACAATTAGTTAATCCTCGGAAAGTGTATGCTATTGATTTGGGTATGGTAAAAAGTGTGTCAACTAACTTAACAGAAGATTTAGGAAGAAAACTAGAAAATATGATTTTTTTGTACTTGAGATCCAAGTATAAAGAAATCTATTATTTTGACATGCATGGAGAATGTGATTTTGTATGTATGAAAAACAACAAAATAATAGAATGTATCCAAGTTTGTTATGATCTTACACCAGACAATCTTACACGTGAAATACATGGTTTAACAAAAGCCTTAACTTATTTTGGTTTAACAAAAGGAACAATAGTAACTTTTAAGCAACAAGAATTTTTTGAGCAAGATGGTTTGGTAATTGAAGTATTACCTGCAAATCAATATTTAGCTAGGTAATTATTTTTTCTCTGTTTCCAAGCTATAAATTGTGCAATCATATTAATAACAAACACCAACGTAAGTAAGAGAAAAGTTTGTTTATAAATCATTCCAAGTCCAAAAAAGACCGTAACGATAATTTCAAAAACAATACAGAATACAATATAATAAAAGGGGAAACCTAGGTTTTTCATGTTAAATGAGAACGATATTTAACAAAAAAGGCGAACATTGCTGATCGCCTTTAATACATGTTATAATTCTTTTCTTATGCTTCTGTAGACTCGAAAGGTACTACTGATACGAAAGAACGATTATCTTTTTTCTTACGGAATTCAACCAATCCGTCAGTTAATGCATACAAGGTATGGTCTTTACCAATACCTACATTTGCACCTGGATGGTGTTGTGTACCTCTTTGACGAACGATAATGTTCCCAGAGATAGCAGCTTGACCACCAAAGATTTTAACGCCTAAACGTTTACTTGCTGATTCACGACCGTTGTTTGAACTTCCGGCCCCTTTTTTGTGTGCCATAATTTTTTGTTTTGTATTCTAAACGAATTTAGAATAGGATTAATTTACGCTTTAATATCTGAAATAGTGATCGCTGTAAAAGATTGACGGTGACCGTTTCTCTTTTTGTATCCTTTTCTTCTTTTTTTACGGAAAACAATTACTTTGTCTCCTTTAACGTGCTCATTTACCGTAGCGGTAACTTTAGCTCCATTTATAGCTGGGGCGCCTAAAGAAATTTTTCCTCCGTTGTCAACTAAAAGCACTTTGTCAAATTCTACATTTGAACCAGCTTCAGCTGCTAAACGGTGTACAAAAATCTTTTGATCTTTTTGCACTTTAAACTGCTGCCCTGCTATCTCTACAATTGCGTACATATAGCTTGTTTTAAAATTATTTGAACTTCAAAGATACAAAAAAAAGTTTTCCACAATCTTTTTCTTGTAAAATATTTATTAATCTAGGTAGTTATTTTTTAGTAGTCGTTCTTTGATTTCTTCTAAATGTTTGGCTTTTCCTTCGTTACGTGTGTGGATTGCAGTTTTTGTAAAATATCGGTGATTGCTCAAAAAAGCTACTTGTATTTCATCCCACTTACGATCGCTAGTTATTTTTCCATTTTCACGAAGTTCTACACGTAATTTATCTGCAATCTCATGAAAGTCTTCTCGTCCTAAATAATCTAAATCGGCATCACAAATAATTTCTTCTAAATGATTTTTCGGTTTATGTGGAATAGCAGTAACGTATATTAATTCTTTAATTATAGCAATGTGCTCTTTAGAATATCCATAATTTGGTAAAATTTCTTCTGCCAAACGCGCTCCATTTGGTTCGTTATTATCGTACGCTTCTATAAAACCTGCATCGTGATAGGTAGCAGCTGATTTTAGTAAGAATAATCCTTCATCGGTAACACCTTCTAGTAATGCAATTCGTTCGATAGATTTCACAACGTCAATGGTGTGTGTAATACTATGGTAATGAAGTTTTGGAGAAAGTTGTTCTTCCAAAATTTTCATAATGTGGTGTTCTGCTTTATAGTAATTAATACTACTATATTGGTGTAAGTTTAGAATTTGATGAAAACGTTCATTTGGATATAACCCTTTACCATCGATCGAAAGTTCAGGTTTGATACCTTCTACGGTATACATGTCAATTAAACCTTGACTTTTTGTTTTCGCTTTTCCTCGGAAGGTACAGATGAAATAAGGTTCTATGTATTTAAATGTTTGTCCAGAAATATTTACTTTTCCTGGTTCTCCTAACATTTCCATACGCTGGGCTTGATTCACGGTAGACCCCCAAATATCGTATGCTAATTTTTCTGTACCTATGACACCAGCGGTCACTTCTCCAGTGTTGATTCCAAGACGTAAGTTCCAAACTTGTCCACCTTCCGCAATCGCTTTTTCTCGCATTTGATGCATGGTATCTTGAATTTGCAATGCTGCTAAACAAGCATCTACTGGATTTGTTTTATTACGTACTGGAATTCCACCAGCACACATGTAAGCATCTCCAATGGTTTTGATTTTTTCGAGGTTATTGCGAACAATGATTTCGTCGAATTTACGGAAATAGATATCTAATTCACTTACTAATTGTGAAGGTGTCATGGTCTCCGCAATTTTTGTAAATCCAACAAAATCGGTAAACAATACCGATACACGACTGTATGCACGTGCGCTTGCACGTCCAGTAGCTTTAATTTCCTCATAGGTAGAAACAGGAAGTATGTTTTTTAATACTTTTTCTGTTTTTTCTTTTTCTACTTCTAATAATTTCTTTTGTTCTTCGAGGTTATTTTTCTTTTCTTCGATTAATTCTTTTTGTTTCTCGATTTTTACATTTTGTTCTCGGATCTCGCGTGTACGTTCTGCGATTTTCATTTCCAATTTCAATTGTTGTCTACGTTCGTATTCAATTTTTTTACGGAAATAGAAGATTGTTAATAATGCAATAACCATCGCGATTCCAATCCAGAACCAAAGTGTTTTCCAGTAGGGAGTCTCTACTGTAATTGCTAAGGTTGCAGGTCTTTCGCTCCAAGGTCCATTCGCAAATTTTGCATATACTTTCAAGGTATATTCTCCTGGTTGAATGGAATTTAAGTGTAATTGATTAGTGTTTCCAAGAAAAACTTCTTCCTTTTCCTCCTCCGAGCCTTCTAGTAGATATTTATAGGAAATTAAATTTGGATTACTTAATTCAGTTGCCATAAATTTCAACGTAACACTTCTTTTTTTGTACGTTAAGTGTAGGTGTTTCTGGTATGGGATGGATTTGGATAACAATCCTTTACTTTCGTTTGGTTTCAGCCAATGTTCTTCTAATTTGATTTTTGTAAAGTATACATCAACCATTTTTTCTTTAGTAGAAAGGTTATGCGGATCGAAATAATTGTATCCATAAATACCTCCAAAATAGAGCATTCCAGTTTTGGATTTAAAATACGCTCCTTGGTTAAACTCGTTCGACATTAAACCATCTTGTTCTGTAAAGTTTAGAACAGTCTCTGTTTTAGTATTAAACTTAGAAATACCTTTATTGGTACTTAACCAGATATTATTACTATTATTTTCATTCAGGATGGCATAGATAACATTATTCGGCAGTCCATTTTTCTTGTTAAATAATTTTCCTTTTTTTGTTTTTAAGTTCCATTTTATCATCCCTGCCCCCATTGTTCCTAGCCAAAAGGTATTTTCATCTTCTTGGTAAATAGATGCGACATACTCTTTGGAAATATTTGCAATTAGATGATTGTATTTATAGGGTTTAATGGATAATTCTCCAGTTTTACTTTCATATAATTTGAATAAACCACCTGTTCCAGCTGTAAACCAAAATTCTCCATGTATGTCTTGAAAAATGAGTTTACAAACACCTCCACCGATTGTTTTATTGGGATTATTTTCATCATGTTCAAACACTTTAAAAGTTCCGTTTTTTTGATTGTATAGGAGTATACCACCTTTAGTACCTAGAAAATATTGTCCATCTTTATATTTTTTAATTTCGTAAATCCGTTCAAAGTTTGCTGGATTAGGTACTCCTCGGTAAGGAATTTTTGTAAATGAGTAGGATGTTTCGGAATTAATTTTTAGCTGACTTAAACCATCGCTAGCTCCTAATAAGATGTTATTTGCATCTAAAGCATATATACTTAAGAAGATAGAGTTGTTTGTCTTTGCATTGAATTTTAGTTGTCTAAAGAATTGGGTAAATTTTCCATTTCGGTTGTCATAGCGAGAGATAGAGTTATCGGATCCAACGTAAAAGTAACGATTGCTTGGTTCTTCGGTAAAACTCCAAACGCTTGCAGAAGGTAAACCGCGTGTTAAATCTTGACTGGGACCATTACCTAAAAATCCTTGATTAAGTGGATCAAAACTACAAAGTCCACGCTCTGTACCTACCCAATACGTACCATTTTTATCCCGCATTAATACGTTAGTAGCGTTATATAAAAGGGCATGTTTTTGGAAGATATCTTGTGAGGATTGATAAATATTTACTTGGTTAGTAAACTTTGTATGTTCTAAAGTAAACAAACCTTCTGATTTTGAAGTAATTATAAATTTATGGTCGTTTAGAATTAAGATATCATGGATTTCTAACCAGCCATAGGTGTTGTCTAATTTTCTAAAACACGGTTTTATTTTTTTTGTATGTATGTTCAGGGAATATAATCCTTGGTTGGAACAGATAATCCATTCGTTATGGTCAAATGCTTTAACAGAATAAGCTTTAAATTGTTTATCAGTTTTTGCTTTAGCTACAAGTGGATAACTTCTTTTTTGTGGTATGTAGTAGATAAAAATCCCTTTATCTTCTGTACTTATCAATAATTCTTCTGGAGAAATGAGTGTGATAAATAGTATTTTTTCTGTTGGAAGTTTTGCTTGTTTGACTTTCGTAATTTTTTTTGTTTTGGCGTCTAAAAATAGTACACCAGCATTATAGCTTCCGATCCATATATTTTCGTTTTTATCTTCAACGATGGATTTTGCTTGAAGTACATCTAAGTTTGGTGCTAAAAATGTTTTAAAATTTTCAGTAATTGGATCATATTGGGTTAAACCATTCGAAGTACCGAACCAAAGCGTACCGTTGTTGGATTTTATTGCGCTTAAAAAATCGCCATTTTCTATACCGTCTGTATTGTCTGGTGTAAATGTTTCAAATGTTTGTCCATCAAAACGATTTAAACCATCTTGTGTTCCGATCCAAATAGAACCAATATTATCTTGAATTAGCGTGCTGATTGCGGATTGCGATAAACCATCGCTAATTGTATAGTTTCTAAAACGATACGCATTTTGCGAAAAGGATATGGAAGTTAGGAAAAGGCACAGAAAAACTAAGAAGAAACGCATAGCAAAATTTTATCCAAAAATAAGGATTTAATCGGGTGAAAAAACAGGGAGTATAGGGTTTGTTTTGAAGAGATTAGCGTTAATAAACCTGTAGCTATACGTTGAATGATACCTACAGGCTTAGAAGTTAATTTGCGCTAATTACTGCTGTATTCGTTGCAGGTATAAATTTCTCTAAGTCGCGATCAAAAATGTATATACCTCCCGAATCTCCACCAATCAATTTTAATTTATCTACCAATGAACGAGCCATGGCTTCCTCTTCCAATTGTTCTGAAACATACCACTGCACAAAGTTATGTGTTGTGTAATCCTTTTCTTGTAGACAAACATCGACTAAATTATTGATGCTTTCAGTAACCATTAATTCATGATTCAATAACAGTTCGAAAATATGGATGATATTTTCAAAATCTACAGGTGGTTTTTCTACGGATGGAATAATTGCTTTACCACCACGTTCGTTAATAAACTTAATCAATTTTAACATATGAAATCGCTCTTCGTCGGAATGTAGATACAAAAACTTGGCAGTACCATTCAACCCTTGGTTTTCCGCCCAAGACGCCATTGCTAGATAAAATTGAGAGGAAAAACTTTCTTTAATTACTTGATCGTTTAATGCTGCTTCAACACGTGAATTCATAGTTTGAAATTTTTGGTTACACAAAGTTAATATTTATACAAATCTTTGTCTTGGTAAGCAATAAAAAATTGTGTCCTACGATATTTATTCGTAACTTATTGTAAGAAATACTTCAAACTACTTATTAATCTTATATTAGTACTAATTATTACAACTATGTCTAGAAAATCCAAATATAAAAACACAAAATCTAAAACAAAAGATAGTTTAACATATTCCATACGCAGACTTTTTGAGAAAAATTTCGGAAAGGAATTAACGCATCAAGAAGTATGTTCTTTTTTAAGTGTTCGAGAAAATGAATTACGCAAACAAGTATACGATGCCCTTCGTAATTTATGCACCGCTAATTTCTTAAAAGAAAAAACCCATGGTGTATTTATGTTGAATAAAGAGGTGGTTACGTTAGAAGGTGAACTTCAAATTACTGCTCGTGGAGCTGGGTTTTTATTAACTGGAAATAAAGCAACGGATGTATTTATTGCACCTCAAAATTTGGGACAGGCAATGCATGGAGACTTAGTGCGTGTACTATTATCGAAAGACGGAGGAGGACGTCGTGAAGGGGTAGTGATTGAAATACTACAAAGAGAACGTACTCAGTTTGTGGGGACCATCGTGATGAAGGATAAGTTTGCGTATTTAATCCCGGATAACCAAAAGTCCGGAATTCAAATTCAATTACCCAAAGAGAAGTTACAAGGAGCCAAAGAGCAAGATAAAGTGATTGCAAAAATTACTGTTTGGCCGAAATCAGCAGAGTTTCCGTTTGGAGAAGTTGTGGAAGTATTAGGAAAAAAGAACTCCAATAATATCGAGATGATAGGTATTCTTTGTTCGCAAGGGATTGAGTATAAATTTCCACAAGAAGTCATTGAAGCAGCGGAATTAGTCACTATGAAATTAGATCCGGAGGAGGTTGCAAAACGAAGAGATTTTAGAGGCGTTACAACTTTTACTATTGATCCAGTCGATGCAAAAGATTTTGATGACGCTATTTCTCTTGCATATTTGGAAAATGGCAATATGGAAGTTGGTGTTCACATTGCAGATGTGAGTTACTATGTTCGCGAAGGATCTATATTGGATAAAGAAGCTGCAAAACGTGGAAATTCGGTCTATTTAGTAGATCGCGTGGTTCCGATGTTACCAGAACAAATTTCTAACTTGGCTTGTTCGCTTCGTCCGCATGAAGATAAATTTACATTTTCTGCAGTATTTGAATTAACAAAAGAGGGAGAAATTGTGAAACAATGGTTTGGAAAGACCGTCATTCATTCTGATCGTCGATTCACCTATGAGGAAGCACAAGAAATATTAGAAGGGGCAGAAGGAGAGTATAAATCGGAGTTACATTTACTAGATAGTATTGCCAAGATTCATCGAGCTATTCGCTTGAATCATGGTGCCTTAAACATAGAGTCTGAAGAAGTTCGTTTTAAATTAAATGACGAAGGAAATCCGGAAGGTGTATATTCCAAAACATCCAAGGATGCGCATAAGTTGGTAGAGGAATTCATGTTGATGGCCAATAAACATGTGGCACTTTTTATTCATGCACGAGAAAAAAATAAGGATGTAATTCCTTTTGTTTACCGTTGTCATGATAAACCTGATCCTGCAAAAATTGAGACTTTCAAATTATTTATCCAAAAATTTGGACATGAATTAAAAATTGGAAAAATCGAAGACGTTGCGAAATCCATCAATAATTTATTTAAAGAAATTGTAGATAGCAATGAATATTCTTTAGTACAGACCATGGCGATACGATCGATGGCAAAAGCAAGTTACGAAACGAATAATATTGGGCACTTTGGATTAGCGTTTGATTATTATGCCCATTTCACTTCTCCAATTCGACGTTATGCAGATTTATTGGTTCATCGTATTTTATTAGAAGAATTGACGCATCAAAAACATTCCTACGGAAAAGAGTTAGGCATGGTTTGTAAACATATTTCTAAGATGGAACGAAAAGCAGTGGAAGCAGAACGCGAGTCGACCAAATATTTCCAAGCTTTATTTATGAAAGAGCATTTAGGTGAGGTATTTGAAGGAACGGTTTCAGGAGTTTCGGATTTCGGTATGTTTGTGAAATTGAACGAGACACACTGCGAAGGAATGATTGCATTGCAAGATATTCCTGGTGACCGTTTTGTTTTTGATGCAGAGCATTTTTGTATTGTTGGAACCCGAAGTAAAAAACAGTACAATTTTGGCGATGCAGTAGAAGTACAAGTAATTGCTGTCGATACACGAAAACGACAAATTACGTTGGAATTGGTATAAAATAGTGGGCTATAACCCTTTTTCTATTAATATGTTAGCCATTTCAGTTTGCACTTTTTGCGCTTCTTCTCTTGCTTTTTGCGCAAAATTTTCCCCATTGGAAGCATATAAAATAGCTCGGGAAGAATTAACTAATAATCCACAATCTTTGTTCCATCCGTACTGACAAACATCCTCTAAACTACCACCTTGTGCACCAACACCAGGAACTAAGAAGAAACTGTCAGGGACAATCGCTCGTACTTCTCCAATTTGTTCAGCACGCGTAGCTCCAACAACATACATCATGTTTTCAGGGTTCCCCCAAGTACTGGTCTTTCTCAATACTGATTTGAAAAATTCTTCCCCGTTTTCATCTTTGATTATTTGGAAATCCATGGCTCCTTTGTTGGAGGTAAGTGCTAGTACGATTGCCCATTTTCCTGGAAAATCTAGAAAAGGGGTTACGCTATCTTCTCCCATGTAAGGCGCAATGGTTACGGAGTCAAAAGGTAAATATTCAAAAAAAGTTTTAGCGTAATAGGTTGACGTATTTCCGATATCTCCACGTTTTGCATCCGCAATGGTAAATATGTTTTTCGGAATATAGTTCAGTGTTTTTTCTAGTGAAGCCCATCCTTTTTCCCCATATTGTTCGTAGAATGCGATATTTGGTTTATACGCCACACAAAAATCTTTGGTTGCGTCAATAATCGCTTTGTTGAACTCAAAAATGGGATCTTCGGTTTCTAATAAATGCTTTGGAATTTTATTTAAGTCTGTGTCGAGTCCTACACAAAGGAACGATTTTTTAGCGCGTATTTGTTCGATTAATTCGTGACGTGTCATTTATTTGGGCATTTTATTTGTCACAAAGATACCAAAAGAATAAAATTGTAGGGTATAAAAAAAGCGAACATTTCTGCTCGCTTTCTTCTCATTAAAGTTGCAATTAATATAACTCTTCTTTCAAAGCCGTTCTATAATCTTTAATTTCTTCTCGGTTAATTTTATGGTCTGCGTTTTTCAACAAATTCAATAAATATAAAAAGTTGTCTTTGTCTTCTATTTCGATTGGGTATTCGCTACCATCTTCATCTTCATCGTACTGTGCTTGTACATCAAATGCTTCTTTTTCAGTTAAGAATTCATACGATAAACGAATCACTTTAGTCACTAATGGATCTGCTTCTTTCAATGCAAATTCACGTAATTCTTTTAAATCTTCAATTAGTCCAGCAGCTGTAATCCCTTCTTTTTCTACTTTTTCGATGATTGCATCTAATTTTTTATTTGCAGCAGCAATTTTCATAAACTGTTTTTTTTAATGTTCAAATTTGGGAAAAAAATATCCATTGCAAATGTAATCACTTATTGCTAGAATAGAATCATCTACACCCCCTTTTTTAGCTAATTTATGTACATTTGGTATCAATTTATTAAAATGACAGACGTACACTATACTAATTTAGGACTTGTTGACTACAAAGAAGCTTGGGATTTGCAAGAGACATTATTTGCGGAAACGATTGCACTGAAAATAGCGCGAAGAAATGGAGAAACGGACGAACCAACTAAAAATCGCATCTTATTTTGTGAGCATCCGCATGTGTATACCCTAGGAAAAAGTGGTAACGAAAATCATTTTTTATTGAATGAGAAAACCTTGGCAATGTATCATGCGACCTATTATAAAATTAATCGCGGTGGGGATATTACCTACCATGGTCCTGGACAACTCGTGGTGTATCCGATTTTAGACTTGGATTATTTTTTCTCAGACATTCATAAGTATCTGCGTTATTTAGAAGAAGCTGTTATTCAAACCATTGCTGAATATGGGGTGGTAGGCGAACGCATGGAGGGTTTGACAGGTGTTTGGATTGAACCGAATACTCCGCGTGAACGCAAGATTTGTGCGTTTGGTGTGAAATGTTCACGGTGGGTGACCATGCATGGTATTGGGTTTAATATCAATACCGATTTGACCTATTTTAATCACATTATCCCTTGTGGCATCGAAGATAAATCCGTAACTTCATTACAAAAAGAGTTGGGAAGGCCAGTCGATTTTGAGGAGGTTTCTACAATTCTAAAAGAAAAATTAGCAACATTATTTGGTTTTACTTATGTCTAACAAAATATCAACTTGACAAATACAATCTACAAAGTGAATATTACATGAAAAATGAAATTATTTTATACAGTCCAAATGAACTAACAGAGCATATTGAGGTAAAATTTGAAGATGATACAGTTTGGTTATCTCAACAACAAATGGCAACTCTTTTTAGCCAAACAAAACAAAATATTAGTTTACATATTAATAACTGCTTTAAGGATAGTGAGTTAGATTCTATTTCAGTTGTCAAGGAATCCTTGACAACTGCAAAAGACGGAAAAAAATACACTGACACAACTTACTAAAAAAGACAAAAAAGTTAAGGTTACATTATTGACTAAAAAAATCACTACACAACTTAATTTAGATTTGAAAAAAGCAAATGAACAATATGGAAATTTTGAAGCAAAAGAATTCCACCAAAGTCACGATCGTTTTTTGATACTAGATGGTACTGAAATTTATCATCTTGGTGCTTCATTAAAAGATTTAGGAAAAAAGTGGTTTGCATTTTCAAAAATGGATAAAAAATCAGTATCTTCCATAATAAATGAAATATCAACTTCAACTCCATGAAAACACATTTTCTTTGGATAACATTTTTACGGAAGACTGTAAAATACCTTTCCTTAACGATCCTAGTTTTGTTGGTCTTAGCAAATCTTTTTATCTTAATTTCTGGAAGAACCTATTTATATAAAGGTATTTATAATACCTATTTACAAGGAAGAACAGCTCCAGGAATTTTTGATAAAGAGGTGTTTTATAATGCTACATTGCACAAATCCACTAAAAGTTTGGCATGGAAACACAATTCTAACAAAATTAAACCGCAATTAACCCAATTAGAAATAGAGGCTTTGGAGCAATTAGATATATCCTCTTTTTTAGTTTTTCATGGAGACACCTTAATTTTTGAAAAATATTGGGGAAAGCATACACCTCAGACAGTAACGAATAGTTTTTCAGCAGCTAAATCGTTTGTTGGATTATTGGTTGGTTGTGCGCTCGGAGATGGAAAAATTAAAAGTTTGGATGAATCTGTAGGAAACTATATTCCTGCATTTTCTAAAGGAAATAAAAAAGCAATTACGATTCGTCATTTGTTGATGATGTCGTCTGGTTTAGATTGGGAAGAAAGTGGTAAAAATCCCTTGTCGGATAATGCAGAATCCTATTACGGAACAGATTTATATCAACATGTAACAGCACAACAGGCTATTGAAAAACCTGGTGTACGCTTTGAATACCAAAGTGGAAATACTGAATTGTTAGGTTTTGTATTAGAAAAAGCAACTGGGAAACAATTATCTGCCTATGCGGAAGAGAAATTATGGAAACAAATAGGTACGGAACACGATGCATATTGGAGTTTAGACAAGGAAAATGGCGATGAAAAGTCTTTTTGTTGTTTGTATAGTACCTCTCGCGATTTTGCGCGATTAGGCAAATTAATTAACCAACAAGGGAAATGGAATGGTAAACAACTTGTTCCAGAGGCATATATGCAAGAATTTGTTTCCAATCCTGCCATGACAACGGAGGATAAAGTACCAAACTTTCGTTATGGCTTACATGTATGGACGTATATAGGGAATTCGGCACATCCAGTATATTATTGTCGTGGAATACTTGGACAATTCATCATCTCAATTCCATCTAAAAATTTAGTTATTGTAAGAACTGGTTCAAAACGTGGAAAAAATATTTATTTGCCGAAAGAAAAAGAGCAAGACAAAGCGTATATTGAAAAATATAGATTTAAATTTGGACATCCAGATGATTTGTTTACCTACCTTAAAATTGGTGATCGAATGATAAAATACGAGCAATGAGAGAAGAATTATTAGGACCGAAAGTGGAAGGTGTTGCTGTAGCAATTGTAAAACAGCTTGATGAAGATAATAATACAAATTACTACGCCTATTTATTGAATTTACGTGACGATATCATGGAAGGAATCATCATTACCAGCTGTGGATATGGTGAAAATGTAGTAACTGGAGAAAAAATAAATACTTCTACTTTAAGACACTGCATTGAATTGATGTTGCCAAACGAAGCAGCAAAAATTGAACCTGTGATGGAAGATGTTTTTGGTCTCACCAATGAATATTGGGTAAGTTTTTGGGTAAATGACGTTATGTACGACAAAAAGTTTTTGTTTTTACCTGAATCGATTGTCGAGAAAAATATGAAAGATATCCCGCAATTAGGGGTGAAAGGTGTGGTGATATATTAATTGAATTATGGAACAAATTACAATCTGGCATAACAATCGTTGTTCTAAAAGTCGCAATTCCTTGTGTTATCTTCAAGAAAATAAGCTACAAGCAACTGTTTTTGAATATTTAAAAACACCTCCAACGTTAGACGACATTAATCAAGTCTTGGAAAAATTGAACATCCCTGCCGAAGCCTTAATTCGTAAAGGAGAAGAGGTGTATAAATCCAATTTTAAAGACAAAAAATTCAGCGAAGAAGAGTGGCGTAAGATTTTGGTTCAACATCCAGTTTTGATTGAACGTCCGATAGTTATTAAGGGGAACAAGGCAGTTATTGGTCGACCAATCGAAAAAGTAATCGAATTATTTGCTTAATATGAAAGTCAGCGGGTTTACCTTTATTCGCAATGCAATCAAATACGATTATCCAATTGTAGAAGCGATACGTTCGATTTTACCATTGTGCGATGAGGTGGTAGTAGCCGTTGGGAATTCCGATGACAATACGTATGCATTGATTCAAAGCATCGACCCGAAGGTCCGTATCATCGAAACAGTTTGGGATGATACTGTACGTGAGGGAGGTAGGACATTAGCGTTAGAAACCGACAAAGCGTATCAAGCGATAGATCCAGCGTGTGATTGGGCGTTTTACATTCAGGGTGATGAGGTCATTCACGAGAAATACCTACCTGTAATTCGGGAAGCGATGGAACGATATAAAGATGATCAACGCGTAGAAGGTTTGTTGTTTAACTACCAGCATTTTTATGGTTCGTATGACTACGTGGGGACCTCGATTAGTTGGTATTTAGATGAGATTCGCATCCTTCGAAATCGTTCGGATATCTTTTCTTACCGCGACGCACAAGGGTTTCGTAAGTTACCAAACGACAAACTTTCCGTTAAAAAAATAGATGCCTTTGTGTACCATTATGGTTGGGTGAAACCGCCAGAAAAAATGCAGAAAAAACAGGAATCGTTTCATAAAATGTGGCACGATGATGCGTGGGTGAAAGAAAATGTAAAAGCTACAGAAGCGTTTGATTATTTTGAAAACATGGATGCTTTAGCAGTTTTTCAAGACACTCATCCTGCTGTGATGCATGCACGGATTGCAGAAAAAAATTGGTCGTTTGAGTATGATATTTCTTTTAATAAAACGAAGTTTAAAGATCGATTGAAACGTTTTTTGAGAACGTATTTAGGGATAGACATTCGTTATAAAAATTACATCAAGTTATGAAATCAAAAAAAGCCTCTGAAACAGTTGCGATTACGACGCATATTGTACTTCCAAATGATACAAATACCTTGGGTAATTTATTTGGAGGACAGCTACTTGCCTGGATGGATGTTATTGCAAGTGTTTCTGCGCAAAGACATTGTCGACGTGTAGTAGTTACAGCTTCTGTCAATAACGTTTCATTTCAAGAGCCAATATTACACTCTTCCATCGTTACTTTGGAAGCAAAAGTATCGCGCGCTTTTAGTTCGTCGATGGAGATTTTCGTGGATGTTTTTGTGGAAGATCCTGTATCTGGACAACGCAGAAAGTGTAACGAAGCGATATACACCTTTGTAGCAGTAGATCAGCTAGGAGGTCCGATTCAAGTTCCGGAATTAGTTCCAGAAACCGAGGAGGAAATTAAGCGGTATGAAGGGGCATTGTTACGGAAACAATTAAGTTTGATTTTAGCAGGTAAGATGAAGCCGAGTGATGCAACAGAGATTAAAGCGTTGTTTTTAGGGGAGTGATGAAATGAATATGAAATTTGTACTCATTTTAATAATTGTAATTCATATGTTTTGTATAATTTTTCATCTCTTTATGCTGAATAAATTATACCGAGTAAAGTTTTACTAACCAATTTTGTAAAACCTACTATTTCTGTTCACATAGAAAGCAAATTTCCTCTCATCGAAATATTCGAACTAGTATTAAGGTTAAAAACATTCATAATAGTTTTCTGTTTAGATAGTGAAGCCTTTCACTGACAATTGATAATAAATTCGTATTCAATTATTTAAAAGGATTCGAAAAATATACTGTCACTCTCTTAGATTTTTAATTAGATGACAAAGTATTAAGAAATTTAATATAAAATTAATATTGAATTTTTTATTTATTATCAGCAGGGCAAACGCATTAAAATCCTAAAATAGTTTTCAAAAATTCTTCATTCCATCCTGCATTCAGTCTTTTTGAAGCAATTGAAGCTTTTATTGTTGTGTCACTTTTAATCATCATTAATGCAA
>Ga0172373_10005161_pt1 | contig 18021 bp, 18 predicted proteins | sample Lak10m_2_FD_114546 | JGI IMG/M metagenome (GOLD analysis project Ga0172373, IMG submission 114546) | Freshwater microbial communities from Kabuno Bay, South-Kivu, Congo - kab_092012_10m | ecosystem: Environmental > Aquatic > Freshwater > Lake | place: Democratic Republic of the Congo...
CATCATGACCGCGTGATTCGATAGCCCAGACCTCGGACGGTTTCAATGAGATCGGAGGAGATTTTTTTCCGTAGCCGCCCGACGAACACTTCCACAGTGTTGGAGTCGCGGTCAAAGTCCTGCGCATAGACATGCTCGATGAGTTCGGCCCGCGAAACCACGTCTCCGCACCGGTGCATCAGATATTCGAGCACCCGGTATTCATGGCTGGTGAGCGCCACGGTTGCGCCAGCGTGCGTGACCTTGCCACTGCGGGTGTCAAGGCTCAGTTCGCCATGACGGAGCACCGAATCGGCCAGTCCAGCCGATCGTCTGATCAGCGCCCTGAGCCGCGCAAGAAGCTCCTCCATGTGAAAGGGCTTGGTCATGTAGTCATCAGCCCCAGCGTCAATACCCGCGACTTTTTCGGTCCAGTTGTCGCGCGCGGTGAGAATCAAAACCGGAACTGAGCGCCCCGCTTCCCGCCAGCGCCTGAGGACACTGAGACCATCAAGAATCGGTAAGCCAAGATCGAGTACGACTGCGTCGTAGGGCTCGGTATCGCCAAGGAAATACGCATCGCGGCCATTGTCACATTCGTCCACGGCATAGCCCGCAGCCTCACCCGCCTCACGCAGCTGGCGTCGCAATATGGGTTCGTCTTCAACCACCAGAATGCGCATGAGCCCGTGTCGCCTCAGCGCCGGCTACGCTCATCACGCCGCAGCACCTCGCCGGAGCTTGCGTCGATTTCGAGCTTGATCAGTTGACGTCCGGTCTGTACCAGCTTGAGCTCGTAGATCCAGCGGCCGCCTTTTCTCTCGAGTTCGGCCTCTAGCACCTGGCCTGGGTAATCGCGCTCGATCCGCTCGAGGATGGTTCGAAGTGACAACACCTCGCCAGCGTGTAAGGCGGCGCGTGCGCGATCCTGGTCCGATCCTGAAGCAAGGGTCAGAACGGGCGAGGCCGCCAGCGCGGTCAGCAGAAGAAATTGAATGGTTTTCATAAGGTCATGGTGGCGACCCGAACCTGAACGGCAGCTGAACGCACGGTTCAGGTTCCGTTCAAACCGGTTCTCAGACACTGCGGGCTCCATCAGCAATTCCAGGCGCATTCATGAAAACAAGTTTACCGATCCTGTCATTGATAGTGTTCACCGTGGTTAGCGCACCCGGTCTGGCCCAAGCGAACGACACTTCGATTGACGATCAACTCGCCTACTGGTCCGCGCGGGCGGCTGCGCCTGGCGATGCTCGCCGCGGCGAGGCATTCTTCGGCGCAAAGCATGGCAACACCTGGTCCTGCGCGTCCTGCCATGGACTTCCTCCCAACACAGCGGGTCAGCACGCCGACACCGGAAAGCGAATCGCGCCACTCGCCCCCAGCGTAAATCCGAAATCGATCACCCGAACTGCCAAGGTCGAAAAATGGTTTAGGCGTAATTGCATGGACGTGCTCGCGCGCGAATGCACGCCGGGCGAGAAAGCCGATGTGCTTGCCTACCTCGGCTCACTCAAATGAAACCAGCCCTTACGTTGGCGGGCCGGGCTACGCGCCGCGCCTTGGTGAAAATCAGCGAGCCGCTCAGGCAAACACACTCACCTGAATCGACCCGACTGACGGTCGACGCACCAACGCGCGTGTTTCACTGGTTGTTCGCGGTCAGTCTGGTGGGCGCCTATCTGACTGGCGATAGCGAGTGGTGGCGCTCCGTCCACATCGCTTTCGGCTACATGATGCTTGCCCTGATCGCCTTCCGACTCGCTTACGGACTGATCGGTCCGCGCCATGTTCGTCTGAGTGCCTTGCTGAAGCGCGCGCGCGGTTGGTCGGAGTGGCTGCAGGCGTTGAGACCCGGCCAGCACACCAACGGCCCCCCCGCCCCCAAGCTACAGCATCTGTTCACGGCAAGCGTCGTCCTGCTGCTCATGGGCTGGATCGCGCCGGTATTCGTTACCGGATACGCCGCGTTGAATGAATGGGATGCGTTTCTGGGCGGCGAAATCTTCGGGGCCTTGCATGAATTTTTCGCCAATGGCTTTCTGGTCCTGATTGCGCTTCATTTGATGGGGCTGCTGCTGTTCAGCCTGTTCCGCCGCCGTAATCTCGCCGCACCCATGCTCACGGGACGCAGCCCCGGAAGCGGCCCGTCGCCCGTTCAGCACAACCGTGTGTGGCTTGCCTGGCTCCTCGCTGCGGGGGTGCTCGGGTTCGGCGCATGGGAGTGGGCTCATGCTTCATCAATCCAGGTTCGTTCGGGAGGCGTCAGTGCCCCCTGGCATGCGGGTATGATTCGGCACTCACCTTCCCGTCCGCAGCAGCCTCATGACCAGACCGCCAGCCCGGTCGCCGCGACCCACCACTCGCTCTTCGACGCCGGGCTCCCCAGCGTCGCGATCGTCGCGTCAGCGTCCGCCCGAGACGCGCTCCTCGGGTCCGCGTTCCGACGGGCCCTCCCCGCAGAGGTCAAGCCGCCCAGGGCAGTATTCGCCCCCGATGCGCAGTGCCCCCACTCAGGCGGGCACCGATCTCCCGCGGCTGTCCAAGCGCATGAGCGAGCTGGGCCTGTGCTCCCGGCGTGAAGCCGATGAATGGATTGAAAACGGCTGGGTAAGCGTTGACGGCCAGGTCGTGAACACCCTGGGGGCTCGCGTACCGCTGACGGCCCGCATAGAGATCGATCCCGCCGCCGCGCGTCACCAGAGCGAGCAGGTCACGATTCTCCTCAACAAGCCCATAGGCTATGTATCGGGGCAGGCCGAGGACGGCTATCAGCCTGCGATCGTCCTGATCCGCCCCGAAAATCGCTGGGAAGGCGACACGTCGCAGATCACTTTCAAGCCCAGCCATCTGCGAGGCCTCGCGCCTGCAGGCCGGCTCGACATCGATTCCACGGGTCTTCTCGTCTTCACACAGGACGGGCGGGTCGCCAAGCGTCTTATTGGGCAGGACTCCGAAGTTGAAAAAGAGTATCTCGTTCGGGTAGAGGGCAATTTGTCGGAAGACGGCATGAAGCGCCTGCAGCATGGTCTGGAGCTGGACGGTGTTCGGCTCAAGCCCGCGCGCGTGTCCTGGCAAAACGAGCATCAGCTTCGCTTCGTACTGCGTGAAGGCCGCAAGCGCCAGATTCGCCGGATGTGCGAACTGGTCGGCCTCGCAGTCACGGGCCTCAAGCGCGTTCGAAGCGGGAGCGTGCCGCTTGGCCCCATGCCCCCAGGGCAATGGCGCTACCTTCGCCGGGACGAAAGGTTTTGACCGCGCCCGCATCCACGATGCTCACGGCGTCCCCTGTGCTCGCTTGGGACGAGGCAGGTGAGACCCGCACGGCGAGCTGGCAGTCCGAGCGCGGCACACCGCCACCAAAGAACGTCATCGCCACCGATGACCGCATCACCGCCAATGACGCCTACGGCCTCGCGTGCCAGGGCGTCGGCATGCTCTGGCGAAGTGATTTCCAGAACGCGCGGCAATTGCTCACGGCACTCGCCAGCCGCGTCGACCGCAAGGCTGCGCAAGGTCGGAGTCAGGGCGCATCCGGAGCCATCACGGCGGACACGTTCAATCGGGTGCGACAGGCCCGATCGCAGCGCGCCCGCACGCTTGGCATGCTGTTGATCGAGCTCGACGCCGATTATGGAATCGCACTGCGCCGCGCCCCCGACGTCAAAGCTGCATGCCTTCACGCTTACGGACCCGCCACGGGTCCGATGGTGTTGTCACTGCGAGAGCTGCTGGGCGTCATTGGTGCCCACCAGTGGTACGTGCGGGGCATTGGCATCCCTGCTGCGGGCGGACACATTCACCCACACTACGGCGTATTCACCCCAACCCGGGGCGAGTACATCGATCTGCTGGCCCGGGCGCCATGGCCTGCCGGCCCTGAGCGAGTGGGCCTCGCCTTCGATATAGGAACCGGGACAGGCGTGCTGGCGGCAGTCCTCGCACGACGCGGCGCCCTGCGGGTGGTCGCTACCGATACCGACCCCAGGGCAATCGCGTGCGCGGCGGACAACATCCACCGACTGGGCCTGTCAAAGCAGATTCAGGTGATGCAGACCGCGTTCTTTCCCGAGGGACGCGCCGATCTTGTCGTGTGCAATCCGCCCTGGGTACCAGCACGGCCCGGCTCACCGCTCGAACGCGGCATTTACGACGAAAACGGCAGCATGCTGCAGGGCTTCCTCAATGGCCTCGCCGAACATCTCACGCCAGAGGGCGAGGGCTGGCTGATACTCTCAGACCTGGCAGAGCGATTGGGCTTGCGATCCCGGGAGACGCTTCTTGCACAATTCGAGGCCGCGGGCCTGTCGGTCGCAGGGCGTCACGACATCCGTCCGCAACACCCCCGGTCATTCGATGCGGGCGATCCGCTGCACGCCGCGCGACGGGCCGAGATGACCTCGTTGTGGCGCCTGAGAGCCGCGCTTTCCTCCTCCGACAAAGTCGGCTAGCCTTTACAGCTTGCGTTAACCGGGGCTGAGCCCGGTGCCCAGGCGCAGTTCCCACGCTGTTCAATTCGTTCTCCTCGGAGCGTCTTTCATGAGCGCTGATCAACCTGGCGCAGGCTTCTCGTCGCTTGTCTGTAGCTTTGCCGAATTCGTTGGACTCGAGCCCCCCTCTTCGGATGACGCACTCGGGCTGGAAGTTGTATTGGGCGAGTACACGGCACGGGTTCTTCCCGACCCTACTGACATCACCCGACTGCTGGTCGAAATCGATGTCTGCCAGGCCGGCGAAACCGCCCTTCCTGCGTTTCACATGCTGCACCGACTCAATTACGCCGGTCGGTTTTCGCATTCCTGGACAGCAGGCATTGACGGGGATGACACCGTCGTGATTTACAGCCGGCACGAACTGGCGAACACAGACGTGGGTGCGCTTGAGGCGCTGATCGCCGATGGTCTGAATCGCGCGACGGCCCTGCAAAGCATGTGGACACATGCATCCAGCGCTGGTGGCGCTGACATTGACCGCGCCGCGATGCATCCCGGCGCATTGCTTGGCTGAACCCGACTGATCTGGAGGTCTTGAACCATGGCTGGTGGCACCCTTATTACCGGCTCCGGCACCAGAACAAACGCAGCGTGGTCCACTGACAAGGGCGAATCGCGATTGTCCGGTGTCAGCATCGACAACGCGCATAGAGCGCTTGAAAGCGCAGCGGACAAGCTCGCAGGCAACCCTGCATCAAAGCTGCGGGTATATAACCGCCACAGCCCAGACCGGGAACTCGTTCTGAAGCGCAAGTGGATATTTGGCGGCGGCCGCCGCGACGACACGGCGCAGGTGGTCCGACAGCTTGCAGACAAGGCAAGCCGGGGACTCAGCCCGGGCGCGCGCGAACAATTCATGCAAAGCGTGGACCGGGTCTTGTACAGCGGCGAGGGTACGGCGCGGCGAGCGGTGAACCTGAAGGGAGGCGCACTTCGGGACCTGATCACCGACTTGAATGCCCTCAAAGCCACCGACGCTCTTCGCCAACCCCGTCAAAGCGAGTCCGCGAATGTTTTGGCGTCCTCGATTCTGCCCGCGGCGGTGACCAAGCAGGAGATTAAAGATGCCATCGACGCCTATATCGCGCCGGGCGTCTCCGATTCAAACCAGCAGTCGATCATCCCTCCGAATACTCGTGAGTCGGAAATCAACCGGCTGACCTTCTCGGGCGTTCAGGAGCAGGAGGAAGAGGACGATCGCATCGCTGGCGGCAAGCTCCAGCAATGGGAAAAAGACATCGTCCTTGAGGAGGGTTTGCAAGGTCTGGAGAAAAAGCTCGAGCACTTTGATGACCAATTTTCATATCAGCCCTTCGATTTATATTCGCTCCAATCTGCTGCTGACCAGATCGCAGACCAGCACCAGGCGCTTACAGAGGAAATCGAGGCAGCAGATGACATCGACATTGCGATTGAAAAGTTCGAGCAGCTTGGGCTCGTGTCCGACCAAGTCGCGGAGCTGAAGCAGGCGATCGCAGAAGCCACGACATGGCTGGAAGATGCGAAACAGTTGCGCGAGAAAAAGTTGGACGCGCTGAACCACGACGCGCGCGTACTGCATGAGCAATACGCCGAGCCCGATAGTGCGGCGCATCAATTCAGCGATCCCCATCCAGTCCTGGCGGATATCGAAGAAGGCCTTGCGGCGCTCCAGGAGAGGCTGGCGCTGCGCGAGCCCGATCTGAACTGCGTTCGGAGGCGGGAGGCACAGTCGATTCAGACTGATCTCAAGGAGCAAGCGCGGTCCCTTTTGTCGTTCACAACGCGCGCAGATACGCTCATCAACGCAATTGACGCGCAGCTTCCGCCAAACGCCCGGCTACTGCGGCAGTTTCAGCCGGGCACCGACCCACTCCAGGCAGTCGAAACACCCTCACTCTCGGCTGCACTCGACGCGGCGCGAAGTCGCTCCAAAGGGTTGAATGAGCTCATAGAGCTTTGGGAGGGCGAAAAGGACTTCGTTCAGACACGGCAATTGTCAGGCGATGGCGTGCTCCGCGCCGCGATCGACCAGCATTTGCGCAGTTTGCGTGCGGAAAAGGACAAGATCGACACGGTCCTTGGCTCGATCCGTACTGTGGCGCAGCCCGCACGTACTGTCAGCGAACCCGAGTCGGTACCGGTCGCGAAGCCAGAGTCGCCTGCGCCACTTCGCAAGGCTTCTGAAGGCGAGACTGCGCTTCGAGCTTTGATCAGCAGCGGTATTGACGTCAGAACGTCGAACACGATTGACGACGCGCGAAGGCGCTTCGATCGCGCCGTTACCGGAATTGATCAGATCCTGAAACTCGCAGCCCTTGAAGACGTTGAGACCAATGACGAAATCCGAACCCTGCTGCTGAAGCGGTTTGACGCACCCGACTGGTGGGTCGCCTCATTCAAACGCGCAACCAGTGACCTGACCCGCCTGTACGATCAGCGCATCAACGAATTGGTGAGCCCAGAGGCCATGCTCGCGCAGAGCAGGAGTGAGCAAGAACGCCAAAGCGTTGATGCGGAAGTTTTACAACTGACCGGGAAGCTGGAACAACTGGCGAGGGAACACAAAGAAAACGCCGATTTGACCGATGTGACCAACGGGTTCATGAGGGCGCATCAGGAAGCAACCGAGGCGCAGGCACAACTCGACAAACTCGATAGCGCACTGGCCAATGACCCATCGCTGCAACTAACCGAGCAGTTGGAAGCGATCAAGAGAACGCTCGCCACCGCCCGCGCGCAGCGCGAGGAACTCGGCAATGCACTGCTGGCTGAAAACGAAAACGATCAGCAGATGTTTTCAGTCGAATTGGAGGACGGGCTCCGAGCCACCGATGATCTCGAATTGACCGAGCGCGATGAGGCGCTCGCCGAGCTTGGCGCACGGCGGGAGAACCTTGTCAGAGACCTTGAGAACAGGGTTCGCGCCGCTAACGAACGTATCTGGCGAGAAACCGAGGAAGCTGAATCCCGCAGGACCGCCGCGAGGCAAATCCAGGCGAATCTCTCCAATGCCTCCGCAACTGGCCCTGGTGAGGAACTCACTCGGCTCCGCTCACAACGCGCAGAGGTCAACGCCAGGGCCGACAGCGTGAGCGCTGCGCTCGACGCCTATCAGGCGCCGAGAGTCAGCCGATAACGGACGCTCTCATGGCCCTCTCCTCACCCGTGACAGTCGCAGGCCGCTTCCGCCTCGGGGCCTGGCTGACAGCGCTGGCCCTGGCCACGGCTCCGTGCGTGGCAAGAAGCCAGACACCCGATGAATGGATCAAGCTCGGCTCACATGTGCACGGCGGCTTTGGTGCCCTCATTCCGGTCGGTATCCGAATCGGTCTCGACGCACTCCAGCGATTGAACGCCAACCGGCGGGATCTGGATGTCACGTTTTATTCGGGGGCTCAGGCCCCCTGCGCCTGCATTGCGGATGGCGTGCTGCTTGCGACGGGGTCCAGCCCCGGTCAGGGAACGCTTCGTGTTGCGGCCGAGGCTGCTGCGCCCGGCCTGCTTGCCACGGTCGTCATCCGACACCGAAAGACCGGGGCCATCGCCCGTTACTCCATTTCAAGCGAGTGGCTGCCGGTGCTGCTCGAGCTCAACCGGTCGCGTGATCCCCTGGGCCGCTACGAGGCGGTCATGGCAGCAGACCAGTTGATTCGGGTCGAGCAATAAACTCACATGACGCGGGTTAAGCAATTTGATGCGATACTTTTGAGGTGAACGCGCTAAGAACCTCCAGATTCGTCGCCAGCCTGGTGCTGGCGTGGTTTGTATTGTTCATTGGGGCCGCGGTCGCTTCCCCGCACGGCGCATCCGGTCTTGTGCAGGAAGTCTGCTCAACTGCCGGGGTCGTCAAGCTGATTGATCTTGGCGGCGACGAACATGGCAAGACGTCGACCCACGGTGCGGGTGATTGCCCGCTCTGCTCGGCGGTGCCGCCGGTTCACCTTACCGAATCAACAAGCCCCAGGCCGCTGGCTATTTCCCTCGCGCTCGGAGACACCGGGTCAGCGCAACCGCCAGGACGCACGGCCCCGCCGCTGCCGTCGCGCGGTCCGCCTGCGCGCGACCGTTAAACCCCTCGTACGGTTTTCGTAGCCCTTCGAGCGCCGCGTCACCCAGGGCGCCAGTCGATGCAGGGGCTCAGTCCGGTCGTCGTAATTCCTCTGTTGGAACAACCATGAGCAATCGCCTTGCCAGCCGCTTTTCTGCTGGATTTTTCTCGCTGATCATCAGTTTTGCCACTGTTTTGATGTCTGCCAGTCATGCACAGACCACGCATGGCGCGCACCAGACGGGCAGCGCGATGCCCGACGCAGCCGCCATCACTCACGTCATGAAGTCTCAGTTCGACCGCCCCGACGCTCCGCTGACGGTCATGCCGATCAGCATTGAAGGCAACTTCGCGGTGGCGGGTTGGATCCAAAGCTCCATGGGCGGGCGTGCGCTGCTCAAGAAGGACAACGGCAAGTGGTCGATTCACCTTTGCGCAGGTGACGCGCTCACCCAGATCGCCACCCTTGAAATGGCCGGAATCGATACTGCCTCTGCAAAGCGACTTGCACAGAAAGTAGCGACTGCCGAGCGGCAACTGCCCGCCGAACACGTCAAAAAATTGAGCCTGTTCGAAGGGATTCTGAGGATCGATGGCGGCGCGCATCACGGACACGGGCACGGTTCAACGCACGGCCACGCCTCTCCCGCCCGAACGCAACACTGACACAGAGCGGTCCGCCGTCAACTCTGATTCCCAACAAGACTGCGTCCAATCGTGCTGATTGAGGCCCTGCGTACCAAGGGGTCGCGCATCGCGAGTCTCCTGCTCGCGATTCTTGCCGCATCGATCGCCCTGTCAGTACTGGCGCAACCGGCCCATCGGCTCGATACCATCACCGTCTGTACCAGTGCTGGCGTGGTTCAGATCACGCTTGACGGGCAGCCTGACAAGCCAGGGCCAGCCGCCCGACACGCAGGACTTGATTGCCCCCTGTGCTCGTCATGCGCCGCGCCACCGGCATCAGTTCCCGCCATCTTGCGGCTCGATGATAGGCAACTGGGCACTCTCCCCCCGGCAACCGGCGCGCTATCGAACGAACAAGGGCCGCGCCCACCACTGCCAGCGCGCGGCCCCCCGTCGATCTGAGTCGCCGGCGCAGGACCATCTGTCGCACGCCTCCAGGCGTAGCGCGACTCGTCCCTGCCTTTAAACCATCCGATCGCATCGCGTTCGACCCAGCCCTCAACGGCTTGTGCCGCAGGGAGCAGGCGTTCGTGCGCATTCGCTCGAAGACAGCACTCAATGATTGAAAGTGTTTGCCATGAATCACACCTTCCGTTTCTCCCGTCTCTGCAGGCTCGCGAGCCTGGTCACACTGACCTCCAGTGCACTGCTTGGTGCGACAGCCCATGCTCACATGGGGATCATCAATCTCACGACCGGCATCCAGGCTGGCGGACAGAGCCAGTTCGCCATCGCTGGCACCACCAACGAACTGCAGCTCAACGTGCCGCACGGGTGCAATAGTTCGCACGTTCCAAGCCTGCCGGCCGGCGCTGCGCTAGACACATTCAGGTTCACCATCACGGTACCCGCCGCCCTGGTGAATTCGACTCTGCGGGCGACACCCATTGCACAGTTCGGCGTTCCCGCACGCGTGACAAACGGCGATGGCAGCGTGACATTCACCTACACCAAAACCAATGATCCGGCCCAGGCCGATGACCTGGTCTACAAACCTGTTCTGCGGATCGCACTGCCCGCTGCAACGGGAACAGCTCTGACCAAGTATCAGTTCCTGTCGGTTCAATACTGCATGAACGGCAACCAGGAAGTGGCCATGGACTGGGGGGCGGCCGACTCCCCGCGCCTGCTGGTTTTTCCGGTCAAGCGCGCTGGCTTCAACCGCTACTCGCTCGACGCTCTGACCGCACCAGACTTCGCAGCGACCGGTACCACAACCATCGAATCCCGCCTCAAGAGCTACTTCGGCGACGCAGCGGTGATCTGGGTAGGAAAGTCCGGCTTCAGCCCCAACGCCGAGACCCAGAGCAAGATCACCAACCTGATCGGAAAGGACTCCAGCTACAGCAATCTGGCCAGTCCGGGTCGCAGCCTCTCCACCGCTGACACCCTGTGGGTCCGTTACTGATGAAGGCGCCGACCAAGGGCATTGCCATCCTGATTGGCATTTGGATCGCAACGGGCCTGGCGGGATGCGGCAGCGACACAGTCAGTCCCGCCGCGGAGACCCTCACCCAGGCGCAGGCGATCGTGGGCGCGAACCTGTTGCCACCTGTGGCCGAGGTCGCCGGTTCAGCGGCAGCCGCGAGCGATCTCTCTCCCGACGAGTTGCCGCCGGACATCGCAGCAACTCGCCAGGACGACGACCTGCTTCCACCCGGCTAAGCAAAGCCTCAAGCCGCCGGCTGGCCCGGTTCGTCAAGGTCAGCCGGCGGGCTTATTGAAGGGATACAACATGCTCACTCCAGATAACGCGCATCAGCCCGCACGCGTTCCGACGCGACGCCTTGTTCGGGCCCTGGTTTCCGTTGCAATCGGAGCCATGATTTCAGGCTGCGGCGGCGGAGGCGGTGGAGCCGCCGACTCACCGCAGGGACAACTCTCAACACAGCCCGTCTCCATCCTGTTCGCTGCGGTCGTAGGCGACCAGCAGCCTGTCGACTGTGGCAGTACGCTGAGGACCCTGGGAAGTCAGGCAACCAACGCGCGGCTGGTCGATCTTCGCCTTTACCTGAGCGACCTGCGGCTGGTCTCGGCGAGCGGCGCGGAAACCCCCATCACGCTCGATAACAATGCGTATCAGGTCACGGAGGGCAACCGACACGCCGCGCTGATCGATCTTGCACAGAACGGGACCGGTGCATGCGAAGGGTCTGCCGAAACCAACGCCACGGTCTCCGGCACGGTCCCATCGGGAAGCTATACGCGGTTGAGGGCCACCCTCGGCCTACCTCCGGAGATGAACCACAGTAATCTGTCCACACGCGACAAGCCTGTGCATCCGGCGCTAGACCTCGCCACCATGTTCTGGAACTGGCAGTTGGGCCGAAAATTCCTTCTGCTTGAAATTGCACCGGCGCTCGGAGTTGGCAACTATCCAGTTCACCTCGGCTCCACCAACTGTGCGGGTGATGCTCCCGGTGACTATTTCTGTACTCGGGCCAACAAGGTATCAATCGACATCGCCTTCGACGCCGCAACGCAGCGAGTCGGGTTCGATCTGAAAGAGGTCTTTCGAAATGTAGATATCACAAAGAACCTGTCCGGATTCGAGGGCTGCATGTCGCAGTGGAGCGATCTCGACTGCCAGCCGCTGTTCGATAACCTTGGGCTGAGTCTTGCGGACGGCAGCTCCCTTGGCACTCAGCGAGCGTTCAGGGCCATCCCGAAATGAAGACAGGTTTCCATAGGCGGCTCGCCTGCCTCGGGGTGCTCGCGGCAGCAACCGCCGCGCTGTCCTCGTGCGGTGCGGGAAGTTCTGGTGGAGTGACCGTTCGCGATACCGCGACGAGCGGTTCGGTCCTCGAATCGATCCTGCCATCCTGGGTGCCATATCCCAAGGTGCCCGAGAGCAATCCCCTCAGCGCAGCCAAAGTCGAACTGGGCCGCCACCTCTTCCACGACAAGCGTCTTTCCGGAAACGCCCGTCAGGCCTGCGCGAGCTGTCACCAGCAGGCGCGCGCATTCACCGACGGTCGAGCCAGGGCGGCAGGATCCACCGGAGAGGAGCATCCCAGAAATGCCCAGGGACTTGCCAACGTTGCCTACAACACAACGCTGTCATGGGCGCACCCAGGACTGAGCTTGCTCGAAGAGCAACTCATGATCCCGCTCTTCGGAACCAGCCCGGTAGAGATGGGTGTCAACGATGCGAACCGGCAGGAGGTTCTTCAACGCCTGAGCGACCAGCCCCTTTACCGAACGCTTTTCTCTCAGGCATTTCCCGGTGAAGCGCAGCCAATCAATTGGGGCAACATCGGCCGCGCGCTCGCCACTTTTCAGCGAACAATCGTTTCCTTCAACAGCAAATTCGATCGTGTGCAGCAGGGTCTGGAGCAATACACCGAGTCGGAGGCCCGCGGCGCCCGCCTGTTTTTCACTGAGAAAGCCGAATGCTTTCATTGCCACGGCGGAATCAACTTCAACGATCAGTTCGTTCACGCCGCCACGCGCGTCATCGAGAAGCCTTTTCACAACACAGGGCTTTACAACATTGATGGTGCCGGGGCTTTTCCGTTTCCCAATGTCGGCGTCATCGAATTCACTGGCAGACCCGTCGATATGGGTCGCTTCAGAGCGCCCAGCCTGAGAAACGTGGAAAAGACTGCGCCTTACATGCACGACGGAACTGTCCCCACTCTTGAGGCAGTGCTCGATTTCTACGCAGCGGGTGGACGCGTCGTAACCGGCGCAGAAAGTGATCCTTTCCTCGCGCGTTCCCCGGGCGACGGCCGTGCAAATCCCTACAAGAGCAGCCTGATCGGAAATATCGACCTGACCGAGCAGGACAAGGCTGATCTGATCGCGTTCCTGAAAACTCTGACCGATAACGAACTGCTCCAATCACCACGTTATGCGAACCCATTCAACAACTAATCTCGCTGTTTACAACCTGCAGCCAGACAAGCCCTGCGGTCGATGCCGCGTCGTACAGGTTTGCTCGATGATTGTGCTGCTAGGCCTCTCGCCTTGGGCACGCGCGCACTCTGATGCAAGCGATGCAATACCTGAGAGCGCTGGAATCCGCTTCGCCGCCGACGCGGCCATCACATCGACAGGTGTCCGAGGTCAGCTCCCAAGCACTGGTCTGCCCGGTTATCTGCTGCGGGGCGATTCGGGTATCGATAGGCGTGGAACGCAGATCGAGCATGCAGTGACGCAGTTGGGCTTTCGGGCGAATGATGTGCTGGGCGCGCAGTTCGCGGTAGGCGTGCACGGATCCGATCCCGCACACGTGGAAGCCGCATGGCTTCAAGCGCGAGGCGACTTTGGCAGCATTTCCTGGACCCTGGGTGCAGGCCGCCAGCGTCCGTCGCTCGGACAAGTGGTCACGTCGGCTGGACACTTCGATCGCTTTGGTGCGATGCCACTTGCCCGCCAGGCACAGACCGACGGGACATGGATCGACGATGGCATTGAGTTTGGCGTGAGTCCGCACGCCCTGGGCATCGACTGGAAAGTCGACGTCGGATGGTGGGCGGGCCGTCGCTTTCCGGGTTCAGATTCGTCCCGTCCGCTTCCCAGCCTGCACGCGGGCGCGTCCGTTCCTTCAGCGGTCGGACCATGGGTGGTGGACGCCTTTATTGCAAGGGGTCAGGTTTCAGGACGAGGAAGCCGTATTGCAACAACCGGCCTGGGCCACACTCATGCTGATCCGGTCTGCGACGCGCGACTCGACAGCGTGGTCTGCTTTGATGGCAACACGATTCTGAGCGGCGCAAGCATCAGATGGCGGCTGCCCTCTGCGCCATTGACCATAACCTTGGCGGGACTGCAGCGACAGGAGGCCGGATCACTCGCCTCGCGCGACGGCCTGGCCGACTATTCCGGGAAGACCCAGGGAGGATGGCTTGAGGGCGTTTATTCGGTGAATCGGACGTGGGATGTGGGCACTCGAATCGAATGGCTGAGCGCGCGACATCAACTCATCGGGACTGGGGCCTCAATCCTCGCGCAGCAGTCAGGCTTCAGCCGATACGCGCCGCAGAATCGTTATGCCGCCATGGCGGCCTACAGGCTCACGGACACTTCCGTCATGCATATCGAGGCGGGTAGAGAGTCGGGGGGGGTGTCCTCATCGGGGTCTGCAATCGCCGCCAGGTTCATCGCGATCCGGTGGGTAGGGAGTTGGCAGAGAGACGGCGATCGCCCTTGAGCGCGCAGTTCATCGATATTGCAGGCGGCTCACGTCTTCGACAACGCTACTGGTCTATCATCGGTTTTCGCTTTTTTTGAATTGCCTAGTCGAGGGAAACCATGAGCATCAAGCTGAGTACAGCCGTATGCCTCGCAGCAACGTCCATCGCTCTCGCCACGAGCGCAGCGGCCCAGCCGATGGAGCTTCGCGCCGTGATGCAGGACATGAGCAAGAACCTTCAGGCGGTGGTTGACGCCATTTCCCGCGAGGATTGGAACCGGGCTGCTGAATCGGCGGCGCGTATCGCGTCGCACCCTCAACCCTCCGACGCCGAGAAAGCCCGCATCATCACGTTCTTCGGACCCGATATGGGGCGCTTCAAGGCTCTCGATTCGAAAAGCAGCGACGCTGCTGCACAAATCGAACGCTCGGCCCGAGCACCCAGACCCCAGGAGGTCATTGATTCGGTTGCCAGGCTGCAGGTCAGCTGTCTGGAATGCCATCAGACATTTCGGGAACGCTTCATCAATCAGTTTTATCAACCTGACCGAATAACCCGGCGGCAATAGCAGCGGGCGCTCGCTCGAAAAGGCTCGGTGACCATCACGCCACTCGGTAAAGCCCGGCCCAATAGCCTCGATTATCGTCAAGAGCCGAAACGGGAGATGACAATGTTTGTTCGCAACGCCTGGTACGCCGCCGCGATGTCGCACGAGTGCACGCAACGCCCACTCGCCCGCACCATTCTCGGCGAGCAGGTCGTTATCTTCAGAACACCCGATGGGCGTTCCGTCGCGCTTCTTGACCGATGCTGTCATCGGTTTGCGCCCCTGTCGCTCGGCGATGTCGAAGCTGATGGCATTCGCTGCCGTTATCACGGCATGAAATTTGGGCCAGATGGCAACTGCATCGAGATTCCAGGCCAGGAGAGAATTCCGCCGCAGATGTGCGTACGGAGCTTTCCGATTGTGGAGCAACACGGCATCCTCTGGATATGGCCTGGCGATGCAAGTCGGGCCGACCCCGCCCAGATTGTCGACGTTCACTGGAACGACGATCCGGCCTGGCCAGCGGCTCGCGGGTACATCCACTACAAGGCCAACTACCAACTCATCGCCGACAACCTGCTCGACTTTTCCCACCTCACGTTCGTTCACCGGACCACGCTGGCCAATGCGGCGTTTCCGGGCTCACATCCAAAAATCACACCATTCGAGCGCGGCATTCGTCTGACCCGGGAAATCCTTGATTGCGATCCTTCGCCACTCCACGCCATGGCGGGCCGCTTTCAGGGCAAGGTGGATTTCTGGAACCGCCAGGTCTGGTGGTTACCCTCGGTGTTCGAGAACTGGGCAGGCTCGACACCCGTGGGCGGGCCGGGCGAGCCCCACGAACGCCCCGGCGGCCTCCACCTCCGGCATTTTTCGCTGCTCACCCCTGAGACCGACAAGACCACCCACTATTTCTGGCTGCAACCCTGTCAGTTTCCTCATGGCGACAACTCTGTCATCGAACAGGTCGGAGAAGGAATATCCAAAGCGTTTGCGGAAGACAACTGGATTATCGAGGCGCAGCAGAAAGCGTGGGATACCTGCCCGCCAGGCATACGTCCGCAAGCGGTGCGAAACGACGCCGCCCTGGGCCGGGTGCGTTTCATGATCGACGAGCTTCTGAAGCAGGAACAGCCCCTTCACTCAACGCCCTGAAGGGCCCGGAGCACTCATGAACATCACCGCTGTCGTGCTGGAACAGGCCGGCACCCCCATGCGGCTACAAACGCTGCAGCTCGAACCTCCCCGCGCTGACGAGATGCGCGTGCGACTCGTGGCAACCGGCTTGTGCCACACCGATATCTCCATGCTTCAGCGTCCGTTTCCGGTCAACAGCCCCATCGTCCTGGGTCATGAGGGCGCCGGAGTGGTCGAGGACACAGGCTCAGGCGTCACCGAATTCAAGCCTGGCGATCGGGTGGTGCTGAGCTATAACCACTGCCAGGTCTGCCCAAGTTGCCGCAACCGCGCGCCCAGCTACTGCCACAATTTTTTCGGACGAAACTTTCTTGGTCTCCGGGCAGATGGATCAGCCGCGCTCAGCAGGGAGGGAACGGCAGTCCGGCATCACTTCTTCGGACAGTCTTCGTTTGCCACCCATTGCCTGGTGACACAAACCAACGCCGTCGCAATTCCTGATTCGGTCGACGAATCGCTGTTTCGAATGCTGGGGCCCATGGGATGCGGCTTCCAGACCGGAGCCGGAGCCATCCTGAATGTCCTGAAGCCGGAGGCGGGACAAAGCGTCGTGGTTTTCGGAAGCGGTGCCGTTGGAATGGCGGCCATCATGGCCGCGAGAGCGATGGGCGCCACAACAATCGTGGCGGTCGACCGGGTGAAGTCGCGGATCGATCTGGCCCAATCGGTAGGCGCCACCCACGGCGTGCTCGCCGATCAGTCTGACATCGTGCCAGTCATCCGTGACCTCTGCGGCGGCGGCGCCAGCGTGAGCCTTGACACCACCGCGCACAGCGAAGTCCTTCGCATGGCGCTGGAGGTTCTGGGTCCGCTTGGTCGCTGCGGCTTTGTGGGCGGTGCAGCGCCGGGTACCCGACTCTCCGCTGACGTCCGCGACATGATGCTGCACGGCAAGTCGCTGCGCGGCATCGTTGAAGGCGACGCCAACGCAAAGAGCTTCATCCCGCAGCTGCTCCGACTGCATGCCAGCGGACAGTTTCCAATCGAGAAGCTGGTGCGCTTTTATCCGCTTTCGGATTTTCAGCAGGCGATCGATGACTCGCTCTCCGGGGTCACGATCAAACCAATCCTCATGCCCTGAGCTTCAGAAATGAGAGGCTTGACAGTTATGGGAAATTTCCCATAATTGAACAGGTTCCTGTCCATTTCCCAATTCTGGAGACCCTCGCCATGAACGCTGTCGTTGATGCTTTTGCACTGACCGAGCAGGATGTGATCAAGCACAAGACGCAAGCGCTGTGTGCCAACCTGGGTCGACGGGGATTTGAGAACGAAAAGCAGGGGCAGCTCGATGCCGACACAGTCGCCGAGGTACTCGACGCCGGCATTATGAAAATGGGAGTTCCAAAGCGCTACGGTGGTCTGGAAGTCGACTACGAACTGTTTCCCGAAATCTCCATGACGCTGGGGCGTGCCTGTCTGGCTACATCCTGGACGATTGGCATCCTGCTTCAACACAATATGCAGATGGGCCTCTTTCCGCGCGAGGCCCAGGATGAGTTCTGGGCTGATGGCCCCAATACGTTTGCACCGGGTTACATCATCCCGGGTGGCACCGCTCAGCGCGTGCCCGGTGGCTACCGGCTCACCGGTCATTGGCGGTTCGGCAGTGGTTACCCCCTGGGAAACTGGATCCTGCTGAGTGCTCACGAGGTGATAGAAGGCGAAAAAAAGCAGGTACGGCGCTTTGCTCTGCCACGAACCGACACCCAGGCTCAGAACAACTGGCAGGTGAGCGGTCTGTCAGCGAGCAGCACATGGGATTGCGTGCTCGAGTCGGTCTTCGTACCCGAGCACCGAAGCATGCCCGCTGCCTCCATGCTCAATGGCACGGCCCCTGGGCTTGAGGTCAATCACGGCCCGACCTGGCGCATTCCAATGCTGTCTTTCTACTACCCGAACATGGCTGCCATGGTGCTCGGGGCAGCGCAGGGCGTTGCGCAGCAG
>Ga0172373_10005163_pt1 | contig 18018 bp, 8 predicted proteins | sample Lak10m_2_FD_114546 | JGI IMG/M metagenome (GOLD analysis project Ga0172373, IMG submission 114546) | Freshwater microbial communities from Kabuno Bay, South-Kivu, Congo - kab_092012_10m | ecosystem: Environmental > Aquatic > Freshwater > Lake | place: Democratic Republic of the Congo: South-Kivu...
CTTCTTCACAAACTACCAAAGCGACAAACATTGCCTCCGAGAACACTTCAGCCGACGAGGTTAGTAAGATCTTTGGCGCGGTCATCGAAGAAGATAAAGCGATGAAAGGATGGCAAGTCTTTAGCGATTGTGTCGGATGGAGACAAAACGGGACTTGGATTGCTTCCAATGCCATTCCCTCTCAAACTGCTCCTGATGGACATTTCCCAACACCACTTTGGTTAGCCTCATGGCATCAGTCCAAGGATTCAAAAGCTAGAGAATTTCAGGCTCAGTATGCTGCTCTCTTAGCGAAGATTGCTAGCTGTAATATTAATTAATCATCTTCAAGATAATTGGTCATGCAAATTGGTCATGCAAAATGCTGCCCGTTGTCATAATCAAGTTTTACCATTTACATTTAAGAGGGTTGCTTCTGTGAGGAGTTTGTTTGCCACGATTTTGGCAATTAGTGCCAGTACTTTATCTTTTCCTGCGATCGCTAATTCCATTAACGATAAAGTTGTTAGTCCCAAATTAACCAACTACCTAAATACTATTGCTACTGGAAATATCCAGAATCCTAAATCTAGTCAATTCGCTCAACGTTCTCTTAATCTTGCTAAGCAGATTCCTAGAGATGTGATCGGATTATTCGTAGTTGACTTGAATGTAGATTCTTGGAATGCTTTAGGTAAGCCCCAAACCGCCAATCCAATTGCCGCACTTGACAAATTGTTGGCATTTTTCGGTCAATCCTCCCAGATCTCCATAACCAAAGATATCCAACCTTGGCTGGGTAAAGAAATGGCAATAACCTTTGCCGTGAATACCGAAGACAAACTTGAGTTAACTTTTACAGCCTTATCTCCAATTGCAGATGCACAGAAATTTGATCTTTTTCTGAATAAGTTAAAAAGTCTCAATTTGCCAAAACCTACAGAAACTCTTTACCAAAATGTCAAAATCCTAGAATGGAAATTGCAAGAAGAATCTATTGAAGACAAGAAATCAGTTCTATCTCAGAAAAAAGCAGCAAGTACTTTGAAATCCTTGCTGAGTAGTAAGCAAGATAATACTCCTAAAGAAGATGATCAAGAAGATTCTGACTCAGAAGAAGATCCAATTGAACCAAGTATTCCTGACTTTAGCTTAAAACGCTTGGTGATTGCCAAGTTGCCTAGCGGGGTTGCTGTGATTTCTACTGATCGCCAAGCAATCCAGAAAATGATTGATACATCTGTTGAAACTTCTGAACTGAAGGTAGCACCTCTGGCTGATCATCCTTTGTTTTTGCGATCGCTCAATAATCCTCTGTGGAATCAATCGTTGATTGCAGGTTACGGTGATTTTAGAGAGTTGGGTCAACTCTCTGAGCTTTTGGCTGCCGATCTACCTGAGACTTCGGAAATTCCAGGATTTAGTCGTGCAGAATATATTGAAGGCTTAAAATATACATTGGGGGAGTACAGCAGTTTTGATCTATTTACATGGGTAACGCCCAAAGGTATTCGTAGTCAGAGTAATAGTTATTTCTCAGAAGTGCGATCGCCCCTACCTAAGGATACCGAAACTCGCGATCGACTGCTGTCTTACCTGCCCTCAAATGTTTATGGAGCAATCACCAGTCGCAATCTCAATCGTCAATGGCAATGGTTTGTGGAAGAATCAAAAAAGCAACCTTCCTACAAGTTTATTGTTGAAGGAGTGCGCATGCTTGCTCCAATAATCATTGGTTCTGGCTTAGATATCGACATTGAGAAAGATTTTATCTCGTGGATGGATGGAGAATATGCAGTTGTCGTGTTTCCAAGTGATCACTCTCCTTTTAAAGAAGTTGGTGTTGATCTGACCATAGGAGCATTAATCCGCACATCAAATCCTGAGGCCGCTAATGCAACTCTCGCGAAATTAGCCAAATTTTTTACTGGTTTTAAGGAAATGGATCAGAATATTTTCCAGTTGAAAAAGCGTCAGGTGGGGACTACTTTACTAACCAGCTTTGAGTTTCCAGATACTCAAGTGCCTGGCAAAACACAGAGTATTTTTGCTTACGGCTGGCGCGATCGCCAGACTTTAATGTTGACCTTGGGTGCAAATACTGCATCGGCTTTTATTCCCATCCCCAAGCCTGCTTTGGCTGAATCAGAGATGTTTCGCGATGCGATCGCCGATATGCCACAACCAAACTTTGGCTATTTTTACCTTAATGCTAATGCGATCGCCAAACAAGTAGCGATTTTGGGATTCCAAGTGTTCGCACCTGTCCCTGATATGCCCCCAATTCCCCCAATTCAGGACAAGTCATCGCAACCAGAGCTACCTGCCGAGATCCAAAGAGTAATTGATCGACTAGGTGGTGCAGTTTTTGTCTATTCCGAAACTAGCGATCGTTTTCAGTCTGATTTCTTCCTTGGGATAAATCCATAGCCTCAATCGCATCAAAAACCCAAAGATTTAATGGAGGCGCTTTGTACCACCATTAAATCTTTGGATTTTAATATAACATCTTGCGTTGCTATATAGCCTTATCAGGCTAGTGAAGTACAGGTTGGTTTCCCCGCTGAAGGCGGGGAAACCAACCTATGTACCTCGCTTGATTGAAAAACGCTATAGCAAGACAATTTATAGCATCATTGCTATGGGAATCATATATGATTCCCATAGCAATGATGGTTTAACTAATGTCTGAAATGTCAACTCAACTGCAAAAATTAGTAATTGCCAGTGGCAATACTGGCAAAATCGAAGAGTTTCGTGCTTATTTAGCAGACTTAGGTGTAACGCTGATTCCTAAACCTGACAATATTGATGTCGAAGAAACAGGCTCAACATTTATTGAGAACGCTCACCTTAAGGCTTCTCAAGTCGCGATCGCAACAGGCGAATGGGCGATCGCTGATGACTCTGGGTTAGAAGTAATCGCTCTTGATAGTGCTCCAGGAGTACTTTCAGCTAGGTATGCTGCCACAGATAGCGATCGCATTAATCGAGTCTTATCTGAACTTAGTCATCACTCCAATCGCGAAGCCCAATTTGTTTGCGCGATCGCGATCGCTTCACCCGATGGCGCGATCACTGCTGATGCAATAGGAATTTGCAAAGGGGCGATCGCCGATGCACCTCGTGGTAACCATGGATTTGGGTATGATCCAATTTTCTTAATACCAGAGTTTCAGCAAACCTTTGGCGAAATTCCACCAGAAATTAAAGCCAAAATCAGCCATCGTGCCAATGCGCTCTCCATCCTTCGCTCCAAACTACAAAATTTCGTAATACCAATTCACAGAAGTGTGGCGACACTTCCGTGAGTTAAAAACTAAACCCTGTAATGGCTTTGAAAGCACAAAATGGCTACGCCATTTTGTGCTTTCTTATAACATGTCTATTCGAGAAACATGATTGGCTGAGCCACATTATTTCTGTTAATAATGTCAATTAGTTCCTGTTTAACTTCTTCTGATTGTTCGTTATTAATCTGACAAGTACCAGCATTAGCATGTCCACCACCTTCGTATCTCAACATTAACTCACCAATGTTGATCGGACAGGTACGATTAAGAACTGACTTGCCAACAGCAAAAACAGAATTCTGTTTTTGTCTTCCCCACATGTGATGAATAGATATATTACACTGAGGATATAGGGCGTATACCATAAAACGATTGCCCGCATAGATTGTTTCTTCATTCTGTAAGTTCACTATAACTAATTTGTCGTAAACTTCCGCACATTGCTGAATCTGTCTCTTAAATATCTCCTGTTGAACAAAATAAAGATCTACCCTTTCTTTAACATTTGGAAGTTCCATAATTTGTTCAATGGACATGACACGACAAGCCTTTACCAATTCCATCATTAAGGCATAGTTAGAAATCGTAAACTCACGAAATCGCCCTAAACCTGTCCGAGAATCCATCAAAAAGCTCAACAATACCCATCCGTTTGGGTGGAGAATGTCATCCATGTCAAACTGCGCTGAATCACATTTGTCTAATGCTTGCATCATTGCTTGCGAGATATGTGGAAACTTTAATTTGCCTCCATAGTAGTTATAAACAACTCGTGCTGCCGATGGAGCGTCACCTTCGATAATATGGTTTTCAGGGGTATCATAAATTCGCATTGTTTCACTTGTATGGTGATCAAAGACTAAATATGCACCCTCAACATATGGTAAGTTCGTCAAAATATCGCGATCGCAGACCTCTACCTTCCCGTCTTGGACATCTTTTGGCTGGACAAATAAGATCTCATCAATCATATCGAGTTCTTTAAGCAATACGGCACTAACGACACCGTCAAAATCACTACGGGTAATTAATCGATATTTTTTGGTTGTGGATGACATAAGCTAATACCTTTGATAGTCTCGCAAATATTATGTTTCTGTCCATAACTATAGCAATGCTTGAGTTAGTTAGGTCTAAAGGTAAGGTTAATCAACTAATCTTAATTTTTTGTCTTGTAAGTTTAGAGTGAATTCGATATAGCTATTTGCGCCTTACTTCGCGCCAGCAATTCTAATTATGAAAACGATTTTGGTGTTTCCAGCACCGAAGGTGCTGGAAACACCAAAATCAGTTTTTTGAAAGCCCGCCAAGGGCGGGCTTTCAAAAAACTGATTTTGATAATAAGAATTGCTGACTTCGCGCAGTGCAAATTGCGCACAATGGTAAAAATCGCAGAGTTTTTTACCATTGTGCGAGTGCGTAGAATTGATGTTAAGTTTAGAGATCGCAATATGTAGAGACTTAAGTGCGAGGAAATTACCTTACAGAATTTGGCTCTTCTGGGGTTCCTGTGTATATTATAAAGGAACAATACAATAATCGATGAGATAATGAATCTGTAACTGTTGCTTAGAAAGGCTTCTGGATGCTATTGGCTATGCTTGTCCTCACAAACCCAGAAGAGCCAGCCGTTGTATGGGGTAGGGATTCGTAAATGTGTTTGCTAGAACACAATAATTAAGGGTACTTATATGGACAGAATAAAATATGCATTAGGTTTGGTATTAGCCAAATTATTTCCTAAAAAAGCTGATAAAATCCGCGAAAACTTTACGATTCCTAATTATCTTTGGAGTAACCGAAAAGTCCCTATTGTTGACAGATTAATTCGGTTTTACCTTGGATGCAAAATAAAAAAGCAAAAGGGTAAGATCTCAGATGAGTTGGAATCAATCCATAGAAATTTTTGGAGCAAAGCAGACAAGTATTTTGCTGACACTAAAAATAGAACGGAAGAAGTACATATACCAGCACATAAGAATATCGTTCAAGGTCTAATCACTTTATTGGAGGATAAAAATATTCAAACTGTATGCGAATTTGGAACTGGAGATGGAAGTTGGTTGAATTATCTGTCTCAACAATGGACAGTTATTAAGAAATTTATTGGGATTGATATATCAGAGCATCAAGTTGATGACAATAATAGAAAGTATAGTCACCTTACATTTGTTAGGTCGGATTTAATTGAATGGACTGAGAAAAATGCAACACACAATACTCTATATCATACCTGTGGTGGAGTTCTTGAGTATTTATCGGAAGACTCAGTTAGACGACTCATTCAGATATTGAGAAATCAGGCAAAAGGTTCGATAGTATTTTTTATTGAACCTCTTTATGGGGATTATGATACTAACAAAGATACTGCTTCAGAAATAACCAGTTTTGAATATTCATACACCCATAACTATGTTCACTTGCTCAAATCAGCAGGCTTTGAAATCATAAGTCATGATGAAAAAGAAGTGGGTTATTTGGGCAGAATGATTATTGTGTTAGCTTATAATAAGGGGTGATTTAGGATTTGCAAAAGTATTACGGTGCAACTGTTTTCATGCATAGAACTACAGAGTTTTGCGCTTAAACTTATATCAAGAAATAATTTTGAAAGTGTGGCAAAGCGCCACTTCCAAAATTATTTCCTGTGAGTTGTGTGAGTGGTAGATGATGTAATAATCAAAAGAGTGATCGCCGATTATGTTTAGTCCGGCAGAAATATCTTAAGTGATCGCCACACTAGTAAAAACTTGCTTATTAAACTACATATTGTAGTTGTAATAGTTTTTAAAATAAATTTATGACCAATATTCTCAAACGCACCCCCTTGTATGATCTCCATGTTGCTGCTGGTGCGCGATTGGTGGAATTTGGTGGCTGGGAGATGCCCGTCCAGTATAAAGGTCTGGTTGCAGAACATAATGCTGTGCGATCGCAAGTCGGGATGTTTGATGTATCGCATATGGGTAAATTTGCAATTTCTGGGGAGGGTGTTCTCGAAATCTTGAACAAGCTTGTGCCATCTAATTTAGGAAGAGTGAAGGTGGGACAGGCGCTATATACCGTTTTACTCAATGAACAAGCAGGAATTATTGATGATGTGATTTTTTATCGTCATGAACCTGATGGCGATCGCGAAAATTGGTCAGTAATTGTCAATGCCTCAACCACGGACAAAGACAAAGCATGGTTACTACAACATTTAGGCGATCGTCTAATTGATAATTCGTCTTCACAAACTCTTATTGCGGTTCAAGGTAAAACGGCGATCGCTACGCTCCAAAACATCATCACTGAAGATTTATCCAAGCTTCCTCGATTGCGGTTTGGACATACCTGTACAGAAGTGTTGGGTGTATCAAGTTTTGTCGCAAGGACAGGCTACACGGGTGAAGATGGCTGTGAAATCATGACAGATATCGAAACTGGTAGAGCGCTATGGCAAAAACTGCTTGAGCTTGGTGTCGCTCCCTGTGGCTTAGGTTGCCGTGATACTTTGCGCTTGGAGGCAGGAATGCATCTGTATGGACAGGATATGAATGACACGATCACTCCTCTTGAAGCTGATCTGATGTGGATTGTACATCTGAAAGAGAAAGGTGATTTTATCGGACGTACTGTTTTAGAAGAACAAAAACTAAATGGAGTCTCTCGCAAATTAATTGGTTTAGAGCTAGAAGGTCGCAATATTGCTCGTCACGATTACCCAATTCGTTTTGAAGGCAAAACTGTCGGCATTGTCACCAGTGGCACAATGTCACCAACTTTAGGTAAGGCGATCGCTTTCGGCTATGCACCAATTCATCTCGCTAAGAATGGTCAAATCCTCCAAGTCCAAATCCGTGACAAAGAGTTTCCTGCCAAAGTAACCAAGCGAAACTTCTTGTAGGATTTTGAGTAATCATTGTTTTTTCGTGTCAGTACAGCGCTTTGCGCTTACTCAAACCCCAGAAATAGTTTTGAAAGTGGCGCTTGCACCACTTTCAAAACTATTTCTGTACTACTCAAAGCCTCAATAGGCTGTAAGATACACAAGCAAAAAACTAATTTTTTAAGCTATCTGTCAAATATCCAGCAATTCTCACTATAAAAATCGGTTTCATAATGAGAATTGCTGTCAAATATTAAAATAGCTTGACAATTGGATCGTAGGTAAGTTAAGATAATATGCTTATGTCTAGAATTAAACTAGATATATACTCCGCCCACTAAAACTGCAGTCATTAGTGAATGAATAAGCCTACTCTTGTTACTCCTGCCTTCGTTCTACCAGATCTTGTAGAAATCCAGCGGGAGAGTTTTCGATGGTTCCTAGAAGAAGGACTTATTGAAGAGCTTGAGAGTTTCTCGCCGATTACAGATTATACGGGCAAAATGGAACTCCATTTTATTGCCAAAGATTATAAACTCAAGCGTCCAAAATATAGTGTTGATGAGTCCAAACGTCGGGATGCCACCTATGCCGTACAGATGTACGTTCCCACGAGGCTTATTAATAAAGAAACAGGAGAAATAAAAGAGCAAGAAGTTTTTATCGGCGATCTGCCTCTGATGACAGATCGTGGAACCTTCATTATCAATGGCGCTGAGCGAGTCATCGTTAATCAGATTGTCCGTAGCCCTGGGGTTTATTACAAACAAGAGATTGACAAGAACGGTCGCCGCACCTACAACGCCAGCCTCATCCCCAACCGAGGTGCTTGGCTGAAGTTTGAAACCGACAAGAATGATCTTGTATGGGTACGCATCGACAAAACTCGTAAACTTTCCGCACAGGTATTACTCAAGGCGATCGGCTTAAGTGACGCGGAAATTCTTGATGCGCTTACTCACCGTGAGTACTTCCAGAAAACGATTGACAAAGAAGGTCAGTTCGACGAAGACGAAGCTCTGAAAGAACTTTATCGCAAGCTCCGCCCAGGTGAACCTCCTACCGAGTCTGGTGGACGTGAACTATTGCGATCGCGCTTCTTTGACCCCAAACGTTATGACCTCGGAAAGGTTGGACGCTACAAACTCAATAAGAAGCTGCGCTTAAATACCCCTGACACGATGCGGGTACTGACCGAGAAGGATATTCTCACAGCGATCAACTACCTAATTAATCTCAAATTTGACATCGGTGAAATCGATGACATTGACCACTTGGGCAACCGTCGCGTCAGGTCAGTTGGTGAACTGCTCCAAAACCAAGTCCGGGTTGGCTTAAATCGTCTAGAGCGGATCATTCGCGAACGCATGACCGTCTCAGATGTTGACGCTCTCACACCAGCTTCGTTGGTTAATCCCAAACCGCTAGTAGCTGCAATCAAAGAATTCTTTGGTTCTAGCCAACTGTCGCAGTTTATGGATCAAACTAACCCTCTTGCGGAGTTGACTCACAAACGTCGCCTTAGCGCCCTTGGTCCTGGTGGTCTAACCCGCGAACGTGCAGGCTTTGCGGTTCGTGATATTCACCCTAGTCACTACGGTCGTATCTGCCCCATCGAAACTCCTGAAGGTCCTAATGCTGGTCTGATTGGTTCTTTGGCAACTCACGCTCGTGTGAATCAATACGGCTTTATCGAAACTCCCTATTACGCAGTTGAAAACGGCAAAGTTCTCAAGAATGAAGAACCTGTCTACATGACTGCTGATGAAGAAGATGAGTTTCGCGTAGCTCCTGGTGACGTAGCCACTAACGATGAAGGTTACATCTTTAACGAAATTGTACCGATTCGCTACCGTCAAGAATGGGGTACTGCTTCACCTGAAGAAATTGACTATGTTGCTGTTTCTCCTGTACAGATCATCTCAGTAGCAACATCACTGATTCCTTTCCTTGAGCATGATGATGCTAACCGTGCCTTGATGGGATCGAACATGCAGCGTCAAGCAGTTCCGCTATTGCGTCCTGAGCGTCCTCTCGTTGGTACTGGACTCGAAGCGCAAGCTGCTAGGGACTCAGGTATGGTCATCGTCTCACGGGTTACAGGAGAAGTCTCCTATGTCTCTGCCGACGAAATTCGCGTTAAGGCTGATGATACTGGATTAGAAAGTATCTATCGTCTACAAAAGTATCAGCGTTCAAACCAAGACACATGCTTAAACCAGCGCCCTCTGGTATGGGTTGGTGATACGGTTGTCGCAGGACAAGTACTTGCCGATGGCTCGGCAACTGAAGGCGGCGAAATTGCCCTCGGTCAGAATATTCTGGTTGCTTATATGCCTTGGGAAGGCTACAACTACGAAGACGCAATTCTGATTAATGAACGCCTTGTAATTGATGATGTCTACACCTCGATTCACGTTGAGAAATACGAGATTGAGGCACGTCAGACCAAATTAGGCCCTGAAGAAATCACTCGCGAAATTCCTAACGTTGGCGAAGATTCTCTCCGGAACCTTGATGAGCAAGGCATTATTCGCATTGGTGCTTGGGTAAGTTCTGGTGAAATCCTTGTTGGTAAGGTCACACCTAAGGGTGAATCCGATCAACCACCTGAAGAAAAGCTCTTAAGAGCGATCTTCGGTGAAAAGGCTCGTGATGTAAGAGATAACTCTTTGCGCGTACCAAACGGTGAAAAGGGTCGTGTTGTTGATGTGCGCGTATTTACTCGCGAACAAGGTGATGAGTTACCCCCTGGGGCAAACATGGTTGTCCGTGTGTATGTTGCTCAAAAACGCAAGATCCAAGTCGGCGACAAAATGGCAGGTCGTCACGGTAACAAGGGCATTATTTCCCGCATTTTACCGAAGGAAGATATGCCCTTCTTGCCCGATGGCACTCCTCTCGACATTGTGTTGAATCCTCTGGGTGTGCCTTCACGGATGAACGTCGGGCAGGTGTTTGAGTGTTTGCTCGGCTGGGCTGCGGAAAACTTGAATGCTCGCTTCAAAATCGTACCTTTTGATGAAATGTACGGCGAAGAAGCATCCCGCGAGTTAGTGCATGGTCAGCTAGAACATGCGCGTAACCATACCAGTAAGGACTGGATCTTTAATGACGGCTTCCCAGGTAAATTGACCGTATATGACGGACGTACTGGCGAGCCTTTCGATCAGCCCGTGACTGTTGGTAAGGCATATATGTTGAAACTGGTTCACCTTGTCGATGATAAGATCCATGCTCGTTCAACTGGCCCTTACTCTCTGGTTACCCAGCAGCCCCTTGGCGGTAAAGCTCAACAGGGCGGTCAGCGCTTTGGAGAAATGGAAGTTTGGGCTTTGGAAGCTTTTGGTGCTGCCTATATTCTCCAAGAATTGCTCACAGTCAAGTCTGACGATATGACAGGACGTAACGAAGCTCTCAATGCGATCGTTAAGGGACATGCAATCCCTCGTCCTGGCACTCCTGAGTCTTTCAAGGTATTAGTGCGCGAGCTTCAGTCTCTCTGTTTGGATGTGTCAGTGCACAAACTGTCTGAAGACGGCAGTAACCAAGATACTGAAGTGGATCTGATGGTTGATACTGGTTCACGTCGTACACCAAACCGTCCAACCTATGAGTCTGTCTACCGAGGCGACATTAATTTCGACGAAGATGACGATTAACGTTTAGAGATAGCGACACAAAGTCGCTACCTCTAGCAAATCACGAAAAATGCTTAGCATTTTTTTATAAATAAGGATTAAGCACGCAATCAATTAAGGACGTTGTAACGTATGGCGAAAGTGGAACAGCGATTTGACTATGTCAAGATTGGCTTGGCATCACCCGATCGCATTCGTAAGTGGGGCGAGAGAGTTTTACCAAATGGCAGTTTGGTTGGCGAAGTCACAAAACCTGAAACAATTAATTACCGCACACTGAAGCCAGAGATGGATGGCTTGTTCTGTGAGCGGATTTTTGGTCCTGCTAAGGATTGGGAATGCCATTGCGGTAAATATAAGCGTGTGCGCCATCGTGGTATTGTCTGCGAACGCTGCGGTGTAGAAGTCACGGAGTCACGAGTACGCCGTCACCGCATGGGCTTCATTAAGTTAGCGGCTTCAGTTACCCATGTATGGTATCTCAAGGGTATTCCTAGTTATATGGCGACTTTGCTGGATATCCCTCTACGTGATGTCGAGCAAATTGTTTATTTTAATGCCTACGTTGTCCTTAATCCCGGAATTCAGTCTGAGGTTGATGGTGTAATTGTTTCCGTAAATAGCCAAGAAATTCGTATTCGTGGCGTTGACGGCATTGAAAGAGCTTACCATCTACATCCTAAACATGTTGCTACTGTTAATGAGGGCAAAGTTGTTGAGGCTGGAGAGGCGATCGCTAGTGCCTACAATCTCTCATACAAGCAACTGCTTTCTGAGGATCAATGGATTGATCTAGAAGATCAAATCTATGCTGAAGAGCAAGTCCTAGATGGCATTGAGGTTGGTATTGGTGCGGAAGCAATCAAGCAGTTATTGCAAAACATTAATCTTGAAAAAGAGGCTGAACGTCTTCGCACAGATATCGAGAATTCTAAGGGTCAAAAACGCGCCAAATTAATCAAGCGCTTGCGCGTAGTTGATAACTTTGTGGCAACTGGTTCTCAGCCAGACTGGATGGTATTGGATGTCATTCCTGTAATTCCTCCAGATTTGCGTCCGATGGTACAGCTTGACGGTGGGCGCTTTGCTACTAGCGACTTGAATGATCTCTATCGTCGAGTGATCAACCGTAATAATCGTTTGGCGCGTTTACAAGAAATTCTCGCTCCCGAAATCATCGTCCGTAACGAAAAGCGGATGCTGCAAGAAGCCGTTGATGCGCTTATGGATAATGGTCGTCGTGGACGTACTGTAGTGGGTGCCAATAACCGTCCCCTCAAGTCGCTCTCGGACATTATCGAAGGTAAGCAAGGTCGTTTCCGTCAAAACTTGCTCGGTAAACGGGTTGACTACTCTGGTCGTTCCGTAATTGTTGTCGGTCCTAACCTCAAGATTCACCAATGTGGTCTGCCTAAGGAAATGGCGATCGAGCTATTCCAACCCTTTGTGATTCATCGGTTGATCAAAACGGGCTTGGTAAACAACATCAAGGCTGCCAAGAAGCTGATCCAGCGCAACGATCCAGCCGTTTGGGACGTTCTTGAGGATGTAATTCGCGACCACCCTGTCATGCTGAACCGCGCTCCGACGTTGCACCGTTTGGGGATTCAAGCCTTTGAACCATTGCTCGTTAGTGGTCGTGCGATCCAATTACATCCCCTAGTTTGTCCTGCGTTTAACGCTGACTTCGACGGTGACCAAATGGCGGTTCACGTTCCTCTATCAATTGAAGCGCAGGCTGAAGCTCGTTTATTGATGCTTGCCTCGAATAACATTCTCTCGCCTGCAACGGGTCGTCCGATCGTTACTCCTAGTCAAGATATGGTTTTGGGCTGTTACTATCTCACCACAGAAAATCCCTATAAGCAGAAAGGTCAAGGACGTTACTTTGCTAACTTCAATGATGTAGTAATGGCATACGAACAGGGTGAAATTGACATTCACGCCAATGTTTGGCTGCGATTTGATGGAATCGTTGAAGGTCAAGGCGCAGCTAAGGAAAATGAAGAGCCTAAGGTTACGGTTCTCGAAGATGGCACAAAGGTCAAGGAGTATGATTTCCGACGTACTCGTGAAGATGCTGAAGGTGGCTTGATTTCGCAATACATCAAAACTACACCTGGGCGCGTGATTTTCAATCAGGCAATTTATGCGTCTCTAGCTAGCTAAATGTTGTGAATAGCCACGCTTTGGGTGGCTATTCATAACCATAAAATTTCGATTAATTACTCAAAAGATTATTTAATAGCTTAATACCATGGCAGATTTCACGACTAGCAACACGGATTCGCCTGAAGAGAAGAAGCCTCAACGCTTTATCAATAGCACCATCGATAAGGGACAGTTGAAGAAGTTAATTGCTTGGGCATTTACACATTATGGAACAACTAGCGCCGCCAATGTTGCTGACCAATTAAAAGCACTAGGCTTTCGCTATGCAACTCAAGCTGGCGTGTCAATTAGTATTGACGATTTGCAAGTTCCTGCTAGTAAGAAGGCTTTACTAGCGGCGGCTGAGCAGGAAATTGAAGAGACTGAGAGCCGTTATACAAGGGGCGAAATCACTGAGGTTGAACGTTTCCAAAAAGTAATCGACACATGGAACGTGGCTAACGAAAACCTCAAAGATGAGGTGGTGAAAAACTTTAAGAGTAATAACCCCCTTAACTCGGTATATATGATGGCGTTCTCTGGAGCGCGTGGTAACATCTCACAGGTGCGTCAGCTAGTTGGGATGCGTGGTCTGATGGCTGATCCTCAAGGGGAAATTATTGACTTACCAATTAAAACGAATTTCCGCGAAGGGTTGACGGTTACTGAATATATTATTTCCTCCTACGGTGCACGTAAGGGGCTAGTAGATACAGCGCTACGCACGGCTGACTCTGGATACCTTACCCGCCGTCTTGTTGACGTATCGCAGGATGTAATCGTTCGTGAAAATGATTGTGGCACTACTCGCGGTATTAAGCTCAAGGCAATGCGTGATGGGGAAAAGACCTTAATTAAGTTATCCGATCGCCTATTTGGTCGTGTGGCGGCTGAGGATATTGTCGATCCTAAGACGGGCGAAGTGATCGTCATGCGCAACCAAGAGATTTCTGAAGATCTCTCCCTAGCAGTACAAAAGGCTGGGGTCGAAGAGGTTTGTGTCCGTTCCGCCTTTACCTGTGAATCGACGCGATCAGTTTGCCAGATGTGTTATGGCTGGAGCTTGGCTCATGCTGAGTTGGTAGATATTGGCGAAGCAGTAGGTATCATCGCCGCCCAGTCAATCGGTGAACCTGGTACACAGCTAACCATGCGTACTTTCCACACAGGTGGTGTATTTACTGGGGAAGTTGCCGAACAACAACGCGCTCCCTACGATGGCACAATTAAGTACAGTAAAAAGCTTAAAGTTCGCCCCATGCGTACCCGTCATGGTGAAGATGCATTCATCGTGGAATCAAATGGCGACTTTACCTTAGAGAGCTCAGAAGGTAAGCGCACTTATGCTGTTACTCAAGGCTCGACCTTATTAGTTCGTGATGGACAAAAGGTAACTCAAAGCCAACTGATGGCTGAGGTTTCAGCAACAGGTAAAACTTCTCGTAAAACTACGGAAAAGGCGACCAAAGCGCTAAATACTGGTTTGGCTGGTGAAGTTTTGTTCTCGGATCTGGCGATTGAAGAGAAAAAAGACCGTCAAGGTAATACTAGCTATGTTGCTCGTGGTGAAAAAGGTCGGGTTTGGGTATTGGCTGGTGAAGTCTATGACTTGCCTCCAACGGCTGAACCAACTGTCAAAAATGAAGCCTATGTTAAAGAAGGTGATGTACTTGCAGAAACTCGCTTGATTACTGAGCATGGTGGAGTTGTACGTCTGAGTGAAGAAGATAGCCGCCATAATCGTGAAGTTGAAATTATTACTGCCTCAGTAGTATTAGATCAAGCGATCGTCAAGGAAGAAAGCTACCAAGGTCGTGAGCATTACATTCTAGAAACTCAGGGTGGTCAAAGCTTCTCACTCAAAGCTTCCCCAGGCTCAAAACTGATTAACAATCAAGTTGTTGCTGAACTGATTGATGATACTTATCAAACTAAGAGTGGCGGTATTATCAAATTTGCTGGCGTGGAAGTCGCGAAGCGTAGCAAGGGCAAGCAGGGTTATGAAGTCGTCAAGGGTGGCACTTTGCTTTGGGTTCCTGAAGAAACCCATGAAGTGAATAAGGATGCTTCCCTATTGATGGTGGAAGAGAATCAGTTTATCGAGGCTGGTACAGAAGTCGTTAAAGATATCTTCAGTCAAACCGCAGGGGTAGTGGAAGTATTCCAAAAAAATGACATTTTGCGTGAAATTGTGATCAAACCAGGTGATTTACATCTTGTTGATGATCCACAATCTGCCATGCAAAAGAATGGCACTTTAGCGCAACCAGGCACAGAAATTATGCCAGGATTGACTTCCCCTGAACTGCGCTATGTGGAATATCTGGACTCAACCGAAGGCCCAGCCTTGCTACTGCGTCCCGTGGAAGAATATCAAGTTCCTGATGTACCAACGGTTCCTAGCCAAGAGTCAGTCAACCAAGAAGGTCGCTCGATTGGTCTACGGGCTGTGCAGCGTATTCCCTACAAAGATGGCGATCGCGTGAAGGCGATCGATAGCGTTGAGCTACTCAAGACTCAACTATTGCTGGAGGTTGACACCGATGCTCCTCAGTTGGCTGCGGACATTGAGTTTATTCCTAATGACAGTGATCCAGGTAGCTTGCGTTTGCAATTAGTAATTCTCGAATCCTTGGTGATTCGTCAAGATCACTCTAGCGACCCCGCCCATACCACCTCACGCACCCGTTTGCTAGTAAATGATGGCGATCGCATTGATCCAGGTGCAGTCGTTGCCCGCACGGAAATTCTCTGTAAGAAAGCAGGTCAAATTCGCGGCATTCGTCAAGGGGCAGAAGTTGTACGTCGCTTGCTGGTTGTTACTGAGGCCGATTGCATCACCACCCCTTGCTCGAACCCCACAGTGCAAGCTGGCGATCTTTTGCGATCAGGCGATGAAATCGGTGAGGGATTGATTACTGAAGAGTCGGGACAAGTCCTCAAGGTAGAAGATGGCTCCGTTGTATTTCGGATTGGTCGTCCTTATCTGGTATCCCCTGGAGCATTGTTGCAGATCCACGATGCTGACCTTGTGCAACGTGGTGACAGCATTGCACTGCTAGTGTTTGAGCGAGCCAAAACTGGAGACATTATTCAAGGGTTGCCACGGATTGAGGAACTCCTCGAAGCCCGTAAGCCTAAAGAAATGTGTGTACTTGCCCGTTCCACAGGCACTGCTCAAGTCACATACGACTCCGACGACAATCCTGAAGTGAAGATTCTCGGCGATGATGGCGTTCTTGATGATGATTATTCGTTCAATGCAGGTCAGAGCGTAATCATATCCGATGGTCAAAAGGTCTTGGCTGGTGAAGCTCTCACCGATGGGCCTGCTAATCCCCATGACATTCTCGATATCTATTTCCATGCTTATAAGGAACCTCTAGGAGTCAGACAAGCAGCGTTAATTGGTTTGCAAAAGGTGCAAGAGTTCTTGATGAACGAAGTCCAATCTGTATACCAATCTCAAGGTGTAGATATTTCCGATAAGCACATTGAAGTAATTGTTAAGCAGATGACTTCTAAGGTACGTATTGAGGATGGTGGTGATACTACCCGTCTGCCAGGTGAGCTAGTAGAACTTCATCAAGTTGAACAAATCAACGAAGCGATGGAAATTACCGGCGGTGCGCCTGCGGACTATACGCCTGTGTTGATGGGTATTACCAAGGCTAGCTTAAATACCGACAGCTTTATCTCGGCAGCGAGTTTCCAAGAGACGACTCGTGTTCTTACGGAAGCAGCGATCGAAGGTAAGTCTGACTGGTTGCGTGGCTTGAAGGAGAACGTAATTATTGGTCGTTTGATTCCTGCGGGTACAGGCTTTAATGCTTACGACACGCCTATCGTTGATGTCGATAATGGTTATGAGCCAGATCTCGGCTATGACGAAGAAGCGGATGATGTGATCATTGATGACAATACTGCTCGTAATTATCAGATCATTGAGCCTCGGATTGAGCCAATCCGCGTTGTCGATAAGCCTCGCAGCCGTCGTAGCTTTGACGATGAGCTAGTGGATGACGATGTGGAGTTTGATGATGATGAGGAAGATGATGATGATGATGATTTTGAGGATGAAGACTAAATAAAAAGAAGGGTTCGCATTGCGAACCCTTCTTTTTTTGCTTTATTCATAATGATTAAGGAAAAATGGGGGGAGACTTTTAATTTGTACACATTGTGCATTTGTATCAGCAGGGTTTACAACTGATTACTAAGCTTAAGAAAAAAATGAAAAACTCTCTGGTCAATCTCATCGATAAGATTTTGCTTTGCAAACGGACGATTATTGAGTCGGTCAATGACCAACTGAAAAACATTTCTCAGGTTGAGCATTCAAGACATTGTAGCTTTTTCAATTTCTTCGTTAACCTTTTGGTTGGATTAGTTGCCTATACCTATCGCGAGACTAAACCTGCTTTGGATCCTCTCTTCAAAGGCTGGCCTGCTCTTCCTCCTGCTTGATTTTAGTTCGTCGAACTCTCACGTTGAATTAGCCACTCGATAGAGCTTTTCCCTTTAGTATAGTTATATTCACTTGCATTAGGGAAAACCAAAACCCAAGAAGTGAGGGGGCTTTAGCTATTTCTTGCATTGCAGTAAGTACAAGTTCTAATCTTGTTGAATCGATAATACAAGAGCATCTAGTTTTCTGATTCTTTCAACCATGATCTTCATCACGTTTAGTGCAAAATTAGGAGTTTGTTGCACTAGAAAGGTAAATCGCTTGTGATCGACAGGGACTAGCTTACATTCAGTTTTAGCGATCGCTGTGGCGCTTCTGGGGCTAGAGTCAATTAGTGCCATTTCCCCAACGATTCCGCCAGAAGCTGTGGTGTCTAGTAACTTACCATCTATGGAAATTTCTACTTCCCCTTCAATGATTGCGTACATATGATCGGCGATTCCACCCTTTTCAAAGATCACTTGACCTGCGGGGATGATCACAAAGTCTTTTGCGTTATTAAACAAGTCAATTGTAGTCAAGATTAAGCTCCACTTTATACAAAAGTAAATTAAACGATGAATAGGAATATAGTGCTTGACAAGCAAGCGAAGTATATAGATTAGTTTCCCCGCC
>Ga0172373_10005165_pt1 | contig 18004 bp, 20 predicted proteins | sample Lak10m_2_FD_114546 | JGI IMG/M metagenome (GOLD analysis project Ga0172373, IMG submission 114546) | Freshwater microbial communities from Kabuno Bay, South-Kivu, Congo - kab_092012_10m | ecosystem: Environmental > Aquatic > Freshwater > Lake | place: Democratic Republic of the Congo...
AAAGCCTTCTTTGCATAGGTTTGAATTATTGATAGCATTTGATTTTTAAATTCATTATGATTTACATATAAATTAGATTGAATAGGTTGATCAATATAACTTGGATTTTGTTGTAATAGATGAACCATTTCTTGTACAGAATTTGCTATGTGTAGGTTTGGTATATTTTTATACTGAAGTAATGAATCATTTACATCCATAATAATTCCAACACAGCCACAAGCAATTGCCCACAACACATTAATAATAGATCCGGGATCTAATTCTACTACAATTTTGTACCTGTTTAAAATATCATTGGCCGAAGAAATATCTTTTGGTATTGTTTTTACAGTAACGGACTCAATATTTGCTAAATTTTTAAGATAATCATTCTCTATATGTTTATTATAGGATAATATCGCTATTTCTGTTCTATCTAGAGGATTATTTATTACTGATAGTTGTTCTGGTATACTATACTGTATTTTTGATGATAAGATTTTTGGACAAACAAAGTTTTCTACCGGATTTGGGAAATAGTACAAACAATCATTAGTTCTAAGAGTATTATTACATATCAGAAATAAATCTTCCTTTTTTAGTCCTAAAATTTTTGTATCATGACATAACATAATAGAATTAAGATGCATACTACTAGCAATATTATTCTTTATACTCATCAATGGATTATTGGTTAAAAATATAGAATATGATTTATAAGGTAAAGAATTTTCATCTAGTCTTATAATTGACAAGTTTTTATCAAAAAAGTCTTTGGCATTTCCATCAATGCAATACAACGATAAGTCCAGATCGCTCATAGCAACATCGAATAAACTATAATGAGGATAGTATAGTATATTATTACTGCTATAAACTGATTCTAAAATATTGCTTACTGAGAAGCCTGGATACATAATTTTTTACCTATATTTGAATAACTAAATAAATCTTTTTGTGATATTCCTAATTCTGATTTGGCTTTCCATTCATCATTATTCTTTTTAAACATAGTATATGCTGATTGCATTTGTTTGATCAGATCATATATATCAATTTTATACCAATATTGTTTGGCGTTATAGTAATCAGTATTTCCAGCGATAGGATGGTTTTTTAGTATAACTGGAGTTTTATAACTATTAACTAGAAATCCATTTTTGTCATTAATATAATCCTTCATACCACTATTTTTGTTTATAATAGGATTTTTACCAAGACATAACGCTTCTGCTGCTGGACGACAAAATGCTTCACCATATGAGGCTATAACAAAACAATCACAACTAGAATGAAATCTAAGTATTTCATCATATGATACTCTTTGAGTCATCCATACTTCATTTCTAAACGGCTGAGATAGTTGTAAAGACTTTTTAATATTATCGGCAAAAGAGGTTAATTCTCTAATGTCCCCATTTGTTTTAATAATTAGGGAAACTGGGTCAGTAATATTAAATGCCAAATTAAATGCTATAATAAGATCTTCTAGATTTTTTCTAGAATTATTTTCACATATTGTATAAAACTTAAATGTATGTGCTATTGTTGGATTAAGAGGAGCAGCAGGATATAACTTAATACTATCTACATCAAGAGCCTCGCTAACTGCTCTGATGGTTTTTGTATATCCGCTAGATATTAATGTTTCTTTTTCTATATTAGATGGAACCCATATTTCATCCATTCTTTTAATATTATCTATAGCCTTAGTTTTTTTGAAATCATTAACTTCTAAAGTAAATAATCCAATATTTTTTCCAAATCTTTTGTCGTAATGAAAACATTCTGGTAGAGTTTTTTGTATCACATAATCATACTTATCAAATGTTTGATTTTCATACTTTATAATTTGATCATCATTAAAATTAGGATCATTATATCCAGGAGCTAAATATATTGGTCGAGTGGTAATATTGATATTAGGAATTGTAGCAAGAGATCTTATATAATCTCTAGTAGCTAATCCCCAACCATCTAACTGTCTATATGGACCTATAAATAATACATTAGTCATGAATTATTTCCTAAATTAGCTTTTAAGTGAGCATACTTAATATAATCATCATGTGTTAACTTATCTTGATTAACCATTGCTTGTTGTGCAAGATTATGATTTGTAATTACTGTTTGTAATGTATCTACAACATTTTGTCTAGTAAAAGGACTAATCTGCATTCCATTTTGTGTATATCCATATTCTAAGTCTCTAATCATTTGCAGTGGAATGATACTATTACCTATTGCGTGATTTGGTAAAAACTGTCGCAATAATGTGAATACAAAATTATAATGATTAATATCTTTAGTGCTTTCCAATATATTAGGTGGAATTTGAGTAAGACTACTTAATGGTCTATCCCATTTGCCTTGAAGTCCGGTTAGTTTTACATTATCAAAATAGTTTTGCCATTTTTTAGCAATATCATCCCAGTTATAATAAAGCTCTGTTAGTTTTCTAGTTTCTTGTCTTTTTTGCTTTCTAAGGAAAGATGGTTGGTTATATACTGTTTCAATTATCTCTATTAAATGATCATTATCAGGATAAACTCTAATAGCCTGAGTTTCTAATTCCTTAAATTCTCTTTTGACTCTAATCGGAAATCCTTTTAATTTATGTACCACATCATTCATAGCACTATAATCTACAGCGGCCACAGGAACCCCGCAAGCACCTGCTTCTACTTGTGGCATACCAAAACCTTCGCAAATAGCATATTGAACATAAAGATCAAACATATTAATAATGTGGCCAAGTTGTTCAGAAGGGATGCCGTTATTAACACTTGGTAATTGCATGGATTTATTACCACATCTTGGACATCCTGCTACAACATGACTGAATAACATTGAACTGATATTACCACAATGTCTGCAAGCATATGTAAAAAATACCTTATTAGATATTTCATATTCTTTTAATAGCTGTGGAATATCCCATCCAGCATCTGGATAACTAGTATGTATATATAGATATGTTTTATCATAAAGATCTGGATTTTTATCTTTAAGAGATCTTATTGTGCTAAATAGATCGGGAATTAGTTTACGTTTTTGATTTCTTACCACAGTACCAACAATGAAAGCATTTTCTGGAACGCCGAAATTTTTTCTTATTTCTTGTTGTTCTTGTATTAGCGGTCTAAAAGCATTTAAATCCACTCCGGGAGAAGTAGTATCTATAACATTAGCATTATTGTTACTTTGTCTGATTAATACGTCTCTACCGAAATCGGAGTAAGCAAATAGAGCATCTGCTGATATATAGGTATCTATCCATGATTCTTGTTGTGGTTCAGAATCTATTGTTGGCATTACAACCCAATGGTAATATGGTCTTAATGGAGAATATTGCTGATATGAATTCATCCAATAGTCTCTAATATCAAATACTATATCGGGCTTAAAATCCAATAAAACCCTATCGAATCTCCATTTGCCGAATTGGTTTTCTGTGTTAGAATTATATTCTCTACTTCTTGGATCATTATCAGATGGGGCATTTGCATAAAGCATCCAGGGTATAGCACTATCCCTTGGATCGTTTACTTTAGCATACGAAGCAAACTCTGCCACCTCATATTTATTAGTAGCATGTAATCTTTTAAGTAGTTCACGAGCATATCCAGAAAAACCAGAACTTAAATAACTAGCTTCCGAACACATTAAAAGTCTAAGTTTTTTCATAAATATTATTTCAACCCAAAAAGACACAAGCCCATATGGGCCTGTGCTTTTCGGATTGTTTACTTCAGAATGCTACTGTTTCTTCCTGATTAGATTCCTTACCCTTCTTAGAAAGTCGAGTAATTTTAGAGAAATTATTTACTCTAACCTTTAGGGTACTATGCTTTACTCCATCCTTTTCCCAGTTATCATTCCTAAGAGATCCTTCAACCATTACTGGATCACCTTTCTTAAAGGATTCGCCAATAACTTCGGCACCACTATCCCAAGCTTCGCAATTAACAAAGGTTGTTATCTTGTCACGATCACCATTAGCTTTTGTATATTCTCTAGAAACGGCTACTGTAAAATTAACAACAGCAGTTTCTTTTCCACCCGTTGTAATATACCTAAGTTCTGGATCTCGTGCTAGATTACCTTTTAGTAAAGTGATGTTCATAATTTAGTTAACTCCTCGAAAAAAATTTAAAACTCAATACAACCTATTATACGGTACGTCCCGTTTGTGTCAAGCAGACGGTAAAAATACTTTTTCTACTATTAGTCCATCTTTAGTATTAGACTTTTTACCTTTTATAATAATAACATTTCCTTCAAATAACACATGTCTAAACTGCTTATATTGTTCAGAAAAACATACTATTGAATCAGCACATCCTGTGCCGTCAACAACAGATAAAAAGGCCATGTCTTGACCTTTGCTTTTACCACTTTTTGTTTTAACAATATGTAATCTATCTATTTCTCCAGCAAGAAGAATATTTGACAAATTTATATTATTTTTAATATCTCTACATGTTGCATTTGTCATTGTTATATCATACATATCTATTTTAGAACAAGTTATTGGACAACCCAACAACTCATTTTCTGTATCAGAAATCCATTCTGCTGAATCTTCTAAACTAAATGGAGGATGTAATATAGTATACATTAATTCTTGAACAATAGCTTGTCTATTTTTAGATAGTTTATTTTGAGCAAGATACTGAAGACTGGAGAATAGATTATCTTTAATATTAGTTTTGATAATCTCTAGTTCTCTAGGTGTTAGTTGAGATAGAATAGACAAGTCGAACAACATTCCGTTTCGTGTTTTTTCAAAAATATCTAATGCTCCTGATCCAATAAGAGCTTTGGCTGCTATACTATTAATTTTCAATAATACATCAATTAAAAATGGATACCAATTGTTTTTTGTATACTCTATATTAGCTTGATTAATAATTTTGATCATCTTATCAAAAACAGATTTACCAACGCCTTTAATATCTGTTAAACCAAAAAAGATATTTTCTTGATGCAAACAAAAGAATTCGTTAAGTAATCTAATGTCTGGTGTTCTAATCGATATATCCATCTCATTGGCATTTTGCACTAATTCTTTGATTTCTTGTTGAGGATCAATCTTATCTTTGGCAAATCTTAAATAAGAAGCAAAGAATATTTTTGGGAAATGGGCCTTAGTGTAAGCTGATAAATATGCATTAATAGCATAAGATACAGCGTGAGAATTGGATGTGGCGATACCATTACCAAAAAATAAATGTTGTTTAGATTTAACTTCAATGTCTACGGTTGGTTTGGTTCCAATGCGTTTGATTCCTACAATTTTTCTGGCTATCATCAATTTCCTTTCTTAAATAATTTTTTCTGGTTTGTATTGTTGATAGATTTCTATTAGGCAACATTGGGACTAAATATTTTGTATTTCTATCATTAATTTGTTTTAATATAATGTCATCTTCTTCTTTAGTCCAAAGTCTATACTGTGAGTTGATTTGTAAAAATCTATTATATTTTCTTTCTAATTTAAATGGCGCATCTTTATAGATAATATCAGAAAGTTTAATACAATCTGTTTGACAAAATTTAAGTTCATAATATTTATTTTTTACTTTGTTAAGACTACCGAAAGCTAAATAGGCATGTATATCTTCTAAAATTTCTTTAGACGCAGAAATAATATTAGCATAATAATAGTCTTTTCCACCACTATAAAAATTGGTTTTCCAAATAGAACCATCTCCATCGAAAAAACCTCTAATAAAATGACTAATATATTTTTTAGGAATGTTGGGTAGTTTAAGATTAAATGTTTTTTGATGGTCTATTCCTAGTTTAACAAGTTTTTTATGTATATATTTAGAAAATATGCATATTTGACACTTATCTTTAGATATTCTAATTTTAGAATGTGGTGAAATTTTATCTCTAATATATTCTAATATAGCTATATCTTTTTTATGGATTCCTATAGTTATATATGGTCTTTTTTTCCAAACGTGTCCATCTGATGCGATAAACCCCAAGCAGTACGCTAAATCTACGGACCATTTATCAAAAAAACGATCATTTGCAATATATTTTATTTGGGCGCCAGTAGATTTTTTAGGAATATTATATCTTTTTAGATAGTTTAGCACAGTTGTTCTTCCAATATTTTTTATTTTGCCTATTTCTTTTGATCCAAGATTTTTTATTATATATAGATCATATAGCTCTTCTTTACTAATTAACATAAATCACACTGTAAATAGTTTAATAAATACCACAACTATGATATACACATAATCTCTAAATTAGATAGTAAAATTTCTGATAAAGGATAAATTTTATTATCAGAGCAGAGAAATTTATGCTCCATTGTACAAGTTATATTACTGCCATTATCTAGTGTTATTTCAAATACTTCTTGTTCACCATGATCATACTTATTGAGTACTTCTATATATTCTTCTCTATATTTATTGGATGTATCTAATACAGGGCCGAGTATTTTTTCTCCTATATTTAGATCTTGTATAGATTTTTCTCCGGATTGGGTTGTTACAATAGTATTGGCTAATATCGACTTATTAAAACTGTACCTTTGGCTTTTCTCGATCCAACCAAAAATTTCTTCTGCCTGATCCTGATTAACTATCTTTTGGTTTGTTGATCCTTCAAGGAACTTTAGTTTTACCTTGGCCATTTCTTCTGGTTTCTTTTTACCAATAGCTTTTCTTAACATATCGGCCTCTTGAAGATTAAAACCAGCAACAGTTTGTGCTATTTCCATAGCTTGTTCTTGATAAATCATTTCTCCATAAGTGGTCTTTAGTGCTTTTTCAAGAGATGGATGAAAATAATCTAAACTTTCTTGTCCATTCTTTTTATCTATATAATGATTGCTAACGCTTTTGCCGTCTCTAAATGCCTCAAGAGATCCTGGTCTCATAATACTAATTAAAGCAGAAAGTTGTTCTATATTTTCTGGTTTAAGTTTTTTGGCCATAGTTCGTCCAAGTCTTGATTCTAACTGAAAACACCCTTTGGTATTTCCAGACGAAATCAAGTCCCAAGTTCTAGAACATTCCAAGTTAATATTATCTATAGAAGCATTAAAATCTATAGATAATGATTCTTCATTTATGACTGGAAATTTACAGCCACAAGGATAAGTAAAATATTTCATACTGTTGATGTTGCAAATGAGTCTTTAAATAGGATTTTATGAGATAATCTACGATGTAGTTTCATAAACCTAATCAAAATTTCAGCAGTATCTTTAACGTCCTTAATAGCATCATGGGCGCCTTCTTTTGGTATGCCAAAATAATCTCTAACATTATCTAATGTATAACTAGTTAGATCTTGGTTATTTTCGAACCATAAAAACATTACATTCATGATATCGACAACATCTCTCATAAAAAATAGATTACTTCTATTTTCTTTATTAAGATTATTGTACTTCTTACTTAGTCTTTCGATAATCTGTAGATCAAATCTATGAATATTATATCCCGCTGCAATTGGAGCCGTAAATTGACTTTTTTTGCCTCCTCTGCAATGGTATTTCATAAGATAATCTACAAACAGAGACCAAGAACTCTTTTGAGAAGGATATTGATTCCATTCTGCTAATACATTCTCTTTTGTTGACCCCTTAACTTTAGCATGAAAATCTAGAATATCTCCCTCATATATATAATTAGGATTATGTTCTAGAACCTCTGGCTTAAAATTAATATTGAATTCTGATCCAGGAATAATTGACAACTGTAATGGGTCAACCATAACGGCCGCAATTTGAACAGGACTGCAAACAAATGGATCGGATCCATCTGTTTCAAAATCAAAAACACAAATTTTGTTATAATTAATCATTTACTTCCACTTGTGCAACTGGTACAATAAATCTTTTATCTTCCGGATTATCTTTTTTTGCGGCATTGAGGGCTGTGCAACAACTAACTCTAATTGTTTCTATTTTCGTATATTGTTGACCTTCATATACAAATGAAGATCCTACAGCTAATTCATGAAATTGTACACTCTTGGACATTTTTACCTCCGATTTTAAGTAAATCTTTAATAGTCATAATTTTATCTAACATTGCTATACCCAATATATCGAATTTAATTATACCAATACTTTCTAAATCTTGCATTTCCATTCCAGCAATAAGTTGTTCATTTTTTGAGTCGTATACCATTGGACATATATGTTCTAGTTGTTTTTCTGCTATCACAACACCGGCCGCATGTTTGCTTTGATTAGACTTTGTTCCTTCTAATCTAATAGCCTGCTCGAACCTTTTGGCAAGTGGACCCTTTAATTCTTTGGTGTCATTATCGATATAACACCAATCTTTTAGATTATCCACATTGTTTTCTAATGCCCATTGTATAATAGACGCTTCTCCATATTCTTCTTTCATTTCTTGGAGTTCATCTGCTATTTTTGCTTCATCTGGAATATGTTTGGTTATCTTGTTCATTTCATCAAAAGAAATATTACCATAAACTCTTAAAACGTCTTTTAGTGCTCCTCGTCCTTTCATTGTATTGAACGTTATCATTTGAGAAACTTTATCATGTCCATATTTTTGCTTAATATATGAAATGATATTTTCTCTTTTGTTAATAGGTACATCTACATCAATATCTGGCATAGATACTCTATCTTTTGTATTTCTTCCAGCATTATAAAATCTATCAAAAATTAGATTATATTTAATAGGATCAATACTTGTTATCCCAATTAGATATGAAACCAAACAACCAGCTGCGGAATTATGAACACCTAATCCTTCTACATTATAAGAAGAGGAGTTTTTTACTGAAATATCATGGACTTTACCCTGATAATTCTTAATTATTGTTTTTTTCTTTAATTTCATAATGTAATTTTCTAGCTTTCCTATAATTTGTTTTTACTTCTTTATCCTTATCAAAAATTATCTTAAAATTATCACCTAATATTTTTTTTGAAAGTCCACGTTGGGGTTCTTTTTAAACTTCAACAATATCATCATTATCATCTAAAAATTCTGCCTCAACCCAGCCTCTATTATTAGTTAGAAATTTATGATCTTTTGTACAGAGAATTATCTGTCCATTTTCGAATTCTAATTCTATTATGTCTTCTTTGATATCGTACTCTAAAGTATCGTACACCTCTTGAGGATCGCCATATGCATCTATAACTGTATTTCCGACGCATATTTGCTGAATAGGTTTTAATGTTCCATCTCCCATTTTTACCTTAGTATCTGGTATAAAACAACCTCTTCCTGGTCCGGGTAACCAATTATTATTTTTCACATAATTAACAATATCTTGCACAATTAGGAAATAACTAGATAAATTAGCCCCTTGTAAAACATCTAGTTCGTATTTTACTCTATCAACATATTGGTTTTGTTCATCTTTAGATATATTATTTGCAATCTTTTCTTTCCATCCGTCTCTACAAAGTTGTCTCAAATATTCCGCATCATCATAACTCTTTGGACATTTAAACATAGGCAACATTGGTTTATGAGTAATATCATATTCCTCACATAAAGAATCTACATATTGTGTATTTATTATTTCTTCTTCATTATGTAATTCATTTATTTCTTCTTGTGATAAAATATGAAAATTGTCCGATGTAAAAAAACAACTCATACCAATCTCTTCATCAGAATCCATTTTGGATTGTATATTCTGAAATGTTGTTTTCAGATTATTGCACAATAGAACTCTTTGATCGACAGCATCTTCTTTTGTACAATAATGGGCATCTGGAGTACATATAACTTTTGTTTTTGATAAGTATCCTAATTGTCTAATTTTTTCTGTTAATTCTATTTGTATAGGATTGTTATGTTTATCCATTAGTTGGGATTCTAGAAAGAAATTATCTCCGAATATTTCTTTAATCTCAGAAATACAATCCAGGCCAATTTTTTGCCAATCATCAATAATGGTATCATCTTTAACTATTTTATCTGCTAGAACCGATCCAAGGTGACCACAGATACCTATTAGATCTGGTCCGCATACCTCTTTAAGGCCATTAAGATCGATCCTAGGCTTTCTATAAAAGTGTTCCGGGCTGTTGGATATAGAAATTAAACGGATCAGATTTTGCCATCCTTTGAGGTTTTTAGCCAAAACCAGAAAATGAGAAAGTTTACCATTTTCTTTAGCTTTATTTTTTGGATCCCCACCACAAACATATATTTCACAACCAAGTATAGGCTTAATATTCTTTTTTCTCATTGCTGTAAAAAATTGAACAGAACCGGCTATATTGCCGTGATCTGTTAATGCGCAAGATTTTGCTCCTATATCATAGCATCGATCAGCAATTTGCTCGGGTTTGCTTAGTCCGTCCAATAAAGAAAAATGAGAATGTACATGGAGAGGAATATAAGTTTTCATTCAATGCTTCCTGGTGCTTTGTACTTACCAACAGTATAACCTGGAACCGTGTACTCGTCAACTACTTCTTTCATACCTTTGAGTTCCAAATCGTGTTTAACTTGTTCGCATTTGGTCATTGTTTTATTTGTGGGAGTCAATTGGTTATCTCTATATTCTATAATGGGTAATATATTACTATTTTCAAAAGTAGTTTTACCAAAATGACACAATTTACTACATATCCAACTTTTATTTAATCTTGGTCTTTTAGTTTGTTTGATATATTCAAATTTGTCTCTGATCATATTTTCTGTAGCGGTCATGTCAGATTTATTGAAACAAACAGAAAATGGACCTCCATCATTAATAAAATATATCGTTACAATTATGTTCTCAATTTCTGGATATAAATGTCTTAATGCATAGTAGTATATTCTGAGTTGAGGATCAGTTTCTAGTTTTTCTTGTGTTTTTTCAGCGCCGGTGGCCCAATCAAGTCTTCTGCCTGTTTTCCAGTCTATTAATTCATATGTGTTATCATCTATTTTAGTAATTAGATCCATTGTTCCTTTTATAGCTAAATTGCCTTCCAGCACACCGTCGCTTGTTTCATATTTATATGCTGACCATGGTTTTTTAATCTCTATATCGAATCTTTGTTCAGGACAAACTATGATTCTATTTCTAGGATCAAATAATCCATTACAATAATTTATTGCTTTATAAACCCAATTATAACAGTCCTTGTAGTCTTTATTTTCCCAAATATGATGTTTAAATTCATTCGTATAGTACTTATATACTTTTTCTATGATAATATCTAAACTATATTTTGAAACTTGGATTTCGCCAAGAATATCATCTGTTACAATCTTTTTATTGTCTTGTATTCCCTGTTTGATTATGGCTAAAATTTCAAGAACCTTATGTACAATTGTGCCTTTATCTGCCTTTTTATTTGATGGGCCTCGCCATCCAAGCACATATTCAAAAAAGTATTGTTGTTCGCACATATTATGTGCATTATACGATGAACTTCTAAAATAAGTTATTATCATTTCGATTGCTCTATGGGTAGAATATGAAAATGTAGCATAAGTTTTTTTAGGGTTTCAAATTGTTCTCTTACTGTCATATATTCATTACTGATAACAGAACTAAAATTAGTCCAATCATAACAATGAGCATCTAATATGGATTCGCTGATATGATCAGACTTGTGCGGATTTCTATTTAATCTGAATACTAATCCGTCATTCTTCTTGATAGCTTCAATTTCATTTGGAAATCTGCAATCCGATACTATTACAATTTCATGATTACTTTTTTTGATTCTACTGATTAGCGCATTTACCCAAACATTATTGTTAAGTTTTCTAAAAATATCGGTACCAACTAATTGCATCAAATCTCTTGCTGTTAATTGCTTACCATCCCAATAAGCATCTACTAATTCATTTTTATTATCGTCTTCGCCATAGCACTGAGCATACGTTAGACCGAACATATTCATGCAAATATCTTCTTTTAATGGATCTGCAAAATTATATATAGCAACATCTTTATATCCATTAGAACTTAATAGTCCATGTAAAAATTCACAACAAACAGTTTTGCCAGATTGTTTGCGGCCAGAAAATGCAATAATTTTAGTCATTTAACTTGCTCCAGATATGTTTTGATCTCTTTATTTATCTCTTCGGATGTCATATCTCCAACATCATTTTTAGATATTGTTGGTATATATACATTATAGGTTTTTTCACATTTTACTTTTATTTGTTGCGCTGCTTTTCTACCAGCATCATCGTTGTCAGTTAGTACAATTAAATTCATTGCTCCAGAAGCATCTAGTATGAATTTTTGTCTATCACTTAACGAACAACCAAACATGGCTACGCTATTATGAATATTATTTTCTTCTAATCTCCAAACATTACCAGGACTTTCAACTAATATTGCTGTTTGTGAAGATAGGATATGTTCTTTTGCATACCAGTAGTTGTATAAATAATTTTGTGACTTAAATCCATAACTATGTTTCCATTTGGAATATTTCCATGAATTATCTGAGGACGGACAAGACATATCATATTCATGAAAAGTATCGCATTTAGAACATTTACCAAATATAGATCTTCCGGTACATCCAACCACAAACATATGATCATTATCATAAATTGGAGCAACAACTCTGCCATACATTTCTTTGCCTAATGTATCACATAATCCCACATCATATTTTTCTAGTATATTCGAAGAATATCCTCTATCAATATAGTACTGAGATGGAATTTTAAGTACCGATCTTACATATTCTCTGGTAATTTTTGAAATATTAGAATCTGTATTTTTATTCTGAATGTTATTAACTATTTGAGTAAACTTATTTTTTTCTTGTGCTTTTTTGGATACTTTAAAATCTTTCATATCCTTATTTAAGAAATTCAGAGCAAATTCTACTGCCTCATTGAATGAACACATTTCGGTTTGAGTATTAGTCCAATCATATTTTTCTACAGATAATAATCCTCTGATAAAACCAATAATTGATGACTTAAAAATTTTCTCACAATTATGAGTTCTACATGTCCAATTGCCTCGATAATTATCCCCCAAATGGTAAATATTCAATGCAGAAGAATTATCTCCTCCATGAATTGGACAAGACATTGTATACATTTTATTATTTTGCTTATAATCTATATTGAAAGTGTCTAATAATGGTTCAATATTATCACACAGATTATCACAAATTAATTTAAGTTGTGTTTGACTATACGAACGGGATCTCTTCATTGTCTGATTCATCTGATATAAAGCCTTCTGTCTTATTACTACTACTACTACTACTACCTAGTTCTAGTTTGGTTTTACCCTCTGTTATCTTGGCGCACCAACCCTTCATACTACAATTAATATAATCATTATCATCAAGCCCTCCTCCGTGACGACTAATAAGAGGAACTAATTTTCGATTACCATTACTTGGACCATCTTCTGCAATTTCTTCATCGCTTTTTCTTTTGAAGATTGTAAAATTACTACATAACCATATGATACGATCAGAACCGCTAGCAGAATCTGTACTTTCTTTGGTAATGCCGTCTCTATTTAATTGTATAAAGGCTAGTATTGGTACTTTATATTTTACAGCAAAATTATGTAATGCTGTCATCATAAACCCAAGAACTTGATATTCTTTGAGATCTTGCGTAAGACCACTAGTATCCATAAGTTTTAGATAATCGTATACTATAACACAATCTTTAGCAGACCCGTCTTCGTTAAGTCCAACTTCTTGTACTAACCATCTACGCATAATGGCTAATTGTTCATCAAAACTTTTACCAGCGATTGATTTATGATAAAGTGGCGCATTTTTTAAAATACTAACAGCTTCTGTTATTTTTGTTTGTTGTACAGGGGACTCTGTAAATTTTCCTGTTTCTATTTTATTGATCTCTATTTCTGTTAGCATTGCTAATATTCTATGAATATGATCTTCTTTATTCATTTCTGTATCCATATTTAAAACAGGAATGTTCTGTCTTGCTATATGCAAACCCATATTATCGGACAATAATGTTTTTCCAACTTTTGGTCTGGCACCAATAACATTAATGGTCCCTTTTCTTAAACCACCACCAATAGCCTGATCATATACTGGGAATCCAGTAGAAATACCAACTTGATCGATTTTATTAGTTTGTAGATATGTAATATAATCATCTATGCCAGACGACATCATTGATGGAGTATTATCGCTATCATTACCAAGTTCTGTAGAAAAATTAAATACAGCATCTTCAGCTATAGCTAAAATACTAGTTATAGATTCAGATCCAGAAATATCTAATAGCTTATCTTGAGTATCTTCAAGTTGTTTATGTAATGATCTAGCAATTTCTAGCTTACGAATTTTTATTGCAAATTTTCTAACATTATCTTTGCCAACAGGAAACTCTAGTATTGCTCTAAGATGCTGGGCTTCTTCTTTCGAAGTTAATAAATGAGAAATACCAATTTCACTTGCGGCAGAATATATAGAAGCAATATCTATGTTTAGAGTAGCCTCTTTATCGTAGATATGTTTTATACATCTAAAAATTAGACCATTACTATCTACAGTAAAACACTTTTCATTTACTAGATCGTTGATATCAATGTATATTTCTTCGCCATAAGAGCATATTCCTGCCAATACCGCTCTTTCCGCTGCTGTATCACTTAGTATCATAATTAGTTCTTAATAGATGCCTTTGATCTATAAACCATTGTTAATATATCTGCCAAATTTTTAATGTTGCCAGACAAATATGACAATCTGTCCGATCTTTGTTTTGCGTACTTCTTAATTTTATTCAGTGCGGTGGCCTTGTCATTGTGTTTGATGGCCTGTAGAGATTTTTCCATGAAACCGTATCCTTTATAATTATTGATCTCATCAGCAATAACCTCTTTCATTGTTTCGTCTGCCCAATTATATCTTGCTAGTTCTCTATTGTTTGTTCTTTGAATATGTAAAGCTAATTGTGTTAGTCTGTATGCTATTTGTAAACAATCTTCTGGAGTTAACTTTTCTATTTGGTCTCTATTCATAGAGAAATATATATTAGTTTCTGATTCGGGAAAAAGGTCGGATTGGTATTTAGATAGTCCTATTGATGATTCATATTCATCTAAAATTTTATCCCATTCTTCTAGCTGATCTTTTGCTGTTCTAGTCGTTTCTGCCATTGTTCATCACTTTCGTCAAAAGGAAATTCTATAAATGTTATACCATTTTTTTCGCACCATTCTTGTTTTTCCGCATCTCTTTTCTTATGTCTTAAAAAACCCAAAGCATTTCCATGGTAATGAGCAACAAATTTATAATGCTGCTCACCGTGTGTTTCTATGCACATTCTTTTTAAGGGTATATAAAAATCTAAATATAAAGTATCATTTTTATGTGTTTTTATTGGTACTTCTTCCAAAATTTGTAATGTTGGGTAAGCGGATATAATTATATCTCTAGCTCTTAAATGTAATGAAGATTTTTTAATATGCCAGTTGGGTTTATGACCAACTAGATTCCAACTATATATATTATCGTCCAAATCATAAACATTCATATTTTAATACCAACTGTTGACTTGATAGCAGTATAAAGTTCTTCGTACCTATTTGGATTATCAACTAAATATTGTCGAACTTTTTCTGCGCCCTGAAACTTTAATTTTTCATCTGCTATAAAATCAAGAGTATACCAAGCGCCACCTTTGTTGATAAGTCCCATGTCTGTAGCAATCATAACAAGTTCTGTGTGTTTGTCGATGCCTTCTCCATATCTCAAATATGAAGTAATCGTACCTCCGGGTGGCCCTAATGCAGAACATAGTACTTGCCATTCTACTTCTTGTCCTATTTGAGCACCATCTGTACCTAGAGTCCATGGCTTATGGAACTTTGCTTTTAATTTAACGTCTGTTTGATATGCAATAGCTTGACCAGACTTTTCTTTCCATTCGGCATTACCATAGCCAGGATTGCCCATCAAGTGGGTAATACCAATAACTATATTTTTATTTACTGGTATAACATTAGCAACTTTACGACAAAATTTAGCAAGTAATTTTGCTCCATCTGCTCTTTGCATTTTGTCCATATCACTAGTAATTTCAGCTTCTGTACATAAAGCAGAATAAGAGTCTATGATTATAATTGATCCAGGTTCTTCATTGATTAACTTTTCTCCTATTTGTAAATACTCCTCAGCATGTAATATTTTGCCCTGTTGAGAACCTATTACATCAAATCTGTCTAGATCTAATCCCGGGATTCCTTCTAAGTCTCTCTTTTTTAATCGGCCTTCTATATTTAGATAGTATACATGTCTAGGTTTTTTAAGATCTCCTTGATATTCTTCTTTTTGTGCTGTAGCAGCGAATGCTAGTGATGTTGTTGTCTTCCCGCACTTAGGCTGACCTGTAAATACAACGAAACTACCTTCTGGAATTCCACCTTGTAATACCAAATCAAGTGCTGGACTAACAGGTATTACTGTTGATTTTCTATCTATGATAGCGTTAGCTGATAAAATAATATCAGATCCGAAATTTTTCTTTACGTCGTCTTTAACTGCCATTTTCTATGTCCTTTATTTTTGAAATAATGCCTGTTTTTTTCTGATTTGATTTTCTATGATTAATATTATCTTTTCTTTCAAAACTTTTTGTTAACGTAGTATTAATATTTTCTAATTGTTTTTGGTGCTCAATAATAATATCTTTTAAGAAAGGTGCTCTTAAAGAATATATTGTTTGTGATTTGGGATCATTTAACGCTTTAATAATAGCTTTAGCATCATAATCCTTTAATAGTTTATTTGCGGTAGCTATTTGATCTCTAAAAAATCTAGACCAAATTTTTAATGTCCAAAATCTATAATGTAAATCTAAACGATCTTTCTGAGCCTTTTTTTCACAGATTATTTCTGTGATATATTGCGCCGCTGTTACAGGCTTATTATTAGAGTACTTAGAAATATACCGCATATCAAACGTTATCTATTGCGTTGTTTATTGAATTTACAACAGATGAAGGCTCTTGACCAATTGGTATCTTTTTTAAGAAAGGAATTTCTAGACATTTTTGTAATTCTACTCTTTGACCCAACTGATCATGTCTAAAAATTTTCATATTCAACATAATCTCTATCTCATATGGATATTTAATATCTTTATCTGAAATATTACTAGCTGGAATTGTTATATTACCAAGTCTACTATTAAGTATATTCAATAAATCTATAAATTGAGCATATTCTTTAGGATTAAAATATTGCTCGGCCAATAAATATAGTTTATCTAAATCTTGCATATAATAAATTATGAATAAAGTGTAAGATAATTCTTCCATGCAGAGGGCATGTCTACTCCTATAGTAGACAATTGTCTAGATACTGGCAAGAACCTAGAATCATATTTGGGTTTATATGGGTTTGTTAGTAGTTTCATACTTGCTTGTTCTGGTGTCTTATTGTTTTTTCTTCTATTGCATACTGTACATGCTGTTGTTATATTGCACCAATTGGTTGCTAATTCTTTGTTTGCTCCAAATTTACTTTTAGGAATAACATGATCATATGTTAGTTCTTGATATGCAAAACTTTTACCACAATATTGACAAGTATAATTATCTCTAATAAATAAATTTTGTCTTGAGAATTTTAGAGATCTATTAAATAGGTTAAAGTATTTTATGGTTTTTGCAACAGAAGGAACTGGATGTTTTTTATCATTAGCTCCTTGGATATATTTATCAGTATAATACTCTACTATTTCAATGGCATAAGAATGGTCATGTTGATATTTTAGTGACCATACTATGGCCCTTTGCCAACTAATAATTTTTAATGGACTATAGTCTGCATTTAATAGTAAGCATGTGCTATTTTCTGCCTTGTTCATAAATATCTAGTTTTGCTAAAATTTTGGCAATAATAGGATTACGAATAATATCGCTATCTGTAAGAGTAGAAATTCCAATATTTTCTATTTTGTCTAGTGTTTGTATTAGATCATAAAAGCCTCCCTGTAAATGTCTACTCAAATCCGATTGAGAAACATCGCCGGTAAGCACCATTTTACTATTTTGTCCGATTCTTGTC
>Ga0172373_10005169_pt1 | contig 17999 bp, 8 predicted proteins | sample Lak10m_2_FD_114546 | JGI IMG/M metagenome (GOLD analysis project Ga0172373, IMG submission 114546) | Freshwater microbial communities from Kabuno Bay, South-Kivu, Congo - kab_092012_10m | ecosystem: Environmental > Aquatic > Freshwater > Lake | place: Democratic Republic of the Congo: South-Kivu...
CGCGTCCGGGAAGAGGTCGCCGGCGAGCTGGTCGGTGAGGAAGCGGTCGAAGGGGAGGTTCGAGCGGTAGGCCTCGAGCACCCAGTCGCGCCACAGCCACATCTGCCGCCCGGCATCCATGTGGATGCCGGAGGTGTCGGCGTAGCGCGCCTGATCGAGCCAGGGCGTCGCCAGGTGCTCGGCGAAGCGCGTCCGGTAGGGTTCCTCGGCGAAGATCCGCGCGACCGTGCGCTCGTAGCGGTCGGGCGCGAGATCGGCCAGGAAGGCCGCGAGCTCCGCGGGCGTCGGCGGCAGGCCGGTGAGCGTCAGGAACAGCCGGCGCAGCTGGGTCTCGGGGCTCGCCTCGGGCGCGAAGCCGAGGCCTTCGCGCTCGAGCGTCGCGAGCAAGAAGCGGTCGAGCTCGTTGCGCGCGCGCGCGGCGTCGACCACGGCCGGCACGCTCTGCGGCGCGGGCGGCACGAAGGCCCAGTGCGGCTCGTAGGGCGCGCCGACTTCGATCCAGCGCGCGAGGGTCTCCTTCTCCTCGGCCGTGAGCGGCTTCTTCTTCGCGCTCTCGGGCGGCATGCGCTCGTCGACATCCGCATGCTCGATGCGACGCAGGAGCTCGCTCTCGTCCGGCTTGCCCGGCACGATCGCGGCCACGCCGTCGCGCTCGGTCGTGGCCGACTCGAACACGTCGAGGCGCAGGTCGGCCTGGCGCTTCTTGTCGTCGAAGCCGTGGCACTGGAAGCAGCGGTCGGCCAGGATCGGCCGCACGTCACGCCCGTAACGCACCGCCGCCGGCGCCCGCTCGCCCCCCCCACCGAGGAACGCCGACGCCGTGCACCACAGGACCAGGGGAATCACGAGGCTCGCACGCATCGGGAGGCCCCGATCCTAACGTCCCGGCCCGACGCGGTGCAGCGCCGAATCAAGGTCGGGGCGCGGGTTCCACCGCCGTCACCGCGCAGGGGAGGTGCGCCGAGCTCCTACCAGTGCCCGCCCACGTCCGTCCCCGCTTCGATGCGCACCGAGCCTGCCCCCAGCGCGAGGCCGGCCTGCTCCAGCCGGAAGGCGACGGTTCCCGCGGGCAAGCGCTCGATCCGGAACTCGCGCGCGACAACGTTCCCGAGCGCTTCCCGGCGAACATCGAGCAGGTTGCCGCCGGCGACGGAGAGCATCAGGGTCGAGGCCGGAGCGCCCTCCGGCTCGAGGTGCAGAGCGACGACCTCGCCCTCGACGGGCTCGAAGTCCGCGGGGAACGGCAAGACGAGCGTGCCCGTGGCGAGGTCGAAGACGAGCTCCTGGTCGCCGACTCCGAGATCGACGGGCCGCAGAGCCCGCACCCAGGTGCCCTCCAGGGAGACCTCGACCCAGACCGCTCCATCCGCCGGGACCTGGACCTCCTGGCGCCCGCTCGCGTCGGTGCGCAGGTTCAGGAGCTCCACGGCGACGGCACCGGCCGCGGTTCCCGCCAGGCGCAGGCCGAACGGACCGGCGTACGGATTGCCGTTCTCGCGCAGCTCGAGCGCGAGCAACGCATCGGGACGCTCCTCGACGCGCAGCAGAACCTCCCGCGTGGCTCCGGGCGCGAGACGCAGGAAGAAGGCCGTCCGCAGTGCCATGCAGGAGCTCGGCGGAGTGACCTCGATCCAGCGCGGGCCGCTCAGCACGCCGTCGACCGTGAAGCGGCCCTCGGCATCGACCTGCGCGCTCTCGTTGCGGATGCCGGGCACGGAAACGTACGCGCCGAGCGGGCTCGCGCCGAGCGAGAACTCGACGCGACCGACGAGCCGCGCGGGAACCTCGAGCTCGAGGTCGCCGAGGTCGCTCGCAGACGACGTGAGCTCACGCTCGACGAACAGACCGCTGCCGTCCGGCGCGCGGATCTCGAGCGCGACCGTGTCTAGCTCGAAGCCCGCCAGCGCGAAGCGGCCGGCCTCGTCGGTGTGCGCCAGACGAGTGTCGAAGAGCGCGGCCGTACGCGGGGTCGGATCCGGATCGAGGGCGACCTCTAGTGCCTCCATGCTCGTGTGCCGGTTCAACCACAAGCGCTCGTCGCCCGGGTCCGCCGCCTCGCGGTGGTAGATCCTGTCGACCACGCGCACCGTGGCGCCGGCGACGGGCCGCCCGTGTTGCAAGACGCGCCCGCGTAGCTCGCTTCCGCGCTCGAGGACGAGCGTTTGCGTGGTCTCCTCTTCGTCGAGGATCACGAAGTCGTCGAGGAAGCCGCGCGCCTGGATCCTCACGACGACGCCGCGGTCTGCCGCGACCTCCAGGAGGCCTCCGGGGTGGTGCGTCTCGGTTCGACGTCCCGTGCTCTGGGCGTGATCACCCTCGACCAGCACCGAGAAGTCCTCGACCGGGCGCCGCTCCGGATCGAGGACGAGGATGCGCGAGCGTTGCGCCGGGCGCAGGACGATCTCGATGTCGCGCGTGCCCGGCGGGTAAGCCACACCGAGCCCCCGCACGTGTTCGTAACCCTCCAGAGCCGCGCTCAGGATGCAGGGGTCGGTCCAGCCGGAACGCACGGCGAAGCTCCCGTCGGCTGCGCTCTTCACCTTCCAGCCGAAGTAGTAGCCGCAGGGATCGAGCTCGACGTCGGCGAGTCCCTGCCCGAGCTCGTCCGTCACGCGCCCGGCATACAGGGGCCCCTCCTCGAGCTGCACCGTGACCGTTGCGACCTCGCGGACGCGCACGTCGACAGGGACGTGCGGCACGAGATGCCCGAGATGGTGCGCCGAGACGGCCCGCTTCCCGGCGCTCACACCGCCGATGCGCGCAGTTCCCTGGCCATCGGTCCAGGCCCAGGCGCCCCACAGCGAATCGTTCGAGGTGTCGTCGTGCGATTCCATCATGGTCCACGCGCGTTCCACCGGCGCCCCGTGCTCGTCGAGCACGAGCACGTCGACCGCTCCCGTTGTCGCGAGCGTGAACATGCCGAGGTCGTGCGCACCCGCCGTGAGCTCGGGCCAGTCGGAGTTGACGCCGCCGAAGCGCACGAGACGCTCCTCGTGGAAGTCATCCGGCTCGAGTCGCAGCGCTCGGACGCTCTCGGGCGCATCGAGGAAGAGCGCGAAGCGCCCGTCCGCGTCACTCGTCGTGCCAGGCTGCCAGTCGCCGCCGACGATCCAGTCCACCTGGACGCCGACCAGCGGAGCGCCCTCCTCGCCCACGACACGGCCACTCAGCTCGGCACCACCGGCCGTGAGGGCGGGGCGTTCGGACGGCGATGCGGGCACTTCGTCGCGCTGCGCGCCGGAGGCCGCAGGCCAGGAACGCTCGCGCTCCTCGACCGACTCCGGCGCCACCAGCGGCTGCGCGGATGCGAGCCCTTCCGCTTCGACCTCGGTTTCCTGCCGGAGCGGACGCTCCGGGGAAAGCCACCAGAAGGCACCGAGGCCCGCCACGAGGACTACCGCGATCCACTTCGCCATCGCCACGCTCCCCACCGCGGCCATCGTGAGCGCGCCCGGACCCGCCGCGGGGGTCGGATGCGGCTGGAAGGACAGCGGTAGCGCGAACAGGACGTGCGCGCGCCATTCGGGGCCGAGGCGGCGCTCGAGGCGCGCGCGCAGGAGTTCGAGGGCGCGGCGCAGGCGCGCGCGCACGGTGTCGGCCGGGAGATCGAGGCGCGCGGCGATGGCGGCGGGCTCGAGCTCCTCTTGATAGCGCAGGAGGAGCACGGTGCGGAACGGCTCGTCGAGCGCGCGCGCCTCGCGTGCGACGAGTTCGAGGCGCTCGCCCTTCGCCACGAGCTCGTCGCTCGAGGGCGTCGCCTCGGGCCGCGCCACGGCCGCCTCGCGCGCAACACGCCGGCCGGCCCCGCGTCGCTCGCGGCTGGCGAGCCGGCGCGCGCTCTCGCCCAGCCAGGCGCGCCACGAGCGCACCTCGGCCGGCGCGCGCGCGAAGGCCGCGAGCCAGGTCTCCTGGGCCAGGTCCTCGGCCGCGGCTCCATCGCTCACCAGACGCCGCGCGAGCCCCGCGAGCCACTGACGCTCGCGCAGCAGAGCCTCCAGCCGGGGATCACCGCCGTCCATGCCCCTGGAGTATCCGCGGCCGGCCGCGACGCGATCTCCGCGTGAGAAAAATAGGAGCTTCCCGCGCTCGCGGCCCGGGACCGGCATGTTTGCGTGGCAGAGTTCCCCCCGTGGCGCCCGAAATGGGCATCCTGGGGGGACAGGCCTTCCTTCTTGCCGAGGATCCCATGCTCCAGCCGCTCGCCTCGCTCGCCGTCGTTGCCGTCTTCGTCGTCCCCCAGGAGCCGCGCATCCTGCGCAAGGCCGGAGAGTCGCTCGGTCCGGCCAATCTGGTCGGGTTCGAGCTGCTCTCGGCCGAGCAGCTCGCCAGCACGCCAAGCCGCGGCTCGGTGCTCGTGCGGGCGGATACGGACGCGCCCGACGCGACGGACGAGTTCCTCGTGCGCCTCGAGCGCGAGGAGTTCAGCGGCAACCTGACGGTCGCGCTCGAGCTGCGCGAGGGTGATCCCGAGCCGGGTTTCCCCTCCGCGCCGCTGGTGGCCTTCCCGGATGCGGACCTGACGGTGCCGGGTGCGCGCGTGCAAGTCCTGGTGAGCGGCACGGCGCCGTTCACCAGCACGCAGCTCTACTGGAACACGACGGCGGTCGCGCGCAACGGCGACACGGTCGCGCTGCCGGGCAATAGCGGCCGCAACCGGCTCGTGCACACGCGCTTCCGCCACGCCAAGGCGAACGATGCGCGGCGCCTGCTCGTGGCGGGCGACATCTGGCCGCTGCTCTCGGACACGGTCACGCCCTATCCCGTGCTGCTGCGTTATCAGCTGGACGCGGCCGGCGCGGTGACGGGCTGCGAGATCGTGCTCGACGCGGCCGGCAACCGGCCGGTCCTGCCGACGCCCTACGACGCGCTGGCCGAGGACGCGCGCGCGAGCGGCTTCGACGAGGCCGGTGGCTGGATCACGCGTGCGCGCGGCGTCGACGGCCACTGGCGCGTGGTGCGCGACGGAGTCGAGCTCGCCGTCGAGGGCGGGCCGGCGCCGCTCGCGGGACGCGTGTGGAGTGCGCTCGGCGAGGATCAGCCCGTGGCGCTGCGCGTCGGCGGGTACGCCTTCCTCGGCCGCGTCGACGGCGATCCGGCCCAGGCACGCGTGCTGGTGCAGGACGGAGCCGTGCTCGCGCGCGAGGGTGAAGTACTACCGGCGCTCGCGCCGCAGAGCTGGACTCCGCGCGCCGACACGCAGCTCGCGTACACCCGCGATGCAGCGGTGCTGTGGCTCGCGGACCTCTCGGGTGGCGGTCAGGCTCTCTTGCGCGGACGCGAAGTCCTGATCGCGAGCGGCGCCTCGATCGAGTCCATCCCGCTGGTCGCGCTCGAGGACTTCGTTGCGACCCCTGGCGGGCGCTTCGTGTACCTCGACGCACAGCTCGCGACCGGCGCGGCCCTGGTGCGGCTCGACCTCGGCGCCGCCGAGCTCGTCGCTCCCTGCGCGACGCCCAACGCGGGCTCCTTGCGCCGCACCGCCGGCGCCGTGACGCTCGGCGCGAGCTTCGACCTGACCCTCGACGCGCCCGTCGCGCCGGGAGCGCTCGTGCGCCTGCGTCTCGCTTCCTTCGGCGGGTCCTGCGAGGCGAGCTTCGCCTTCGGTGAGGTTTACCTCGCTCCCGGCACGACCGTCGGCCAGTACGCGCTCGGCAGCTACCACGGTGCCCCGCTCACGACCCTCGTCACAGTGCCGGTCGACCTCGGCTTGCTCGGCGCCGAGGCCTTCTGCCAGGGCACGTTCTTCGCGCCGAGCGGCCCCGCCCCGCGCCTCGTGCTGACGAACGGTCTGCGCTTCGAAGTCGGCGCGCCTTGAGCCCGCTCAGCGGGAGACGAGCGTGAGCCCCTCGAAGCCGGCCCCGTGGGCCAGGTCCAGCAGCGGGACGACGTCGGCGTAGACCGTGCCTTCGCGCGGATCGAGGACGAGCTTGCGCTCCTCGGCTTCGCGCGCGAGCTGGGTGAGCCAGCGCTCGACGTCGGAGAGCGAGCGGCTCTGGCGCGGGCCGACGGCGTAGAGGAGCTCGCGCCCGACGAGCTCGAAGGGTCCCTCACCGCTCCAGGCACGCGTCGGATCGAGCGGATCGCGCCGCTCGCCGGGCACGGCCACGCGCAGCGTGATCTCGACCGGCGTCACGAGCGTCACGTCCCCGTGGGCGGCGCCGCGGTCCTTCGGCAGGAACGCGTCGATGCGTCCCTCGAACGTGCGGTACTGCAGGTTGCAGAGGAAGAAGATCAGGAGCTGGAACACGACGTCGATCATGGGCGTCATGTCGGCCTGGATACGGGAATCGCCGAGGGCGCGGGTGAAGCGCATGGGAGCCTCCTTGGGTCCGTTCCCGGCACTAACCGGAAGGGCACGCCTCGACTACCGAGAAAACGATCAGCGCGGCGCGCGCAGGGCGCGCATCTTCTCGAGGTTGGCGCGCGCGATCGCGTGGTCGGGCTCGAGCTCGAGGGCCTCCTCGAGGCGCGCGATCGCTCCTTCGAGGTCGCCCAGCTTGAAGAGCGTGCGTGCGTGGTCGTTCAGGATCGAGGCCGAGCGCCGGCCGAGGCGCAGGCAGGTCTCGTAGGACGCGCGCGCGTCGGCCCACTTCTCGCGCCGCATCAGGACGCTGCCGAGGTACTCGTGCCCCTGGGCGAAGTCCGGGTTGTCGCGCACCACCGTGCCGAGGTACGCCTCGGACTCCTCCAGGCGCCCGAGGTCGGCCAGCACGAGCCCGAGGTTCGTGTAGGCATCGACGCCGCAGTCCGGCAACCCGACCGCCGTCTCGAAGTGCTGGCGCGCGAGCTCGAGCTCGCCGCGCTTCGCGTACACGCGCCCGAGGTTGTTGTGCGCGCCGGGGTTGTCGGGACGCTTCGCGACCGCGTCCTGCCAGGCGGTGAGCTCGCTGCGCAGCACCGCGTTGCGCGCGATCGTGGCCGGCGTCGCCAGCAGGACGAGCATCCCCACCAGCGCGCCGAACACGCCGCGCCGCAGGCCCTCGCGGCTCATCAGGGCGCTGACGAGCCACCACAGGCCGAGCAGGAGCACGGCGAGCAGCGCCGCGAGCGGCAGGTACATGCGCCGCTCGGCCCCGACCTCGGTCAGGATCGGCACGATGGACGAGCTCGGCGCGAGGATCAGGAAGAAGCACGCGCCTGCGAAGCCGAGCGTCGGAAGCTTCACGCAGGCCCACGCGCTCGCGAGGAACAGCGCCCCGACCACGCTCACGCCGAGCCACCACTCGCGCGGACCCTCCGCCAGGCGCTTCCCGTAGTCGAGCACGAGGCCCGCGGGCCAGAACACGAGCTCGAGGTAGTGCAGGATCACCGGGCCCTGGGTCAGGAGGTAGCGCCACCAGGGGATGCCGAGGTGCCAGCCGGCCGTCTGGTCGCGCGGCCCCGAGGCGACGATCAGCGCCAGCGGGATCCAGCTCGCGAACAGCGCCGCGTAGACCCACCTGCGGCGCGCGAAGCCCTCGCGGAAGGTCCCGAACACGAAGGCGCGCTCCATCAGGACGACCAGCACGGGCGCCATCGCCATGGCTTCCTTGCAGCCCATGCCGAGGAAGCAGCACAGCACCGCGAGCCCGTTCCAGCGCGCGCCGCCCTGCGCACCGCGCAGCGCGCACAGCAGCGTCGCGAGCAGGAAGAAGCTCATCAGGAGCTCGGTGCGCTGGATCACGTAGGTGACCGCGTCCGTGAGCAAGGGATGCACGCTCCACAGGGCCGTCACGCCCGCCGCGAGGAAGGGCGCCGAGGCGCGCAGGCCCGCGGCCGCGCGCGGCGCCGCGAGGAGGCGCCACAGGAGCTCGAACAGGAGCAGCGCCGAACCGAGATGCAGCCCGAGGTTGAAGAGGTGGTAGCCGCGCGGCTCGAGCCCGCCGAAGCGGTAGTTCAGCGCCAGCGTGAAGCGCACCACCGGCCGCCCGGCCTCGGTCGATTGCACCGCGTAGCCGTGGTCGCCGAAGGGCCAGAGATGACGGATGCGCGGGTTGGCCGTGATCGCCGGCTCGTCGTCGAACAGGAACGGGACGTCGAGCGAGTTCCGGTAGGCCAGGAAGACGAGCCCCGCGAGCAGCGCGAGGAGCCCGAGGCGGAAGCGCCAGGAGGGCGCCACGGAGGCGTCGGCGGTGCTCATTCCCGTCCCAGGATCAGCCGCAGGCGCACGTTCCTGAACTCGATGGTTGCGCCTTCCGACTGCAGGCAGATCGGGCCGGGGAGCTCGGCGGCCCAGGAGGCGGTGTTCTGCACGACGCCGTTCACCTCGAGCGTGACGAGGCCGTGGTCGGCGCGGATGCGGTAGCGGTTCCACTCGCCGAGCGGCTTCTCGGAGCTCGGCGCGCGGCGCGTGGTGTGGCGTCCGTCGGTGCGCTCGAGGTCGACCGCCATGGGGAATTCCTCGATGTTCCAGAAGTCGCCCGCGTTCGTGGCCATCAGCTGGGCCTCGATGCTGCGCGGCCAGACCTGATCGGGCGCCTGCATGCGGAAGAGCACGCCGGAGTTGCCCGGGCCGCGCGCGGGGTCGAAGCGCCATTCGAGGGTCAGCTCGAAGTTCGTGTAGCTCGCTTCCGTGCGGATGTAGCCGACGGGGTTGCCCTGGCACACGATCACGCCGTCCTTCACCGACCAGACGTCTGCGAACTTCGCCTTCGGATCCGGCAGGTGGTGCGTCCAGCCCGAGAAATCGCGGCCGTTGAAGAGCTCGACCTCGGGCCCGAACTTCGGCTCGCGCGTCGGGTCGTCGCGCAGGAAGGCCACCAGGTCGGCGAGCTCCTGGTCGCTGAGCCCGGCCGCGATGCCGTCGGGCATGACCGAGAGCGTCTCGCGCTCGCGCGAGGCCACCTTGGCCGCCGGGATCGCGTGGCGCTTCCCTTGCGTGTCCTTGAGCACGAGCGTGTCGCCGTCGGCGAGCAGGAAGCCGGCCAGGAGCTCGCCCTCGGTCGTCTCGAGGCGCACGGTCTCGAAGCCGTGCGCGATCTCGGCGCTCGGGTTCAGGATCGCGTCGAAGGTGCGCGCCGCGTCGAACTTCGCGCCGACGCCGGTCAGCTCGGGGCCGATGTCGCCGCCCTTGCGCCGGCCGCCGTGACTGAAGGCGTGGCAGGTCGAGCACTGCGCGCGCGGCTCGAGGAAGAGCTCGCGCCCGCGCACCGGGTCGCCCGTGAGCGCGACGAGGCTCGCGACCGACGGCCGCGGACGATCGCCGGAGCGCTGGAACACCCCGCTCGCGCGCGCGCGCACGCCGAGGTCGGCGTTCTGGAAGATCGACTCGGCCACGGTCGCCTTCGCCGCGGCGTCGAGCTCGCCCCGCTCGGCCGCGCGGATCAGCCACAGCGCGCCCTCGGCGTCGCGCGCAAGCTCGCCGAGCGCCGCGCGGCGCTCGCGCGCATCGCTGCCCTTCGCCTGCGCCACCAGCTCCTCGATCCGCGCCCGCGTCGGCGCGCGCTCGAGCCACACCTGGAACTCGAGTTCGTTGTTCGAACCGGCGCGGTAGGCCCCCATGTCGTCCGGCGCGGCCGTCGCGCGGAAGGTCGTCGCGCCCTCCGGCACCGCGTAGGCGATCGTCGAGCGCGCGTGCGTGCCAATCCCGTCCGTGAACGTCTCCTTCTCGACCACGAGCGGCCCGCCCTCGCAGTTCTTGCCGACGTTCGTCGAGCCATAGCCCGTCTCAACCGAGAGCCACGGCAGCGCCGTGAGCGCGAGCGAGCTCCCGTCCGCGCGCTCGAAGCGCGGCGCGAGCCAGCTGGCCCAGTCGTAGCTGTTCCCGTGCTCGCCCTCGCTGACGACGAGCCACAGGTGCGAGGCGCCGCGCACGTCGAGCTCGACCACATGCTTCCCGGTGCGGATCACCCCGCTCTTCCAGGCGAGCTCCGCATTCGCGAGCGTCCCGCCGAGCGCACTGCGATCGACCCACTCCGCCCACTCGTTCGTCGCGCGATTCTCGAGCCACCAGCGCGCATACGGCCGCAGATCCTCCGGCGACGCGAGCGCCAGATTCGCCATCGCCTCCGCCGCCTCACGCGTCGTCACGAAGGCGAGCGCGTCGATCGCCTGCTTGCGCGCTTCCACCGACAGCTCCGCAGCCATGGCACGCACCACGAAGTCCGGCACCGCCTCCGGCGGATGCAAGCGCCATGCGAACGCGGAAAAAGACGGGCTCCAGGCCAGCGCATCCGCACCAACCCACGGCGCCAGCCAGGTGTACATCTCCGACTCGTGGCCCGCACAGGTGAGACCGAGAGCCTCGAGGTAGGCCCGGTCGCTGGCCTCGAATCCCTGGGCCAGCTCTGAGAGCAGCCGCTGGACGCGCCTGAACGGCTGGCCACGCATGGCCTCCAGGATCCAGCGCTTCTCCATCAAGTCGCTCGGCAACGGCCCCTCGTACGAGTCGGCCAGGAGCGCCTCCCAGCGCGTCAGGAATTCGCGCCGCGCCGCGGGAGCCTTCGCTCGCGAGGCGCCGGTCGCCGGCCGCTGTGCGTGGATCCGCAGGATGCGTCCGTAGCAAGGCCCGTCCCCCATCGCGTGCCCGCCCACTCCCGGGTCGTACCAGTCGGCGACGAACAGGTTCCCGTCGGGAGCCAGGCACACGTCGCTCGGTCGGAACCAGCGCGCGCCCTCTCCTTCGCGCGTGCCGCGCGCGGCGATCACGTCCGGTCGCGGTTCGAGCTCGATGCCCGCCCCGGCCCCGCGCGGTCGAAAGGCGAAGATCGTCCCGCGCCCCGCGTCACTCGCCAGGAACTGGCCCCCGAACCAGGACTCCAGCGCACCGGACTCGTACCAGCACACGCCCGTCGGCCCACCGCTCCCGGTGTGCGTGCCACTCGTCACGACGCCCGGATCGTCCATGTGCCACTGCGCCGTGTAGGTCGACTGCCCAGGCCGCTGATCCGCGCGCCACGTGCGCTCACCGTCCGCCGAGAAAAAGCCGTAGTTCCCGCCCGGCATCACCCACGACGCGCGACAGGTCACGACCTCGTCGTCGTTGTCGAAGGTGTACATCTCGCCCGCCGCGTCGAGCGCCACCTCGTAGGGGTTGCGGAAGTTGTGGGCCTCGACGCGGAGATCCGTGCCGTCGGGCTTCACCGAGAGCATCAACCCGCCCGTCCAGACCTTGCCGTCGTCGCTGACGAGCCCGGGCTTGTTGTCGGCGAGCTTCGGCCCGCCGTCGTTGTAGACCGAGCCCGAGCGCAGCGTCCAGCCGCTCTTGTCGGTCACGATGTGCGGCCCCGCGTTGCCTACCGCCACGTAGAGCCGCCCGTTCGGCGCCTCCACGAGCGAGTGCACGCCATGGTCATGGTCGTGCCCGCCAAAGCCCGTGAGGAAGATCCCTTTCTCGCCCGCATCGAGCGCGTCGCCGTCCCCATTCCGGTCGCGGAACTCGAAGATCGACGGCGAGCACGAGACGAGCACGCGCGGGCTCTTGCCCCCTTCCTCCAGCACGAGGATCCCGAGCGGCGCCACGAGCTCCGGATCCTGCGCATACACCACCGACGAGTCGCAGCGCCCGTCCCGATCCTTGTCCTCGAGGATCACCACCCGATCCCCACCCTCACGCGTGAAGCCCGCATTGCGCCCGCCCCAGCGCCGGTAGTTCACCGCCTCCGTCACCCACACGCGCCCCGCCGAATCGACATCCATCGCCGTCGGGTTGTAGAGCTGCGGCGTCTCGGCCCACAGCGTCACCGTGAGCCCCTGGGGCACCACGAAGTCCGCGGACAGATCGGTCGGGCCCTGAAAGAAAAGCGCGAGCGTCACGGCAAGCATGCCCGGGCTAGGATAGCGCCCGAGGTTCCGCATGACTTCCGACGTTCGCCGCGACGGTCCCTTCTACCGCGTCACCGAGGAGGAAAAGGAGCGCTTCCGGCGCGACGGCTACGTGCACCTCGCGGGTGTGCTGTCGGAGGACGAGCTCGCCACGATCGCCGCGACCTACGACCGCTTCCTGCGGCGCGAGATCACGGTGCCGGGCAAGGACCTGTGCGACATGTCCGGCGACTACACGCGCACCTTCGAGCAGTTCTCGATCGTCAACGTGATGCTGCCGCGCAGGTACCACCCCGAGTGGCAGGGCAACCTCTACGAGCAGCGCGCGGCGAGCATCGTGCAGCAGCTGCACGGCGAGGGCATGGTGATCGACTACGACCAGCTGCTCGCGAAGCGCCCTTTCAAGACGGACGCCGTCTTCGAGTGGCACCAGGACCAGGCCTACTGGCCGGTGCTGCCCGACTCGCGCACGGCGACCTGCTGGCTCGCCGTCGATGACTCGACGCTCGAGAACGGCTGCATGCGCTTCGTGCCGGGCTCGCAGAAGGGGCCGATCCGCCCGCACCGCCCGCTCAAGTCGGATCGCGGCGAGTCGCACACGCTGCTGACCGACGTGGACCCGGCCACGGACGAGATCCGCCCCGTGCCGATCCGCCGCGGCGACATCACCGTGCACGACGAGCGCGTGATCCACGGCTCGGGCGGCAACCGGACCGCCGGCTGGCGCCGCGCCTACATCGTCGCCTTCCGCGCCGCCCCGACCGTGGCCGAGGAGCGGCGCCTCGGCTTCACCCACTCGCACAACGACGAGAAGACGGTGCTCGAGGACGTCGGCTTCGCGCGCCCGTGAGGCCCCAAGGCCCCTCGGGCACGTCCCCGGAGCGCGGCCACGGGCCTCGAGCCCGAGGTTTATTCCGCTTTCGTCCGTCAGGCCTGCCCTCGAGTGCATGATGGAGGAGGCCTTCCCCCTCGGCCTCCAAGAGGCTCTGCATGCTCCTTGCCCTCGCCTTGCCCCTGTTCCTGGCAACCCCGTCCTTCCCGCAGACCACCCTTCCAGAGGTCGAGCGGCAGCGGCTGAACGATCCCCTGGCGCAGGGCACCCTCCCGGGCGAGGCGCGCTTCCCGCAGCTCAGCCCGGACGGCACGCGCGTGCTCTTCTCCCAGCGCATCGGCGTGCGCACGTACCTGTGCGTGGCCGAGGTCGATGGCTCGAGCCCGGCCCTGACGCTGGACGAGGTCGTGCCGGTCCTGCCGCGCTGGTCGCCGGATGGCGTGCACGTCGTCTATGGCGAGAACGTCGCAGGCGCCTACGCGCTGCACTCGGCGCGCGCGGACGGCAGCGGTGCGCCGGTGACGCTCTTCACGCCGAGCGCGACGGAGTCGCTCGAGGCCTGGCCGCCCCTGTCCGGTCCGGACTCCAGCGTGGTCTGCACGGCGGACGGCAGCCGCGTCGGGCTGCGCACGCGCCGCAACGGGAGCCTCGACCTCCTCAGCGTGCCGATCGAAGGCGGAGCGAGCGCGCTGCTCGACGCGCCGGTGATCTACCTCCTGGCGAGCACCATCGGTGACGAACTCGTCTACCTGCGCGACCGCACCTGGCGCGCGATCCCGGCCGCGGGCGGGACTTCGCTCCTGATCGGGCACACGCCGCTGGCGAGCGAGGGCGAGGTCCTCGCGGCTCCGCAGACGCCCTTCGTGGTGCCCGCGACCGGCCGCCTGGTCTACAGCACGAGCCACGACAACCTGCAGATCTGGAGCGCGCCGCTCGACGGCAGCAGCGCGGCGGTGCGCATCGTGTTCCAGCCGTTCCTCCTGCATCCGATCGACGTGCGCGCCACGCCGGATGGTGAGCGCCTCGTGTTCGCGCGCTCGAGCGCGGCGGCCGACGAGCTCCTGCAGGTCGTTCCGCTCGACGGCTCGGCCGCGCCGGCGGTCATCGCCACGACCGCGACCGGCGGCGTGGGGCGCTTCGCGGTCTCACCCGACAGCCAGCGCGCGCTGTACGTCGACGACGCGAGCCAGGTGCTCGCCAGCGTGAACCTCGACGGCACGGCGCCGGTCACCCACGGCGCGCTCGGGAGCGTGGATGAGCGCTTCACGCCCGACTCGCAGCGCATCGTGGTCCACACCCCGAGCGTCGGCCTGGCGAGCTTCGCGGCCGACGGCAGCGACACGCCGCTGACGCTCGTCACGTTGCCGCTCTTCCGCGCGATCGCGAGCTTCGCGCTCAGCGCGGATTCGACCCGGATCGTGTTCCTGGCCGACCTCGACCAGCCCTTCCTGGGCGAGCTGTACCGCGTGCCCACGAACGCCGTGGCCGCGCCCGTGAAGCTGCACGGGACCCTCGCGCCGGGAGTCGAAGTGAACGCCTTCGTGCTGACTCCCGACGGCGCGTATGCCCTGGCGGACCACTCGATCCCGGCCGACGGCCAGGGCGCGCTCACGCGCAGTGCGCTCGCCGGCCCGCCCGCGGAGCTCGAGCTGCAGCTCCCCTACCCGACCGGGACCGTGGGCGACGTCCTCGGCTTCGATACCGCGCGCGGCCGGGCGATCTGGGTCGCGCACGGCGACACGCCGGGCGTGCAGGAGCTGTACGGCTCGACGGTCGGCGGCGGCACGCCCGTGAAGCTCAACGCACCGCTGGTCGCCGGCGGCGACGTCTTGATTGCGCGCCTCGCGCCGGGTGGCAGGCATGCGGTCTACCTGGCCGATGGCGACGTGGACGAGCTCCGCGAGCTCTACGCGGCGCCGAGCGACGGCAGCGGGCCCGCGGTCAAGCTCAGCGCCGCGCCCCAGAGCCTCGACTTCGACTTCGTGCGCATCAGCCCGGACGGCACGCGCGTGGTCTACCGCGACGCGAGTTCGATCCTCTTCAGCGTGGCCATCACGGGCGGCGCGGTGACCGCGCTCGGCGTCAGCGGCCCGGAGCTCGCGATCACGGCCGACTCGGCCTTCGTGATCGACCTCACCCCCGGCGTGGCCCTGCGCTCGGTGCCGATCGGCGGCGGCGCGCCGACCTTGACCGTCCACGCGAACATCCAGGACTTCCGCCTCGCGCCGGAGGGGTCGCGGATCGCCTACCGGCTCTCGGTCCCGCTCCAGGATCAGCTCTCGCTGTGGAGCGTACCGGCCTCGGGCGGCACGCCGGTCGAGCACAGCGGAGCGCTCACCACGGGCGGGAAGGTCAGCGACTTCTCCTTCGCGGGCCCGCGGCTCGTGTTCATCGCCGACGCCTTCACGGACGAGCGCTTCCTGCTCTTCAGCGTGCCGCTCGACGGCAGCGAGCCGCGGCGCGTGCTGAACGGTGTGCTCGCCGCCGGCGGCGACGTGCACGCCTTCCGCCTCGCGCCGGACGGCGCGCGCGTGGTGTACCTCGCCGACCAGGCCGTGGACGCGAACGAGAACCTGCACTCGGTGCCCGTCGACGGCAGCAGCGCGGACCTGCGCCTGCAGACCGCCGACCTGGACACCTCCGCCGGCTTCTGGTTCGCGCGCAACGGCCGGAACCTCGTGTACACGACGCCCACCTTCGAGCTGCGCTCGCTGCCGAGCTCCGGAGGCAGCTCCACGCTGCTCGCGAGCGGCGTCGGCTGGTCCTCCTTGACGCCGGACGGCGAGCGCCTCCTGGTCCTGCGCAACCAGCGCCTCGAGAGCGTGCCGGTGCGCGGCGGCACGCCCGTGCTCCTGGCGGAACCGGCCCGGCCCCTGTTCCTCGACCTGCAGCTGGACGGCGCCTCCGTGGTCTACATGGAGCAGGACGCGGAGGGCGTCACCGAGCTCCACTCCGTGACCTTCCGCCCGCGCGCGCGGCAGCGCTGAGGGGTCGTGAAGAGATCCCCCGCCGCCTCCGAGCTCAGCAGGATGCGCCGTGGCGTTGTTGCGGGCTTCCCTGCTCGGCGATCCGCAGGATCGCCGAGCTGCGCCTCCGGCGCACCGGGACTTACCCCTCCAAGTATCGCGGCGGATACGCGTCGTCGGCGCGCCTAGCCACGACGCATCCTGCTGGCTCTCGGCTGGCGGGGGATTTCTTCACGACCCCTGAGCCCGGCCGCGCCGAGGTCCTGCGCACGGGGGCTCGGCTGGACGGCGGACGGCGCCTCGGGCATGCTGCACGGCTGGCCACCGCGGCCGGAAGCCCCGCCATGCCCCCCGATCCCGAACTCGCGCGCGAGGTCGCCCGCCGGCGCACCTTCGCCATCATCTCGCACCCCGACGCGGGCAAGACGACGCTGACCGAGAAGCTCCTGCTCTACTCGGGCCTGATCCGCACGGCCGGGATGGTCAAGGGGCGCAAGGGCAAGATGGCGACCTCGGACTGGATGGGGATGGAGCAGGAGCGCGGCATCTCGATCACCTCGAGCGCGATGCAGTTCCCCTACAAGGACGCGATCATCAACGTGCTCGATACCCCGGGGCACCAGGACTTCTCGGAGGACACCTACCGCACGCTGACCGCGGCCGACTCCGCGATCATGGTGCTCGACGCGGGCAAGGGCGTCGAGACGCAGACGCGCAAGCTGTTCGAGGTCTGCCGCATCCGCAGCACGCCGGTGCTGACGTTCATCAACAAGATGGACCTGCCCGGGCGCGATCCGCTCGAGCTGATGGCCGAGGTCGAGGAGGTGCTCGGGATCCACGCCGCGCCGCTCAACTGGCCGATCGGCCAGGGGCGCGAGTTCCAGGGCGTCATCGACCGGCGCTCGCGCGAGGTGCTGCTCTTCCGCAAGACCTCCGGCGCCGGCGCGCTCAAGGCCGAGCTGACGCGCCTCTCGTTCGACGACCCGGAGCTGGTCGAGCGCATCGGTCCGGCCGCGGCCGACAAGGCGCGCCAGGACCTCGAGCTGCTCGAGGTGGCCGGCAACCCCTTCTCGCGCGACGAATTCCTGGCCGGCCGCGTGACGCCGACCTTCTTCGGCTCGGCCCTGACGAACTTCGGCGTCGAACCGTTCTACGACGCCTTCGTCGAGCTCGCGCCGCCGCCCGGCGCGCGCAAGGTCGACCTGGCCGACGGCAGCGAGAAGCCGCTCGACCCGGCCGAGGCGCCCTTCAGCGCCTACGTGTTCAAGATCCAGGCCAACATGGACAAGCGGCACCGCGACTGCCTCGCGTTCGTGCGCGTGTGCTCGGGCAAGTTCGAGCGCGACCTCGTCGTCCACCACCACCGCCTGGACCGCGACATCCGCCTCTCGCGCCCGCACTCGATGGTGGCCCAGGACCGCCAGACGGTCGACGTCGCCTACCCGGGCGACATCGTCGGGCTGATCAACCGCGACACCTTCCGCATCGGCGACACGCTCTCGCTCAAGGGCGGCTTCGAGCACAAGCCGCTGCCCTCGTTCCAGCCCGAGGTCTTCGCGCGCATCACGCCGCGCGAGACCGACAAGCGCAAGGGCTTCGACAAGGGCATGGACCAGCTCGTCAACGAGGGCACGGTGCAGATCCTGTGGCCGGCCGGACGCGGCAAGAACGACCCGCTCGTGGCCGCCGTCGGGCGGCTGCAGTTCGAGGTGCTGCAGTACCGCCTCGAGGACGAGTACGGCTGCAAGACCCTGCTCGAGCCCATGCCCTTCGAGTGCAGCGCCTGGCTCGAGGGTCCGCGCGAGAGCTTCGTGGCTCCGACGACGGCGCTCGTGTGCGAGGACGTGCGTGGCCGCACGGTCGTGCTCTTCACCAGCGAGTGGGACAAGAAGAGCGCCGCGAAGAAGCACCCCGCGCACCGTCTGCTCGATCTCGCCTGATCGCGCCGGATCGCGCCGGGTCAGTCGACGGGCGCAGCGCCGGCGACGAGCGCGTAGGTCTGGCGCGCCACGTCGCGCACCTCGGCGCTCTCGGCCTCGAAGGCGAGCTCGAGCCCGGGCAGGGCCGAGCGCGCGCCCCAGGCGGCCAGGGTCGGCAGCGCGGCCAGCGCGGCCTCGGCGCGCGCGTCGATCAGGCGCGCGGCGAGTCCGGCCGCGCTGTCGCGCCGGAAGAGCGGATGGCGCAGGCAGTCGTGCAGCGCGCGCACGGCCAGGGCCGGATCGTCGCCCGCGAACTCCTCGAGCGCGGCCTCGAGGCGCGTGTCGCGCCACTCGAGCTCGCGCGCGTACCACGCACTCCAGGCCTCAGGATCGGGATCCGGCTGCGTGCGCGCGAGTTCGTCGAGCGCCGCGCGCGCCAGGCGCTGCGTGCGCGCGTCGTCGGCACGCCCGAGCTCGATCAGGTGCGGCACGAGCGCCGCATCCCCGCAGCGCACGAGGCGCACCAGGAGCTCGGCCCGC
>Ga0172373_10005172_pt1 | contig 17994 bp, 13 predicted proteins | sample Lak10m_2_FD_114546 | JGI IMG/M metagenome (GOLD analysis project Ga0172373, IMG submission 114546) | Freshwater microbial communities from Kabuno Bay, South-Kivu, Congo - kab_092012_10m | ecosystem: Environmental > Aquatic > Freshwater > Lake | place: Democratic Republic of the Congo...
ATGTTCCCCGATGCAAAACTGCGCATTGTACAGGCTCTGCAGGCAAACGGAGAAATCGTGGCTATGTCGGGCGATGGTGTGAATGACGGACCAGCCCTGAAGGCCGCGCAGATTGGTGTGGCTATGGGCGCACGCGGTACAGATATCGCCAGGCGCGCTGCCTCACTGGTTTTACTGAACGACGACCTGAGCAGTATGACCACAGCCGTTCAGCAGGGGCGAAGAATATATGACAACCTGCAGAAGGCTATCCGTTATATCATCAGTATTCACCTGCCCATCATCATGGCAGTACTGGTACCATTGCTGTTTGGATGGGAGTACACGCATATTTTACTTCCATTGCACGTTATTTTTCTGGAACTGGTGATGGACCCCATGGCGGCCATCGGTTTCGAGAATGAGCCGGCCGAGCCCAACCTCATGCGCAAGCCCCCGCGCGGACGCGCGGTGTCGCTGTTTACGGCCCCGGAGCTCGGGATGACGTTGCTGCAGGGTCTCATGCTGGGCGGCGCTGTACTGTTTGCCTATCGTTTTGCTGTTGACAAGGGGTATGAGGAAGACTCCGTCAGGGCGTATGTATTTGGCACAATGGTGTTTGGCAACCTGTTTCTGACACTGGTCAATCGCTCGTTCGATTACACTTTCCTCAAAACCATCACCTACAGGAATCCCTTCCTATGGCGTATCCTGGGTCTTTCACTGGTGATGCTTGGTATCGTGCTGTATGTGCCTCCGGTCGCTGCGCTGTTCCGTGTGAGCATATTGCACGCAGACGACCTCGGCTGGTGTGCGCTGTTCGCCCTGGTCGGAGTGGCCTGGTTTGAGGCCTGGAAAGCGGTTAGTGCCAAAGTGGGAAAGGGTGTTTCAAAAGGGCAGTTGTAGTGATTTTCCCGGTATAAAATGTTTTCTTTCAAACAAATCCCCATTCCCGGTTGTTTTATCTGAAAAATCAGATATGAAACCTGTTTTTATCGGAATTCTGCTCCTGCTGCTCCTGATGTTCATTTTTCAGGCCTGTGCCCTTTTCTCCTCGAATGGTACTGAACAGCAGGCTTGCCAGGTTATCAGTCGCGGAAAGGATTTTGAGGTGCGCTACTATCCGGAGGCTACCATGGCAACAATCACAGCGAGCGCGAGCACGTACAAGGAGCTGGGCAATACCGGTTTCCGAAAGCTCGCCGGGTACATTTTTGGCGGTAACCAGCAGAATCAACAGATTGCCATGACGGCTCCTGTACACATGGAAATGACCGATACGGCATCATCCATGAGTTTTGTGATGCCAGCCCGGTATTCCAGGGATCAGTTGCCAGCACCCGTTAACCCGGAGGTTGTGATTAAATCTGTGCCCGCAGAGTATGTTGCAGTAATCAGTTTCGGAGGATTCGCTTCAGACAAAAAAATAAACCGTTACTCGGAACGGCTCCGGAAGGCGCTGGAAAAGCAGGGTATTCAGTATGCCGGAAATTTCAGGTATCTGGGCTACAATCCGCCTTTTCAACTGATCGGAAGACGAAACGAAATCATGGTACACATTACTGCCCCTTCTGAAAAAATGCAGTAATTGGCTCTCAGGCCTGAATAAATGCCTTTCCAACGGGTAATTACTTTACAGCTTCGGTCAGTCTGGCAGTGTCGGACGGTAATGCCGGAAGCTCATAACCCCCTGAGTCGAATCTCACACCCGGCATGTCGGGCCACTCGGCCGGACTGATTCCGGTGCGGTCAAGGTAAACTGTGCGCAGGTTTCTCAGGGAAGTGAGCCCGCGTAATCCGGCAGCAGTAACAGCAGTTCCGGACAGATTCAGCACGCGGAGTTGTTTCATCGAAGCCAGTGCAGACATTTGAGTATCGGTGATGTTGGTTCCTGCCAGCGACAAGGTTGTCAGTTGCGTGAAACGACTCAACGTCCCCGCCAAAGCCGCAGGTATGCTGCACCTGCTTAAATCAAGTGTGAGCAGCTGTGGTGAAAGTTCTATCAGCAGGGTAAATACAGAGTCGGCAGGCTGCGGAAGATTGACCAGGCTCACCCTCAGCCAGTGAGATGATGATGATACGGGTGTAACGGACACCCCGACCCGTTTCAGCCTTGAAATGAGTCCCGGTGATGCAGCTACCGGATTTTCGTCCGGAACAAAGCTGGGTTCCGGGGCATTTTCTCCGCCATCTTTACACCACAGGTCAATCAGTTTTCTGATTGGGGTAGCCGGACTGGCCTCCTGTACGCTCATATTCATGGGTGTTCCCAGACTGATCCACCATTGAAGTATTTCCAGTTCGGCAGAACTTAATGCCGGTTTCCCTTTGGGGGGCATATGTTCTTCATGGCCTTCGGGCAGCTGGCATCGCCGGATCAGTTCGCTTTGGTCGGGCTGTCCCGACAAAATAACGGCACCTGAATCGCCTCCCCTGAGTAAGTCAGCGGGATTATCGAGACGAAGTCCTCCCTTTTGCTTGCCTGCACCGTGGCAGGACACACACTTTTCACTCAAAATGACGCTGGCAATGTCGCGGTAAATATCAGCCTGACCGGGATCAGCGGGTCGCCCGGGTTCCCCGGTTGGTGTCAGCTTCAGGAATTCGCTCCCGTGCGTGAGCGCGCCCCCGTAGTGGCCCGCGCACACGAGCGAGAGGGCCGTCAGGGCCGAAAGTGATTTCATCGGGAAAAAAACACAGCCTGTGGCAGTTACAGCGGTTAAAATGCCCAGCCACCGGTGCCAGAAGAGCGTATCGGCGTCGTATTCACCGGCGGCGGCCAGCCACCAGCCGCTCAAACAAGATATAACAGCGGTAACGGCTCCGGCACCGAACAACCAGGGCAGTGCGGGTCTCAGCGACCGGTATCGCTCTGTTTCAGCCAGTCGCTGAAAGAGAACAGCCAGCAGGAGCATGCCGATGGGCAGGTGAACGATGAGCGGGTGGAGGTTCATATTCAATATCCGTATTTCCCTTTCCAGTCGTCCCGCAGCTTGCCCCGTACTTTCTCTTCAGCGGCGTTAGCCCCCGGATGGTAGAAAATCGAACCGTTCAACCCGGCCGGCAGGTTATCCTGTTGTACGAAATTACCCTCGAAATCGTGGGCATACTGGTAGCCCTGACCGTAGTTGAGCTGCTTCATCAGTTGCGTGGGAGCGTTGCGCAAGTGCAGGGGCACAGGAAGGCTGCCTGTTTGTTTCACGGTGGCAAGCGCGTTGTTAATTGCCATGTATCCGCTGTTGCTCTTGGCCGAAGTGGCCAGATAGATGGCGCACTGCGACAGAATGATGCGCGCTTCCGGCATGCCAATCATTCGGACAGCATCCATGGTGGTGGTAGCCAGCAGCAGGGCGTTGGGGTTGGCCAGTCCGATGTCTTCGGAAGCGAGTATAACCATACGCCGGGCGATGAACTCAATATCCTCGCCACCGTCGAGCATGCGGGCCAACCAGTAAACAGCCGCATTCGGGTCGCTGCCGCGCATACTTTTGATGAAAGCGGAGATGATATCGTAGTGTTGCTCGCCCGCCTTGTCGTACAGCCCCGGGTTTTCCTGAATCAGACTTTTTACGAGGTCATTCGTGATAATCAACTTTTCACCCGGTTTCCGGTAGTTGGCGATGAGTTCCAGTGCATTCAGCAGACGGCGTGCGTCGCCGCCCGAGTACAGCAGTAAAGCCTCGTATTCCCATACCTCTATATCCTGGTTTCCCAGCAGTTCATCCTCTCGGAGTGCCCGGTCAACCAGTCCGGTCAGCTCGTCTTTATCCAGCGGCTTCAGCACATACACCTGACAGCGGGAGAGCAGGGCAGGAATCACCTCGAACGACGGATTTTCTGTAGTAGCGCCTATCAGTGTGACGATACCGCGTTCCACGGCACCCAGCAGTGCATCCTGCTGGCTTTTGGAAAAGCGGTGTATTTCATCAATAAACAGAATGGCGCCCCGCTGCTGAAACAGATTTTGCTTGTCAGCCTGTTCGATGGCGTCGCGCACATCCCTGACACCGGCACTGATAGCCGATAACTGGAAAAAAGGCTTGTCGAGCAACCTGGCAATCATCTGTGCCAGCGTGGTTTTCCCGACCCCGGGAGGTCCCCAGAGAATAAATGAAGGAATCTTTCCCCGTTCAATAGCCTGTCTGAGCACCGCCCCCTCGCCCACGAGATGTTGCTGCCCTACATAGGCATCCAGCGAGAGCGGTCTCATGCGTTCGGCAAGTGGTGTCATATTCGTATCGAATTGTGACCCAAAGTTACAGTTATGTCAGATTGCCCGGCATACCTTTGCACAAAAAACCGCAACCGAACAATATGAACAGATTTTACACACCCTCACTGGCTATCCTGATATGCCTCTTCACCGTGCGTTGCGCCGGTCCCAAAATTGCCAATGCTCCCAAACCACCGGAGTCATACAACAGGTATGAGGATACCCCGCTGTTGTCGTACCTGACCATTCCTGTCCTGATCACCGTGGATGATCTGGTTTCTTCCCTGAACAAGACTACTTCCGGCGAGGCGCTCTATGAGGACTTTTCCTACACAGACAACAATAACGACGGACTCATGCTGAGTATCTGGAAAAGCCGGGATATCAGTCTTTCATTTTACGGGAATACTATCAAATACCGTATCCCCCTGAAAATATGGGTAAAGAAAGATCTGCTTTTCGGTGCCGCCGCCGAGGCTGACGGAGAACTCGCCCTGAACTTTAAAACAACGTACAAACTGAATCCTGACTGGACCATTGGTACGCAGACCGAAGTGGAGTGGCACGAGTGGCTGACCAGGCCCGCACTGAAAACAGGGCTGGGAAGTATCAGCGTGGAAACTATTGCCAATGTGGCACTTAACAGAAGCAAGAGAGCGATCGCGCAGGCGCTCGACGAGTACGTATCGGAAGAAATCAACCTTAGGCCGTATGTTCAGTCAGCCTGGAATGCTGTTCAGGAGCCTGTTCTGCTCGATGAACAATACCAGATGTGGACGAAAACCACTCCGCTGAGTATCAGTATGACGTCCATAGAGACGGTCGGTAACGCCATTCAGGCGAAAATAGCCATTGAATGTATGAATGACGTGACTTTTGGCAAAGAACCTTCTTTCAGGCCCAATTCCGTGTTGCCCGGACTCACACTGGTGGATGATGTCCCCGATGAATTCACAATGCAGTTCGCTGCGGAAGTACCTTTTCCTGAAGCAGAACGGCTCGCCAGGGAGGCTATGACCGGACAGACATTTGAATCCGGAAAGAATAAAGTCAAAATCGAGGATGTCCGCTTGTGGGGCAGCGATGACAAAGTGGTGGTGAATACCCGACTGAGCGGCTCCCTGAACGGCGATATCTACTTCATTGGAAAACCGGAGTTCAATCCTGCGGATAATTCGCTGGAAGTGAAAGATCTGGATTTTCATGTTGATACCAAAAATACACTCCTTCGATCGGCATCCTGGCTGTTCAAGGGGCCTATCAGGAAAAAAATGGCTGCGGCCATGACGTTTCCGCTGGCCGGGAACATCGGAGCAGTGAGGTCATCGGCTCAGCAGGCACTCACCAACTATGAAATTCAGCCCGGTATTCTGCTGAACGGCACCCTTGATTCCATCGGTGTGCAGCAGGTACGCGTTACACCCGCGGGCATACGCGCAGACCTCTATTCAAAAGGAAAAGTGGGCGTTGATGTGAAGGGATTGTAATGATTCCGGATATTTCTCTACCTTTCCCCGCAAATACTGATTCCATGAAAAGTTTCGCTCCCGCCGCTGTACTGCTGGCTTTCATCGCCTTTGCTGCGTATCTCTATCTGCCTGTAACCGGCAATGTCAGAATGCCTTCAGGTGCTTCTGAAGAAAACGGCAAACTACGCCGTGAATGGATGAAAAAACTGCTCGCCGATCCTGCAACGGGCGAAATCCCGGCGGGTATTCAGTTTCTTGAACAGCAGTTCGCTGCCGGAATGATTCAACCAGCCTCCAACCGCTCCGGCGGCGACTGGGTGAACAGGGGGCCTTACAACTACGGGGGCCGTACCCGCACCGTGGTACTGGATGTGACCAACGAAAACCGCATGATTGCCGGCGGTGTCTCCGGCGGTGTGTGGCTCAGCGAAGACGGCGGACAATCCTGGAGAAGGACAACGCCGCTCAATGCTCACCCCGGTTGTGTCAGTATCGCACAGGATACCCGTCCGGGTAAAACCAATATATGGTACTACCTGAGCGGTGAAGTATATGGCACCTCCGCCGGTGCCTCCGGGGCTTTCTATTTGGGTGACGGACTTTTCAAGAGTACGGATGGGGGTAATACCTGGACTCCTGTGGCTAATACCGCCGGTGGAAACCAGCAGGGACTTACCACGTTGTACCAGAGTGGGTGGCGCGTTATCACAGATCCTTCCGCCCCTGCCGATCAGGATGTGGTGTATATGGCCACTATCAATGCCATCTATCGCTCTTCCAACGGCGGAACCAACTGGACAGCAGTGCGTTCGGGCAACTTGTCGGGTAACTGGTCATATTTCACCGATGTAGCCATTACCTCTGCCGGCGTAGTATATGCCACCCTCAGCTCTGACGGGAACACCAAGGGTATCTGGAGAAGTACCAACGGAACGACCTGGACCAATATCAACCCGCCATTTATGCCAACCGACTACAGCCGGCTGGTAATAGGTATTAACCCGAATGACGAAAACGAAGTTTATTTCTTTGGTACGACACCCGGAACGGGGCACCTGACCACCTATATTGATTCCGAGGACTGGACCAGCCTGTACAAATACACGTTTGTAAGTGGTGATGGCTCAGGCGCAGGTGGTGAATGGGCCGATCTTTCGGCCAATCTGCCCAGCGAGGGTACCCAGTTTGATCAGTGTGCTGCTCAGGGCGGTTACGATCTGGTAGTGAAAGTTCAGCCGGGAACAGGCCACGTATTTATTGGCGGTACCAATCTGTGGCGCAGCACTTCCGCATTCAAGACTACTGCGGCTACCACCAAAATCGGTGGTTACAAGATTGGTACCACGCTGCCATTTTTTGAAATATATCCCGAACACCATCCCGATGTACACGATCTGGTGTTCCTGCCCTCCAACCCGAATGTGCTGATTTCTGGCAGCGACGGAGGCATACACCGCACTGAAAACTGTCTGGCGCCCTATGTTGAATGGACAAGATTGAACAACGGATACCTCACCACGCAGTTCTACACGATTGTACTCGATAAAAACGCCCCCGGCGATCACACACTGCTGGGAGGATTGCAGGATAACGGCAACTTTTTCGTCAATTCCTCCAATCCGAACGCGCTGTGGAAACAAACGGTCAACGGCGACGGAGCATTCGGTGCAGTAGCCCCCAACAAGGAGTACTATGTGCTCTCCATACAGCAGGGCAGGGTAGCCAAAGTGAAAATGGACGCACAGGGCAATGTGCAGGCATTCCGCAGGATAGACCCCGTTGGTCCGGCCAAAAGCGATTACATGTTTATCAACCCGCTCGCTATGGATCCCAACGATGCGAATGTGTTGTATCTTCCTGCAGGGCGCAAGTTCTACCGCCAGAATCAGCTTGGAAGCATTGCACTCACAGGAGAGTGGGATACCCTCGCGCAGGGCTGGGTGCAGATTCCGGATACCCTGACTACCGGTGAGTTTTCTGCGGTATCTGTTTCTCAGGCGAATCCGCAACACCGGGTTTATCTCGGAACCAGCAACAATAAACTGTTCCGTATTGACAACGCTCATCAGGGAACACCGACGCTGACAGCTATACCATCTCCGCTCACCAATAACGCCGCCAATGTGAATTGTATCGCTGTTGATCCGAGAAATGCCGACCGTATCGTGGTGGTTTACTCCAACTACAATATATACAGCCTTTACATGAGTGAAGATGGCGGTGCTACCTGGAAAAAAGTGGGAGGAAACCTCGAAGCCGTCGTGGGAGGTTCGGGTAACGCACCATCCATCCGCTGGGTAAATATTCTGCCGCAACCCAATGGCAAAACCAAATATTTCTGCGGCACCAGCGTAGGTCTTTACAGTGCAGATACACTCTTGCTGCACGCCACCGGACAGCCCGGTACTCAATGGGTACAGGAAGGCCCCGATGCAATCGGCAGTACGGTGGTGAGTTATATTGAATCGCGCCCTGCCGACGGACTGGTTGTGGCCGGTACGCACGGCAACGGGATGTTCACAGCCAGCTTCTCGCCTGCCTCTGCGGCCAATGAGCCCCGGTTTGAAAACAAAGTACGGGTAATACCCAACCCCGCCACCGATTTTGTGCGTCTTGATCTGGATGAGACATGGAAAGGAACCGGCAGCTTTTCGCTGTTTGACCTGAAGGGAACACTCGTCAGACAACAACAATTCAACGGCTCGCAGGCTTCATTTGATGTGCGTGACTTGCCCAAAGGTGTTTATCTTTGGTCAGTCCGCGGATCTGGCCGGAGCGATTCCGGAAAATTAATCGTACAGTAAGAGCTTGTTCAGGATTCTCTCACCGAGTCAAAAACGGCTCATTTTTCGCCATTTTTCACCTTTTTTCAGTTACGTAGCACCGGATATGCTCCTTCAAAAACGCAAAAACTGACAAAAAATCAGCCTGTTTATGCCAACGGCAGAGAATCCTGAACAAGCTCTAAGGTTTATGAACTGTAAATCACTGATAATCATTGTGACAGCGGTAACTGTCGCAGCTTTCTGTTCCTGCAAAAAGGAAGCGGTTACCGGTGGCAATAACGAGCCGCCGGTAACCGCTCAGAATCGCATCCGATTTGACTCTATGGCGGTAGGGCAGGTAAGCAGGTATCTCGGACTGATTGGTGAGGACTACTTTGCCAGCAACAATATCTACCATTACACCACCGACACTCTTATTTGGGAGGTGATCGGTCAGGATACAAACGGTTACCTGATCAGAGAGTCCATGAAGTACGCCGGGGCAAATCCCGAGTCGCCCTGGTTCGGTTACACCAAGGACCAGGTGTTTGAGTTCTATCTGAATCTGGACAACGATACCCTGAGCATCAGGGAGCCGGGAAAGACGTTCCTGAGTTCCCGGCTGGTGGGTTATCGCACCGATGACTGGCGGCTCCCGCTGAACGACTTTACTAATCAGTCCCTGCAAATAGAAGGATGGAAAACCTCGCTCGGCTATTGTTCCTGCCGCAGAGAGGCATACACCACCGATTATGAGCAACTTGGCGCTACCTACCCGCGACTGAATATTCTGGTGGATAATCTCGCCATCGCTTTCGATGGCAATGGCGAAACGTGTGTTTACTCAAAACGATACGGCTTCGTCCGGTTTGCCCTGTACAGTCCGTGGACGCAGCGGGGAGAGGCCTGGAATCTGTTGCCCTGACAAGCTCATATGCATGTTGTAATCATTGGAAACGGAATAGCAGGCGTCACAGCCGCCCGTCACATCAGAAAACGAAGTGACTACCGTATCACCATGATTTCCGATGAATCCTGGCAGCCGTTCTCCCGCACGGCCCTGATGTACGTGTTCATGGGACAACTGAAACTGGAAAGCACTTACCTGTACGAGGACTGGTTCTGGGACAAGAACCGTATCGCGCGTGTACAGGCACGCGTCCAAACAGTAAATCCGGTCGCCAAAAATATCACGCTCGTTGATGGCAGAATCATTTCCTGGGACAAACTGATACTGGCAACCGGCTCCCGTCCCCTGAAAACAGGCGTACCGGGCGAAAACCTGCCCGGTACGCAACACCTTTACCACCTGCATGACCTGGATGCACTGAACCGTATGTGTCGCGGAGTAAAGCATGCGGTGGTTGTGGGGGGCGGACTCACCGGCATTGAACTGGTAGAAATGCTCGTTTCAAGAGATATCAAAGTGACATTCCTGGTGCGGGAATCGGGATTTATGTCCCGGCAAATCACACCGGAAGAGAGCGATATGGCAGGCCGTATTATCCGCAAGCACGGCGTGGATCTCAGAACAAGCACCCAAATCAGGGAAATCAGGGGGAATGGCTGCGTTGAATCAGTTGTTACTGCTGATGGAACTGAAATCCCCTGCGGGCTGGTGGGTATCACAATCGGCGTAACCCCGTTGACAGACTATCTTGCTGGCTCCGGTATTGAAATTGGATCCGGCGTACTGGTGGATAAGTACCTGCAGACTTCCGTTCAGGACATATACGCCGCCGGTGATTGTGCGGAGTTGCGCGCGCCCGCGCCCGCGAGGCGGGCTGTGGAGCCGCTATGGTACACTGCCCGCGCAATGGGAGAAGCCGTTGCACACCATGTTTGCGGCCTTCCAGCACCCTATCAACAGGGAATATGGCATAATTCGGCGCGGTTTTTCGATACGGAGTACCAGATATATGGTCACGTGCCCTCAACTACGCCGCCTGCTGTGAGGAGTCTGTACTGGGAACACACATCGGGGAAAAAATCGGTGAGAATCAATTATGATCTGGCGACGGGTGCCGTTACCGGGTTTCAGACCATGGGAATCAGATACAGGCATCAGATATGTGAATACTGGATAGAAACTGGCACACACATTTCCGATGTACTGAGGAATTTGTCGAAGGCCAACTTCGATCCTGAATTTTATCGCCGTTACGAGGCACAGATTGCTTCGCTTTTTCAACAAAAAATATCTGCAGCATCATGAAAATGAGTCCAGATGAAAGTCTGTCGCTCGCCCGGCCCCACCCGTCGGGCATACGACCTCTGCAGAAAGTGGCACTTGCCCTGGGCAGTGTGGCGTTACTGTGTCTGCTGCTTTCAACAGGAAGCTATCCGGGCCTGCAGGTTGTCCTGATTTCGCTGGCAACACTGGCCGGGCTCACCGCAGGCGCGCTCTGGTACCATCGCGGGGTGGTTGGCTGGATGACCGGCATATTCATCTCCGGTTTTTATATCAGTCTGTACTGGTATCCTGCACTGTTGTCCGGACTCATCGGCAGCCTGGATCCGCTGAGTCATTTCCTGAGAGGTCGTCCGTCGGATCAGTGGTTTCTGTACGGCTTCAGTTATACGTTGCTGGTGCTGGTCATGGGAGTCCGGTTTATGTACAAATACAGGGGAAATGCCTATCAGCAGTGGAGAACGGTATCGGTCATGTTTTTCCAGCTGATATTCAGTTTTCTGATACCCGCGTGGATGATGGCAATGAACCAGCCCGAGTTCTATTTCTCCTATTTCTGGCCGCTGAAGTATGAGTATCTCTTTCCGGATACCGTTGGCTGGCTCACAGGCAGTTATGTGCGTACAGGGGTGTTTCTGGTATGCTGGGGGGCGGTGATGAGCATTATCGCTGTACCCGTTCTCACCTGGTATTTCGGCAAGCGCTGGTACTGTTCCTGGGTATGTGGTTGCGGGGCACTGGCTGAAACCGCCGGTGATTCGTACAGGTCGCTGTCGGACAAATCGCTGCGTGCGTGGAAGGTGGAGCGCTGGATGATACACACTGTACTGGCGGTCATCGTATTTCTCACCCTGCTGCTTTGGCTGAACTCCTGGAAACAGGGCGGCTTACTGGGCAGTTACTCGCATATTTTCTCCAAAACATATTCATTTTTCATAGGTTCCATGTTTTCCGGTGTGATTGGCACTGGCTTCTACCCCATATTTGGCAGTCGGGTGTGGTGCAGATTCGGTTGTCCGCAGGCTGCCATACTCGGCATTATACAGCGTCGCTGGTCGCGTTTCCGGATAACCACCAACGGAGGACAGTGTATTTCCTGCGGTAACTGCTCCGAGTACTGCGAGATGGGGATAGATGTAAAAAGCTATGCACAGCGGGGCGACAATATTGTCAGGGCCAGTTGTGTGGGCTGCGGAATATGTTCCGCTGTTTGTCCGAGGGGAGTGCTGAAACTGGAAAACGGAACCGTCAGCTTGTAATTATGAAAAGATTTGTCTGGATACTGCTGCTGGCAGGCGGCACTGCCACCGCTCAGGAAATTGTGCCCATGATGCCGGATTGGAAAAGAAGTTTTGGTATGCGTGACAATACCAGTCGCGATACGCTCACACACGCTGCGCGCGACCGCGACGGGAATATCATTCTGGCGGGAGGCACCGAGAAAGACACCACCTTTTCAGATATAGTAGTGCGAAAACTGTCGCTCGACGGCGTGTTGCAATGGGAATTCAGGTACAGTACCGATCGCGGAGTGGGATATGATTTGCCGCTTAACCTGTTTGTCAGTCGCGAGGACGAAATATACCTGGTCGGATATGCCCGCTCGGCCTATTTTTACCAGCATGCCGGCCTTTATGCCTTCAAACTCAGCAAGGACGGTGCGCTGGAGTGGGACCGCGAAATTACAGCCTGTACCCTGCCCGACGAGTGGTTCGGCCTGATGGACTATCACGGCTTTCTGGATGACGAATCCAGCCTGTATGTGACTTACAACCTGCATGCCGAGCTAACACAAACCAATACCACTCACATACAGGCATATGATCCGGATGGTGCGCTTGTCAGGCATGACTCTATCGTCGGGTTGGGCCAGTCTGCCGACTGGGATTCCTACACTGTGAATACCTCCCACGATCTGGATGGAAATTTCGTCTATACAGTCTGGGTAGCAGACAATGATCCGGGTTATTACTACCGGAGAATAAATCCAAAGGTATCGACAGACGAAATCACTGAGGTTTCGTTGACATTTCTCCCTGATACGGCTATAACGCTGTTTCATTACTACTTCTATGGCACGCCGGTACAGGTGTATCATGGATTCAACGGTCACAGTTATATCGTGGCCAATTTCGGACTATTCGGTCCGGACCGGGTGCTGGTGCTTGATGTGGATGCAGCCGGTTATGCGAGGTATCTGTATGGTTCTTCCCAGGGCGGATCCCTGGAGTGTAACAACATCCTTTATTCGGGAAATAATACCCTGCTAATCAGCGGAGTTGACCGTTCTGTTCCGGGTATGCCAACAGGATTTATCCGGGAGTTGAACGATCTGGGCCAGCTGGCAGGGAGCCGGCAAATCTCCAATCCCGGCGGATTTGTACCTTATGGACTGGTACAGGCTGATGACAAATACCTGATGAGCGGTGCGATTCCGCAGACGGGCGGCGCAGTGGTGAAAGCCATTTCAGTAGCCGGGCTGCAGGAATTATGGAGTCACGAAATATCTCCGCCACTGGGAGAAATCTACGCCGGGAATAATGCCATTGTGATTGATGATGAGAAGGTAGTTTTGGCCGGCACTTTCAGATCGAAGAAATTTCCACAGATTATACCGTACACCGAGCACAGGTGGTTTACGGAAGCATTCAACCCGGTTACCGGGGAAACTTACTGGCAAGACAATTTCAACGGCGACAGCACCAGCCATGCCAATTATATGCACCATCTGACCGACAGAAATGGTGACCTGCTTGTGCTGCTCACGGAGAACCGCTCGCCCCTGGTGAGTGAGGCTCCCTATACACCCAGCCGTTCCACGCTGTTCAAATACAGCAAGGAAGGTATTTTACAATGGATCAGGCCGCTGGAGTCCGGCTGGATCAGCGAACCGGGATACGGAACTCATCTGATCACGGACCAGCACAACAACGTACTACTCCCGGCAGCTTCCTGGGAAACCGGTCAACGCGCCCTGCTGCGCTACACACCTGAGGGATTACCCGATAAAATTCTGTATGATCGGCAGATATTCCGGCTTTTTTGCACACCGGAGAATCATATCAGTGCAATAGAGGCAGCAACAGCGCTGGATAATCGGGGATTACTGCTGGATGAAGACCTGAATATTCTCCGGGAAACGGCTCTCCCGGGTTTCCCGATCGAGACATTCAGTCTGCCCGGTCAGCCCGGGAGTTACAGCTATACTGCCGAACGGGTGAACTACGCCTGGTCGGACACGCTGATTATCCGGTTTTATCACGACTGGCAGCTGCAGTGGGAGAGAGTCATCAGGCTGGGCAGTGTTTACAGCGGCGGCATAGGCAACACATACGATGTGAATCCGCGTACGGGCAAACTGCTGTTTTTGGCGAATACGAGCGCCTCCCCGTCCGAGCCTTCACTGATGAGCCTGTCGCCGGCAGGTGTATTGTCAGTACTGCCTTACCCGGCCGATTATCCCCTGATCAGAGGATTGCTTTGCCACAAAAGCGACCAGTATTACCTGATACAAACCGGCGGAGTAACATTGTTTCAGGAAAACGGGGTACTGCTTAACGATCAAAATATTGAAAATGATCACACTACGCACAGTTTTATTTTCAAAGATGTGCTTTTCTTGCTGACAAACGATTCGGAGAACAACTGGAGCATGTCGGTATTCGATCCGGCTGGCAACTACCGGTACTTATTCTCTTCAAAAGATTTCAATTATACCTGGTTACCCTATACCATGGACAGCCTGTACAACTTTTATTCGCCGGGTATGGAGGGGCAGGCCATCAGTATTGGCGGACCTTATGCGGCCTGGCAGTGGCAGCGTGGCGTGGTGTCCAGATTCAGTCTGGGCAGCCTTGTTTCCGGTATTTCTGCGGTCAAGGTACCTGCTGAGCGGCATGAAATTACGGTATTCCCTAATCCGTGCACCGATTCGGCCACGCTCAGCCGGATACCCGAACAAATAACACTCTATGATGCCTCGGGCACCTGCGTACGTACATACACACCCGCAAGTAACCGAATTGACATGCAAGGGCTTCCGACAGGTACTTACAGACTGGAAATAAGGGAAGTAGGCGGACTGAAGAGTACCCTGAACGTGATACATATGGAGTACTAAGCAAAGGGTTGCAACTTTCCGGAATTCCATTATCTTTGTATAATTATGGCAGCAAATATCTTCTACACCGTAATGAGTGATCCGGCGGCCCCCTTTATTGTGGAGGCTGCGGCGGCAGCGCTTGCGGAAGAACAGCGCAGGCGATATGAATTCAGGGAGTGGGTAAGTGACGATATCAAGGCTGAATTCATCAACGGAGAAATTGTACTTCATTCGCCGGTGAAGCGGCAGCATCTGGAGGCTTCGGCAAATCTCTACAGGTTGCTCAGTGTCTATGTGGACAAGCATGATCTGGGTGCCCATGGCCATGAAAAAGCTATGGTCAGTCTGACAAGAAACGACTATGAACCTGATATCTGTTACTGGTCACACGACAAGGCAAAGTCATTTCACGGTGATACAATGCTGCATCCGGCGCCCGACTTTGTTGTGGAGATACTGTCCCGTCGTACTTCCCGAACAGATCGCGTGATCAAGTATGCGGATTATGCCCGCCACGGAGTCGGGGAATTCTGGATAATTGATGCCAAAAAGCGGGTCATTGAGCAGCATATTCTCCCGGTTTTGGGCGAGAGAACTTATGTTCTCCGGGGTAAATTTGAGGCCGGGGTCGAAGTGAGCAGTGTATCCATTCCCGGGTTTGTTATCCCTGTTTCCGCTGTTTTCGACAAAACAGAAAATATGGCGGCGCTGCGGAAAATCGTGTAACACTTCTTCTGATAATCTTCACCTGTTTGTTCATCTCACACTTCATATTATCCATTGAGCGCCCGTTTTTTTTACAGATTCATCATTTTTGCCGTTGTTGCAACAATATCAGTGTCTGCTGTACTGGTTTCAGGCGATGACGTTGCTTTTGGGGTAAGTTTTTCATTCAAGGGAAGAAAGCACATCCTTCAGAACAGGATGCAAAAATTTGACAACCCATATTATCCGAGAGCAGGTTACAGCAATGCACAACTGGATACCATGAGCAATTATTTTGATCCGGAGAGAGGATATGTAGAAGTCATTCGGCAGGATGATCCGGTAAGACCCGCGCTTGGTCTGGCGCTCGGATTCGAGTTTGACGAGACAAACGGAGAATACCCGTACACACCTGCCAGAGCAATCATGCAACTCAAGGATTTCGGCTGGGGCGGGGTAGAGTTCAGCAAGCGGGATACACTAAACTACACCGGTGTTTCCAACGATGTAAGCGAGGATATACAAGTTGAAGTGGATGGATACGCCCGTGACACGATATGGGGTCGTTTTTCCGGCGTGCTCGTCAGTGGAGCGGGGGTCATGGCTACCATCGAAGACGGCTACTTCAGAGTCCGGGTTCATCGGAAGTAGTCAGGCGAGTGTGATCCTGACCTGCTCTATACGGCGGTTATTGGCAGCTGTTACGGTGAGCGTACAGGATTTACAGGCAACCTCTTCTCCGGCGACAGGAATATCGCCGCGAATTTCAAGAACCAGTCCGGCAACTGTATCAGAGTTTCCTTTTAACGCGTCAAATGATGCGGGATTGATACCAGTGATACGGCACACATCGTTGAGGAGAGTTTGTCCGTCAAACAGATAGTTTCTGTCGTCCAGCTTTCTGTATCTGATTTCGCTGTCTTCGTCGAACTCATCGCGTATATCGCCGGTAACCTCCTCGAGGATATCTTCCAGTGTCACGATTCCGGAGGTGCCTCCGTATTCATCCACTACGACAGCCATGTGCATTTTTTCCCGTTTGAACTCCTCCAGCAGCTCACTGCCTCGTTTGGATTCGGGCACCACCACCACACTGGTGCGTACGAGTGCCTGCCATTCAAACGAATCCGGAGCGTCGAGGTGCGGAATCAGATCCTTGACGTATAGGATTCCTGTAATATTATCGAGTTCTTCATCAATAACGGGTAATCGGGAAAAACCTGTTTCCCTTACAGTAGCCAGCAGCCCGGTATAGGGTGTTCTGAAATCTACCGATACCACTTTGGAGCGCGGCTGCATCACCTGCTTGACGGTCACATCTCCGAACTGAACGATACTTCTGAGCAATTCCAGTTCTCTTTTTTCTCTGTTAGCCGGAGCTCTTTCGGTCTCTCCGTCGCTGTTGCCCCCATTTTTGTCAATGCTTGTTTTCCGGAGCGTCATCCATCCGTTAAGTGTAATCCAGAAAGAAACAAAGGGTGCCAGACGCATCAGATTTTGCGAATGGTTGCTTCCTTTCGTTGCAGACAGTACCAGACGGGCGAGCGCCCACAACGTGAATGTGAGTACGAGAACAGCGAGAACGGCAACTGCACCCCAAACCATTTGATGGACTGATGGTATATTCTGAAGGAAATCAAGCAGACACTGACTTCTGAGCAACTGGAAGGCAATAGCAGTTCCTGCCAGCAAAGCCATAAGTATTCTGGCAATCAGGAGTGCGGAAAGGGCTGGCCTCAGTTGGTCATATAACTTTACTACCGATTGCCAGTCACGGTCATCAGCCTCCCTGTGCTGTTCCACCTCTGCTGGTGCGATACCCACCAGCGCCTGTTCCGATAACAGCAGCAGGGTGTAAATTGATAATGCAATTAAAATGAAAAACATTTCAGGTAAAAAAAGAGGTGCAGGGAACGCGTTACCCTGCACCCCGGGTAATTATCAGAACGGCAGCTGTTCGTCGGGCGACGGATCAGCATTCACTGCTACTGATGCAGGTTCGGAAGATCGGGACGAGCCGCCGGCATAGCCAGACTCCGCAGCGGGGAACCGGTTTTCTGCACCACCTTCCAGCTTCTCCAGCAAACGGAAAGAGTTGGCAACGATATCGGTTGTGGTGCGTTCTACTCCGTCCTTGTCAGTATATTTGCGATAGGAAATTTTTCCTTCCACATATACCTGCATGCCTTTTTTGAGCAGCTTTTCGGCTCTTTCTGCCAGGTCGCGCCAAACGACAATATTGTGCCATTCGGTGAGTTTCTGCCAGTTGCCGTCTTTGTCGCGGTAGTTTTCATTGGTTGCTAGCGAGAACCGGCCGACGGCCGTGCCGTTGTCCAGGTGGCGAACTTCCGGGTCTCCGCCCAGATTGCCAATAAGGGTTACTTTGTTAATCATGGTTGTTGTGAATTTGTGAAACTTTGAAACGTGTTGAATGATTAGAGCTTGTTCATTAAGAGCTTGTTCAGGATTCTCTCACCGAGTCAAAAACGGCTCATTTTTCGCCATTTTTCACCTTTTTTCAGTTACGTAGCACCGGCTATGCGCCTTCAAAAACGCAAAAACTGACAAAA
>Ga0172373_10005174_pt1 | contig 17990 bp, 17 predicted proteins | sample Lak10m_2_FD_114546 | JGI IMG/M metagenome (GOLD analysis project Ga0172373, IMG submission 114546) | Freshwater microbial communities from Kabuno Bay, South-Kivu, Congo - kab_092012_10m | ecosystem: Environmental > Aquatic > Freshwater > Lake | place: Democratic Republic of the Congo...
CCTTGCAATAATCCTGCAGCTAACTGTCCAGACGTTATTGCTGGATGGCCGGGTAATGGTTACGCCAAACAAGCGGGCTTTATAGGGGGACCGAACGATATTGATGGCTATTGTGGCTCGCTGGGTTGCACCGGCACGAAGATGGACATCTATTCAAAAGCCGGATGCGAAACTTTCTTCTGTTTCGTAGAATGCACTGGATGTCCAACACCGCCGGTCGGTGTTGACCCGCCGGTCGTTGCGCCGGTATGCGCTACTAGTTGCGCAGATGCACCTTCGACCTCCGGATATTCAAGCTCGGTAGTTAACGGCGGAGCAAATGATCTCGGAGGAGGACAATGCCCATCCGGTTGCACTGGCCTTTCTTATTACGCATGGACAAAATCTGGCTGCCCGTCGTTTTTCTGTTTCATCCCAGGATCGTGCACCGGATGTCCGCCAGCACCAGTCGATCCAGTTCCACCACCAGTCGATCCAGTTCCACCACCAGTCGATCCAGTTCCACCACCAGTCGATCCAGTTCCACCACCAGTCAACCCGTGCGCCGCCAACGAGTGTCTTCTTTTGTATACAGGTTCTGAATCATGCTCGACCGGTTGTGGGAACCCCGGAAATCAAACCGTTACTTACTATATCCCCACGATTACAGGTTGCACGTGTACTCCCTCATATGGCCCATGCGTGTCGTCTGCTTCCTGCGGCGCTCCATCGAACAACGGACCTGGAAACAATGGTGGAAATGGTTGGAATTGGGTCAAACAAAATAATTACGGCCCAGGCCATGGTGGGCTATGCAATTCTTATCCATACACTGGTTCTATTTGGTATCAATACAGCAAGTGCGACTGCTCGGATTACGATCTCTTCATCGAATGTATCGGTCAACCAGCACCGGTTGGCGTTACCCCGCCAGTCGGTGTTGAACCGCCGGTTGGCGTTACCCCGCCAGTCGGTGTTGCTCCGCCGGTTGACGTTACCCCGCCAGTCGGTGTTGCTCCGCCGTGCCCAGAGTGCGGAACCATTCCTTCATGCTGCGGAACTTGCAATTTGGACATCAAAGAAGGCTGGCAATGCCTCTGAGCATGGTAGGGTGCGGTCGTTGTGTCGGGAGGCAAAATGAAAAATTTTGAACAATCATGGTTGAACGAGGAAAACAAAGTTTGGGTCTGGGACAACATCGAACCGGCACGTACGGACGATGAGGTCAATATGGGTTACTGGGATCAAGTAGTAAACAGATATCCGTCAGGAGATCCTGGTTTCAGCGAAATGATAGTAAAAACACAAGCAGACAGATTTGGCCACACAAATGTGGTTGATGTTCGATACACATTTTACAGGTCCGAAACGGGAGAGCTATTGGCATTCAATATGAGTTTTATCAATGAAGAGGGATATCAAAAACCCTTCGGGTTGATGGTGCATCCGGACCACCGGCGTAAGGGGATAGGAACGTTGTTGATCGATTACATCAGGGAACGTTTTATGAATGAAAACGGCGTTGATATGGACGCGGAAATCGCATTCCGTGATGAAAAATTGACCCAGGCCAGCGCAAATTTCGTCAACAAATATGTAAACGAAGATTACAAAAAACGCAACTCTCCAAACGAAGTATGATGAATTCGAGGTAACAACATGTCAGATACTCCACAACAAATAAACCCAGTTTCACACCCAGAAAGCTTTGAATTTTTTGCATTCGTAGTGGACGGTGAGGTTGGCACGATCTTCCCGGTACACAATCAGGCCGAACTTCTGATAGCCGTTTTTTCGTCTGATCCACAGGTAATCAAACTGACCCCGGCACAAAAAAACGTCGTGCAAAACGGCGACCTGCTGGGGGCAGGTGGAACATTCACCAACCCCAATGCCCCAGAACATGGTTACTACACGGGCGTAGGAACAACAGAACCCACAGAGTAACTATGAGCGCATGGCAGGAATATAAAAAGAAACTTGGGACAACCAGGCCGTGGGACGTGCTGAATCCGAATATGCCAAAAGCTGAAGACAGCAAGTATGCGGATCGAATCGCGGAATGCGCAGGATGCGACAGGCTCATAAAGCCGACATTTCAATGCAGAGAATGTGGATGTTTCATGAAACTCAAAGCTCGCCTCGAAGGAGCAACCTGCCCGCTCGGTAAATGGTGAAAAGGATTTGTTATGGGCGTGCACAAAGATGGCAAAACCCTGTTCGACATACCTAAAATAAATATCGAACCACATATCGTCCACGGTTATCTACCGCAAAAAAGTTTTGAAATTCTCAAAGAACGGGCCCTTGAGATGCTTGGAACTGCGCAATACGACTCGCTTATAGCAAGGTGGACTGGATCGCTTCAGATCCCCGAACAAATCAATCAAGAACTGGTCGTAAAAATCAACGAGATTTGCGGCAGGAATGACCTTGAACCCGCCTACAACTACCTGGTCAAATACCAAATAAAAGACGAATGCATACCACACCTATGGGAACACGTAGATCAAAATGGTTCACACCTTTCCGTAAACATGACTATCGGAAAGTCAACCGACTGGAAACTAATCGTAGAGAGAAAAACTTTTGAGCTACAAGAGAACTCCGCCGTCATATTCCTCGGCCAACAGCACGATCACGCAAGACCCGCATACCCAAGCAAAAACCCCGAAGATTATGTGATCCAGCTATTTCTTGAATACGCCACACCGGATCACTGGATTATTCAAGAAAAAAAACATGGCAAACGAGGCGGAATGGCGACATATGGTAAAGACGGAGACATCCGATTCTTCAACCGCCACAGGTACTTCCCGCTTCCGGATCCACCAGGACCGAACCCCCCGTGCATAAATACCGTTGGCACAGATTCCTACGCCAGAGTCCTTGATTACTATTCAGAAATTGAACTCGTCAACCGCCAAGTCGAAGAAGTAGAAAAAGTCAACTATAAAATCATTGACGAAAAATCATTGTTTCCCGGTCTGAAGGTTTATACAATCGATCAACAATCAGCAGAAATACTTTGCGGCCTCACAATAAACGCTTGTTACAAACAATGGACTAAGGCAGGCTACGGAAAAGACGACAATAAGGTTGACGAATCAATGAGGTTCGAAAATTTTTTTCTTACCGAAAAACATAAGGAATGTCATCCGGTCGATCCGATAACGAGGCTGTCACACGGCATGTTTGACATATTCGACGAGATAGTGAGAAAATATACGCCCGAATTTTCATTACGACAATTGGAACCAGAAAACTATAGAGATCGCAAAGAAGCCAACAGGATCACCGTACTCAGATCTGGTCCCCAAAGATCTTTCAGCACCCACACAGACGAGCAGCCGGACAGGCCGCGTGTCGTGTCAGCGATCATCTACCTGAACGACAGCTATACGGACAGAAACAACAGCTACACGGGTGGAGAGCTTGTATTCGACCAGATTGACGTCGAGGTTGCCCCCAAAGCCGGACAGATACTTGTTTTTCCGTCAAACTACCTTTTTTCCCACACTGTAAAACCGGTAATTTCCGGCGTCAGGTATGCAGCAACCAGGTTTTACATCTACGAGAAGTAACAATACAAGAATAGCTAAATAAACAATTCATGGTAGTAGTCGGGATCCCCGAGTGCGCCATGTTGCGGACCAACTCCACTCTTGTGTTCTTCCCAAGTGGGCATATTACGCTTTGTCGGGATCCCCAGCAGATCGGAGCGCCGCAATTTCGTTTTCCAAAACAGCAAGTTGCTGACGTAATTTCTGTGTCATGGCCTTCAGGATCGCGTTCTCTCGCGAAAGCGACGCGATTTGGTTTGTTAGTTCCACAAGAACTACGTCTGCTGAAACGTTTGAAAGAATGTCACTCATATGTCGTCTCCTTGCTCATTCTTGCCAGTTCGGGGTCGGGTTGCTGATCCCCGACTCTCCCGCCCAATTCCTCTGAAGTGTAGCGCGAATCTGGGTCTCCGCCCAAGCCGAACACCATCGCGCGCAGTCGCTCTATTTCCTGCGAGTACTCGGCCAGCACGACGAAGATATCCAGTTCGCCGGCGGTAAAGTTCGGTATATCCGTTGGGGTATCCGAATTGATGTCAGACATTATTTTGGTCGCTGCCTTTCGCTTGTAGTTGTGTTTCGACCTGTTCCCCACAGGCAAACAATAGCACCAAAACATGATAATGTCTGTTCATGTCAAATGACGAAAGAATCTTCGTTCTGATACCTTCCTTCAACGAAGACCACCTTCGCCTGACGGTGGAGGGCGCGATCGCCACGGCGGCAAACCCAGAAGGGCTGTCTTTCGGCATCTGCCAACAATCCACGACGGGCGAATTTGAGGATTTTCGCAACCTAAAAAACGTGAGAGTCACGAACGTATTCTGCGATTCCCCGCGTGGCGCCGACCTCGCGCGCATCATGGCGGGTGCGCTGCACGACGACGAGCCGTACATGCTGCGCCTAGATGCCCACCACCTGTTCGCCGACGGCTGGGACTCGGTCCTGCTCGCCAAACACAAGGCGCTTGAGGCGGCCAACCCGGACACCAAGCCGCTCATAACGCAGTACCTGCCGAGATACGGGGTGTACGACGGGGAGGTACGCATGATTGATGAACCGGGCAGCGCGCGCGCGCCGAGCATGCGAATGCTGGGAAGCAGGGCGGATTCCTTCATGCTCTGGATGCCGATCTACGGATATGGTGAGCCGATCGCAGGGGACTGGCACGAGCACCACTGCCTGTCGAACCATTTCATTTTCTCGAGGTCGGAGTTCTTCTGGGAAATCATGCCCGATCCAGCGATCATGTTCGAGGGGGACGAACCGTGTCTTGCGCTTAGGGCGTGGACCAGGGGTTACAGGATGTACGCCATACCGGAAATGATCGTCTGGCACAGGGCGAAATTTCCCGACATTCCGAAAGATGACAATGATTTTCTCGGGCAGGTGGCGATGCTGAACGGTCGCCTGGATGCGGGCGATTGGAGAAAAATTGACGAATACGCCAACAGGATGAGGCGCACGAGCGGGAAGCTCAGAACAGAGAAGATACTTACCGGTCAACACCTCGGGGAATGGGGCGCTCCGGGGTTGAACCTGTTGAAGAGGTATTACCAAGCCGCGAATTTCGACATTCAGGAGTTCTACGAGGAATCAAACAGGCTGCATGTCGAGGCGTACGGCTACAAATTTTCCGAGAAGACGGATCTCATTCCTCGGATGTAGTCGCCTCTTCTTCCGGCTGGGCGACGACAAGAGGTCGCACCGTGTTGTCTATCTCCACCCATGGTCCCAAAAATTCGCCGAGCATGGCGTCCAGGGTCGGAGCGTTCTCGACGTCGGCAAAATCGGTCTCACCCTCGAACGTGGCCGAGACGAACATCTTTGTCCTGCCGGCGCCTCTGGCGGTGAAACGAACCATCGGGCATTCGTTTGTCCTCGGGTTGTACAACTCCACCTCGAAGTTCTTGCCTTGTGAAGAATGCAGTACCATGCCCGTCGCTACGAACTCACTCAGTGAGTCGGCGCCGCCGGCGGCGATGGAGGTCTCGACGGCCGTCATCTGTTCTGCGGCGCATTCGAGCAATTCGGAAATCGAGTCCGCATCTGCGTATGCCATGACGCCAACCTATCAGACGAAGTTGTTGATTTGGTTCACGAGCCTCGGGTAGCCTCGCCATGACGGCGTGGTGACGTCGTAGCTGAGCTGTCCATTGCTTTCCCAGCCACCCTCGGACGGGAACTGGCCGCGACCGGTGTACTCGTAACCCCATTGGAACACGTTTCCGTTGTCGTACGTGATGTAAATCGTCGAATCCCAGTTTGAGTAGGTCCTGATGTTTACGTCAACTATTCCCTGGCCATTGTTCGGCAAAAGCGCAGTGATTTCGAACGGGGTCGCAAATGTGTCATTGAGCCACTCGCCGGATCTGGTGTTGCCCGAAAAAGGTATCAGGCTGTACCGCCCGAAATAGCTGGTGCTGTTCCCGCCGAACCCGAACCAGAACCATCTGTCGGTAGTGCCGGTGTACACCTGCGTGGTGTTGTTCCAGGTTCGCACGCGAACCAGGCACGATGCGAACCCGGTTTCACCGGTGTTTGTACCGGAACCCCCGCCGAACGGGTAGAAATCGTAGATGTTGCCCTGTACTCCCGTCGGGAAGCCGGAGATGAGGGTCGGTACGGCCCTCGCGCTTGTCGTGAAGTCTCCGATTTGACCGTACTGGTTGGCCCCCCAGGCGTACAGGAATCTGTCGTTCGTCATCGCGTAAATCGTCGAGCGCTGGTGCCCTGCGGCCTTCATCTTCACCCACGTCTTGCCGGTCGGACGGTTGGCTCGAGTCCAGGTGGCGATGGTCGCGAACTGCGACGCATTGTTCGTTCCGTCCTGGAAGTCCGAGGTTAGGCCCGCCGTGTAGATGTGGTTATCGGGAAGGAGCGCGATGGTCAGACACCTGTATGTGGCATCCGTCGACCCGTTGTGCTGCATCGACCAATCGATCGGGATTCTCGACTCGGCCGCGACCGACGAAATGTTCGACTCCAGCGACGTCAGGCGCACCGGGGTGTTGCGCTGGTTTTGCGTTCCGTCGCCGAGCGTGTATTGGTGGTTGTACCCCCACCCGTACCATTCGCCCTGGTCGTTCCCGGCGTACGCGGTTCCGTCCTTGAGGGACGGCCCGAGTGCGTACCAGACGACCTTCGCCCTCACTTCGGACGTCGTTCCGGCGGTTCCGCTCAACAGCCTCTGCAGCGTGTCGTTCGTCGGGGTCACCGGCCCATCGCCGCCGACGAGTTTCGGCCACTGACGGTCGGTGGTCGTGCCGTCGCCGAGGTGCCCGTATCCGTTGTAGCCCCACGACCACAGTTGGCCCTCTTTGGTGAGAACCATCTGAACCATCTGGCTGGAGGTGGAGAAATTGTTTCTCTGCGTCCAGGCCTGCAGGTCCCACGCGCTTCGCCCGTGCTCCGCGTCGAAGAACGGGTGGGCCTTCATGTAGTAGTGGTAGTTGTCCGTCCACCAGTGATAGCTCCAGGAAGAACCCGACTGGAACAGGCGGCCGTGGTTCGTTATCGCGTAGACCGAGTAGTAACTGGTTCGCACGTACATGATGTACTCGTCGTGACGCAACGGGTCCTCAAATTGGGCGTACTGGAGGTTGCGAACTCTTCTGTTCGCCTCATCCATGTTATATGAGGCCGTTGTTATCTGGTCCGAGTAGTGGTTGACCGGGATGTGCCAGACCGTGTTGAAGCCGCCCACCCTGAGTTGTTTCCTGTCCGGGGTTATCCCGACGAATATCCCGGCGCTGCCGTTGTACCCGGCGGTGGGACCCTGCGAGTACGGGAACGTTTCCTGGAAGGAGTAATTGTTGTCCAACCATCTCGGCAGGGTCCATGCGGTTCCATCCGGCCAGTTGAAATCGGTGATCTTGGTCATCGGCGCCGTCTGGAAGCGGCTCGCTCTCGCCGGCTCAAATCGGACGTCCGATCTCGACGTCACGACGATCGAACCGGCCATCGAGGACGGGTGGTTGCCGCAGACGTAGTAGTAGGTTCCGGCCTGTGCCGGCGAGAATTCTACGACCCCCGACTGTGTCGCCTGCCCGGCCACCACGCTCGGCGCTGCGGGAGTGTTGGCGGTCGCGTTGGCCAAAGTCCACGACGATCCCGGAACCGTCGAGATATAGAACGGGTGACCGGTTGCGGCCAGTACGAACTGGACCCTGTCGTTGACCCTTATCGTTATCGTCGGGTTGCTTTGCGTGCCCGTCAGACCGGGTCCGCTGATCGTGTAGGCGCTGGAGCCGTCGGCTCCGACCTCGTACTTTATCAAGTTGTCGTACGAGAGGGATTCCGATGGTGTCCCCGAGCCGCGTAGCACCGAGGTCGCGTCCAGCGCGCCGAGCACGCCTGCGCGCTGTCTTTCCGTCTCGAAGGTGACGAGGTCGAGGGAGACGCCCTCCATGTCCGTTTCGTCGAAGGTTGCGGTGGACGAATTCTCCCATGCGTGGTTGAGGGGTGATTGCCCGCCGTACGTGTAGTAGCCGGTGGAGATCGACTTTGATACACCAGTGGTCGGTTCAGCCTGCTGGATGCGCACGTTGCCGGCGGTGATCGCCTTTTGCTGTCTGATGTTGGCTCCGCTGACCGAAGTACCACGGAAGTTTACCGTGTCCGTCGTCTTGTAGTTGACGGCGACCTTCGTTCCGCTAAGTTCCTTCGGGGTGAGCCCGGCGGAAAGCTTGATGGCCGATGAGCCGTCCTCGTACAAAACCCCTTGGGACGTCGCGCCGAGCGACGACGTGTTGTTCAGGTTGGACGTTTCGGCGTCCAGGAACATCAGCACCCACGGAGAATCGGCCGGAGTCAGCGAGGTGTCGCTCTGGGGCGCGAATCCGGTCGTCGCCGACTTCGCCGAATACAGGGACTTGCGGAACAGGACCACGTCGCCGGCCACGTAGGCCCGCGTCGAACTCCATTCACCCTTGTACTGTGGCTTGAGTAGATCTACATTCAGAACCGGCATTTACTGCTCCTGTTTTGTTTTTTACCGAAGATATTACATGTACCGCATTTCCATGGGGTAATGCTGGTATTGAGGCAGCGAATACCCAGTGGAGAGGGCATAATCCGATTGGTTGTTCTGATAACCGGAAATGAAACTTCTTCCGTCCCTGTAAACCCACTGCACCGTGAAAAATGCACTCGTGGATGCGGTGTGGTGACGGTAGAGAATGTCGACGAGTCCCTGTCCGAAGTTCGGCAGGTACGAGGTGATTTCTCGTGCAGGGAGGTTGCTGCCCCATTGCTGATCGATCCTTCTGTCGACTCCCGCCTGGCAGAGAACACCGCCGCCCCAATACCCGGCGGAGGCATAGCGATCCTGGCCGGTCGTCTGGTCGTGCGCCTTGAAGAAGGCGTAGCCGTACCCCGAGGAATTATCGTCTGTCGTGCTGTAGAAGTTTCCGAAACCCCACACGTAGCGCATGTTGCCCTGGAAACCCGCCGGCAATCCTGTGACCTCGATTGGTGTCGAACGATGGGTTGCGTCGTTGAAGAAACCGAGCTGTTGGTTCCTGTTGTCACCCCACGCATACAGGTACCCGTCCGTGGTGATTCCCCACACCGACACCCAGCACCCACCGTTCATGACATGGATTGATGCCCAGGTTCTGTTTTCTGGGCACACGACCTCAACGAACACCGGCTGGGTCTGTGCTCCGGTTGAGCCGCCGAGCCCCAGGTTTCCTCTCTGTCCGCGGCCACACGTGTACAGCCTGCCCGCGTTGGTGAGCACGAGCGTGATGCAGTTGATTTGCGCACTATTGTGGCCCCATGGCTGCCAGATTTGGCGCACCCTGTCGCCGGGGACAGCAGTCTCGATGACCGTTTCGAGCTCGGTCAGGCGCGTCGGAACGTTCAGCTGGGTTGTGTTGTTGCGGCCGAGCGTGTTCGACAGCGGATAACCGCAGCCCCAGATTTGCCCGTTGTCCAGCCATGCAATCCACGTGTTGTCGTTGTTGGTGTAGATGTTTCTCCAAGAGAAACCGACGACCTTCGCCGTTGTTCCCCACTGAGTGTTTCCGATCTGGACGAAGGTGTTCCTCGTGGTCGTGTCGTTCTGCCCCAAAATTCCAGAGCCGTTGAAACCGCAGCCGAATAGTCGGCCATCGAGCGTTCGGACGATAACGGTTTGGTTGGGGTTGTTGGTAACCATTGAATCGGCTGTCACCATCCAAACGCCGGTCGCCCTTCTTCCTGTGGCTGGTCCGAAGTAGCTCATCCTGCGGAATACGGTGCTTCTTGTCGTGTTGCCCTCGCCCCACTGGCCGGTCGTGTTGAACCCGGTCCAGTAGAGGTTGCCCTTCGTCGTGACGAAGCAGGCATCGTAGGCACTTGAGGTAACGTAGGCCACGTACTCGTCGGAGTCGAGTGCCGTGTCCATCTGGCAGTACTGGAATGTGACCGTGTAGCGGGTTCCGGGGTACGTTGATGAGCTTATTTGATCGTCGTAGTGGTTGATTCCGAGCACGCCGCCGTAGTTGTAGCCGGACACCCTTATGTGTCTGCGGTCTGGGGTAATGAAGAAGAACGGCCTTGCTCCGCTGACGGCGCCGTTCTCTGGCTTGATGTCGAAGGCCACGTGGGAGAAGTATCTTCCGTACTGCTCGCCCGGGTACCAGACGGTCGTGCCGTCCGAGACGGCCGAAGTTCCGACGTATGGGGTCGAGTTTGGTCGGCCGGATCTTGGCTTCCAGGCCGGGAGCGTGTTCTTTCCCGTGCTGGTCAGCACGAGGCCGGGCTCGCCGTAGGGGACGCCCGAGATACCGGATGCCGTACGCACGACGACGGAGTTTGTCGGAGCGTTCGCGAGCGACGAGGAACCGACGAGATCGAATGATGCCGCATCGGCGTCAAATTGGCCCGCGGAGGCGTATGTCTTGTCGGCTTTGCACACGTACACGCTGTTTCCGTTGAAGCCAACGTCCAGTGCCTTGAACGATGCGATGGACGCAAAGTTGCCCACCCAGTTGAAGCGGACTTTGCCGAGGTTTACTGTTGCCATGTTTTATCTGTCTCCTATGCCAATTGCAGGATTCCCGCTGAGGTCACCGACACCGCCATGCTTGACGGAAGCAATGTTTCCTCAACAAATGTACCACAGTCGTATGTCTCGTCGGTGCCGACCGTGGCCGTCAATTCACCTGTCTGGTAGTTGATCGAGAAGCCCAGGAATACCGGGCCGACTTCGTGGACCCCCGTCGTGGTCTTGAAGCTCAGGTACTTGGACGAGGTGCTGTAACTCGCCTGACCGGTGGCGGCCGAACTCAAAGCCGATGTCGCCGCTGCTGTGTCGGCGGCGGCGTTTGTCAATAGTGCCCCCAGGACGCTTCCGGTCGCCAGGTTCGTGTACTTGAGACCAGTGGCCGTTGACGAGTCGGCTTGGACAAACGTGTTGTTGCTGCCGACCGACAGAGTGCTCACCGCATCGTCCGCCGTACCGACGATCAGGTCGCCCTTGGCGTTTGCGATGCTCTGGGCGATGACTGACGAGCCGTTGACCTGCATCGTCGTCGAGGCGTATATTTCCGTGGCGTAGAGATTGGCGATCTCAAGGGTGTCCAGGACGGCATTGTTGAAATCGATGACCTGCGTCGGCTTTGTGTCAAGGTCCTTGAACAGCTTCCATCTTCCGTCCGTCGCGTCCTTCGTGAGACCCGAGTACTTGGCGCGAGCAGAAACAGTTGCTGTCCCCGAGGTGCCTGTTTGGGCGAAGTCTGCTGTTTCAATGGCGAACTTGAAGCTTGTATCTGACGGGGTTTCCGTAATCAAGTGCTGACCATTGAGAGCGGCGAGCGATCCGGCAATTGTCACGAAGTCGCCAACCTGGAACTCGTGGGCAACCGATGTCGTCATCGTGGCGACATCGCTTGCGACGGCTCTCTGCGAAAGGTTTGCGACCAGCGGAGTGATCGGGAACGCGGCCTCGCCCACCAGCGCGAAGTCGAGTGAGTTCGCCGAGTTCGGTGAGGCGACGAAAATCATCGGGTCGCTGACCGCGAGGTTGTTCGTCTCGAAGGTCGTTCCGGTTCCCGCGACCGTGATCACGCCCTGAATGTTTACGTTGCCAGTGATTTCCGTGTTGCCGGCGACATTCAAGTTTCCTTGGACTCCCACACCGCCAACGACCGTCAATGCGCCAGTCGATGGGCTCGAAGATTCTGTATCAATTTCGATGTGTACGTTCTGGTCCGGCACGATTGTCATCTGGATTGAGTTGTCGCTCAGACCACCAGCCCCAAAGATAATCTTGTTTTCCGTACCGTTTGATCCGGTTGCAATAACCAAGTTGCCAGCACCATCTGTTCCGACTGGTGCATCCATGAAGATGTATCCATCATGCGCGCCGGTGATGGTGAACTCCGGGTCATCAAAGTTCTCGGAGGTGATTCCCATGTCGATCCAGCCGGCGTTATCCGTACCAACATCTGCGTACGCAAGGAAGTCGGTCGACGAGTTGCCCTGGGTTCCGGTGTTGCGGAACGCGATCTGCGCGTAGTCATCAACGTCGGTCTGGAACACCGCGATCGGGTTTGTGAGAGTGGTGGCGAAACCGGACGCTCCGTTACCCACCGCGAGGAACTCGAGACCGGTCAGGTTGATGTCTCCATCGACGCTGAGGTTTCCAGCAACAAAGACGTTGCCAGTGACTCCGACACCGCCAACGACCGTGAATGCTCCAGAGGTCGGGCTCGTCGATTGTGTAGCAATTTCGATGTGTACGTTATCGTCCGGCGTGATCGTCATCTGCTCCGTGCCGGAGGCGAAACCGCCGGCCGCGAAAACGATCTTGTTGTCGGTTCCTTTGTCGCCAGTGGCGAATACCAGGTTTCCTGATCCACCCGAATCGGCCGCATCTTCTTCTGCTTCGTAGAAAATGTAAGCAGTGTTGCCACCAGTCAGAGTGAACGCTGGGTCGCCGAAATTTTTTCCGGTGACGCCGACCGAAAGCCATCCGTAGTCGTCGTTTCCGTCAGACGAGTAGGCGATGAAGTCGGTCGACGATGTCGGGTCCTTGTGGCGGAAGGCGATTTGGGCGAACGACTCTTTGTCGGTTTCGCCGTCGTCGTACTGCACCGCCAATGCGGCGTTGGTGAGCTCGGCGTCTTCCACTCCGTCGCCGTTGATCAGCGCGCTGACGTTCGCACCGATCTGATGGATGCCGACGCCATCAACTTTCAGCAGGTTCGTCCACAGCGGGTCGGTTCCGTCTGTCGTGAGAATCTTGTCCGCGTTCGTGTTCTGCGCCGGCAGGTAGTCGGCTCCAAGGGCAAACACATCCCAATTAATACTGTCCCCGGCGAACGTGTTTCCACCGGTGTGCGACGCCGTCGCAATGTATGTCGTTATTCCGTCCTGCACAAGGTCGTTGACCTTGTACTGCGTGCCCGAGTTCCAGACGCCCTTCCATGCGAAACCTTCGCCGAACGCCGAGAGTTTTTCGGATGCGTAGTCGGCATCGAACTGACCCGACGTGTGGCGCTGGTTGACGATGTATGTTGACGATCCGTACCTGACGAGTACGTTCTTTTCGAGAACGGTGTCTGCCGTCCAGTTGCCGACAAATTTTAGCCCGCTGCGGAGGACCGACCACGGGTTCCCTGGCCCACCGGCGGCCGGATCGGTGCCGGCGGCAGCGTTCGCCGTCGCCTTGTACTCGATGCCACCTATCGTCACTACGTCATTGATGTAGTACTCGTCGGTCGAAACCCATGACGCAAATTGGCGAGCACCGTCGACGAACACTTCCCACTCTTCGGCGGAACCAGTGTTGCCCGGCTTGATTCCGGTGCTGTCAATTTTCGCTATGTATACGCGGCCACCAAGTTTGACGATGTCGCCCTCTTGGTATTCGGTCGCCGAATTCCAGTCGCCCTCAAAGCTGAAACCCTCAAGGAACTTTTCCCACTTGGTCGCGTCATCATCTGGTTGTATTCCGACAGAGTGATCGATTGCGTTATAGAGCAAACCACCGTAGCTGACGATGTCACCGATGATGTACTCGGATCCGGAGCTCCATGGGCCGCGGAAGTTGAAGCCCTCGAGCATGAGCGCCCAATGGGTTGTCGTTGTTGGCAAAACTGCCGAAGCATTCGTGGCGTTCTTGTAGACGTAGAGGTTGCCACCGTAGCGGACGACATCATTGACCTTGTACGTGGTCGCGCCGGAAAATTCGCCCAAGAACTGTAGGCGAATTCTACCAAGATCTATTAGCTGCGGCATTACGAAACCTCCATAATAAGATTAGACGATGTAGCCGTTTCCCAGGTGAAATCCAGATACTTTTTAGAAGATAGCCAAATTTGGTAGTCATCAAGACCGTAACTAATAGGGTCGGCGGCCGGGTCGGGTATGGTAATTATCTCATCGTTTTCTATGACTTCAAAGTAGGCCACTCCGGTTGCGGGGTCGTACTTCAAACCGTAGAAAACACGCCCGTAAACCTTGGACAAAGTGTCGGGGTTGACAAAGATGGGGACGTCCATGTTTGCGTTTGCCAGAGTGTCAACGGGCTGAGACGGCATCTGCTACCTCATTCAATGATCTTGTCGTTCCTGAGCCCTGCGCAGGCAAAGGAGACGTTCTGGTTGGATGATTTCACGTAAAGAGCGTGATCGTCTGCGAGGTGCAGTTTCTTCGTTTCGAATGTCGTGTTCCCGCTGACCACCTGATCCTTGATGAAATACATGAAGGACGTTTCCGGCGCTCCGACGGCTTTCGCGTACACGGACACCCGAGCATCACCGAGGCCCTTGTTTGCGCACACAACCGACACGAAATAGTCGTAATCGGCGCTCTCCGCCAGAATCTGCGTCTCCGTGTTGGTGGATGGGGTCGTGTTTCCGAAGTAGGCAACAGGCATCAGTCGCTACCCATCATCCACGACGCAATCATCGCGCTAGAACCTTCGTCGCCGCCAGCGCCTCCGCCCGGCGCCTTGGCAATGAATTTTTGTTGGGCGGCAACGTAGGTGAGAACCATGAGGTTCGTTGCTCCGCTCGGATCAATAGCGAAACCATTGATCGTCGCTATCCCGTTGATCGTGGCGTCGCCAGAGACCTCGAGGTCTGTAAGTATCCTCTGTTTTGCCATCGGTTATCCAGTGACGACTACTCGGAAAGCTCCTGCTAATGGAGCGTCAGTGAATGAAACCGTGATCGTGTTCGTGTTCGTTCTCACCACATCGGCAAAAACGGTGTCGAATGTCAGGGAATCATAAATCTGAACGTTCACGTCACGTGTACCAAAGTTGTGATCGATCGTATACGAAGTGAGAATTCCGTCTCCGATTGTCTGCGATGCAACTCTTCCAAGAACAGGTGTGCTCGTGGTGAGAACTCCAGCCGTAAAGCCGAGGTTTGTTCTTGCATCTGCTGCCGTGCCAGCACCGGTGCCGCCATGCGCAACGGCTACATTTGTGCCGCTCCAAACACCGGTCGTAATCGTTCCCAGAGTCGTGATCGATGTCTGGCCAACATACGTCGAGGCGATGTCTACGGATCCAGTTGTTACGCTGATTCTGTCGGCGGTGCCCACCACGTCGATGGTGTTGCCATCTTTCGTAAGACCGTTTCCTGCGATGCTTTGACCGGCCGATGAGAACTGTGTGAACTCGAGTGATGTTGTTCCGAGAACGATTGGGCGGTTGGTTGTCAAAACCCACCCTGAATCAGACCAGTCATCACCTTCTTCGACGAATACGAACATTCCAGGACCGACTTCTTCGGTGCTGTCGGCATCAGTTGCCCTTATCCAGCCGCCAGTTTCTCTAGCAAGATAGATACCGTTCTGTGACGCAATGTTCTGACCACGAACAAGAATGCGATCGTCCTGAACAGTTTGAACACCGTCGATAATCGGCAAACCGGCGAGTGGCGACAAGTTGTTGCCGAGCATGAGTCGAACTGACTCTTTGACATCAAGGCCGGATCGTGCTGCGTCAACGTAGTTTTTTGTCGCCGCATCTTGAGGATCTTGTGGTTCTGAGAGGCCGGTAATGCGCTGGCCGTTGAAGCTGACATTCGCTGTTGGCGAAGACATCTGATCCAGTCGGTTTGCACGAACACGAAGGTCTGTGTAATAGAGATTGGTTGCACCCTCAGCAAGGTCGTCCGTGTCATGGTTTGCGATCGATGAGACCGTTCCGGTTACGGTTCCTGTGACGTTTCCTGTGACGTTTCCGGTGAGGTTTGCCGTGATAGTTCCAGCAGAAAAATCGCCTGTTGCATTTCTTTTGACTATTTTTCCGGCCACATTCGCCGCTGTTGAATCATCAAGAATTGCCTTGTCCGTATTGGACATGAGACCAGAAACAGAAATTGTCGCATCCGCGATGGAGAGCGAGAAGTTGCCGGACGATTCAGTTGCGGTCAGGGCCGTAGTGCCGGAAGAAATACCTCTTACGAGTTTGCGCCACGATCCAGAAGGGCTGCCTGTTGGGATGTAGTAGTACTTGAGTACACCCTCAGACGAGTTGAAGTACACGCGGCCATTGAAATTCCCCGTGAGTGGATCTGTGTCAAGGACCTGGAACCGACCGTTGAGGATCTGGTTCTGGTTGAGATCTAGATTGGTTACAAATTTTGTAGCCATGCAACTTCCTTAGGTTAGATAGGCGTAACCGGCGAACGCCGATGTAAAGTTTACACGAATTTCGAGGTTGGAAACGTAAGTTACTTCCCCGATGACGACCGTTCCGGCGCTATCAACGACAACGATTGACGGTCTTCCGCCAAGTCCGTGATTGATGATCCACTCAGCAGAAGGGCTCGACTGAACGTGTTCGTATCGAGTAACTATCGCTCCGGCTGTATAGAACGGAGCCGGCCAACCAGCTTCTGTCTTTGGTCCAAAATACCTTTGGGTATCAAGGTCGATGTAGAAGTCGCCAGGCTTTCCGACGTCGTTATCGGGGTCTCCGTTTCCGGAGAACCAGCCTCGGCCGCGAGCACCATACGGGCTGTGAAGCTGAACGATTACCTTGTTCGGCTCCACTGTCACGTAGTTTGATGTCATCTTGTTACCTCGTAATCGAACCTGAACTCACCCTTGAGAAGTCTTGAAACATACCCATCTTCGTTGATTATTTCGAGGTCGTACACGCCGCTACTTGTCAGTGCCGCTGTCGACGCACTTGTCATAAAAATTTGCAAATTGTTGTATTCGGTTCCAGGGAAAGGCTCAACCGAATCCGGATTTATTACCAGACCGCCGTTTTCTGTGGTCAAATTCGCAAGCACAGTAGAACTTTCAAGAGTCCTTCTCACCTGCATTCTCGCGGTGTGGCCCCTTAGGTCGAATGGTTCATAAGTCGCACCCGTTGGATCCGTGGCAAGATCGGGTTGCTCAACTTGAATGAGCAGGTTGAGCACGGCTCCCTGCTGACAAACAATGTTGTAAGTTCCGGCAATCATTGACAGGCACCTCTAACTACTACTTCAACCCATTGTAGATTAGGGCGCCTGCCAACGAGGCGAAGGACTTCAGATAACTGACGCTGAATCCTTATTCGGACCAACTTTCTTCAGACCGAATGCAGCAGCAACCGACAATGCGGCAGCGGTAGCTCCGATTTTCAGATTATTGCTGTCGACCAGGGCGTCAAAAGAGCTGCCTGCGGCAACCCAAGCGCCAAGATAGGCGGTCAAAAACGCAGTGACCGTCCGCTCCGCTGTGTCTTTAATGAATTTTGCACTCATGGTTTTCTCCTAAGATGAAGGGAAATTGCATTCACCGGACGTAATCATTTCCTCCGCTGATCGAATCATTCCCAAAGCAAGCCATGGTGTCAAGTTTGACGACACGGTGACGTTTAGGTCTGTTCCATCCTCGTTTACAACCTCGGCCACTAACAGAAAGTTGCTGATTACTGTTGACGGGAGTATCTCCCGGACAAGCTGTTCAAACAATCCATCAAGTGAGTTTTCTTCGTTGTCGGCCATAAAAGCCTCCGGTGCTAAAAGTATACCCCAAATGCGTTTCGCGCATGTCTTACGCTTGGAATGCGGTCATTTGGTGCGTAACCAAAACCCCCAACGGTTTTGCGTATGAAACCGCTTCCATAATAAGCGGTGACGACTCCCCAACCAAAGTAGAATCCCCCCCAAAAGTTTGATTATACGGTGAAGTCAAATTGATGACCCACGGTTCGGCATCGTAGTCGTAATCAATTGTCAAGGTTTGTGCACCAAATAGCATTTGTTTTGCCGCCCCTTCAATGGCGTTAATCGTTCCAGCAAAACCGCCGAAGTAGCCGGTGTAGGCCTGCCATCTTAAAAGCTCGATTTGTAGTTCGCGGGAAAATTCCGGCGGAGATGTGTCGTTGGAACTTGAAAGCAAAAGTCTGTCTGTTCCGTCGAGCTCGCTCTCGTCAAGAACGAAAGGGTCAGGAATGTAATCGGGAACAAGTTGAAATCTGGAAACCGGTTTTGTAAACGTGAA
>Ga0172373_10005175_pt1 | contig 17990 bp, 18 predicted proteins | sample Lak10m_2_FD_114546 | JGI IMG/M metagenome (GOLD analysis project Ga0172373, IMG submission 114546) | Freshwater microbial communities from Kabuno Bay, South-Kivu, Congo - kab_092012_10m | ecosystem: Environmental > Aquatic > Freshwater > Lake | place: Democratic Republic of the Congo...
CGCAAGGCTTGCGGAAACGTCAGCCGGCCGCCGGCCCACATGCGCCGCGGCAGCGGCACCGGCGGCAGGAAGCCGCCGCGCGCCGGATGCCCGTCAGGACCGATCGCCGACTGGCGTGCTGCCGCCACGCACAGCGTCCAGTGCCAGGGCGGCGGCAGCGCGTCGCCCATCCGCGGCGGCGGATCGTCGCGATCGAGGGTCGCCGCCAGCGCCGCAACTTTCGATGGCACCACGACGTCGTCGAGACATTCCTCGCGGCCGACCCAGCCGCGCAGGTGGTCGAGGTCGATCATGGGATCACTCTCCGTGGTAATGCACGATGGTCTTGGTCGTGCTGACCTCGTCGAGCGCCAGCAGGCCCTTTTCGCGCCCGTGGCCACTGCGCCGGGTACCGCCGAAGGGCAGTTCGACACCACCACCGGCACCGTAGGAATTGATGAATACCTGGCCGGCCTGGACCGCCTTGGCCACCCGCTGCTGGCGGCCGCCGTTCTCGGTCCAGATCGCCGCCAGCAGGCCGTAGTCGGTGGCATTGGCCAGGGCGATGGCATCGGCTTCGTCGCGGAAGGGCATGGCGGCCAGCACCGGCCCGAAGACTTCCTCGCAAGCCAGGCGCGCGCTGCGCGGCACCGGCCCGAACAACACCGGCGCCACGTAATAGCCCTGCGGCGGCACGCCATCGGCAATGCGCCCTTCCGCCAGCACCGGGATGCCGGCGGCCCTGGCGTCGTCGACATAGCGCCGGACACGGGCAAGCTGCGCCGGGTTCATTACCGGGCCGCAGTCGAGGTCCATCTCCGGCGCGCCGACGCGAACCTGCGCGAAGCGCTCGGCAACGCGGGCGAGGAAGCTGTCGAAGATCGACTCCTGCACCAGCAGGCGGCTGCCGGCAGTGCAGGTCTGGCCGGCATTCTGCACAATGGCGCGGACGATGATCGGCACCGCGCGCTCGACATCGACGTCATCGAAGACGATCTGCGGCGACTTGCCGCCGAGTTCCAGCGTACACTTCACGGCGTTGCGCGCCGCTGCCGCCTGCACCAGGGCACCCACGTCGTTGGAGCCGGTAAAGCTGATGTAGTTGATACCCGGATGGCCGGCGAGCGCCGCACCGGCTTCCTCGCCCAGCCCGGTGACGATGTTCAGCGCGCCCTCCGGCAGGCCGGCCGCCTGGCACAGTTCCGCCATGCGCAGCGTGGACAGGCTGGTGTCCTCGGCCGGCTTGACCACGGCGGCATTGCCCATGGCCAGCGCCGGCGCCACCGAGCGGCCGAACATCTGCGCCGGGTAGTTCCAGGGAATGATGTGGGCGGTGACGCCCAGCGGTTCGCGCAGCAGGTTCACCGCATAGCCGGGGAGGAAGGGAATCACCTCGCCATGCACCTTGTCCGCGGCGCTGCCGTAGAACTCGAAGTAGCGCGCCAGCACCTGGATGTCATTGCGCGCGGTGGCCATCGGCTTGCCGGTATCCCGCGCTTCCAGGCCGGCCAGCTCCTCGGCATGGTCGAGCACCCGCTGGCCGATGCGCATCAGGATGCGGCCGCGCGCGGTGGCGCCCATGCCGCCCCATGGACCGGCCAGGGCCGCGCGTGCGGCGCCTACCGCCGCATCGATGTCGGCCGCGCTGCCGCGGGCAATCCGGTCGAACTCCCGGCCGTCGGCCGGATTGATGACCGGCAGGCTCTGCCCGTCGGCCGCGCCAATCCATTTCCCGCCGATGAACAGTGCATGCATTGTGACCTCCCTGGGGTCTGCGTCAGGCGCGACTTACGCCCGGAAAGCGCGCGGCGAAGCTCTCCGGCATCGGCAGGACTTTCTTCGTCGCATAGTCGAAGAACACGAAGCCGGACTTGGCCATGGCGATCAGCGTGCAGTCGCGCGGCCGCGTGATGCGGAAGACGATGTCGCCGCCGTAGCGATTGAAGTCGGCGACACCGACCTCGAAGCGCAGCTGGTCACGCGTATAGGCCTCGGCCAGATAGGTGGTGGCGAGGTCGGTGACGATGATCTTCTCGTCGGTGGTTTCCTCGACGCCATAGTCGAACAGGAAACGGGCCCGCGCCTCGGAGATCATCGAGATCATCGAATCGTTGCCGAGATGGTTGGCACCGTTGATGTCGGTGATCCTCACGGTCAGGTCGGTGGTGTAGCAGAACAGATCGTCGGCGAAGTCGAGCGCGATGCGGGCCATGGGGTCGAAGCGGATGCGGGGCATCGCGCCGGGGAAGGAAAGGATATGGCCGGATTGTAGCCAGAAACAAAAACGCCACCCTTGCGGGTGGCGTTTTTGCTCGTTCTGGCGTCCCCACGGGGATTCGAACCCCGGTTCATACCGTGAAAGGGTATTGTCCTAGGCCTCTAGACGATAGGGACTTATCGTTTGGTGGAGGTAGGCGGGATCGAACCGCCGACCTCTTGCATGCCATGCAAGCGCTCTCCCAGCTGAGCTATACCCCCACAAGAGAGCGCGCATTATAGGGATGCCGCCTGCGGCTGTAAAGCCTTTTTCAGGCATTTTCGGCGGCGGTCACAGCAGCTTGCCGGGGTTCATGAGACCGCACGGATCAAGCGCCCGCTTGACGGCGCGCATCAAGTCCATCTCGACCGCGGATTTGTAGCGCAGCACCTCCTCGCGCTTGAGCTGGCCCAGCCCGTGCTCGGCCGAAATCGAGCCGTCGAGTTCGTGCACCAGGTCATGCACCAGGCGATTCACGGCCTCGGTACGGGCAATGAACGCGGCGTTCGATTCGGCATCGGCCTTCGACTGGTTGTAGTGCAGGTTGCCGTCGCCGATATGACCGAAGCAGACGATGCGCAGGCCGGGAAAGCCCTGCGCCAGTGCCGCGTCAGCGCGCTCGATGAACTCGGCGATGCGCGACACCGGCACCGCGACATCATGCTTGATCGAGATGCCTTCGATCTTCTGCGCCTCGGAGACGTTCTCGCGCAGGGCCCACAGCGCGCGCGCCTGCGTCTGGCTGGAGGCGACAACGGCGTCGGCGACCAACCCGTCTTCGGCGGCACGTTCCAGAGCCGATTCGAGGCTCGCGGCGAGATCGTCGCGCGCACCGGAAAGCTCGATCAGAAGCTGCCATGGCGGCCGGCCCGACAGCGGATCGCGCGAATTCGGGATGTGCTTCAGCACCAGGTCCAGCGCCGTCCGGCCGACGATTTCAAAGGCCGTGACATTGTCGCCGGCGGCATCGCGCAGACGCCCGAGCAGGGCCACGGCAGCGGCTGGTGCGGGTACCGCGACCCAGGCCGTGGCCTGCGCACGCGGCAGCGGAAACAGCTTCAGGGTCGCTGCAGTGATCAGGCCCAGCGTGCCTTCGGCGCCGATGAACAGGTGCTTCAGGTCGTAGCCGGTGTTGTCCTTGCGCAGGCCGCGCAGGCCGTTCCAGATGCGGCCGTCGGGCAGTACGGCTTCCAGCCCGAGGGTCAGTTCGCGGGCATTGCCATAGCGCAGCACCTGCACACCACCGGCATTGGTGGACAGGTTGCCGCCGATGGTGGCGCTGCCCTCGGCCGCCAGCGACAGGGGAAACAGGCGGCCGGCCGCGCGCGCGGCTTCCTGCACGGCGTGCAGCGTGCAGCCGGCCTCGACGGTGATCGAATTGTTGTCGGCATCGACGGCGCGGACGTGCCGCAGGCGCGTCAGCGCCACCACCACTTCACCGCCGATCGGCGTGGCACCGCCGCACAGCCCGGTATTGCCGCCCTGCGGCACGATGGCCGCGCCGGCAGCGGCACAGGCACGCACCACGGCAGCGACCTCGTCGGTGCTGCCCGGCAAAACCACGCACTGCGCCGAGCCCTGATAGCGGCCGCGCCAGTCGCTGCAGTAGGGGGCGATGTCAGCGGCATCGACAAGGACACGCGATGCGCCGACAATGCCGGCCAGGGTGGCGGGCAGCGGATTCATGCGGCGAGTGCGTGTTCCAGCGAAGGCTTCATGCGCGCAACAGCGGCACGACCTTCGGCGATGGCTTCGGCGCCGCGATGGTAATCGGTCAGCGCGAGATGACCGAGGCGCGGCGACAGCAGCACGTCGGCCGGTTCGCCGGCCAGGCGGCTGCGCGCGATGCGCATCTGCATGATGTGGATGCTGGTGGTCATGACACCGGCCATCGAGGGCAACAGTTCGCCGTTGGCCTGGCGCGGCCGGCTGAAGGTCCGCCGCAGGCGCGCCACCCAGTCGGGCTCGGCATCATCGGCGGCCTCATCCTGGTCCGCCTGCGTCTGGGCAAGCGCGTGGCGGTGGCCGCCGATGCGATCGGAACCGAGATCGACGGCAATGACAATGTCGGCGCCCATGGCACGGCACAACGAAACCGGCACCGGATTGACGAGGCCGCCATCGACCAGCAGGCGACCATCGCGCAGGATGGGCTTGAACACGCCGGGGATGGCAATCGAGGCACGTACCGCGCTGGCCACCGAGCCCTCGCGCAGCCAGACCTCGCGCCCGGTGGCAAGATCGGTGGCGACGCAGGCAAAGGGCAGGTCGAGTTTCGCGAACTCGTGGTCAACGAAATTGCGCTCGAAGAACTCGACCAGCTTCTCGCCCTTGATCAGCCCGCCGGAAAAGCTGACGTCGAGCAGGCCGAGCACCTTCTTCCAGGTCAGGCCCTCGACCCAGGTTTGCAGCTTGTCGAGGTCACCATTGGCATGGGCGGCACCGACGAAGGCGCCAATCGAACAGCCGGCGACGACATCGGGCACGTAGCCGGCCTCGGCCAGCGCCCGGATCACGCCGATGTGGGCCCAGCCGCGCGCCGAGCCGCTGCCGAGTGCCAGCCCGAGCCTGGGCTTCACGGCCGGGTACCCTCAGGCATCTTCCGCCAGCGTGGCATGGAGGTCATGCACATCGCAATCGATGACGGTGACCTCGGCAAACCCGCCGACTTCGAGATCATGGCCGTCGGCGATGTACACCAGCCCGTCGACATCCGGTGCGTCACCCTGCGAACGGGCGATCGCGCCATCCTCGTCGATCTCGTCGACCAGCACCTGGATACGGCGACCGATCATGCGTTCGAGGCGCTGGGTCGATATATCTTCCTGATGGCGCAGCAGGCGCGCCTTGCGCTCGTCGCGCAGCGCCTCGGGCAGCGCGCCGGGCAGCGCGTTGGCAGCAGCGCCGTCGACCGGCGAATAGGAGAAGGCACCGACGCGGTCGAGTTTCGCCTCGTCGAGGAAATCGAGCAGTTCGTTGAACTCGGCTTCGGTCTCGCCGGGAAAGCCGGTGATGAAGGTCGAGCGGATCGCCAGGTCGGGCACTTCCCTGCGCCAGGCGGCGATGCGTTCCAGTACCTTCTCGCTCGCCGCCGGGCGCTTCATGGCCTTGAGGATGCGCGCGCTGGCGTGCTGGAAGGGCACGTCGAGGTAGGGCAGGATCTTTCCTTCCGCCATCAGCGGAATCAGGTCGTCCACGCTGGGATAGGGATAAACGTAGTGCAGGCGCACCCAGAGGCCGAGTTTGCCCAGTTCGCTGCAGAGTTCAAGCAGCCGAGTCTTCACCGGACGGCCGCCGTGGAAGCCGGTGCGATACCTGAGGTCGACGCCATAGGCGCTGGTGTCCTGCGAAATCACCAGCAGCTCCTTGACGCCGGCGGCGGCAAGCACCTCGGCTTCGTGCAGCACCTCGCCGACCGGCCGCGAAACGAGATCGCCGCGCAGCGAGGGAATGATGCAGAAACTGCAGCGGTGGTTGCAGCCCTCGGAAATCTTCAGGTAGGCGTAGTGGTCCGGGGTCAGGCGTATGCCCTGCGGCGGTACCAGGTCTACGAAGGGATCGTGCGCCGGAGGCAGGTGGGCATGCACCGCCGCCATGACTTCCTGGGTGGCGTGCGGGCCGGTGACGGCAAGCACCTTCGGGTGCACGCTCCTGACGATGTCCTTGCCGGCGGCATCCTTCTTCGCGCCCAGGCAGCCGGTGACGATGACCTTGCCGTTCTCGGCCAGCGCCTCGCCGATGGCATCCAGCGACTCCTCGACCGCGGCGTCGATGAAGCCACAGGTATTGACCACCACGAGGTCGGCGCCATCGTAGGTGCCGGAGATCGCATAGCCCTCGGCACGCAGGCGCGTCAGTATCTGCTCGGCATCGGAGGCCGCCTTGGGGCAGCCCAGCGAGACGAATCCGACGGTCGGCGTGCGAGGCTTGCGCCGCGTCACTTCTTCTCGTCTTTGTCCTCGGCCGTCGGATACATGCCGGGGAACATCTTGCGCGTCTGCTCCTGCATCGTGTCCTGCATCTGCTGGAACATCTTCTGGCTCTGCTCGACGTAGGCGCCCATCATGTTCTGCATCGCCGGGCCCTGGAACTTGAGGAACTGTGCCCACAGGTCGTTGCCGTCGCCGGCCGACTCGCCGTAGAGCGACTTGGCCTGGTCCTTGAGCTTGGCCTGGACCTCGGTAAAGGCCCGGATGTTGTTCTCGATGTAGTTGCCCATCATGCCCTGCATGGCATTGCCGTAGAAACGGATCATCTGCGACAGCAGGTCGGAGGAGAACATCGGCGCGCCGCCGGCTTCCTCCTCAAGGATGATCTGCAGCAGGATGGACCGCGTCAGGTCGTCGCCGGACTTGGCGTCGACCACCTGAAAGGGCTCGTGCGCAAGCACCAGTTCCTTGACGTCGGCCAGCGTGATGTAGGTGCTGGTGCGAGTGTCATACAGGCGGCGGTTCGGATATTTCTTGATCAGTCGGCTCTGTGCGGCCATTGCTTTCCCCTCCCTCGATACTGCATTTTATAACTACCGTGCTGCGGCCCCGCTCCCCCGCCGCGAAGCAGCCGGGAAACGGGGAGGTACTGCCGGCGTCAGCAGAAGTGCAGGCCGCCGTTGATGTTCAGCGTCGCGCCGGTCATGTAGCCGGCGAGGTCGGACACCAGATAGGAACACAGGGCGCCGATTTCCTCCGGCTTGCCCAGGCGTCCCATCGGGATCGTGGCGACGATCGAGTCGCGCACTTCCTGCTTGATCGCCATGACCATGTCGGTGCCGATGTAGCCCGGGGCGATCGCGTTCACCGTGACACCCTTCCGCGCCACTTCGGCGGCGATCGCCTTGGTGAAGCCGAGGATGCCGGCCTTGGCCGCAGAGTAGTTGGCCTGACCGAACTGGCCCTTGACGCCATTCACCGACGAAATGTTGATGACCCGGCCCCAGCCACGATCCGCCATGCCCGACAGCACATGGTGGGTGACGTTGAATACGGAGTCGAGGTTGGTCGACAGCACCGCATCCCACTGGCCCTTTTCCATCTTCTTGAACATGGCGTCGCGGGTGATGCCGGCGTTGTTCACCAGCACGTCGACCGGGCCGATCTCCGACTCGATCTTCTTCACCATGGCCGCGCAGCCATCGAAATCGGTGACGTCAGCCTCGGCGACCTTGATGTCGAAGCCGTCGGACTTCATCCTGGCCAGCCACTCGTCCCTGGGGGGGAAATCGGGCAGGCAGTTCGCCACCACGGTGAAGCCGTCCTTGGCCAGCGACTTGCAGATCGCCGTGCCCAGGCCACCCATCGCCCCTGTTACCAATGCAACTTTCTTTGCCATTTTGCTGCTTCCTATACGACCAATGAAACCTGTGCGGACCAGGGGCGCCCTGCAAGCCGTCGCCCCCGGTCCGGGGCGATCAATACATGTGCTGACCGCCGTTGATGGAGATGTTGGCGCCGGTGACGAAGGCAGCCTCTTCCGAGGACAGGTAGGCCACCAGGCCGGCGACTTCTTCCGGCTTGCCCAGGCGACCCTGCGCGATCAGCGGCAGGATCTTGCTGTCCAGCACTTCCTGGGGAATCGCCATGACCATCTTGGTGCCGATGTAGCCCGGCGAGATGGTGTTGACCGTCACGCCCTTCTTTGCCACTTCCAGCGCCAGCGCCTTGGTGAAGCCGTGCATGCCGGCCTTGGCGGCCGAGTAGTTGGTCTGGCCGAAGGCACCCTTCTGACCGTTGACCGACGAGATGTTAATGACGCGGCCCCAGCCACGCTCCATCATGCCGTCCATGACCTGCTTGGTCATGTTGAAGGCGGAGTCGAGGTTGGTGTGGATCACCGCATCCCAGTCGGCCTTGGTCATTTTCTTGAAGGTCATGTCGCGCGTGATGCCGGCGTTGTTCACCAGCACCTCGACCGGACCGACTTCCGCAGTGACCTGGGCCACGCAGGCCTTGCAGGAATCGAAATCGGCGACGTCGCAGGGGTAGGCCTTGAAGCCGTAGCCCATGTCGTTCATGGTGCGCAGCCATTCGGCGGCCTTGGTGTTGCTCGGGCTGTAGGTGGTGACGACCTTGTAACCCAGGGCCGCCAGCTTGATGCAGATCGCCTCGCCCAGACCGCCCATGCCTCCCGTTACCAGTGCTACTCGCAGCATTGTCCTTCTCCTCTCGATTTTTGTTGGGTCGGGGCAAACAAATCCACGCCGACAACCGCGCCCCGGGCCGGTATCGCCGTTTGCATCATGCCTTCTGCTTCACGTAACTGCCCGGCGCGGGCTCGCCCGGCGGGTAATCCTTGCTGCCGAGCCTGGCGCGCGCGGGAACTTCGCCGCCCGCCTGCTCCCTGAGCCAGTTGGCGAACACCGGCCACCAGCTGCCCTTGACCTCGGTCGCGGTATCGAACCACTCGTCGGCGTTCGCCGTGGTGCTGTCGTTGAGCCAGTGGCTGCGCTTGTTCTTGCTCGCCGGGTTGATGACGCCGGCAATGTGGCCCGAGGCGCCGAGGACGAAGGTGGTCTCGCCGCCGACCAGGCCACGGCTCTGGTAGGCCGACTTCCAGGGCACGATGTGGTCCTCGCGGCTGGCATAGATGAAGGTCGGCATGTCGAGGCGGCCGAGGTCGGCGCGGACAGAGCACATCTCCAGCTTGCCGGGCACGCGCAGGTTGTTTTCCAGGTACATGTTGCGCAGGTACCAGGCGAGGAAGGGGCCGGGCAGGTTGGTCGAGTCGGCGTTCCAGAACAGCAGGTCGAAGGCCGGCGGCGTCTTGCCCTTGAGGTAGTTGCCGACCACGTACTGCCAGATCAGGTCATTGGCGCGCAGAGAGGAGAACACGCTGGCCAGTTCGCTGCCCTTGAGCAGGCCGCCCTTGCCGATGGTGGCCTCGCGCGCCTGCACCGCGGCCTCGTCGACCAGGCAGCCGATCTCGCCGGAATCGGCAAAGTCGAGCAGCGTCGTCAGCAGGGTCAGCGAGGCCACCGGATCCTGTCCGCGCTGGCGCGCAACCGCCAGGGCCGACGCGAGGATGGTGCCGCCGACGCAGAAGCCCAGCGCATTGATCTGGTCGATGCTGCAGATTTCCTGCACCACCTTGATGGCCTGCAGGGCACCGCGCTCGATGTAGTCATCCCAGGTCAGGTGGCCCTGGTCTGCCTGCACGTTCTTCCATGACACCAGGAACACGGTGTTGCCCTGCTCGACGGCATAGCGCACCACGGAGTTCTCGGGCTGCAGGTCGAGGATGTAATACTTGTTGATGCAGGGCGGCACCATCAGGAAGGGCCGCGCGGCAACGGTTTCCGACTGCGGCGAATACTGGATGAGCTGCATCAGCTCGTTCTCGAAAACCACGGCGCCGGGCGTCACCGCCAGGTTGCGGCCGACCTCGAAGGCCGAATCATCCGTCATCGAGATGCTGCCCTTTTCGAGGTCGGCGATCAGGTTCTGGATGCCCTTCTGGATGCTGAGACCCTTGGTCTCCAGCGCGGTCTTGACGAATTCGGGGTTGGTGGCGAGGAAATTCGACGGCGCCATCGCATCGACCATCTGGCGGGTCAGGAAGCGCATGCGGTCCTTGGCCTGGCCGTCGGCCATGGGCGCGGCCTCTACCATGCGCTTCACGTACTCGGCATTGATCAGGTAGGCCTGGCGCAGGTAGTCATAGACCGGGCTCTCGGCCCAGGCCGGATCGTCGAAACGCTTGTCGCCCGGGGCGGGGCTGGCCACCGTCGGGGCCGGCTGGTCGGGCGCCTTGCCGAGCATGCCCTGCCACAGCTTCGCGTGCTGGCCCATCCACTCCTGCTGCAGCGATTTCAGCGCATCGGATTCGGCGACCCATGCCGGCATCGCACTGCCGGGCGCGGCGAGCTTCTGCTGTTCGGAAAGAAACTGGGAAAAACCCTGGGCCATGGCATTGCCGGCCTGGAACATGGCCTGCATGGCGGCATTCTGATCGGGGGAAAACGACATCCGTGGCTCCTGGCAAGGCGCTGATTTTGCACTGCACAATAACCCCTGTCAAGTTCAGGGGCGGCCGTAAAATTGTGCCATGTACGTGATTGCAATCGCCTGGCTCTACGTCACCTTGCTGATGGCCGCCACGGAGCCGAATCTTACCGCCGCCGTGCTGACATTTGCCGCCTACGGACTGGTTCCCCTGGCCCTGCTGCTGTGGCTGTTCGGCACGCCGGAACGGCGCCGCCGGCGCATGGCGCGCGAGGCGCCACCCGACATGGCCCCGACGGCAACGGCCGACCCGAAGGATGGCGAGGCCAAGGACCGGCCCTGAGCCGGCTATTCGAGCCAGATCAGGCTGGCCATGCGCCCGGTAACGCCGTCGCGCCGATAGGAGAAGAAGCGCGCGGCCTCCGCCACGGTGCAAAAGTCGGCGCCGGCGACACGGCGCACGCCAAGCGCAGCCAGGCGCTGCCGTGCCAGCAGGTAGATGTCGCACAGCCATTTGCCCTCGCGCCCCGCGACGAAGGCCGCCGCCGCCGCCGGATCATGCGCCACGAACTGCTCGCGCACCTCTGCGCCGACCTCGAAGGCCTGTGGGCCGATCGCCGGCCCCAGCCAGGCCATCAGCCGTGCCCCGGGTTCGGCCATCGCCGTCACGGTGGACTCGATGACGCCCCCGGCCAGCCCGCGCCAGCCGGCGTGGGCCACGCCAACCACGGTCGCTGCCTCGTCGCACAGCAGCACCGGCAGGCAGTCAGCCGTCATCACCGCGCAGACCACCCCGCGCGTGCGGCTGATGGAGGCATCGGCCACTTCGCCGGCCGACACCGCCTGCGCCTCGACGCAGCGCGTGCCATGCACCTGGGTCAGCCAGCGGGGTTCCGCCGGCAGCAGGCGGCGCAGATGGTCCCGGTTGCCGCGCACGGCGGCTGGCTCGTCGCCGACGTGCTCGCCGAGGTTCAGGCTGGCCCAGGGCGGCCGACTGACGCCACCGAGACGGGTCGTCGACAGCGCGCGCACGCCTTGCGGCGCCGGCCAGTCGGGGAAGATGACCTCAGCCACGCAGCATTGTCAGCAGTGCCGCGAAATCCTCCGGCAGCGGCGATTCCCAACCCATCTCCTCGTCGCGCACGGGATGGCGCAGGGCCAGGCGCCAGGCATGCAGCGCCTGGCGCGGAAAGGCATCTAGGCGCGGATCGCCGCTTTTCGTCCTGCCGTAGGTCTTGTCGCCGACCAGCGGGTGCGTGATCGAGGCGAGATGGACGCGGATCTGGTGCGTGCGCCCGGTTTCCAGCCGGCATTCGAGCAGGCTGCAGCGCGCAAAGCGCTCGCGCACCGTGAAATGGGTGCGCGCCTCGCGCCCGCCGCTCCGGACCACCGCCATCTTGGTGCGCTGCACGCTGTGGCGACCCAGCGGCGCGTCGACCAGGCCGTCGCGCTCGACCAGGCCATGCGCCAGGGCAAGGTAGTGGCGCTTCACCGTGCGCGCCTGCAGCTGCCGCACCAGGTCGGTCTGCGCCGTCAGTGTCTTGGCCACCACCAGCAGGCCGCTGGTGTCCTTGTCGAGGCGATGGACGATGCCGGCGCGCGGGATCGCGGCCAGCACCGGCGCGTGGTGCAGCAGCGCGTTCAGCAGCGTGCCCGAGGGCTGGCCGTTGCCGGGGTGCACGACGAGACCGGCCGGCTTGTCGATGACGATGATCTCGTCATCCTCGTAGGCGATATTGATGGCGATGGCTTCCGCCGCCGCCGCGCCGTCGGCCGGTGCCGACACCGCGCCACGGAAAACGATGCGTTCGCCGCCATGCACCCTTGCCTTGGGCGCCAGCGCCGCGCCATCGACCTCGATGGAGCCGTCTTTCAGCCAGCCCTGCAGGCGGCTGCGCGAATGCTCCGGAAACAGCGCAGCCAGCGCGGCGTCGAGGCGCCAGCCGGCGCACTCCGCGGGGACCGTCGCCGCCTCGGCGGCGGAGGGGCTTCGGCTATAATCCGCCGCTATTTCACGAGAGGTTTTCACCATGCCTAGTTTAGCGGCATTCCTCCGCCGGCTTGCCCCGCTCACGGTCGGCGTCGCGCTGTTTGCCGCGCTTGCCGTCGGCGGTTGCGGCCTGCTGCCCGAGGAGATCGACGAGACCGCGAAATGGTCGGCCAACCGCCTCTACTCCGAGGCCAAGGAGGCCATGGGCGAAGGCGCCTACGACAAGGCCATCAAGTATTTCGAGAAGCTCGAAGCGCGCTTTCCCTACGGCCGCTATGCGCAGCAGGCGCAGCTCGAAGTCGCCTATGCCTATTACAAGCAGAATGAACCGGCCTCGGCCGTCGCCGCCTGCGACCGCTTCATCCGCCTGCACCCCAACCATCCCAACGTCGATTACGCCTACTACCTCAAGGGCCTGGTGAACTTCAACGAGGATCTCGGCCTGCTCGGCCACATCAGCATGCAGGACCTGACCGAGCGCGATCCGAAGGCGGCCCATGATTCCTTCGACGCCTTCAAGGCGCTGGTCAGCAAGTTCCCCGAAAGCAAATACACCCCCGATGCGACCTCGCGCATGAAGTACCTGATCAATGCGCTGGCCTCGCACGAAGTGCATGTCGCGCGCTACTACATGAAGCGCGGCGCCCACGTCGCCGCCCTCAACCGCGCACAGACCGCCGTCAAGACCTACCTCGACGCGCCGGCCAACGAAGAGGCCCTGTTCATCATGGTCAAGGCCTATGACGAACTCGGCATGAACGACCTGCGCGACGATGCCGAGCGCGTCATGCGCAAGAACTTTCCGAACAGCGAGTACTACGCGCGCGGACTCAACCGCACCGAGCCCTGGTGGAAGCTTTGGTAGGCGCGGGGGCGGCCGTGGGGCTTGACGTCGCCGCGCCGGGCCTGTGCATCGGCATCGTCGGCACCGGCGCCATGGGCCGCGGCATCGCCCAGATCGCGGCCCAGGCCGGCATCCGCGTACTGATGTTCGACGCCCTGCACGGCGCCGCCGCCAATGCGCGCGAGACCGTCACCGGCACCCTGGCCAAGCTCGCCGAAAAGGGCAAGATCAGCGCCGAAGCGCTCGCCGCCGCGAGCGCCAAGCTGGAAGTCATCGCCCGCATCGAGGACCTGGCCTCGGCCAACGTGGTCATCGAAGCCATTGTCGAAAACCTCGACGTCAAGAAATCCCTGTTTCGCCAGCTTGAAGACATCGTCGGCGCCGACTGCATCATCGCCAGCAACACCTCCTCGCTTTCCGTGACCTCGATCGCCGCCGCCTGCCAGCGGCCCGAGCGTGTCGCCGGCTTCCACTTCTTCAATCCGGTGCCACTGATGAAGATCGTCGAGGTGATCGACGGCCTGCTCACCGCGCCGGCCACCGCGGAAGCCCTGCTGGCGCTCGGCCGGCGCATGGGCCACACCGCCGTCGCCGCCCGCGACACCCCGGGTTTCATCGTCAACCACGCCGGGCGCGGCTTCGTCACCGAAGCCCTGCGCATCCTTGGCGAAGGCATCGCCGACTTCCGCACGATCGACCGCATCATGCGCGAGGCGGCGGGCTTCCGCATGGGCCCGTTCGAACTGCTCGACCTGACCGGCCTTGACGTTTCGCATCCGGTGATGGAATCGATCTACCACCAGTACTACCAGGAGCCGCGCTACCGCCCCTCGCCGCTGGCCGCCCTGCGCCTGGCCGCCGGCGTGCTCGGCCGCAAGACCGGGCGCGGCTTCTACGACTATGGCAAGGATGCCGTTGCCGTCACCGAAGCGGCCGCGCCGACGACGCTGCCGGCTCGTGTCTGGATCAGCCAGACCCACCCCGAGTGGGCCGACGTCCTGCGCGAGATCGCCGCCGCTGCCGGCGTCGAGGTGGAAACCGACTACCAGCCGGGCCCCGATTCGCTGTGCATCGTCACGCCGCTGGGCGGCGACACCAGCAGTTCCTGCGTCGAGCAGGGCCTCGATCCCCAGCGCACCGTGGCCATCGATTGCCTGTTCGGCATCCAGGCCGGCCCCGGGCCGCGCCGCAGCCTGATGACGACGCCATTGACCGCGCCGGCGATGCGCGACGCCGCCCATGCCATGTTCGCCGCCGACGGCAGCGCGGTCAGCGTGCTGCGCGACAGTGCCGGCTTCGTCGCCCAGCGCATCCTCGCCTGCATCGTCAACATCGGTTGCGACATCGCCCAGCAGCGCGTTGCCCGACCGGCCGACATCGACCACGCGGTGACGCTGGGGCTGGGTTATCCGCAAGGGCCGCTGGCCTTCGGCGACACCCTGGGCGCACGCAACATCCTCGATGTGCTGGAGACCATGCAAAAGTTCTATGGCGATCCGCGCTACCGGCCCAGCCCCTGGCTCAAGCGCCGGGCCCTGCTCGGGGCTTCCCTGCTGACCGACGAAACCTAGGCGCGGCTGCCGCGGCCCTGCACCGGGTCAGTGCCCGTGGTCGTCCGGCAGGTAATCGACCGCCTTGAGGTCGTGATGCAGCACATGCTCGACGATCCACTGCCGGATCAGGCCGACGATTTCCTCGCGGCTGACCTTCTGCCCGACCATCAGGCCGAGGTTGAGATTCGAATACTGTTCGAGGATCCGACTGTGGGCGCGTATGTGTTCCTGCAGCAGGGCCTCCGGCATCTCGCAGGAGCGCAGGATTCTTTCCTCGCTGTCGAAATGGGCGTTGATTTCCCGCCCGAGCCGCATCAGGTACTCGGAAAAGATCTCGCTGTCGGGCTGGATCGAGGGGTCGGACTGCAGCCGGTCGAGTTGCAGCAGCAGCCCCTGGTGCTCGCGGTCTATCGTGAGCACGCCGGTACGCAGCGAGGTTTCGACTTGCGGATTGCGGGGGGCGGCGCGGCGTTCCAAATGTGCCTCGGGGTGAAGGCCGCTTGGCTGCGGAAACGGTCGGGGCGCCAAGGGTCAAGGTCGCGATTCTATACCCATGGATATAGAACGGTCTATCCCCGCCGCTGCCGTCGCGCCTCGAACAGGCAGATCCCCGCCGAAACCGAGACATTCAGGCTCTCGACGCTGCCCAGCATGGGGATCCGCGCCAGCTCGTCGCAGGTCTCGCGCGTCAGGCGGCGCATACCGTCACCTTCGGCGCCGAGCACCCAGGCGCAGGCCACCTTCTGGTCGATGGCATAAAGCTCGCGGTCGGCGCTGCCGTCGGCGCCGATCACCCAGATGCCGCGTTCCTGCATGTCGCGCAGGCTGCGCGCCAGGTTGGTGACGACGATGTAGGGCACGCTGTCGGCGGCGCCACTGGCCACCTTGATGGCAGTGGCATTGAGGCCGCAGGCCCGGTCCTTGGGCGCCACCACGGCATGGGCGCCGGCGGCGTCGGCGACGCGCAGGCAGGCGCCGAGGTTGTGCGGATCGGTGACGCCGTCGAGCACCAGCAGCAGCGCCGGTTCGGCCAGTTCCTCGAGCACGTCGTCCAGCGTCAGGTGGCGCGCCTGGGCATTGACGCGGGCGACCACGCCCTGGTGCTGGGTGCCGCCGGCCATGCCGTCGAGGCGCCGCGCCTCGGTGGCGATGACGCGCACGCCGTGGCGCTCGGCCTGCTTCAGCAGCTCGCGCATGCGCGCATCCTGGCGGCCCTCGGCGACGGTGATCTCGCGGATGTCGGCGGCGGCGTGGCGCAGCTTGGCGGTGACGGCGTGGAAGCCGTGGATCAGTCGGGTATCACTCATCGACGGCTTCCTTGAGTATCCGCACTTCGCGTTGCGGGAAGGGAATGGAAACGCCGGCCGCCTTGAAGCCGGTCCAGATCGCCAGGTTGATCGCCGAGCACAACCGCCCCAGGCCGGCCTCGGGGTCGCGCACCCAGAAGCGCATTTCGAGGTCGATGCCGGAATCGGCGAAACGCTTGAGCAGCACGTTCGGTTCGGGATCGCGCAGCACGCGCGGCTGGGCCAGCGCGGCGGCCACCATGATCGCCATGGCGCCCTCGACATCGCTGTCGTAGCTCACCTGCACCGGCAGCGCGACACGCACCTGCGGATCGCTGTGGGTTTCGTTCAGCACCACCGAGCTGACCAGCATCTCGTTGGGCACCAGGGCCTCGACACCGGTGCGGTTCTTCACCACCGTGTAGCGCGTGGTGATGCGCATCACCTCGCCGCGATCGTTGCCGACGGTGATCACGTTGCCCAGCCGGATCGAATCGTCGAGCAGGATGATGAAGCCCGAGACGTAGTTGCTGGCGATCTTTTGCAGGCCGAAGCCGAGGCCGACGCCGAGCGCACCGCCGAACACCGACAGCGTGGTCAGGTCGATGCCGACCATGGGCAGGCCGATCAGCACCGCCAGCAGCAGCAGCAGCGCCTTCGACAGGCGGGCCATGACCACCCGCAGGTTGCCATCCATGCCGGCGGCGGCATTCAGGCGGTGTTCGATGATGCCCGCCAGCCACAGTGCCGCCAGCATGGTCACCAGCAGCGCGGCGATGCCCTGCAGCACGGTCCACAACGTCAGGTTCTGCTTGCCGGCGGAGAAGCTCACCGATTCCAGCAGGGCGATCAGTTCGGGCAGGAAGCCGCTGATGTACACCGCCGCCACGCCCCAGACCAGGGTGGCGAAGGCGCGCTCGAACTGCGCCAGCCAGCTGGCGCCGAAGAAACTGTGCCTCAGCACATAGAACACCAGCCGGATGACGGCCAGCGAGGCCAGCAGCGGCAGCGCCAGCGAAAACAGGTTAACGTGGAGGTGCGGCTGGGCCAGCGCACGCGCGATCAGCACCAGCACCCAGGCGACCACCGGGAAGGCGACACGCTCCAGCCAGCCCGGGGCGAACGCGGCGCCGGCGGCGACGCCACGGCGGCCGATCAGCCGCTCGCCCAGCTTGGCCAGCGCCAGGCAGGCCACCAGCGTCGCCAGCTGCCAGACGATGTCCGGCTGCCGCAGGTCGGACAGCACCGCGTGCCAGACGCTGGCGAAATCATTGCCGTTCATTCATCGCTCCGTCATAGCGCCGCGCCTCGTCGCGATGGCGCCGCCAGTTGTCGAGATAGCGCCGCGTCAGCGCCGGGTTGCCGCGCAGGATCAGCAGGTTCTCGGCGTTGCGCGCCTGCGCCGACCAGGTGAAATTGTAGCTGCCGGTGATCACCGCCCCATCGACGGCATCGGCATCGATCAGCAGCACCTTGTTGTGCGCGGCGGCGTAACGCGTCTCCAGCCAGACCGGCACGCCGCCGCGCGCCAGCACCGGCAGCTGCGAGTTCTCGCCCTTGACCAGCATCTCGCGGTCGGCCAGCACCTCGACCCTGACGCCGCGCCCGTGGGCGGCAAGCAGCGCCCGCGCGATCGACCGGCTGGTGAACAGGAAGGCCTGGACGTGGATGCTCTGCCGCGCCTCGCCCAGCGCCCGCACGATAGCGCCCTCGGCATCATCCCAGGGCGTGAACAGCACCTCGGCGCTACCGGTCGCCGCCAGCGGCGTGTTGCCGGCGCCGACTTTTGCGCTGGCCAGCAAGGCCAGCGCCGCCAGCAGCACCGGCCCGATCACCCGGCTCCACGCCGGGGCAGGTCGTGGCCCGGGCAGGCGGCCGGGTGTCACGGCCGCCGGGCGGGAAGCGATCCGCTCGATCACTTCGCCCGTTCCAGCACCGCGGCATAGAAGCCGTCGGTGCCGTGGCGCTCCGGCGACAGGCGCAGGTCGGCGCCGCAGTCGACGGCGATGCCCTGACCGGCCAGCAGCTCCTGCGCGTCGAGGCGGCGGAAGGCCGGATTGCCGGCGAGGAAGGCATCGACCACCGCTGCGTTTTCCTCGTCGAGGATGCTGCAAGTGGCATACACCAGGCGCCCGCCGGGACGC
>Ga0172373_10005177_pt1 | contig 17987 bp, 14 predicted proteins | sample Lak10m_2_FD_114546 | JGI IMG/M metagenome (GOLD analysis project Ga0172373, IMG submission 114546) | Freshwater microbial communities from Kabuno Bay, South-Kivu, Congo - kab_092012_10m | ecosystem: Environmental > Aquatic > Freshwater > Lake | place: Democratic Republic of the Congo...
GCTTGGTCATGCAAGGCGCCTGTTTGATCAAGTGCAAACGAGCAGCCATCAAAAACAAGTTCATCCTGACCACCCACCAAATTCGCGCTGAGCATCGCAAGCCCGCGGGCCGACAAATGTTTGCGAGCCACATCAAGGCGTTGCGACTGCTTATTGATATGAAAGGGTGAAGCGTTGAGGACTAAAACAGCATCGAGATCGAGGTCTTGCAGGGGTTTACAGGCCTCATCAGTCCAAAAGTCCTCGCAGATCAAAAGTGCAAAGCGCTTGCCAAAGCATTCGACCACGCAGCTCTCCTGCCCTGAGTCGAAGTAACGCTTTTCGTCGAAGACATCGTAATTGGGTAGTGCCTGCTTGTGGTACCAGGCGAGTGGCTTGCCGCCACGTAACCACACCGCAGCGTTATAAAGCTCGCCATGCTGTCCACGCCTTGGCAGCCCTACGATGACATCAATCGGTAGCGATGCGATTTGCTCGCCGAGCCATGCAAGGCTTGACTCGCAACGGTCAATAAACGCGGGGCGAAGAAGTAAATCCTCAGGCGGATAGCCGCAAAGCGATAACTCCGGTGTGAGCAAAATGCCCACGCCCCGCGCGCTGGCATCGCTTGCGGCCTCTACAATTCGCGCACGGTTTGCATCAAAGTCTGCAACGGTCTGGTTCAGCTGAGCTGCCGCAATAAGCATAAGGACTCCTCCACTTGGATTATCGCACGCGCTATCTTGAGCGGATTGCCGAAGTCCCCGAGTCGGTTTGGGACAACCTGCTACCCGATCACCCTGCCGCTGGGCTCCTCAGTCACGCCATGCTCTCAGCTTTTGAAGATGGCGCATGCCTTGGCACAGAGAGCGGCTGGGACGTCCATCACTGGACGCTGTGGCATCCCAATGGCGATCTTCTTGCAGCCTTACCGCTCTATCGCAAATGGCATTCGTATGGCGAGTATGTGTTTGACTGGGCTTGGGCCAATGCCTACGCGAGGCACGGACTTAACTACTACCCCAAATGGCTTAGTGCTGTGCCTTTTACGCCGATTAGTGGGCCTCGGCTACTTCGTCGACATGATCATGATCCCTTGATCATGGCCCGCCTGCTGGATGACCTTAGAGCCCTTCGCGGATCGTCAGCGCACATCTTGTTTAGCGATGGTCTCAATGAGTCGGATCGCGCCACCTTGAAGTCTGCTTCATGGATGCGTCGTACCGGCGTGCAATTTCATTGGTACCAGGCAAACTATAAGGACTTCGATGATTTTCTGCTTGCTTTATCGCAATCAAAACGAAAAAAGATTCGTGCCGAACGCCGTAAGGTGAAAGAGCAAGGTATTGAATTCAAAGTGAAAAGCGGCGCAGATCTCCATGAAAGCGACTGGGCCTTCTTTTATGACTGCTATGAGCGCACCTATCGGCTGCATGGCAACGCGCCTTATTTAACGCCTGAGTTTTTTTTACGCCTGCATCATGCGCAAGCGGAACGTTGCGTCTTGTTTATCGGTTCGGATGAACAGGGCCCCTGCTGCGCAAGTCTGCTGTTTCGCCACAAAGACAGGGCTTTTGGGCGCTACTGGGGCGCTGTCCGTGATTATCCCTTCGCTCATTTCGAAGCTTGCTACTACCAGCCGATCGAATGGGCTATCCGCGAAGGCATTCAATGCATCGAAGGGGGAGCCCAAGGTCAACACAAAATGGCGCGAGGTTTTGACCCTGCCCCCACCGAGTCGTGGCATTGGCTAAGGCACCCAGCCTTCGCTGACGCAGTTGAACAATTCCTAAGTCAGGAAGAGGCACAGATGGGTTATTTGATCGATGAACTCCAAGAGCATCGAGCCTTCAAATCAACAAGCTCTTGCTGAGGGTTTTTCTAAAAATGCGGTTTAACCGTCGCACTGCGAAAACGATCAAGTCCTTCGACGATTTCGCGCTTTGCATCATCGGGGCCGCCCCAGCCTTTGATTTTGACCCACTTACCAGGTTCTAGATCTTTGTAGTGTTCAAAAAAATGTTGGATCTGCATCAATCGCTCGGGTTGTAAATCCTCAGGGCGTTTCCAGTGTTTGTAGATAGGCAAAATCTTGTCAAGCGGTACGGCAAGTAGTTTGGCGTCGCCCCCCGCTTCATCATCCATCTTAAGCACACCAATCGGCCTGCAACGTAACACCGAGCCTGTGGTGACGGCAAAAGGCGTAATTACCAAAACGTCTACCGGATCTCCGTCTTCGCCAATGGTATGGGGAATATAACCATAATTACAAGGATAGTGCATTGCCGTCATCATGAAGCGATCGACAAAAAGTGCGCCAGTTTCCTTATCGACCTCATATTTCACCGGTTCGGCATTCATTGGGATTTCAATAATGACGTTGAAATCATCTGGAGGGTTGCGACCGGAGTCGACGCGATCAAGATTCATGTTTATGTTCCTACTTGAGAATCCGAAAGTATAACGAAGGCTTGTGTTTCATTTTCAAGGAGAGACTGATATGCGATTAGAAAATAAGGTGGTGGTGGTGACTGGTGGTGCCCAAGGCTTTGGCGAAGGGATCGTACGGCGTTTTGCAACCGAGGGGGCACGCATCGTTATTGCTGACATTCAAGCACAAGCAGCGCAGGATTTAGCACAGTCTTTACAAACTCAAGGTGTTTCTGCCATCGCGGTTAAAACCGATGTATCCAAGGGGCCCGATATGCACCACTTGGCAGCGACCACGCTCAATTCCTTCGGTCGAGTCGACGTGGTTGTAAACAATGCCGGTACCTCCCATCGCAATCAATCGCTGATGACCGTCAATGAGGACGAGTTTGACCGCGTATTTGCCGTCAACGTGAAAAGCATTTATTGGGCCGCCCAGGCCTTTGTTGGTCACTTTCGAGCCCAAGGCGCTGGCGCTTTTATCAATATTGCCTCGACCGCAGGTGTTCGCCCGCGACCCGGGTTGGTCTGGTATAACAGCACCAAAGGCGCTGTTATTACTGCCTCAAAGGCGATGGCCGTCGAACTAGCGCCTGACAGCATTCGGGTGAATGTGATTAACCCTGTGGCGGGTGATACACCTTTGTTGGGCACGTTTATGGGTGAGGATACGCCGGCAATGAGGGCAAAGTTTATTGCCAGCATTCCCTTGGGGCGTTTATCACAGCCTCAAGATATCGCTAACGCAGCACTTTATCTCGCCTCGGACGAGGCAGCATTTATTACAGGGGCCTGCCTCGAAGTTGATGGCGGCCGTTGCGTTTGAGCCGCTTCCCGGTAAAGCCCCGTAGCCTCTTCACTGCGCTCGGTTTGCTCAAGTAAGCGAGCCAGCGCGAGTCTTGTGCCAGGCGAATCATCCTTGGCCATACTTTCACGCAAGTAGGCCTCGGCTTTGCCCCATAGCTGCTGTTCGCTGCAAACCCTGCCAAGGGCAGCGAGCAAAGCAGGCTCGGGCCCCCAGCGCTGCAACCATTGCTCCATATTGTGTAGCTTTTCGCGGCCGCTTAATGCGTCGAGCCCGGCATACTGATCAACGACCGTGCCACTGAAACGTTTCCGCAGCACGCGCTCAGCGATATCGGCGGCTGCCGAAAAATCGGCGGCGCGACGGAAAGCCTCGATCGCTGATTCGGCAATTGGCGATTCATAGGCGAGTTCGCGAGCTATTTGTCGCCATAGTGACTTGGTCGCGGCCAAGTCGGTGCCGGTTTGATTCAGGAGATTGCGCCATGCGCGCAAGCGCAACGCGGCAACGGCCGGCGCTGCCACCATTTGCCTGCGCTCGAGCTGCGAGAGCACGGGCAATAAGGCTTGCCATTGCTGTTCGAGTTCAAGTGCCGCCAGACGAAGGCGAAGCGCATGGACTTGTCTCGCCGTACGAGGCTGCAAGCGGTCTAGTGCCGCAAGCGCTGCAGCACCGTCGCGATCTTGAATCGCGCAATCTGCTGCTAAAAGCTGTGCCTGATCCTTGAGTCCGAATTCTTGAGCGCAGCGCTCGATCCACTGATTTCGGCGATCCAAGGCCCTAAGACCATGGCAAGCGCGAGCAGCAACTAGTGCAGCCGCTCCACCTTGCTCAGGCAGGTGCAAGGCAAGCTGGCTTTGCTTTTCGGCTCTTGCGAAACGCCCCTCAGCCAGCGCAACGGTCGCTTCGCGAAACGCAGCCAAAGCCCGCTCTCGATAGCGATGTTCACGATGTGACCGAACCCGAGCGGGCAGGGAAATCAATTGAACAAAGGCCTTGGATGCGAGAAACATCAAAACGACGATGGCGATCAGCAAGACCACAGCCGTGTTGATGGACAGATCAACACGGTACGGAGGCCAGAAAATCGCCAGGTTTCCGTGGTTGAACATGAGCAATAGTGCTACTGCCACGGCGCTTGCCAGAACAACCAAAATGCCAAGAATCCAGCGCATGGCTCAGTCCAGGGCTGGTATCGACATGGGGTGATGATTCAACACCCTTAGCTCCTAGCGAGCGGTACGCGCATCGCGTGCACTTCGCGCGCTACGAATGGCAGTAAGTGTTTCAGCGAGCGCTTGCTGATCCAGCGAAAGGCGCATCGATTGCAGTTGCTTGAGACTTTCTAGCTGTGCCCCGACCAATCGTTGCTCGGGATCGAAATACCGTTGCAGCAGCAGACTGGCACGATCGGTATCAGTTCTGAAAAGCACATCGTTTCGCCACATGGCTGCAAGCCTTGCACTCATCAAATGCAAACGTAGTTGCTCACGCAAAAAGTAGGCTTCTTGAGGGGCTGCCAGTAAAGCATCCGGGCGATCCACCCGAGTGACCCTGAATAAATCGCGAATCGCACGAAGCAAATTCAAACCAACTTGCTGACCCCAGCGGGCGAATTCTTCGGTATGCACCCACATTTGCGTGCCGTCACCTGTTTGTGAGCTTGTTGATTTCGCATGAAGCGCAGCATTTTCTGTTGTCGCCGGCTTCACCCCAGCTTTTGCGATTTCTTCAGCCTTCGCACTCGATAGCTGATCGCCTGGCGTCCTTGCCTCTGAAAGCAGTTGCAAGGCGTCCACCTGACCAAGCATAACGTCAAGGCGTTGAGCGACTTGAATCGGATCGTGCACTGACTCGGCCTTTAAGCGTTCGACGTCGCGTTGCAAGGCGCGTTGAACTGCGAGCAGGCTAGGTTCTCTAAGCCGGCCCAGTCGCAGATCGATCTCACCGAGTACCAAGAGCGTCGTGTTTAGACCACCAAACTGGAGTTGCTGGACCGCAGCAAGAACGCTTCGCTCGATTTCGTGAAGTAGCGCATCGGCGGATTCAACCGCCATGCTCTTATAAAGTTGCTCGAGCTGGGCTTGCTGGCCAATGCTTTCGCTGACTTTGGATTCAAGTACGGATGCTCTTGATCCAAGCTCTCGCATCTCGTCTTGATAAAGTTTGGTTTGCGCTTCAAGCTGAACAATCCGTTGATCTGCTCCCTGGAGGCGACGCGCTGCACTGGTCTCCACCCTATCCATCCGTTGCGAGAACCAGTATCCGCCACCGGCTGCAAGCACCATGATAAGAATTACGCTAAGCCAGCCTAAACCTGCACTGCGAGCTGCTGTTAATTTGGCTTGGGAACTTTCAGCGGATGGTGTTGACGGAGCCTGTGACGGCTGCGGGGTGCCTTGTTGTGGAACCTTTGGGTCTTCGCTCGCTTGCATGCCCTCGATTCTAACAAGTAAGCGCTAGGCCAAGGCGAGCGCGTCAAGAAATGCCTTGCTGCCCGCCACAACCCTTGACTCGCCGCAATAACCCATGATCCTCGCACGATCGATAATGCGCTCATGCGGAGCAAATAGACGGGCTATCGCTAGCGCACGCGTAGCTCGACTGAGCAAGCAACTTGTCGATCGATCCGCGTGCTCGACGGCACCTTGTTTGTTTTGATCAAGGATTTGTTGCCAACGCTCGAGCAGTGCGACTGAGCCGATTTGCCATGCAAGATTTTGGGTCTTTGTCAGGGCTTGTAGAAGCTGCGACCACCGCTCCACCTGCCAGTCGATCCAGTACTCACGATAAACCGCATGCACGCTTACTGGCTGCGAGCCATGGGTTGCGTACAACGATTGAAGTGCTTCAACGCGATGTTGCGCGCAAAGCAGATGCAGCCGACGGCTTCCAATCCATTCACGGGTTGATGGGTCCTCAAGCAGGCTGGCAAGATCTCTTTGCCTTAAGCCTCCAAGCCTTCTAAGCGGATGGGGCTCGTCGGTTGGAAAGTGACGATGCAGTGCGTCGAGGCTACCCTCTCCCAAGCAAAGCCACGCCATTGAGCTTAGTTGCTGGTGGTCGAAGCAGGCGCTTTGGAGTCCTTTCGCTAGACAGGCTATCGCACCGGGGCTAACCGGTAATAAGACATCATCTTGAGGGTCTAGCTTAGTGATCCAGCGATCGAACGCGTTGGGACTGTCGCCTAGGGATTCAAGCTGCAACATGGCTGCATTCAGTACCTCAAAGCCTCGATCCGCGAGCCAGGCCGCCTGCTCGCTTGCCCTTGGCTCTGCAAGGCTTAGGAGGACGGTGCATTGACCCAAGGGGTTTCGCCTGGGCTCATCCAGGGTGTTGCACCCTGATCGATTAAATGGCGAGCAACCCTGGCGCCTAACTCAACTGCATCTGCCTGTGAGTTGAGCTTCGCATGGTCTTGGGCTTGGAGCATCCGCCCGTCATTAAGCCGGATACATGCCTTCAGAGTCATCTCATCCTGATCCAACTTGGCATGAGCCGCAAGTGGAACCCGGCAGCTGCCACCAAGTTGCAGGGCAAGCTCTCTTTCGGCGGAAACTTCCAATTGCGTCGGTCGGTGGGCTAACACTTGCAAGGCTTCGAGCAGGTCCTCGCGTTGAACCAGGCACTCGATACCTAATGCAGCTTGGCCAACGGCTGGTAGCATAAGTTCGGTGTCGCAGTACTGGGCAATTCGATGGCTGAGCCCAAGTCGCTTTAAGCCTGCAGCTGCCAGAACAATACCGTCAAACTCACCACGATCAAGCTTAGCAAGGCGGGTATCAAGATTGCCTCGTAGCGGTTGAATACGCAGATCAGGTCTGAATGTCTTTAGTTGCGCCTCTCTTCGCAAGCTTGATGTGCCCACGATGGCTCCCTCTGGCAGTGCGTCTATCGACGCATAGCCAGGACTAACCCAAGCGTCTCGCGGGTCCTCGCGCTCCATCACAACCGCCAGACAAAACGGTTCGGCAAGCGTCATGGGTACGTCCTTAAGCGAATGAACAGCGATCTCTGCATCGCCTCGCAACAAAGCAAGCTCGAGTTCTTTAGTGAAAAGCCCCTTGCCACCGATTTCATACAAAGCGCGGTCAAGAACGCGGTCACCCTCGGTGGACATGGGAACAATGTCGACATTTGTCTCTGGGTAGTGGCTTTTCAATAGGCTTTGCACATGCTCGGCCTGCCAGAGGGCAAGCCTGCTTTTGCGGCTGGCTATACGAAGAAGTTTGAAGGTGCTTTTCATCGTTATAAAAAGAGCACGATTGCCGAAGCTCAGGACACGAGATTTCGTACCACAGACCACTGCCTACGACTAACAGGAAGGCGATCGGGCAAGTCATGAAGGACTACCTGCCAATAAGGGTCGCTACCTTCGCCAGAACCGTCGGCACTGACCCGCTCAAAGCCGGCGATAGCCGCCTTCGACACCAAGGCGTTGCGATGAATGCGGACAAAGACATCCGAAAACTCTTCTTCGAGCGAGGTCAAGGATTCCTCAATCAAGAACTCTCGCTCCTTGCTGCGAATCGTGACGTACTTCATCTCGGCCTTGAGGTAAATAACCTGTTCGATGGGAACCAACTGAACCCTTCCACGCTCATGAACCGATAAATGCCTTCGCTTTGGCGAAAGCAATTTGGCGGCACTACCGGTCATTTCAATCCGCTCTTCCGCGCTGCGCTGACCGATACGCCGAAGCGTGTCGAGCAAGCGCGCCACGCGAACAGGCTTAAGCAAGTAGTCGATAGCGCGAACCTCAAAGGCTTCGATAGCAAACTCATCGAAAGCTGTCACGAAAACAACCATGGGCATGACGATGCGGCCATGCGCCGCCTGCGCGGACAAATGTCGAGCCAACTCGATACCGCTCATGCCTGGCATTTGCACGTCAAGAAAAACAACCTTGGGTTGTAGGCTCTCGATCATGCCGAGCGCTTCGGTACCCGAGCTTGCCTCGCCGACGACTTCAACCTTGAATTCTTTGGCGAGGTCACCGAGCAATTCGCGAAGGCGCGCCCGAGCCGGGGACTCATCGTCGACGATCAATACGCTGGTATGTTCAGACATGCGCAGACTTTTTTTCCTCACGGCAGGGAAATTCGAGGGTGAGTCGAAAGAATTCCCTGCTTCGTTCAATATGCATCGATGCCTCGATATCGTACAGCAAGGCCAGCCTTTGCCGCACATTTGACAAAGCCATCTGTCGTCCTGCTCGCAAAGGCCCCTCACTTGTCATCGGGTTCTCAATCAACACCTGGACACGGTCAGAGCGCCGAAACACTCTAAGCAGCACTTTGCCACCTTCTTGCGCAGGTTCGATCCCATGGTGGACCGCATTTTCAAGTAGCGGTTGCAAAAGTAAGGGCGGAACAAGTGCCGCAAGCGCGGATTCATCCAAATCAAAGTCGACCTGTAGCCTTTCGCCGAGGCGTTCCGACTCGACGGCCAAGTAATCACGACAAAACCGCACCTCATCGGCAAGCGGTACAAGTTCACGCTCGTCTCGCAACAACATGCGAAATAAATCGGCAAGCCCCTCTAGAACTGCCTCAGCGCGACGCGGCTCGCTCCTTAAGAGACCAAGCACAGCATTAAGCGCGTTGAAGAGAAAATGCGGGCGTATCTTCGATTGCAGCGCTTGAAGTCTTGCACGATCAAGCGCTGGTGACAAGGCCTGTTCGCGCCAGCGCAATACCAAGGCAATCATGGCTGCAACCCCAGCCCCACCAAGCCCGCGTCCAAGCAAGGCAAACCAATTGTCTTGCATATGGTGTTCCATCATCTTGAGCACCGAGACCGTCCACCAGGCGGCGAGAATCGACAACGACGCTGAGAAGCCGAGCAAGAACGCCCACTGCATCCACTCGGGCCACAAAAGGGCGCGACGACGTGTCAGACTCATCAGCGGCAAACCAATCAACATAGCGGGCAGCACCGCGAACTGTTGGGCGGTCCACTCGGCAACAAGTTCATCGACATGGTCTGAAGCGCTCCATGCGACACACAAAAGCATGGCTTGAATCAACAAAAAGACCCGTAAGGCAATGCCTGGATTGGCACAGTCAGGAAGTACGGGAATTGGCGCTTCTTCTTCGCTAGAGACGATTTCAAGGCGGGTCATCATGATGGTGTGCTGTCGGCTGTCATTGGTTGATGGTCCTGATAACGTGGCAGTGATCCTATAATCCCGCCACTATGAGCAATTCACTAGACCGAAAAAAAGAGGCTTGGTCGGCTCGCTTTAACGAGCCTGTGAGCGAAATCGTTAAACGTTACACCGCTTCGGTGGCTTTTGACCAACGCCTGGCCGATGCCGATATCAAAGCCTCGCTCGCCCACGCTCAAATGTTGAGCGAACGAGGCATCATCACGAACGATGATTTCAACGCGATTGTCGAGGGCATGGCGCGAATCAGAGCCGAAATTGATCGTGGTGCGTTTGTCTGGTCGATCGATTTGGAAGATGTCCATCTAAATATCGAGCGAAGGCTTACACAGCTCGTCGGCGATGCCGGTAAGCGATTGCACACCGCCCGATCCCGAAACGATCAGGTCGCAACCGATATCCGGCTCTGGCTGCGCAGCGAGATCGATGAGCAGGTCCATTTGCTGAGGCAATTGCAAAAGGCCCTGCTTGATCAGGCAAGCCGACACGAGCAAACCGTGATGCCAGGATTTACCCATCTTCAAGTTGCCCAGCCCGTCAGTTTTGCTCATCACTTGCTTGCCTACGTCGAAATGTTTTCGCGCGATGAATCCCGACTTGGCGATTTACGCAGGCGCGTCAATCGTTTGCCGCTCGGGGCCGCTGCTCTAGCCGGGACTGGTTTTCCAATCGATCGTGAGCGGGTTGCCGCCTTACTTGATTTTGAGGGGCTTTGCGAAAACTCGCTCGATGCGGTGTCTGATAGAGACTTTGCGATCGAGTACTGCGCGGCGGCTTCACTGATCGCAGTACATCTTTCGCGACTATCGGAGGAACTGGTCTTGTGGATGTCACCCAACATCGCTTTCATCGACCTGCCTGACCGTTTTTGCACAGGCTCATCGATCATGCCTCAAAAGAAGAATCCCGACGTGCCTGAATTAGCACGGGGGAAGGCCGGGCGTGTTGTTGGGCACTTGATGGGATTACTCATGCTTATGAAGGCCCAACCACTGGCCTACAACAAAGACAATCAAGAGGATAAAGAGCCACTCTTTGACACGGTCGATACCATCAGTGATAGCTTGCGTATTTATATCGATCTGATCGCTGGTATCACGGTGAGAGAGGATCGCATGCGTGAAGCCGCAGGCCGTGGTTACGCAACTGCGACTGATCTTGCCGATTATCTTGTGCGCAAGGGCATGGCTTTCCGGGATGCGCATGAGGCGGTTGCTTTGGCGGTTCGAGAAGCCGATCGCGAAGGCATTGATCTCAGCGCGCTGTCGCTAGCAAGACTGAGAGCGTTCTCGAGCCTGATCGAGGGCGATGTGTTTGAGGTTCTGAGTCTTGAGGGCTCGCTTGCAGCGAGGAATCATGTTGGAGGCACGGCCCCGGCGGCCGTGGTTGCTGCCATTGCCCGCCATCAGGAAAGGCTTGCTTGAAGCGCTTGCGAGTAGTTCCAAGCGCTCGTAAGTGCTCCAATCTTTAGAAATTACTAGCGCTTGCGTGGGGGCAGGTCGGTACAAATCCCCAGCGCTGCCTCAGCCGCCATGCCAATACTCTCCCCAAGCGTTGGATGCGGATGAATTGTCTTACCGATATCGCTTGCATCAGCACCCATCTCGATGGCTAAGGCGATTTCACCGATCATGTCGCCCGCCTGTGTGCCCACAATCGCACCGCCGAGCAAACGTCCGTGGTCTGCGTCAAACAAAAGCTTGGTGAATCCCTCATCACGGCCATTGGCAATAGCGCGGCCCGAAGCCGCCCAAGGAAAGAGCGATTTGTCGACCCTGATGCCACGCTTTGCTGCATCGGCCTCGGTAAGCCCCGCCCAGGCAATTTCTGGATCGGTATAAGCCACCGATGGAATGACGCGTGCATCGAAATGATCTTTAGAACCATGAGCCGCTTCGGCTGCAACATGGGCTTCATGAACCGCCTTGTGAGCAAGCATAGGCTGTCCGACAATGTCACCGATAGCAAAAATATGACTTTGATTGGTTCGCATTTGGCTATCGACCGGTATAAAGCCGCGTTCGTCGTGTTTGACCATGGCTGAATCAAGACCGAGGTGCAGACCATTAGGTCTGCGGCCCACCGCACACAAAACCAGGTCATACGACTTTTCGCTTTGCTTGCCCTGGTCATCTTCAAACCTGACAAGTATCCCATCGCTTACGACGCTTGCTCCGATGGTTTTTGTCTTGAGCATGATCTGATCAAATCGATGGCTATTGAACTGCTGCCACACCTTGACCAAGTCACGATCAGCACCCGGCATCAAACCGTCGAGCATCTCAACCACGTCGAGCCTTGCGCCGAGGCTGGAGTAAACCGTTCCCATTTCCAGACCGATAATTCCGCCGCCAATAATCAGCATGCGCTCAGGAATCAGCGGCAGCTCGAGCGCACCGGTTGAATTGACGACTCGAGGGTCTTCAGGAAGAAATGGGAGCTGAATCGCTTCAGAACCAGCAGCAATGATCGCCTTCGCAAAACTGATATTGCGCTTTGAGCCGTCATGTCCATCGACCTCGATGGCATGTGGACTGACGAAAACTGCACGTCCTTGGACATGCTCTACTTTTCGCGCCTTGGCCATCGACGCCAGACCACCAGTGAGTTTCTTAATCACCGACTGCTTCCAGTCCCGTAAGCCATCGAGTTCAAATTCGGGTCTGCCAAACCTAATGCCATGCTTTGCCAAGCGCTGAGCTTCATCACTAACGGCAGCTACGTGTAGCAAGGCTTTTGAGGGTATGCAGCCCACATTAAGGCAAACCCCGCCGAGGCTGGCATAGCGCTCAATCAGCATCACCTTCATGCCAAGGTCAGCGGCTCTGAAGGCCGCTGAGTACCCTCCAGGCCCACCACCTATAACCAGCAAATCACAATCGAAGTGATCAGTCACAGTGGGTGGTTGCTTACTGGGCACTACTTTGTCGAGCGGTGCCGTGGTGGGTAGTACCTTGTCGGGTCGTGCCTCTACGCTTAGCCGCATGATCAAGCTACCCTCCGAGACCTTATCGCCGAGCTTGACGAGAATCTCCTCGATAACACCTTCTTCGGGTGAGGGAATCTCCATCGAAGCCTTGTCGCTCTCGACCGTGATCAAGGACTGCTCATGCTTGACATGGTCACCTTTGGCGACTAAGACTTCGATCACGCCAACTTCACTAAAGTCGCCAATATTCGGTAGTGTTACATCGACGATTGCCATATCAATCTTCTTTATCAAAGCGTTACGCGTCGGAAGTCGCTAAGTAGCTGGCCAAGATAGCTAATGAATCGTGCGGCCGCCGCACCATCAATCACACGATGATCATAGGAAAGCGACAGGGGCAGCATGAGTCGCGGCTCAAAGCTCGCGGTTCGAGCCTGCCACTGTGGCTTCATCTGCCCGCGCCCTACCCCCAAAATGGCAACCTCAGGGGCATTGATGATAGGTGTGAAAAAGCTTCCGCCAATGCCGCCAAGTGATGAAATGGAGATCGATCCACCTTGCATATCGGCTGGAGAAAGCTTGCCCTCTCTCGCCTTTGCTGCTAGCTCAGAGCTCTCCCGTGCAATATCGAGTATCCCTTTCTTATCAGCGTCTCTTAGAACAGGAACCACCAAGCCATTGGGGGTGTCGGCAGCAAAACCTATATGCATATACTTCTTAAGAATTAAATCATCGCCTTCAAGCGAGGCGTTGAATTCTGGAAAACGCTTCAAACATTGGACCATTGCCTTGACGATGAAGGCAAGCATCGTAAGCTTGACCCCGGACTTTGCGTGTTCGTCGTTGAGGGCTTGTCGGAAGGTTTCAAGATCGCTGATATCAACCTCATCGTGTTGGGTGACGTGAGGAATCATCACCCAGTTGCGATGTAGATTGGCCCCTGAGATTTTCTTGATTCTTGATAAAGGCTTGCGCTCGATCGCTCCAAATTTTTCAAAATCGACCTTAGGCCAGGAAATTAATCCCAGGGCGGCACCCGAGCCGCTGGCCGATACCCCGCTCTGCTCTGTTGACGAAGGGGTGTGTTGTAAAGCACCCTTTACGTAGCTTTGAACATCGGTTTGGGTAATCCTTCCCTTGGCACCACTTCCCTTGACTCGGCTCAAATCAACACCAAGCTCGCGCGCAAATTTCCGAACCGACGGCGATGCATGAGGCTTGTCTAAGAGAAGTGTTGCAGCGTCGGCCTGGTGAGGTGTTGAAGCTTGGGGCATGGCGGCTTGTGAGGAGGTAGAAGCTGCCTCGAGCTTTGCCGCGCTTGTCGAAGCCACGCTTGTAGTTGCTGTGGCTTTCGTATTTGCGTCTGTCTCAGTTGCGCTTGATGCTGTAGTGGTTGTTGCTTTCGCGGTTGTTGCTGTTGCGGCCTGCGCTCGCTCACCTTCGGAAAGCGATTGCGCGCTCGTGCCAGCTGTTTGAATGCGAGCAATCGCTGTACCTTCTGAAACTTTATCGCCAAGTTTTATCAGCAAGCTTTCTATCACACCGGCTGCGCTCGATGGTATTTCCATCGACGCCTTATCACTTTCAACCGTGATGAGTGATTGTTCGATATTTACATGATCACCCGGTTTAACGAGCAACTCAATCACAGTGACTTCGGAGAAATCTCCGATGTCAGGTACTTTGATCTCCAGCACTTGCATGCGTTTTTCTCCGAAACGGGCTTTAGGAATAATTATGCGTAGGCAGGATCAATTTTTTCGGGATTGATCTTATAACGAGCGATAGCCTCACTTAATACCGAGGCTTTGAGTTGTCCTTCGTTAACCAAATGCTTTAGTGCTGCCAAGACGACAAAACGACGATCGACCTCAAAATGTTCGCGCAACTTATAGCGGAAATCCGAGCGACCGAAACCATCGGTCCCCAGAACGCTGTAATCACGACCCTTAGGTATGAAAGCACGGATTTGATCGGCAAAGGATTTCATGTAGTCGGTTGTTGCAACGATCGAACCTTTGCGCGAGGCAAGCATTTCAGTGACATAGGCTGTTTTTGGGGCGGCTTCAGGATGTAATAAGTTAAAACGCTCACAAGCCAGGGCCTGTCTGCGCAACTCGGTAAAGCTTGTTGCGCTCCACACATCAGCAGCGACCTGCCAGTCGTCTGCGAGCATCTGTGCTGCAGCGATAGCCTCGCGAAGGATGGTGCCTGAGCCCATCAATTGAACCTTAAGTGTTGACTCAGGGGCCTTTTGCAGCAAATACATGCCTTTGATAATGCCTTCCTTGTCCTCATCTCGAAGGCCGGGATGGGCATAATTTTCATTCATCAGCGTGATGTAATAAAACACATTTTCCTGATTGCCGACCATCCGCCTTAAGCCGTCATGGATGATGACGGCAACCTCGTGTGCAAAACTTGGATCGTAAGAAACGCAATTGGGAATCGTGCTCGACAAAAGATGACTGTGCCCGTCCTCGTGCTGTAATCCTTCTCCATTGAGTGTTGTTCGCCCAGCTGTCGCACCGAGCAAAAACCCCCGAGCCTGCATGTCGCCAGCCGCCCAGGCCAAATCACCGATGCGCTGGAAACCAAACATCGAGTAATAAATATAAAACGGAATCATGACCCGATTATTTGTCGAGTAAGAAGTGGCCGCAGCGATCCACGAACTCATCGCCCCTGCTTCATTAATGCCTTCCTCAAGGATTTGCCCGGCTGCATCCTCGCGGTAATACATCACCTGGTCCTTATCAACCGGCGTGTATTTTTGACCAAAGGGTGCATAAATGCCCAACTGCCTAAACATGCCCTCCATCCCGAAGGTACGTGCCTCATCGGGCACAATCGGCACGATTCGATTGCCTATGTGTTTGTCTCGCAGCAGGCTCGTGAGAATACGAACAAAGGCCTGAGTGGTCGAGATCTCCCTTCCTTCAGTCGTGGGTTCGAGTACTGTTTTAAGCGCATCGAGTGCAGGTACTGCTAGCCTTTCATCGGCTTGCGTACGACGAGCGGGTAAATAGCCACCAAGGGCCTTGCGGCGCTCATGCATGTATGCCATTTCGGGTGCATCTGCAGGCGGTCTGTAAAACGGCAGCGATTCAACCTGATCGTCTTCGATTGGAATATTAAAGCGGTTTCGAAACTCGAGAATCGTCTGTTTATCAAGTTTTTTGAGCTGGTGGGTTGGATTTTTCGCCTCGCCAGCACGACCCATACCATAGCCCTTCACTGTTTTGGCAAGAATAACGGTGGGTTGATGCTTATGATTGATAGCGCTATAAAAGGCGGAATATACCTTGTGGGGATCATGCCCGCCCCGATTCAGACGCCAAATGTCGTCATCGGTCATCTTGGCCACCATCTCGAGCAAACGGGGATGCTTGCCAAAAAAGTGCTTTCGAACGAACGCGCCATCATTTGCTTTAAACGCCTGGTACTCGCCGTCGACCGTCTCTTCCATCACGCGCTGCAAAATCCCCTCGCGATCAACAGCAAGCAGCGCGTCCCAATAAGAGCCCCAAATTAATTTGATAACGTTCCAACCGGCACCACGAAAATCACCTTCGAGCTCTTGAATAATCTTGCCATTGCCGCGAACAGGTCCGTCAAGTCGCTGAAGATTACAGTTCACGACAAAAATAAGATTGTCGAGACGCTCTCTTGCTGCGAGGCCAATGGCACCGAGTGATTCGGGTTCGTCCATCTCGCCGTCGCCACAAAACACCCACACTTTGCGCTTCGACGTGTCGGCGATCCCACGGGCATGGAGGTACTTTAAAAAGCGCGCTTGATAAATGGCTGTGAGTGGGCCCAGACCCATCGAAACAGTCGGGAACTGCCAAAAGCTTGGCATCAACTTGGGATGCGGATACGACGATAGCCCTTTGCCATCAACCTCTTGACGAAAGCCATTGAGTTGATCCTCGGAGAGTCGCCCTTCCAGGAAAGCACGCCCATAGACGCCGGGTGCGGCGTGTCCCTGAAAATAGACTAAATCCCCGCCGTGGTCTGGCGTCTCTGCATGCCAGAAGTGATTCATTCCCGCACCGATCATGGTCGCCAGCGAGGCAAAGGTCGCAATATGCCCGCCCAAGTCGCCACCATCGGCCGGATTGTGGCTGTTGGCCCTAACCACCATGGCCATCGCATTCCACCGGATGTATGAGCGAATCCGCTCTTCAAACTCGGCATTGCCTGGCGATGCGATTTCAAGCTGAGGCGGAATCGTATTGATATAGGCGGTGTTGGGTGAGAACGGAATGTAGCCCCCGGAACGCCTGGCCAACTCAATCATTCGCTCGAGCAAATAGTGCGCGCGCTCGGCTCCCTCGGTTCTTAAAACCGATTCAAGGGCATCGAGCCATTCTTGTGTTTCGATCGGATCGTGATCGTCGCTGCGACTGTTCGTTGGTTGCTGAGGCAATGCAGACATTGGCGCTTCTCCCATGGAATGCTCCGATTCTAGGAAGTGCTTGATCAAACAACAAGCAAAATTTCGTAGAATGAAAAATAATTCCGTATTGTGGAATTATGGCGGAATAAAGCAAACAATAAGCCTTCACCCTACAATCTGCCCCCATGCCACTTACTCCCATACCCCGCTTTGACGGGCGCTTATCGGTCGTTGTTCCAGTTAAAAATGAGGAAGACAACCTCGAGCCATTGATTCGCGAGCTCATTGCGGCGCTTGGACCTGCCGGTGCAGATCTTCAGGACTTCGAGATCATTTATGTTGATGATGGGAGCACGGACGATAGCTACAAGCGCCTGCTTGATCTGAGCAATAGCTTGACTGTTCTTCGGGTCATCAGGCATCGGTTTTCTTGCGGCCAGTCTTCGGCTGTACATAGCGGCGTTCAGGTGGCTCAATTTTCATGGATTGCAACCCTCGACGGTGATGGGCAGAACGATCCCGCTGACCTTCCCAGGATGATTGAGCAATTGATCACGCATCAGACCAAGAGTGATCGCTTAGTGGCTGTTTGCGGGCATCGTGTTAAGCGAAACGATGACTGGTTGAGGCGTGCTTCCTCGAGGGTGGCCAATCGGGTTCGCGCTGCGATTTTGCAAGACGATACGCCTGATTCGGGTTGTGGCCTGAAGCTGTTTGCCCGTGCTGCTTTTCTCGAGCTGCCCTTCTTCAACCACTTGCATCGCTTTCTTCCCGCCTTATTCAGGCGGCAGCAACGCGAGGTGGTTTCAGTCGCGGTTAATCATCGACCAAGGACCTTGGGCACTTCGAAGTACGGCCTTAATAATCGCTTGTGGGCGGGTTTACTCGATCTGGCCGGTGTCTGGTGGTTGAATCGTCGAATGAAATTGCCCTTGATCGACCCACCGTGTTCCAGCGACAAGAAACAGCCCTAAGTAGGAAAGGACCGGCGTTTGGTCCCTTTTTGCTCTTAGCGCTACTCGCCTTATGCGCTCAGTTCAGACCGATTTTGCCGGTCGATGAAACCCGGTATCTGGGCGTTGCCTGGGAGATGTGGCTTCGAGGTGACCAACTTGTTCCTTATCAGAATGGGGCGCCCTATGCTCATAAGCCTCCGCTATTGTTCTGGCTCATTCAATTGGGATGGTGGCTCTTTGGCCCTCAAGAAATATGGCCGCGTCTGCTTCCGAGCCTTTTTGCCGCCGGACATCTGCTTTTTAGTTTCCTTGTCATA
>Ga0172373_10005180_pt1 | contig 17982 bp, 12 predicted proteins | sample Lak10m_2_FD_114546 | JGI IMG/M metagenome (GOLD analysis project Ga0172373, IMG submission 114546) | Freshwater microbial communities from Kabuno Bay, South-Kivu, Congo - kab_092012_10m | ecosystem: Environmental > Aquatic > Freshwater > Lake | place: Democratic Republic of the Congo...
AAATCGACAAACTAGCCGCTAGTAAACAAACAAATGCTACTACTGTTATTGTTCCGGCTAAAGAGGAAACTAGTTTTGATGATTTCAATAAGATGGATATACGAACCGGAACCATTTTAGAAGCTGAGCGCGTTCCTAAAACAGATAAATTACTCAAATTAAAAATAGATACCGGAATAGATCAAAGAACTGTTGTGAGTGGTATTGCCGAATGGTACAACCCAGAGGACATTATAGGCCAAAAAGTAAGTATTTTAATCAATTTGGCGCCACGTAAAATAAAAGGTATTGAAAGTCAGGGAATGATTTTAATGGCTTCAAATAGTAAGGGAGAGTTGAGCTTTGTTAGTCCTACAAAAACAGGATTCAATAATGGTTCAGAAATCAGATAACCAATATATCTGATTTTATATCAAAACCATCTTCTGATTTTAACCTGATGAAATAGCCATGTTTTCCGAAACACAAGCACAAATGAAGATAAACTGGCTAAACCATATGACAATTAAAAAGCAATAAAAATCTTCATATGAAATAGCCATGTGCTTAGCGCACAAAAACAAATGAATATACATGGCGTATACCATATGACAACTAAAAAGCAATAAAAATCTTCATATGAAAACAAGCATTGCAATTATTGGTGGCGGACCATCATCATTGATGCTTGCAGCTACACTTAACGAAAGCCTTTTTGATGTTACTATTTACGATCATAATTCAGCGCTTGGAAGAAAATTTTTAGTGGCGGGTGATGGCGGTTTTAATCTCACTCATTCGGAAGATATTGAATCATTTATATCCCGTTATACACCTTCCTGCTATCTAGAAAAATGCATCCGTTTTTTTAATAATAATGATTTACAAGCATGGCTAAAACAAATTGGAATTGACACTTTTATAGGTTCAAGCAAACGCGTATTTCCTTTAAAGCACATTAAGCCTATACAAGTTTTAAGTGCTTTTTTAAATGAACTTAAAACAAAAAACATTCAAATTAAAACTAAACATGAATGGAAAGGATGGAACCAACAACAGGAACTTGTTTTTGAACACAACACTGACCTCGTAAATATAAAAGCTGACATTATTGTGTTTGGCTTAGGTGGTGCCAGTTGGAGTAAAACCGGAACCGACGGAACTTGGACTCGCTATTTTGAAAATCAATCCATTAAAACTCTTCCATTCCAACCTTCTAATTGCGGTTATCTCATTAAATGGCAAGAAACATTCATGCATCTAGCTGAGGGGAAACCCCTAAAAAACATAACTGTTTCATGCAATGGAAAACAAAAAAAGGGCGAAATCATTATCACCAAATTTGGCATTGAAGGCGGAGCCATTTATGCATTAAGTCCTCAAATCAGAGAACAATTAACGGCCTCTAAAACAGCGACCGTTTTCATTGATTTAAAACCCTCCTCAACTATAGAGGTCATACTAAATAAACTCCAATCCCCCGGTCATCAATCTGTAACAGACCGACTCAAAAAACAACTGAACTTCACTGAACTTCAAATTTCACTTATAAAATCATTAGTATCTAAAGATGATTATACCAACGCTGAAAAATTAGCCTCTCTGATTAAAGCTTTACCATTAAGCATACATGGCATGGTACCTATAGAAGAAGCCATTTCTTCGGTTGGCGGCATAGACTTATCAGAAACTGATGACAATTTTCAATTAAAACAACTACCCAACCATTATGTCATTGGCGAAATGCTCAATTGGGACGCTCCTACAGGTGGTTACTTGCTACAAGCTTGTTTTAGCATGGGTAATTATTTAGGAAACCATTTAAATCAAGTGGCTTATCAACGAATAATTAACATGTAAAACTTTGAATTTCAGTATTTTAAAAAATAACCGCCCTCGTTTTAGTTAATTACCTCTGTTTTTGTTGATAACCCGAATTTACAGGGCTACAAAGCCTTCGTAACTTTATGTGTTTAACAAAATCATTTTAATGAGTTTACAAGTTAATGTCAAAGATTTACTGTCTAATCTATATCACAACCGTGGTGTAGTTGAGTTGTTATTTGGGCAACGTGACCACGTAACGGTTAACGAACTATTGGGGCGTGATGATATCACGGAAGAACAGTACCGAAAATTAGTGTCACTCGATATTTTGTATGAATACGAAAATGTGGTAAGCCTTAATGATGCTGTTGTTGCTATGTTTGAAGATTTCATGGAAATTGGAGAAGTAACGCCTGGTTTCATCAACGACTACATCAATGAACTAAAGCGTCATATTCGTTTTTACCAAGAAGCACGCGAAATGCGTTTCTTGCGCAGTATAAAAAAATACCTAAAACGAATTAACACAACGTTAACACGAGAAATTATCAAGCTACAAAAAAACGTAGATGATACTTATAAAAACGAAAGTAACTACCGGATTAAATTACAAAAACTGGAAGACTATCGTGAAAAACGTGATACAATTATCGAATTTATCAGGCAAACAACTAGTATTGTTGATGAAACAAGAAATTTGTTCAATATTACCAATGATACTGAATTATTTGGAATTGTATCAGCTCTAAAAGCCAGCTTGATTGAAAACCTCGATTTCTTGATTGAAATACAAACAGATATTACAGATTTCATCAATAAAATTCAATATCAACTAGATGTTTACAAAAAAGCCCAACGTTTAAAAGAAGTTAAAGACCACGGTACGCTTCATTATAAAACAAATTTCAGAGAGGTTGTTTCTAATATTAATACCCTGAAATACAATGGTCACAAAACACCTAAAACAAAAATTCCGATTGACTTTTTGTATAGCGACGACGGACATGTATTATGTAAACGAATTGCTGAAAAATATAAAATTACCCGCTTAATGGTTCGTGGCCTTGCCGATAAAATGGCAGGCAATTTTAAAGACAAAGGACTTGAGCAACAAATTAAATTAGATACTGAAAAATTAGTTGAACGCTTTTTAAATCAATCTAAATTAAATTTGTTTGAATACCTTATGGATTACAAATTTCCGAAAGCAATAGGCAATGTATCTTTTGAAGAACGTTTATCTCTTTTTGTTGAAATAGCCATGGAATACCAAAATCAACTAGACTTTAAATACAGGCTTCAATATCATGATTACGAAACCGAAAACAAGGTAAAAAAACGATTAGGGTACACATTAATATGGCCTTTGAAAGAAAAAAATAAAAAGCAAAAAGTTTAAATACATCACATACGAATTAGTTACAACAAGAATAATATTATCGGTTTTCAGCTCCAAAAAAGTTTGACCGAAAACAAATAAAAATACCATGGAAGAAACCAATTTTAATTTACCGAAACAAACACATGAAATTTTTGCTATCATGGCTCGCGGAGCATTTATTTCCAGCAACGGAAGCCGAGATGGGATGAATCGTTTGTATGATGTGATTAACAATCCTGAAAATTTTGATAGACTTCAGGCATATTTTAATGTGATACGCTACAACATTGAAAGAGGAAACAATTTTTTCTACTTTTCAAAACTTAACGAACCAAATAGCGAATTGGAAAAAAAATTAGAACGTTTTGAACGTTATATCGACATTATTGACTTGTTTGCAAGCATGGACAATAAAATTGGAATTGGTAGTCGTTTTAGACCAAGTGAAATTGCTGAAGAGTGTAATGCTAACGTACGTTTAAAACAAAAACTTCAAAAAATTCCATTGTACCGTTCTGAAACGCTCCATAACAAAGTGCGTGAAATCTGCGAACTGATGAGCCGCGATTCTTACTTAGAGTTAGAAGATGAAAAATCAGAATCTTATAAAGTTTTGGATTCCTACAATTATCTGTTAGACGTTATTAATTCAATAGCCATTTACGAAGAAGGAAATACCACATCGGATGATAACCAAGCTATTATATACAACTAAAAAACAAAAATATACACATTTTGCCCTTACTGTGACTGAAGAATAAAATATAAAAGAATATGGAAAATAACTGCAGGATATTAAATAGAATAGTTCAAATAAATATTGCCAATGTCAAATATTCCGATTTAGAATTAAGTGGTAACACTTGTTTTGTAGGAACAAACAACTTTGGCAAAACTTCTTTGCAACGTGCCATTTTATTTTTTTATAGCGCCAACACAAGGGGCCTAGGGATTTCATCCTCCCAAAAACCATTTGAAGAACATTATTTCAAATTCGAAAATTCGTATTTGATTTATGAAATTCAAACAGAAAACAAACCATTTTTTGTTATCATTTATCGTCACAATAAATTGGTATTTCGTTTTGTAGATGCCGAATACAACCCTGATTTTTTCTTCAACGAAAATGATGAAGCCATCAAAATTAAAGAAGTTATATCTGGTTTAGATAAACGTGGAGTTTTTGTGTCTCAACAAATTGACACCTTTGAACGTTACAGAAATATAATTTACGGAACAGAAACAGATAAGGTCTTATCAAAATTTCATATCCTTAAGGGAAATGAAAAATACCAAAACATTCCAAAATCAATCACAAATGTTTTTTTAAGTTCTAAGAGTAGCATTGACAGCCGTTTTATCAAAGATTTTATTGCAAACTCTTTAACCACAGAAAACAGCAGCATTAAATTAGAACAAGTTGAAAGACAATTACGTCAATTTAATGAAAAGTATTCTGATATCGAAACTTACATCAAAAAAGACACACAACAACTTATAGAATTTATTGACAAAAAATATGACCAAGTGCACATGTTAAAAGGTGCGCAAATGGAAATGGCTGATAAGTTGGGCAGTAGCTTACGCTATGCCGAAACTCAAAATGAAACAGTAATTAAAGCCTCGCAAGAAAAACAAGCTGAACTTGACCGATTAAGTGAAGCACACGATGAACAAAAAACGCTTTTGGAAGAAAAGCAAAAAGACGTGCGTGAAGAAATTGGTTATTATGACCGTACAATACGTGAGGCAAATAAAAAATTAAAAGATTACAAAGAAAAAAATATTGAACAAGCTGTTGAGAAAAATGCTGAAAGAGAAAAAATTCAAGTTGAATTAAATATTGCCCGACGTGAGTACGAATCGTTAACATCAAATGTTCAAAGCATCGAAATGAAATTCTCGTCGTTGATTGAACAATTACGCAATGATAAAACAGCCTACATTAATAAAATAAATGCTCGTACCAGCGAAATCTTCAATCATTACAACGAATTGCAATTATTACAAAAAAACGAATTCAACAAAAAAGATGCTGAACTTAAACAAAAACGAGAAGATGCTTTATCAGAAACTAATGCCGAAATAACTGAAAAACAAATTGAATTCAACGAACTAAAAGCAGAAGAAAAGGTTATTAGAAATACCCGTTTTTACGAAGCAGAAATTAAAGCTCATGAAACAGAACTAGCTGACTTAAGAGCCATTAACTATAAAAATAAATCGGAGCTGGCTATTAAAACTAACTTGGTTCAATCAAACCAAAAAGATTGGGAGGCCTTAGAAACGAAATTAAAAAATTCGTTATCCAATCAAATACAAAAAACTAACAACGAAATTATCCGAATTAAAACGGAAATAAAAAACATTGAAGAAAAACTAAATGTTCAGCACAATGCCTTGTATGGCTATTTAGAAAAAAATGTAAAAGACTGGCAAAACACCATCGGCAAAGTAGTTAATGAAGAATTGTTGTTCAGAACCGATTTAAATCCATCTTTAACAGAAGAAAAAGGAATTTCACTTTACGGAGTTTCATTAAAATTAGATGATGTAAAAATCGTTTCTAAAAGCATTGAAGAATACCAATTCGAAAAAAACGAGCGCTTAGCAACTATTAGAGATTTAGAAGAATCATTAAACCAATTTCAAACGGCTAACAACGAAGAAAAAATGTTGGCCGCTGATAAATATGGAAAACAGCTAGGCGAATTAAAAGAAGATTTAAAAGTATTAACCTACTCCTTAGAATTAGCTGAAAAACGTGAGAAAAAATTAATTTTAGAATTAGAAGACTGGAAACAAAGAGCTAGTACAGAAATTGAACAATCGCTTTCGGGTAACCGACAAAAATTAAATATCATTGAGGAAGAGTTGTCTGTATTAAATAAAAAGAAAAACAACTTACTTAATGATTTCAATCTTCAGTTTGATAAACTTAAAGCCTTTAACAACGAACGCTTAGCCGATTTAAAATCTCGTCAAGAAAGCGAAATTAGTGAATTGGAAGTTGAGAAAAAAAATCAGGTTAAAGAATACGAAGAAAAAGAAAGAGCATTAAGTTCTGAAAAAGAGTCGAATTTTAAGGCGAAAGGCGTTGATAGTAAAGAAATAACCAAAATAGATGCCCGAATCAAAGAACTGCAAGAAGCGCTTAAAGAGATAGAGCAATATGCACAAATTGTAAGCGACTATTTAAAAGATAAACGGGAGATTTTTGATAAACTACCTGACTTAATTCAAAAGAAAGATGAATATGTAAAATCAGCGAACGATTTAACTTCTGAGCTTGAAGAAATTTCCCGTAAATACAACATCAAACGGATGGAATTGAACAAGCAAAAACGGGCCCTAGAAGAAGAATTAATCGAATTTAATAATGGGATTAATTATTTCACCAAAAATTTCCGCGAAACACCTGTATTCAACAAATATGCTGATATTATTGACCGTGCAGAACCTAAAAAAACAAATTACAGTGTGATGGATTTATGTACGCAATTACTTAAAAACGACTCTCACTTTAATGAAGAATATGGTGCCTTTCAACGTTATGTAAATGAATTTGCCGGAAAATTCAGATTAGATAATCACTTTAACTTTATTATTCGAAATGATGCTACTCAAGGCGAGTATGAACGCTTTGCTCAAAATTTAAGATCGTTTGTGAACGAAAACAAAATAGAGTTATCTATTGCCGAAACAGCGACGCAAATTGGCTTAGTAACCGATAGTATTGCCACTAAAGTGCGCGAGCTAAGCGGACAAAAAGATAAAATACAACACATCATTACACTCATTGCAGAAGACTTTAAGAAAGCAGAATTTGAAGAATCAAAATTAATTGAGTTTATTAAAATTCGTTTAGAAGATTCGGATAATAAAGTTTACAAACTATTAAAACGCATTCAGGAATTCCGTGAAGAAAATGGCTTAGTGTATAACGAAGGATTATTTAATACCGACTTTGCTACTCACAAACACAAAGAAATTAGTAACCGTGCGGTTAAACTTTTAGATCAATTACGCACTGCTATTAAAGAACAAGAGCAAGAAGAAATTCGTTTGCAAGATTTATTTGAGTTGAAGTTCAACATCAAAGAAGGATTAAACGAAACAGGCTGGACTCATAAAATTGATAGTATTGGAAGCACAGGTACCGACATCCTGGTGAAAGCAATCATTTACATCACCTTGCTTCATGTATTTATTAAAGAATCGTCGCATCGTGGAAGCTCAGATTTCAAAGTACATTGCATCATCGATGAAGTAGGTCAAATTTCGGCTCATTACTTACGAGAATTATTGCGTTTTGCCAAAAACAGAAACATTATGATGATTAATGGATTACCAAATAAATCGGGCTTAGAAGCGCACTACAAATACACTTACCAATTTAGAAGAGAAGAAAATAACAACGTGCGTATTTTCCCAAGTATTGTTACCGAGGTAGAAGCCTAATTCATTATTATAAATCGCTACAACCCTTCGCAAAGCCAACAAAGATGGTGGACTAAACGAAGGATTGTAGCGATAAAAATATTACTAGAAACCCTTGACAAATCACCAAATTAAGCCATATGAGTTTAGTAAATGCTTTTATAAACCAAATCGGACGAGAAATTGGGCGCGAAGTTTATCGAAATGCAAGAGTTCGATCTTCAAAACACATCCCGACCTTATCATACACAGACTTCAATAAAGATTTTGCTGATGAAATAAAAAGTTTTGAATTAGCCACATACGATAAAGTTAGCGTTAGAAATTTGATAAATCTAATTGAAAAATCTGAAAACGTTAATCCTCGTTCATTTAATTGGCAAGACTGTTATATTGAACTTGACAATAAAATAGATTTTTGTAAAGAACATCTTGACAAAGAACATCTTGACAAATTGGAATCATTAGACCAACAGAATTCTATGAATTTTTCAGTTGCAAAAGAAAGACATAAAACTTTCATTGGCCAAACAATAGAAAATATCAAGTTGGAAATTGCTAACCATGAAAAAAGAAATCCAATTCTTGCCTTTACTATCTCTTTATTAGGCTTCAATCCATTTTTTTACAAACTAAATTTTGGTAAAATATTTAGTCATTTATTCGGCACAGTTGTTGGCATCATTTGCTTCTATTATGGTTATATCATATATATTGACCCTATAGGTCATCATGGCAATTTGCTTATTAAAAATGATGCTGATCTAACTAAAGTAAAAAATCTTGGAATTACAATTATTGTTATTGGTTCTATTTTTTATTTACCTGTTTTAATAAGCTCAATCAAACGAATCCTAATTGAACAAAAAAACAACGCTAACAATAAAGAAACATTAATTACATTGACAGATTATCAATGTAATTTAAACAAATCAAAATGATTATGAAAAAATTATTCCTCACTCTATTCATTTTAATTGCTGGTTTAACATTCAGCCAAACGCATTCAAGAAAAACACGAAGTGATAAAGGGAAAACGCATAGTCACTCTACCGAATACTATGTAAAAAAAGCGTTGACACCAAAACCTACAAAAACAAAAAAGAAAAAGTAATTTTCTGCTATGAAAAACTACGAAACGAAAGAAGAAAATTTAAATTTCTTTAATCTATTAATCATTATTCTTTCATTTTATGTTCTTGGCTCTTTAGTTGTTGATACTTTTTTTACATTACCTCTAGAAATTACAAAAGTCCTCAATTACGTTGACAACTTCATCTGTTTAATTTTTCTTCTTGATTTTGTAATCAAGTTTAAACAAGCCGAAAACAAATTGCATTTCATGAAATGGGGATGGATTGATTTAATTGCAAGCATTCCAACACTAGACATAATGCGTGCAGGCAGACTTTTACGCCTAATACGATTAATAAGAATATTCAGAGCATTTCGTTCGACAAAACATATCGTTAACCATATTTTTAAAAATAAAATTCAAGGTACATTAACTTCAGTTTCTATTATTGCCGTGTTAATGCTCCTTTTTTCTTCAATTGCAATTCTTCAATTTGAGGCATCAGACCCTAATTCTAATATTAAAACTGCGGGTGATGCAATTTGGTGGTCATACGTTACAATAACCACCGTAGGTTACGGGGATAAATATCCAGTGACAACTGAAGGCCGAGTAATTGCAGCAATTTTAATGACAGTTGGCGTTGGACTGTTCGGAACTTTTACGGCTTATGTTTCATCTTTATTCGTTAAAGACAATGATAAATCGACAAATGAGGTAGATTAAAAGATTGCTAAAACCCGTCTTTTGTATTTCGCATCAATTATTACTCGTACTTTTATTTCAAAAAATAACACTTAGCTTGTGTTAATAGCGTTGAGTTTTTTCGCAGGCTAATGTTGGCAGTAAGGTTGTAAATTTCGTTTAATATAATTTTTCAAAAAAAATTACGTTAGTAACGTATTGAAAAGAAATCTTACTATAATAGCCATTTTTAATTGTGTTTGGTTATACGCTCAGCATAGCTACAAGTCACCATATCGTGCTGGGTTTAAGCTGGGATATTCGTTTCATACACTTACTGCAGATCTTACTGAGAGTCGTCCTTCCGGTGACTTTTTAGGTGGATTCTGGTTCCAGCTAAAAATGGGCACAAAATGGACAACTCAGACGGAACTTTTACTTTTAGATAAGGGAATCGGTGATGCACAATTTAGAAAGCAGAGTCCTCATCAGGTCAACCTCCATTATTTTGAATTTCCTGTCCTTTTTCAATACCATAGAAAAAATATTTATTTTGAATTTGGTCCGGCTTTGGGATATATGATTAATTATGCTGAACATTTATATGGTAATTTATCGCCCGACCTTGTAAATAAATACCCATTTATCAGAAAGGAGCTGTCATTCAACATTGGAATTGGCGGTAATTTAAATGAGAAGTGGACACTCGGATTAAGACTTAGCAATTCTTTATTGCCTATTAGGGGCGCTATTCCTTTAGTCTCTAAAGAGTCTTATAATCGTTTATTAGCTTTAAGCATAACTCACCGATTAGTGAAAAAGAAAACTAATAATCTACAAGAATATTAGCAAGAAGAATTTAACACTAAAAAGACAAAAAATGGCGCACTACCTATAACACATAAGGCTTAAAAGAGGTCGAGAAAAGAGACTTTGATTTAAGTCTGTGTTGCACTACCCTTATTTCTATAAAAAATAAACTTATTAATGTATTAACTGTATTAAAAAGAAGAGTCTTTACAATCAGAATTGTTAAAAACTTAAACAAACTATCTAAAATTGATAATAAAATAATACAAATTAAATTTGTTTAAATCAATACACTATATAAATTTAAGAGGTTTTAAAACGATAAAAAAATGGATAGATTAAAAGATAAGTTTCGCGAAAAAGCAGTGCCTTTAGCCGCTGAGATTAAAGATATTATCAAAAATCACGGCGATTTGAAATTAGGTGAAATTACGGTAGCTCAAGTATACCAAGGAATGAAAGGTATGGTTGGAATGGTTACTGAAACATCTAAATTAGATGCCGAAGAAGGAATTCGTTTTAGAGGATATTCTATCCCTGAATTACGCAAACACTTACCAAAAGCACCGGGTGGTACAGAGCCATTACCTGAAGGTATTTTTTATTTAATGTTGGTTGGTGAACTTCCAACTCAAGAAGACGTTAATTTTATTACCAACGAATGGCAAAAACGCAGTAATGTACCTAAACATGTGTTTGATGTTATTGAAAAATTGCCTTTAGATACCCATCCGATGACTCAATTTGTGATTGGCGTAATGGCTATGCAAACTGAAAGTTTATTTGCAAAAGCTTATGCAAAAGGTATCAATAAAAAAGATTACTGGGACTATGTGTACGAAGATTCAATGAATTTAATTGCACGTTTACCTCGAGTAGCAGCATACATTTACCGTCGTAAATATAAAGGTGGTGCTCACATTGAACCAGATCATAAATTAGATTGGGCAGCAAATTTTGCTCACATGTTAGGTTACGAAGAATTTGACATGAAACGTTTAATGCGTTTATATTTAACGATTCACGTTGATCACGAAGGTGGTAACGTTTCAGCTCACGCTACTCACTTAGTTGGTTCTGCCCTAAGCGACCCTTATTTAGCATTTGCAGCCGGAATGAATGGTTTGGCGGGTCCTTTACACGGCTTAGCTAATCAGGAAGTACTAAGCTGGATTATGGAATTAAAAGAAAACTTAGGTGGAGGTTTGCCAACCAAAGAACAAATTGCAGATTACATCAAAAAAACGCTTGCTGAAGGAAAAGTAGTTCCTGGATATGGTCATGCTGTATTACGTAAAACAGATCCTCGCTTCACTGCCCAACAAGATTTCTACAGAACTTACATTAAACATGATAATATCTGTGAAATCGTACAAATGGTTTATGAAGTGGCACCTCCAATCCTAGAATCTACAGGAAAAATTAAAAATCCATGGCCTAATGTAGATGCTCACTCAGGTGCTTTGTTAGTGCATTACGGCATGCATGAATATGATTTTTATACTGTATTATTTGGGGTTTCTCGTGCTTTGGGTGTATTAGCAAGTTTAATTTGGGACAGAGCAACAGGTTCAGCTATTGAAAGACCAAACTCTACTACAACTGAAAATATAAAAGCTAAAATAAAAGCCGCTCAGGAAGCAAAAGCAGCACAAGAAACAAAAGCTTAATATTCACTTTCTTTTTATAAAAAAAGCCTCATTAGTATTAATGGGGCTTTTTCATTTTTAACACAAAACATATCCGTCAACTAAAGGCTGTTTAATCCACGTTTACAATTAGTGTTTTTAATCCCGGTGTTTCATAAATCTTAAAATTTCCTTGTTCATCTGCATAAATCAAATACGCTTCCAAATCTCGATGCTTATTTAAATACTCTTTAGCTTTTTCCAATCCCATTACTAATAACCCTGTAGCATAAGCATCAGAAACTATACATTTATCAGAGAATACAGACACGCTTAATAAATTATCTTTTGTAGGATAACCTGTTTTTGGGTCAATATGATGCGCATATTTTATTCCGTTTTCTATGGTAAAACGTCGGTAATTACCAGATGTAGCAATAGCCAAATTTTCGAGTTTAGCAATAGCCTTTAAAGGATTTTCTGTTTCTTTATTATCAATTGGCTGCTCAATCCCAACTGTCCAATTATCCCCATTAAATTTTTTACCTTTTGCATACACCTCTCCTCCTATTTCTACAATAAATGCATTTATGTGTTTTGAAACCAAAAAATCAGACACCAAATCAACAGCGTAGCCTTGAGCAAATGCATTAAAATCTAATGAAACTCGTAAATCCTTTTTCTCTATACGATGTCCTTTTAGTTCAATTAAATGAAAGCCAACAAAAGTGAGCAAACTATCAATCAATAATTTGTCTATTTTCTGCTTTTTACCAGGCCCAAATCCCCATGCATTTACCAAAGGATATACCGTAGGATCGAAAGCACCTTCGGTGTTTTTCCAAATTTCTTTTGCTTTATTAAAACAGGTTATGAAATAATCATCTACTACTACATTTTTCTCATTTGCGTTAATTTTTGATATGACAGAACTAGGTAAATAAGTGGACAAAGACTCATCGAATTGTTTTAATAATTGATCAATTTCTTTTTGAAAATCTCTGTGCAGACTATCATAGTAGGTAATGTGATAAGTGGAACCCTGCGTATATCCTGATATTTTCATAGGAAAGTTTTGTGCACATACAGAAATCGCAGAAAATAAAACGACAAGGATAATACTAAAGTTTTTCATATAGGGTTACATTGTTTTTAATAAAGAACAACTACAGGATTAAACTTTATGAATACTATCATCTTTTCACCATAAATTACAATTCATATTATGAATGCTTTATTAATCAATCACGGATTTTGTTCCACAGGAAGCACAAAAAGGCAAATGAGCAAAATTTTTATTTCCGCATTGATTGCAATTCTTAAATAATTGGAGTCCACAATGTCTGCAAAAATCGGCTACTAACTTATAGGCGTCAATTTCATTATTTTTAAATGGAATTTCCCATTTCTTAATGATAAAATCTTTTCCGCAAGAAGGACAAAAATGATTTTCAAGGGCCTTTTCAGCTGCTTCTGCTTGAATGTTTTTAGATCTCTCTTGAGTAGACACTTGCAGTTCTGCTTGTTTCGTTTCAATAAATTGCCTTATGGTTTTAATAGCATAATAACCTAATCCGGCTGATAAAGTGATGCCAACAGCATAACGAACATATCCTCCGTAACTAGGAAGATATGGCACCAAACCAAAAAAGAATGCGTAAAATGAAAATAAAGAAAAGCCAAAATATAAAGGCCAAAATTGATGTCGCCTATAACGAACAAAAAAGAAAATGCCCAAAGCTAAAATAGGAGCTACAAATAGTAAACGAATGAGAAACACCTTAAGATTGTAATACTGTAATTCTTTATCATATTTTGTTTCGGCAATTTCTGTTTCTTTATCAATTAATCTTTGAATTTCTTCTTATTTTTTACCAATTTTTTCAGTTTCTATTTCTTTAGCATTAAGCTGTAAACGCCAATCCTGCTCTATTTTATAACATTCATCTAGTTTTTTTGCTCTGTCTGTTACCTCTTGGTCTTTATCAGGTGAGCCTAATGTTTTTCGTGTTTGAACCCAATTTTCAAACGACTGTTTTTCATTTTTATAATTTTCTTTGGCAGTTGAAATGGTTTTTTCAATTGTGCCTTTTTGAGTATTAAGGTTTTCTAATTCATTTGTTAAAAGATTTATTTTTTTGTCAAGGTCGGCCATCACAGACTTATTTTCGAAATTTTCAACTTCTGGCCTAACGACTATTGTATCTAGATCATCAATAATTTTATTTGATAAAAGAATGAGAAACAAGCAAAGAATAATGGAAATTGAATAATAAACAATTCGTGATGTCCGTTCTAATTTTTTACTGTTAAGTTCCATATTTTTTTAAGTTATCAGTGATTAAATATTATAATTGAATATATAAGTAAAGTTGTAATGTCTATTTTAAAAATCACCTCCATCAATTTATGAACTAATTTATACTATTATTCTCAATAATCTACAAATGTTCAAAATCATGTGTTTATAATAATCTTACAGACAAACATACCTACAAATTGTTATTGGTTTTTCAATCGAGATTGAAAAACCAATAACAATTAAAATCCCTAATATGTATTCTTGATTAGCATAAACAAGTAAAGTTATTCAAACTAACTTTATAAAACCAAAGCAATCATGATAGTTAATTAAAATCTGTCATTCATTTTGTATTTTCCCTTAAATTAGGCGTCTAATTCTAATATTATTAATATGAAAAAAATAGTACAACTAATTATTACCTGCGTCCTAGTATTCAATCAAATAGCTAAAGCCGATGAAGGTATGTGGTTACCCATGTTGTTGGGCGAACAGGTATATGCCGATATGGTAAAAAAAGGGCTCAAAGTTTCAAAAGAACAGCTATATAGTATGAATCAGGCTTGTATCAAAGATGCTATCATCATTTTTGGGGGTGGTTGCACCGGTGAGATTGTGAGTAAAGAAGGTTTAATTTTCACAAATCATCACTGTGGCTACAGTGCCATTGCCGCAGCAAGCACGGTAGATCATAATTATTTAAAAGATGGCTTTTGGGCAAAATCAAAATCAGAAGAAATTTACGCTCCCGGAGTTCATGCACAATTTTTAATCAAAATTGTAGATGTTACAGATAAAGTAAACGAAAAAATAAAAAACATACCTTCTTTGGAATTATCTTCCAAATTGCCGGGTATTTTAAATGAAATGGCAACCAAAGAAACAGAAGGTTCAGGCTACGAAGGAAGAATCTCATCCATGTTTAAAGCCAATCAGTTTTTACTATTTGTTTACGAGCGTTATAAAGACGTTCGCTTAGTTGGGACTCCACCCGAAAGTATCGGAAAGTTTGGTGGAGATTCGGATAATTGGGAATGGCCACGTCATACAGGAGATTTTTCTATTTTCCGTGTATATACAAACAAAGATGGTAAAGCCGCTGAGTATGCTGCTGATAATATTCCTTTAAAATCTAAATATGCTTTACCGGTTTCTGTTAAAGGGGTAAAAGACGGTGATTATACAATGATTTGGGGTTATCCGGGTTCAACAAACCGTTATGAAACGTCTTTTGGCGTGAAATTAAAAACAGATGTTGAGAATCCATCAGTTGTTAGTTTAAGAGATGCCAGATTAAAATTTATGTTGGAAGAAATGAAAAAAGACCCAGCTGTAAAAATTCAATTAGCAGGTTACTATGCAGGCGTAGCAAACTATTGGAAATTTTTTGATGGTGAGTCCAAACAATTATTAAAATTCAAAACGCTCGAAGAAAAACAAGCAAACGAAGCTTTATTTGCTAACTGGGCTAAAGGCAAAGCAGAATATGAAACTTTATTTAACGAATACCAAAAAAATTATGATACATGGCGTCCGTATGCCAAACAACGCATATATATGACAGAAGGTATTTTTGGTTCTCCGTTAGTTAAATTTGCAGGCTCTCTACTAAAATTAGAAGCTACTCTTAATAAAAAAGATGCTACTAAGGAGGAAATTGCAAAAGTAATAGATGCAACCAAAACAGAACGTGCAACATTTATAAAAGAAGAAAATGTAATTTCTGATAAAAATATTTTAGCATTTGTAACTCAGGCATTTTATAATGATATTCCTACCGAACAACATCCCACAGGTTTTTACACATCCATTAACACAAAATTTGGGGACTTGAAAAACAAAGCTACTTACGAAGGTTTCTCGAATTATGTTTTTAATAACACTGTGATTTTAGACGAAACTAAATGGCAGGCTTTTTTAAATAATCCTGACACAGCCTCTTTGCACAAAGATCCGGCATTCATGATAGCAAATGCATTTAACAGTAATTTTAACGCAAAATATGCGAAACTATATGCTGATTTCAATGCCCAAAATTTTGTATTAGGTAAAACTTATTTAAAAGGTATTTTAGAAATGAATAAAGGAAAGAAAATGTATCCTGATGCTAATTTTACCATGAGAGTTAGTTTTGGTAATGTGAAATCATACTCTCCAAGAGATGCTGTGAAATATAGTCATATTTGTACTTTATCAGGTATTCTTGAAAAATACAAACCCGGCGATTATGAATTTGACGTGCCTGCAAAATTATTAGACTTAGCCAAAAACAAAGATTTTGGTCAATATGCTGATGCAAATGCAAAAGATATTGTTGTATCATTCATTAGCTCAAACGATATTACTGGCGGTAACTCAGGGTCTCCTGTACTTAATGCTAAAGGAGAATTAATTGGATTAGCTTTTGATGGAAATTACGAAGCATTGAGCCATAAAATAAAATTTGACAAAGATTTAAATCGCACTATTAATTTAGATGTACGCTACTTATTATGGGTAGTTGAAAAATTAGGAGGTGCTACCAATATCATCAATGAATTAGATATTCGTAAAATGTAAATTAATCAGTTTTAATTTCTATGTAAGGCCCAATTCATTGTAATTGGGCTTTTTCATTACACCACTTTATACAAACTAAAACATGCAAGTACCACAACATATATTAATAATTGGCGCTGTGTGGCCTGAACCTAACTCATCAGCTGCCGGCAGCAGAACCATGCAATTAATTGAACGATTTAAACATCAAAAATGGAATATTACCTTTGCATGCGCCGCAGCCGACAGTCCATTTAGTATTGATTTTCAGGAACTAGGTATAAAAAAAGTAACCATAGAATTAAACAGCAGTTCGTTTGATGAATTCCTGCAACAACTTCAACCAACCATTGTAGTATTTGATCGGTTTATGATTGAAGAACAATTTGGATGGCGAGTAGCCGAACAATGCCCTAATGCCCTCAGAATTTTAGACACCATAGATCTTCATTGTCTAAGATTAGCCAGACAAAATGCCTTTAAAGAAAACCGATTTTTTTCAACTAACGATCTATTAACTTCTGAAGTTGCCAAACGCGAAATTGCAAGCATATACCGGTGCGACTGTTCTTTAATGATTTCTTCTTATGAAATGAATTTACTCCAAGATGTTTTCAAGATTGATAAAGCGCTACTTCATTACACCCCTTTTTTATTAGATCCCATTCAGGAAAATGACACAACTAACTGGCCTTCTTTCGAAGAAAGAGAGCATTTCGTTACAATTGGTAATTTTTTACACGAGCCAAACTGGAATTCTGTTTTGTATTTAAAAGAATCGATATGGCCATTAATCAGAAAAGAATTACCAAATGCTGAATTGCATATTTATGGTGCTTATCCTTCTCCTAAAGTCAATCAATTACATCAGCCCAAGACAGGATTTTTGATTAAAGGCAGAGCTGAAAACGCACAAGCAGTGATGCTAAATGCTAGAATTTGTCTGGCTCCATTACGTTTTGGCGCAGGTATGAAAGGGAAATTAATTGATGCCATGTCACAAGGCACACCGAGTGTTACTACAGCTATAGGTGCCGAAGCCATGCATGGTGACTTAAAATGGGGTGGTCATATAACAGACGATCCAATTGACTTTGCGCAAAAGTCAGTTCATCTGTATAAAAATAAAGAAGATTGGTTAAAAGCTGTTGATAACGGAGTTCAGATTATTAATCAGATTTTTGAAAAACAATATCATGGCTCCCAACTGATTCATCTTATTTGTGATTTAACCAAAAACCTACAATCTCATCGAGCCGGAAATTTCATTGGTTCTTTGCTTATGCACCATACGATGGCAAGTACAAAGTATATGTCG
>Ga0172373_10005181_pt1 | contig 17982 bp, 16 predicted proteins | sample Lak10m_2_FD_114546 | JGI IMG/M metagenome (GOLD analysis project Ga0172373, IMG submission 114546) | Freshwater microbial communities from Kabuno Bay, South-Kivu, Congo - kab_092012_10m | ecosystem: Environmental > Aquatic > Freshwater > Lake | place: Democratic Republic of the Congo...
GAGGAGCGCGTGACGCTCCGCGTGGTCTTCATGGGTTCCGCGGAATTCTCGGTACCCGCGCTTCGGGCGCTGCATCAGGCGTTCCACGTGGTGGGAGTGGTGACGCAGCCGGACCGGCCGCGAGGCCGCGGACAGAAAAGCTCTCCCACTCCGGTGAAAGCCGCGGCGCTCGAACTCGGGGTTCCGGTCAAAGAACCGGAGCGAGTCCGATCCGTGGAGTTTGTCGATGAGTTGCACGCGTGGGCGCCGGACGTCATCGTCGTGGTGGCTTACGGTCGTATTCTTCCGTTGAGTGTGCTTCAGCTTCCACCTATGGGATGTGTAAACATCCACGCGTCGCTCTTGCCACGGCATCGCGGCGCGTCGCCCATCAGCGCGGCCGTACTGGAAGGAGACTCGGTCACCGGGGTGACAGCCATGCTCATGGACGAAGGGCTTGATACGGGCGATATTCTACTCACCCGTGAGACGGCAATTGCACCAGACGATACCACCGGATCCCTTCACGATCGATTGATGGAACTCGGGGGAGGGCTCGTAGTCGAAACCCTGAGACGGATGGCGGAAGGAACGCTTGAACGGCTGCCCCAGAACCATTCGCAGGCGACCATTACCAGGCCGCTGGCCAAAGAGGATGGACGCATCGACTGGACCAAGGATGCGGTGTTTCTCGACCGCCTTGTCCGTGCGATGAATCCGTGGCCTGGCGCGTTTACGTTTCTCGCCGGCGAAGCGATCAAGATTTGGACCGCGTCTCCGGTGGACGGCTCAGGCGCGGCCGGGACGGTCATGGAGGTCGGGCCGGAAGGGATCCTCGTAGGGACGGCCGAAGGACTGCTGTTACTGAAGGAAGTTCAGGCCCCCGGCAAGAAGCGGGTCTCCGCTGCGGAATTCGCACGGGGACGCCGACTGCACGCGGGAGATGAATTTTAGAGTGATCCATGTCTGCATTGGGTCTTGTGGGGCAGGCTTTCCAGCCTGCCGGATGCAGATACACAGCAATCGCAGGCTGGAAAGCCTGCCCCACGGAATTGTTCACCAAAACCCGGATTGCAACCGAATGGGGACTGAACCATAATAATTGCGCTTGACAACCACTGTTCGCACAAGGCCTATTGCGGCCTAGGTATAGGGCGAATGGTTCTTTAGCCATTGAAAACGTCAAGTAAACAGGGAGTGGCACCATGAATCAGTTTAAGACGCTCATTCTGCTCACCGGCCTCGCCGCGCTTCTCGTTGTGTTAGGCGGTGCGATCGGCGGACAGAAGGGCGCGACGATCGCGTTCTTCATTGCGCTGGTGATGAATTTCGGAAGCTATTGGTTCAGCGACAAGATCGTGCTGAGCATGTACCACGCACAGGAAGTGACCGAGCAGGAAGCTCCCGACCTGTTCAATCTTGTTAGACAGCTCGCCAATAACGCGGGGTTGCCCATGCCGCGGGTGTACATTATCCCGGACGACTCGCCTAACGCGTTCGCCACTGGGCGCAATCCCGACCATGCAGTGGTCGCGGTCACGGAGGGCATCCTCCGGCTCCTTTCCTGGGAAGAGCTAGCAGGAGTGATCGGGCACGAGCTGGGTCACGTCAAGAACCGGGACATTCTCATCCAATCGGTAGCTGCGACTATAGGAACTGCGATCACCTACCTTGCGCATTTTGGAATGTTCTTCCGGGGTTCGTCCGACGAAGACGAAGGCCCGTCTTTCGTCACGATGCTGCTTATGGCGATTTTGGCTCCCATAGCCGCAATGATTATACAGATGGCGATTTCCCGATCGCGCGAGTACCTCGCGGACCAGTCCGGCGCGGAGTTTTGCGGTAATCCCCTCTGGTTGGCCGGCGCGCTCAACCGGCTCCAGTCGGGTGTGGCTGCCAATCCCATGCACGCCGGCGATCAGGCCACCGCTCACATGTTCATCGTGAATCCATTTACCGGAAGCTTCCTCAGCAATCTCTTTTCGACGCACCCGCCCATCGAGGAGAGAGTCGCCCGATTGCAGGAAATGGCGGGCCATCACCGCGCGTAGTGCGAAGCCTGAAAGGGATTGCTAGTCCAGAATGCTTTGTGGAGCAGGCAGTACTGCACAGCGCGGCCATAAAATGGTATGGCACAATACGAAATCCCCCCTATCCCCCTTTTACGAAAGGGGGGGACCCTCATTCCCCGCTTTGCCAGCGGGAGGTTAGGGAGGATTTTTGCCCTTGGAATTGGTGTCACCTGTTTCTCCCTTGCCTATGGCAGATGTGGAAGTTTCTGAGCGGTTCGACCCGCCGGCCAGGGGGCTCCCTCACTCCGGACAACGCAGAGCCGTTAAACCTTCGTTCGGGAGCCCCCTGGCCGGCGACCATTTGATCGGACATTTCTTTTTGCTGCTGCTATAGTTGGATAACGGCGAATTGGTATAATTTTGAAAGCCAGCCAAAAGACTTCATCTACCCGCGAACTGGCCTTCGACATCCTGGAGGATGTGCGCAGAGGCCGGTTCGCGGAATACGCCCTCTCAGAGCATCTCGAAAACAGCCCCTCGTTAAGCCCTGAAGATCGCGGCCTGATTACCGAACTTGTCTACGGCGTGCTGAGATGGCAGAGCCGCCTCGACGGCATCATCAGGCGCTGCTCCGATCATCCACTGTCCAACGTGAAGCCAGCTGTCAGGCAGATTCTGCGGATAGGACTTTATCAGCTCTTCTTGCTCGACCGGGTTCCGGACCATGCCGCGGTGGATGAAGCTGCGAAGCTCTCCCACAGCCGATTCGGCAAGCAGACGGTGGGCTTCGTCAACGCAGTGCTGCGACGGGCCCTGCGAGAGCGGGAACGGGTCGACCCGCGCCCAAAACAGGATGTGGGATCACTCGCGGCGTATTATTCGCACCCGACATGGCTCGTGAAGCGATGGTTCCTTGAGGTGGGACCGGCTGACACCGAACGCGTTCTCCGGCAAAACAACTCCCGCGTAGCGATTGTGGTGAGAGTCAACGCGCTCAAGACAACGCGCGAACAGCTCGCAACCTTGTGGCTCTCTCACGGCGTAGAATGTGAGCCGGTTCAAGGTTTGCCGTACGCGCTGAAGATCGTCGGCGGTCGCGGCCCCGTCCATTTTCTGCCGGGCTTCGAGAAAGGGCTTTTCGTTGTGCAGGACCCGGCAGCGCAGATGATTGCCCCGCTGGTTGGCGTGCAACCCGGAGATCGGGTACTTGACGCGTGCGCGGCGCCTGGTGGCAAAACCTCGCATCTGGCCGCGCTTGCTGCAGGCGAAGTGTCGGTCACAGCAGTGGAATTCGACCCGGAACGCGTGCGCGACCTTGAAGCCAACCTCCTCCGACTGGGCGTAACGAATGCCCGCGTGGTCGCAGGTGATGTGTCGGATGCGGAATTTGTCCGTTCGCTCGGTTCGTTCGACCGCGTACTGCTCGACCCGCCGTGCACAAATTTGGGTGTATTGCGGCACAATCCCGAGGCGCGTTACCGCACCGGACCTGGCGATCCTGCGCGATTCGCGGAATTCCAGCTTCGGATGCTCGACTCGGTGGCGCAAACGGTGAGAGTCGGGGGCTCGTTGGTCTATTCGGTATGCACCGTGTCTTCCGAGGAAACCACCGGCGTTATTCAACAGTTCCTCGGCGAGCGCCGCGAGTTTTCGCTCGAACCTGTCGCCGCGCGCGAGGTCCCGTCGCCTGAATTCATCCGTGCAGAGGGCTTTTTTAGCACTTTTCCGGCTCCCGAATACCTTGCTCTGGATGGTTTTTTCGCCGCGCGCATGCGCCGCGGCCCATTATGAGGACTTGACAAGCCGCCTGGTTCTTGCTGATTGTGTAGTATTGACCGTGATGTTATGCCGATGGTGAAGGTCCAGGGGGCCCAGGAGACCGGGATGATCATCGGAGTACCGAAAGAAATCAAAGAAGAAGAATACCGGGTGGGGATCGCTCCCGCGGGCGTGCGAATTCTCCGGGACGCGGGCCACACCGTGCTCATCGAACAGGGGGCCGGGGAAGGCAGCCGCATTTCCGACGAAGAGTACGAACGCGCCGGCGCGGTGATTGTCGACGGCCCCCAAGAAGTCTACGGCCGTGGGGAACTGATCATGAAGGTCAAGGAACCGCAGCCGGAAGAGTACGAACTGCTCCGGGAAGACCAGATCCTATACGCCTACCTTCACTTGGCTCCCGCTGCGGAATTGACCAAGGCGCTTCTGGATCGCAAGATTATCGGTGTGGCGTACGAGACGATACAACTCCCCGATGGTTCGCTGCCGCTTCTCACTCCAATGAGCGAAGTCGCCGGCAGGATGTCCGTGCAGATCGGCGCTCACTTTCTCGAGAAGACCCAGGGTGGGCGAGGAGTGCTCCTGAGCGGCGTTCCAGGAGTGAGCCGAGGTCGTGTCACGATCATCGGCGCGGGGACCGTCGGCCAGGCCGCGACAAAGATCGCGGTGGGATTCGGCGCTGAAGTGCGCCTCCTCGACGTGAACCAGCGCCGGCTCATGTATATGGACGACATCTTCGGCAGCCGTATCACCACGATCATGTCCAATTACGATACGATCTATGAGTCGGTGGCGCAGTCGCACCTCGTGATAGGTTCGGTCCTCATTACAGGGGCCCGGGCGCCAAGACTGGTGGACCGGAGTATGGTGGCCGCGATGAAGGCGGGGGCGGTGATCGTGGATGTTGCCATCGACCAGGGTGGGTGCGTCCAAACCTCACGGCCGACCAGTCACAAGCACCCCACGTACGTGGTGGATGATGTGATTCATTACTGCGTTCCTAACATGCCCGGAGTGGTGGCGCGCACTTCTACGTTTGCATTGACCAACGTCACCCTCCCGTACGCCTTGAAGATTGCGGACCTTGGTTTGTCGGAAGCCGTGCGCTGTGACCAGGCGCTCGCCAGAGGCGTGAACGTCCACAAGGGTCTCGTTACGTACGACAATGTGGCCGGTGCGCTCGGCTATCCGTATACGCCGGTGAATGAAATATTCGGACCCTGAACAGTCCTCTATTGAGAATGTGGGCGCAATTTGCGCACAACGTTGATTAACGAATGTTACAAAGCGTAGTAAGTTTCGATACTTGGTGCTCCATTTCACAACTACGGTGAAGTGCCCTCGGCTGGGGACAATGAGAAAAGGGTGGCGATTACTGGTTGGTGGGACAGGCGTCCCGCCTGTCATGGCTTTCGGAGCTGATCGAGCAATAGACAGGCGAGACGCCCGTCCCACCGCGCATATCCGAAATGCCACATCGTACTTGCGAAACGGTACACAGCGCAGCCTTCGGCCGCAACCAAAAGAAAATCACCACAGAGGGCGCAGAGAACACGGAGAGGACCAAGTCCTGATGCCGCTTCTCGCGAAAATTCTTCGCGGCACGACAAGAATTTCAGGGATAGTAGTACAGAGTGTTTCATTGCGGAAACATGGTGCCGCGCTTTGTTTCCCGATTCTTGAAGGGAATAGTGGGGCCGGCCTCCGCGCCGGTCCTGAACTTATGGCCGGCAAAGACGCCGGCCCCACTAATCATCCAAGGATCATCAAACAACATTCGTCACCGTATTTGTGAAATGGCGCACTTAGTGGCGAATTGAGGTTTCCCATGCACCTTGACCGGCGCCCTGGGGCAGTGCCGTGTCTGTACGCGGATCTCGGGCTCGTGTCCGTTGATGACGCGGAGCGCTTCATGATCGCGGCTGCACAGCTGCGATCTTCCGGCATCATTCCGGACCTTCTCTTGTTCCTCGCACATCCCAAGACAGTGGCGGTCGGGCTCCGGGACCGGCATAGCGAGCAACCGGTCGATTTGCTTGTACCAGTTCGAAGACTTGGCGACGAAGGCATCGCGCTCGCCCGATCGACGCGCGGAGGGGGAATTACCTATCATTGGCCGGGCCAGGTGGTGTGTTATCCCGTTCTCGCCTTGAGCGCCCCGGAACGCAATATCCCCCGGTACATGATGTGCCTTGAGGAGTCGTGTATTCGCTCGCTCGGGGAGTTCGGTGTCACAGCAAGCCGGAGCCGCGCGAGCGCTTCGCATGTCGGGCTCTGGTGGAACGGACGCAAAGTTGTGTCCATGGGCGTGCGGATCAGTAATTGGGTAACCGGGTTTGGCTTCGCTGTGAACCTTGACGGCGACCACACCCCGTCGTGTTACGTTCGGCCGTGCGGTATCGAGGGGGCTACCCTGGTTACCATCCAGGACATCCTCGGGGCCGCCCCGTCACGAGCATGGATAGTCGGTTCTATTCGGAAAAGCCTCGGGTCGGTGTTGGGCCGTACGCTCGAACCCGCGCCCGTGGCCGTAATTGATGTAATTCGGTCCCTGACCGCGCAGGACGGGACCCTAACGAGACCAATGCGCGCTGGTGGAAGTAGCCCGGCCGAGCCCGGCGCCCCACCTCCGGAACGAAGTCAGGCTTGCCGTTCGTAGTGGAGGAGGCGAGGCGTCGGGATCGCTGCGGCCCCCACGCATTGGTAAGAGACAATCAGGATGGGTCACATGAGTGAATTGATCAGTGTATTGAAGCCTGATGGCACGGTGGATGAGGAGGCGGCAAAATCCATCCCGGAGGAGCTCGTCCACAAGATGTATCGCCTTATGGTGTTCACCCGTCAGTGGAACGCGAAGGCCCTCAGCTTGCAGCGTCAGGGGCGCATGGGCACGCTAGCTTCCGTGAGGGGACAGGAGGCGTCAAACATTGGTATGGGGCTTGCCCTGGAGCCAACGGATTGGTTTTGTCCGTCGTTCCGGGAAGCCGGAGCGCAGATCGTTCGCGGAGCCTCACCCAAAGATCTGTATCTCTACTTTGCAGGCGACGTGCGAGGGTTGCGGCCGCCGAAAGGATCACGGGATGTGCCGACATGCATCACGGTTGGTTCTCATCTGGCGCACGCGGCGGGAATCGCATGGGGAGCGAAGATCCGTGGCGAGAAGATCGCCGTGCTCAGCAGTTCGGGTGACGGCTCCACATCCCAAGGCGATTTTCACGAAAGCCTGAACTTTGCAGGCGTATTCGAGCTGCCCGTGGTTTTCGCCATACAGAACAATCACTGGGCTATCTCAGTGCCGTACGAAAAGCAAACCGCGACGAAGACCATCTCCGAGAAGGCGTGCGCGTACGGAATCGACGGCCTCAGGGTGGACGGAAACGACGTGTTTGCGGTCTACCTCACGCTCAAGAAGCGACTCGACATCGCTCGATCGGAGTTCAAGCCCGCGCTCGTGGAACTGGTCACGTACCGCATGGACGACCACACGACTGCCGACGACGCAAGCCGTTACCGCACCGAAGAAACGCTTGCTCCGTGGCGCGAGAAGGACCCCATCGATCGCTTGCGAAAATACCTCACCGCAAAGTTCGGCTGGGATGAGAAGAAGGAGACGGAACTCCTGGAGGAGATCTCTGGGGAAGTGGAGCAGACGGTCCGAGATTTCGAGGCCGAGTCTCATCCCGAGCCGACAGATATTTTTGAACACATGTACCACGACATGCCTTGGCACCTGAAGGAACAGAGGGAAGAAGTCAATCGGCGCCAAGGCCAGGCAGCGAGGTGACACATGGCGCGTATGTCTATGGTGGAGGCGATCAATTCTGCACTTGACGTAATGATGGCGAAGGACGATCGCGTCGTGGTCATGGGTGAAGACGTAGGTGTTGACGGCGGCGTCTTCAGGGCCACGGTGAACCTCATCGACAAGTACGGGGCACAGCGCGTCATCGACACACCGCTGGCGGAAAGTTGCATCGTCGGTACGGCCGTCGGCATGGCGATCTACGGCATGAGGCCGGTGGCGGAGATCCAGTTCGAAGGCTTCATGTTCAAAGCGTACGACCACGTCTACAGCCATGCATCGCGCATTCGGCGGCGGTCGCAGGGGTTTTTCGGCGTGCCCATGGTGGTGCGCGCGCCGTACGGCGCGGGCGTACGAGCGCTGGAGCATCACTCCGATGCTCCGGAGGCCTTGTTCTGTCACCTTCCGGGGCTGAAGGTTGTCATCCCGTCCACCCCGTCAGACGCGAAGGGCTTGCTCATCGCCGCGATCGAAGATCCGGACACGGTTATCTACCTGGAGCCGAAGCGATTGTACCGCTTATTCAAAGAAGAAGTCCCCGAGGAAGATTTTCGTGTGCCTATCGGGGAGGCGCGACTTGTGCGCGAAGGCCACGATCTTACGATCGTTACGTACGGCGGCATGGTGCCGATCTCCGAGAAGGCCGCGCAGCACGCGGCTGACGAGGGTGTCGACGTGGAAGTCATTGACCTTCGGACTGTGTGGCCGTTTGACTTGGAGGCCATTATCAAGTCGGTAAACAAAACCGGCCGTCTCGTTATCGTGCACGAAGCGCCCAGGTCGTTCGGTGTCGGAGCCGAAATCGCCGCTCTCGTCGCTGAACGTTGCCTGCTGTCGCTGCTTGCGCCGATCAAACGAGTCACGGGGTACGATGTTATTCCGCCTCTAGCTAAGCTTGAAGACTACAACTACCCCGACCCCGATCGTGTCGTTAGGGCAATACACGAGACAATGGAATTCTGACACCCGCCCCAGGAGGACCGGCACCCATGAGAGAAGTCTTCAGACTCCCCGATGTGGGAGAAGGAATCGCCGAAGCGGAGATAGTGGAATACCTCGTGAACGTGGGAGACACCGTAAAGGCAGACCAGAACGTGGTACGGGTCGAAACGGACAAGGCGGTGGTGGAGCTCCCGTCGCCCTTCTCCGGGGTAGTCGCCGAAATCCCGCACAAGCCGGGTGACACCGTTCGGGTGGGAGATCCACTCCTCGTCGTCGAAACCGAGGCCGCAGCTAAACCCGCGGCGCCACGGCGGGAGGAAAAAGAGCCTCCCCCGGAAAAGAAAGAACGCCCGCCCGAAGAGGAAAGGGCCCGCCCTCTGCCGGCTCTCAAGCCTCTGAAGCCCGAAGAGAAACCGGCGGAAGCTCCACCGGCGGCCGCGGCGCGGGTACTCGCGACACCGCACACAAGACGACTGGCGCGTGAATTGGGTATCGATATTGGCACCGTCACCGGCAGTGGCCGAGGAGGCCGCGTTACCGACGAAGATGTCCACGAAGCCGCGACAAAGAAGGCGCCGCCCGCCCCCAAGGCTCCTACGGCAGCCGCAATCGTCCCGCCGGCCACCGCGGGCTTCGACTTCGAGAAATACGGACCCACGACACGCGTTCCCCTCAAAGGCGTGCGTAAGCGTACCGCAGAAGTTATGGCGAGGTCGTGGTCGACTATCCCGCACGTGACGCACTTCGACGAGGCGGACGTGACTGATCTGCTCCAAGTGGTGGAGCGTGAGCGCGCGCTGGCCGAAGAACGTAAAGTCAAGCTCACGGTCCTCTCGTTTCTCACCAAGGCCGCCGCGGACGCGCTTCGGCGGTTTCCGCAGTTTAACGCGTCGCTGGATGAAACCACAGGCGAACTCGTGTACAAGGAATACTTCAACGTGGGGTTCGCCACCGACACCGAGGCAGGTCTCATGGTTCCGGTGATCCGCGGTGTTGACAAGAAGTCCATTCTCCAGATCGCGGGGGAACTCCAGGACCTGAGCCGTAGGGCACGCGACCGTACCATCGAACTCGACGAGATGCGCGGGGGCACTTTTACCATATCGAATGTGGGCGCGCTCGGCGGTCGGTGGGCCACGCCGATCATCGTCCACCCCGAGGTTGCTATCCTTTGCTCGTTGCGCGCGCGCAAACAACCTGTCGTCCGCAATGACGAGATTGTCATCCGAACAATCATGCCGCTGACGATTTCCTTCGATCATCGAGTCCTTGACGGTGCGGACGCGGCGCGCTTCATGTCGTATATCGTCGCGCTGCTTGAAGACCCGATGCGAATGCTGGTCGAGGTGGCGTGACGGTCGGTATCCGTTCACTTAGGCAGGGATACAGCGCGCATCGCCTAGACACAAGATTCATCTCATCCTCGCTCCAATGAATGGCTACAAGCGTCGATGGATTTTCGTTGACGTGACGGCCGAACCGTTTCATAAAAACGTCGGAGCCGGCGATTTTCTCGCGCGATGATTGTTGCCTTTGAGAAATCCTTCTACTAGGATTTTCCGATAGAAGAGGGGATGTGAAGATCGCGACCGCCCCAGGCAACGGCAACCCTATACCAGGAACACAACAACACCCGGTCCTATACGTTACAGCGGAGGAGAGAGCTCCTTCGCAATGCACCCCATGAAACGGCTAAAGGAGAAACAGCATGGAACTGACTGAGGCCACGGTAAGCGACACCAACGACGACATCATCGAGGTGACGCTAACCGGAGACGAGGACGAATGGCGGGAAATTGCAGCTGTCCTCAGAGAATCGGATTCGGATCTCGCGACCGAATTGGGTATGAAAATCCAACACGCCATCGCGACTGCCGGCGAGTGACGTTGTGGATTCGAATTCCCGATCAGCCAGAATCGCTCCGGTGCTCGTCTGCGGGCAGGAGAGACCTTGAGCTGCCCACCAGCCGGAAAATCTCTCCTGCCCTGTAAGAACTGCGTACAAGCGGGCCGGCCGCGACCTCCCTCATGCCGGCATTCAAAGCCATATTCTTGAGTTCTTCAAATTCATCGGGGGGCACGTACCGGTCCACAGGATGATGTTTTCGCGTCGGCTGAAGATACTGTCCGATCGTGAGCACGCGACACCGCGCTGTTACCAGATCATGAAAGAGGTCGGAAAGCTCCGACTTCGATTCGCCAAGACCGACCATGATTCCGGATTTGGAGACGATCTCCGGCGCGGCTTCCCCAACGAACCGAAGAAGTTCCACCGACCGCGTATATGAAGCACCCTGGCGCACAACCGGATATAGGCGGGCGACGGTCTCGAGATTGTGGCCGATCACGTCGGGTTTCGCATCTATGACGCATTCCAACGCATCTCGCGAGCCCTGAAAATCGGGAATCAACACCTCTATAACCGAGGACGGAGAACGTTCCCGCAAGGCTCGGATCGTCGCCGCAAACGCATGAGACCCGCCGTCCGCCAAATCGTCGCGAGTCACCGACGTGATCACCACATGCCTCAAGCCCAGTTTCGCTGCAGCATCGGCTACGAGCGCCGGCTCGTCCGGATGAACCGGTTGGGGTGATCCGTGGCGTACTGCGCAAAAATCGCAGTCTCGCGTGCAGCAGTCTCCGAGGATGAGAAACGTGGCCGTGCCTGCGTCGTAGCACTCGCCACGGTTAGGGCACCGGGCCTCAACGCAGACCGTGGACAAACCACGTGCGTATGTGAGGCCGCGCATGCGTGCAACGGCTGCCGCGCCGGGCGGTTTTACTCTAATCCAATCTGGGAGCCTTTGAGATCGCATTTGCTTGGCAAAATGGGGGGCCACAAAAAATAAGACCGTCTCCGGTAAGGTATCAAGGGGGGGGAGTCATGATACAAATGGAAGACGGTCCTTTGAAAAGAATATAGGTTTTGTGGGTAGAAAAAGTCAACCCCTGCGGACCAAAATCCACAGGGGTTCACCTAACGCTGCAACATGACTCCTTCGACCTGAACGATACCAACCGGGTACGTCAAACCTAGAAATACAGCCCGATTTTGTCAAGGTGGAAAGATCGGCTACCGATTCGGTAGCCAAATTACCGATAATAGGCTATATCAACCTGAAATGACATGACAATTCTGATGAGGGTAAGGCGCCCTCCGCTACCCTCTTTCTTCAAGAATTTTTTTCTCGACTCCTCATTCGAACGCGTTGACGGAAGCGCGCTCCCCCCTCAGGTCAGCGCGCTGACCCGAGAGCGCTTGACGCGAGCGCGCAAGATCTGCAAGAGTCAACAAAGACCGCAAGCCGCGCGAATTCTGGCGCGCTTCAACGTCAATCCATTCCCGGCAGGATAAAAGGTGCATGACCCCTTGGCAACTGACCCGACGCCTGAAGAAAATCTGACACATCTTACGATGCTTCCTTTGGGGGGGCTCGGCGAAATCGGCATGAACATGATGGCGTTCGCTTGGGGAGCGGACGCGTTCCTCGTGGACGCCGGCTTGTTGTTCCCCGACGACTCCATGCCTGGGGTCGATCTCGTCATTCCCGACCTCGACGGGCTTTTAAACCGCGGGTGGAACATCCGAGGCATCGTGCTCACCCACGGCCATGAAGACCACATCGGCGCGCTGCCGTACGTTCTCGAAAAGATCGAGGCCCCCGTGTACGCGACAAGCCTCACGATGGGATTGGTCGAGAACAAGTTGGCGGAATTCGATCTCCTGGGGTCCACGGAACGGCACGTGATATCGCCTCGCAATCCGATCGAATTGGGGCCGTTTCGAGTGGATTTTTTCAGCATGTGCCATTCCGTGCCGGACGGCGTCGGGCTGGCGGTGACGACCCCCGCGGGAGTGGTGATCCATTCAGGGGACTTCAAGTTTGACCCCGAACCCATCGACGGTCGTTACTGCGACGTAGAAACGATCTCCGCATACGCACGCCAAGGTGTTCTGGCGCTCCTTTCGGACAGCACCAATGTGGAACGCGAAGGCACGACAGGGTCGGAGAGGTCGATCCGACCCGAGCTGGAAAAGATATTTCGCCGGGCCAAAGGGCGTATCCTGGTGGCTACCTTCGCCTCGAATATCCATCGGATGCAGCAGATATTCGACCTGTCCGAAGAGTTGGGTCGTCAGGTGGTCCTGGTGGGGCGTTCGATGGAGGCCAACGCTGCGATAGCGTCCGAAAGGGGCTATTTGCGCATTCCGCGGGGGATTCTGGTCGATATGAAGGAACTGGACGCGCTCCCCGACGACAGGGTGACGATCCTCTCGACGGGATCCCAGGGAGAGCCTCTTTCGACGCTATCGCTCATGGCCTTTGACCGGCACAAGTATCTGAAGGCCAAACCCGGCGACCTGCTGGTGCTGTCCTCACGGTTTATCCCAGGCAATGAAAAGGCCATTAACACGATTATCAACGAGTTTTGCCGCCGCGGCGCGGACGTCGAATATGAGGGGATCTCGCATGTCCACGTCTCAGGGCACGCACAGCGCGACGAGTTGCGCGCTCTGATAAGACTCGTGCAGCCGCGTTACTTTATTCCCGCGCACGGCGAGTATCGTCACTTGCGACGCCATGCGCGCCTGGCCAAGGAAGAAGGAATACCTGAGGAACGAGTCCTCGTCTTGGAGGATGGAGACTTGGTCGAGCTGTCGTGGGACAAGGCAACGGTCTTGGAGCGACTACCTCTGAAGCGTGTCTTTGTGGATGGCAAAGGCGTGGGCGACGTGGGCAACGAAGTACTGCGAGACAGGAGAGTCCTTTCCGAAGTAGGTATGGTGATCGTCGCAATCGCAATAGCTAAGGAGACAGGAGAGATCGTGTCCGGGCCGGAGGTGTTTTCCCGCGGCGTGACCTACCAGGACACGGAACCGGAGTTGATCGACGGGACGCGAAAGGCGGTGGAAGCGGTGCTTGCAGACCTGGATCCTCGGACGTCGGGCGATTGGGAAGAGGCGAGAGAGCAGATCCGGCTTGCAGCGCGTCGTCACGTGAATCGAAGCCTAGGACGCAGGCCGGTCGTTCAGACACTTGTTCTGGAAGTATGAGGTGATGCTTGTCTCTATCGAGGCATGAGCGGATTACCGGAGACGAAAGAGTATGCGAGCGACATGATTTTTTGTGAGCCCTACAGATTTTCCTTGCAATTCAGGTGGAAGCGGTCTATGAAGTAAGCGTTACTGGAGAAACGGTGGCTAGTAAAGGCTCCGCGGAGGATCGGAGCAGCGAAAAGGGCGGCGCAGAAGCCGTCAAGTTCCGGGCAACCTGTTCCAGGATTTTTCTTGACAGCACTGGAAAAGGTGTGCTACGGTGAAGCCGATTCAGTTGTAAAGTCAACATGTGTTTTGGCATATGCTTCAATTAAGGAGGGTTTAGGATGAAGAAGTCGTTGGTTATGGTAACTGTTTTGGTGGCCCTGGTTGCCTTCGCGGCCGTGGCTCTTGCCGGAGCCCCCGCACCAGCTTGCCCCGCGGGTCCTGCCAAGTGCGAGTACGGTGTAAAGTACAAACCGGTTAAGCCCGTTCCCGCAGTGCTGCCCGCACCGACCAAGCCGATGCCCGGCAAGTGCGTGACCGTTCCGTGCCCCCCGCAGAAGGTATTCGTCCCTGGACCGCCCTTCGCAATGTATGACTTCCCGACCCAGGTTCCCAAGATGGTCGAGAAAGACGTACTCCGCATGCTGTGCGCCGGTAAGGCCAAAGGCGTATGCCCGATCGGCTGCCCGCCCTGCGTAGACAAGGTGAAGTGGGCTGTTGAGTGGAGCACCATGGAACAGTGCGGCAAAGTTGCGGTCAAGACGATGGTTCCCGGCACCGTGTCCAAGCCCATCGCAGTGACCCAGAAGATGGTTCCTGTCAAGCCCGTTTGCCAGTAACGAGTTCGACTCTATAAGAATAATAAACCCGGCTTCGTGCCGGGTTTTTTATTTTGTTCGCGACTTGGTGACCAAGAGACTGAACGAACCTCAGTACACCTTTTCGTAAGTGCGGTCTCGGATTACTAGGGCTTCGGTGGGACAGGCATCCTGCCTGTCATGGCTTTCGGAGTCAGAAGTCCAATCGACAGGCGAGACGCCTGTCCCACCAAGGCCTCGCCAAAATGTGCGACCGAACATATAAAAGACGGTACTTAGGGTCTGTCGCAAAATAAACACGTCACCCCGACGAAAGTCGGGGTCCAGAAAATCCTGGATTCCGGCGTTCGCCGGAATGACGTCAATTTCTTTTGTCATGGGCCAAGATGTAAGGGTTATTAGGTGACAAGCCCTTAGTGCTTGGATTGCGATCTCAGTTCGTACGGAAGTTCGGCAGGCTACGGATACAGTATGATTCATTTTACAGATGGATTCCCACCCAAGCCCTGGCGAGCTGTTGCGATGAACAACGCGATGTGTTTTGTAGGGGGGGGCTCAGACCCGCCCCTACCCAAGATCCCCACTGATGACAATGTGAACGTACTTCTGAATCGATTGACTGAGAGAGTATGATCGAAATCAGGAACAGATTCACTCGAGCAGTCATCCTCAGCGGTGAAGCTCCATCGGTCGGCGCGCTCTTGCGCGCCACATCGTTGAGCGGGCTCGACCTCACGGGCGCGGATCTGTCGGCAGCGATGCTAGCAGGTGCCAATCTGGCGCGCCTCAACCTTGCCGGCGCCAACCTTGCTGCCGCGAACCTCACGGCCGCGGACCTTAAAGATGCGAACTTGAGCAAGAGCCTTTTGACAAGCACTTCGTTGGTTGCAGCGAGCCTCAACGGAGGGCACTTGAGCGAGGCCAACCTCACCGGCGCCGACTTAACACTCTGTCACCTTGAAGACGCAAAGCTCGTCAACGCAAATCTTCTCGGCGCGTCGCTGGTGGGCGCGAATCTGACCGGAGCCGACCTGTCGGAGGCGAACCTCTCTCGGTGCAATCTCACGGTGGCGGATCTCTCGGAAGCGGATCTGTTTTGGGCGAACCTGGAAGAAGCGAGGCTGGTCATGGCCAAGCTCTCGCGGGCGGTGTTGACCGTGGCTAATCTGCGGAAGGCATGCCTCGTTGCCGCGGATCTTTCCGGCGCGACTCTTGCCGCCGCGGACCTTACGGGCGCGGACCTGACCGATGCAGACTTGACAGCCGCGGACCTTACGGAGACCATCCTGACCGGCGCTAATCTCAGCGGCGCGAGACTTTAGTGAATAAAAGGTGGGTGGGGTGGCGGAGAGAGAGGGATTCGAACCCCCGGTACCCAATGGGTACAGTTGATTTCGAGTCAACCCCCTTCGACCTCTCGGGCATCTCTCCGCAACGTCCGGAAGAAACTTTGGAGTAGTTCCGCAGCTTGTTCCGCCATGACGCCGGGGATTACTTCGATATCTCGGTTGATCCTCGGGTCATGAGATAAGTCAAATAAGCTTCCGACCGCGCCCCACCGCAAATCCGGCGCACCGAACACCAGGCGCGTCACCCGGGCGAGTAGCAGGGCGGAAGCGCACATTAGACAAGGTTCAATTGTAACATAAAGCGTTGAGCCGGGCAATCTCCAGTCTGAGCTCGATCGGGCCGCTTGCCGGAGAGCGATCATCTCTGCATGGGCCGTCGGGTCTCGTTCGCGTTCGACTTTGTTGTACCCACTGCCGATGATCGTGCCGTCCCTGACGAGGACCGCGCCTACCGGGGTTTCGCCTTCGGCAGCGGCTCTCTCGGCCAGTTCAAGAGCCTTTTCCATAAAGCGGAGGTCTGCCTCTGCGATCTTTCCCATGCTCGGCCGCGACCTTATACCAATGCGCCTTCTAACATGTGACATTGAAAGGGCCGGCAGGGACGCCGGCCCCTACTATGTTTGGTGGCGGCGGGCCTCCGTGCCCGCCATTTTCAGATGTATGAAAGCGCACTGGTATTACTCAGCGATGATCTTCTCCACGATCGGCGCGTTGATCCGCTCGTATATCGGCATCACTCCCAGTAGTGGTCGAGCGTAATTCTTGAATTCCACCGTAACGTCGTGAGCGCCTTCGATGAAAGAGTCAGGCATGGCCTTGGTTTCTTTGGCAACATCCTCGAGCCGACTCACGTTATACCTGACGCTGTAGTCACCAATGCGTTCGATTGTGATCGATCCGTCTATCCTATGCCACGCGGCGATTTGAACTGCTCGCTCGCCTACTTCACGTGCCTCATTGGCATCTACGTCGCTGACGCAACCAAGAAACGAGCGCTGCAAATAACCGAACGTGTCTGACCGAACGCGTTTAATCTTGAGCCTCTGCTTCACAAGATCCATGAGCCCGTCGCCAAGGGAGGTTGTGCCTGAAAGCTGTATGTTCCCGTGCGCGTCCCGTTCGACTTGCTCCCGCAGACCGGCCACGACCGGCCTACCGGATCGGTCCTGGATACCCTCGGATACCGCGACCACGCAACGCCCAAACTTGCTGTAGGCCTGTTCGACCGCGGCTACATATTCTTCTTGGTTGAAGGGTCGTTCGGGCACGTAGATAAGATGCGGACCATCGTCGGGATACTTTCGCGCGAACACCGACGCTGCCGTAAGAAAGCCCGCATGCCGCCCCATGACAACGCCGATGTATACACCCGGCAACGATCGGTTATCGAGGTTCACTCCGGAAAACGCCTGCGCAACGAATTTCGCGGCCGACCCGTATCCGGGGCAATGATCTGTGACCCGGAGATCGTTGTCGATCGTCTTGGGGATATGCATGACGCGCAATTCGTACCCCGCGGCGCGAGCTTGTTGATTCACGATGCGACAAGTCTCCGCGGAGTCGTTTCCGCCAATGTAGAAGAAATAGTGGATGCCGTGGGCTTTGCAAACCTCGAAGATCCGGCCGCAGTATTCTTCGTCCGGTTTATCTCGGGTGCTCCGGATGCCTGCTCCTGGAGTACTCGCCACCATCTCGAGATTATGTCGCGTCGCTTCGGACAGATTAACGAATTCTTCCCTCACAAGGCCTTCGACTCCGCGGAACGCTCCGTAGAATTGGGTGATATGGGGATATTGCCGGGCCTGGAGGACCGCTCCAACGAGGGACTGATTGATGACCGCGGTCGGCCCACCGCCCATCGCGATGACGGCTCTTCCCGTGAGCTTTTCCATGTCCCCTCCTCTAATTAAGTTGCCGATACCGACGTGCTTTGAAGAAAGCACCCCAGTCAAGGTCACCGTTTGCAGTGAAATTGGCTCATCCCGGCCTAACCGGACCGGAAGCACGTCCTATGAAAGTCGTCGCCATGGGCACCTGCCATCGGAGATGCGTATGGGGAGGCGTGGGGAGGTGGAGTCTCAATACTTGTGACTTAAGAGTTCCGTCTTGATTTCCCAATGTGGGGCAGGCGATCCGAGACTGTCTCAAAACCCATGAAAATGGCGCCGTCGTAACACGATTCCCCCTCACCCTAACCCTCTCCCTGAGGGAGAGGGGATCGGAAAGCGGCTCCACAGGCCTCCCTCTCCCCTTGGGA
>Ga0172373_10005185_pt1 | contig 17972 bp, 8 predicted proteins | sample Lak10m_2_FD_114546 | JGI IMG/M metagenome (GOLD analysis project Ga0172373, IMG submission 114546) | Freshwater microbial communities from Kabuno Bay, South-Kivu, Congo - kab_092012_10m | ecosystem: Environmental > Aquatic > Freshwater > Lake | place: Democratic Republic of the Congo: South-Kivu...
GGTTAAAAATCTTCAAAAAGCCTCAGCTGTATGGATATACAGCTTCATTTTTTAAAGATTTTTATCTCAAAAATATCTTGCTTAATTTATCATTTATTAAGTGGAAATGGTATAATAAATATATTTAAGAAATTTAGAATTTGCAATTTTTTTTTATAAAACTAAAAAATGTAAAAATATTATAATTTCTTTATAGATTTTTAAAAGTAAAATTGAAATTAAAAGATTTTTGAGGTTTAATTAAGTTTATTGTGTTTATTTCTCTGATTGAAAAACTAAATTCAGTACAACAGCCATCTCTTAAAATATTTAATTCTCTAGAAATATTTCTTTTTATAACCATATCTCTTCTTACTGCAAATTGAATTTTCCACGACTTATAAAATTTATAACTAGATGATATGTTCACCTGTTCAACTTTTTGAGTATTATTGATATTCTTTTTAATCAATAAGTAATTAATTGAGGTACCAAAATTGCCATAATTGATATTATTACTAATTTGATTTATATCATTTTTATAACTAGCTTCATCAAGTTGAAATTGATAGCTTAAGAAAAAATATTTATTTGCTTTATAAAAAGTTTGTCCGACTATATTTGATTTATTATTTTCTGAAAAACCCCTTATTACAACATCTCTATTATTATTTTTTAATCTAAAACTTTGTCCCAAAATAGCTCCAAATTCACCTATTTTATTAAACATTGAAGACTTAACACCATAGTTAATTACTTGTCCTGCTTCATTTCTGTCATATCCAGATATTCGATCTGAATTAAATAGATTGCTGATTGTTAATTCTGAATCTGAACTATCTTCATTTGGAATTAAATTATGTTTTAAGGTTGAAGAAGAAATAAAGTTAAACATTGGTTCAATTAAAAATGAACTACTAGATGTTTTTTTTAATAATGGTAAATTCCAACTTATTTTTAATTCTTTTTTCAGATTGCTTTCAAATGTTTTATAATTTTTTGATAAAGAATCATCATATTCTTGATTGTTTTGTTCTAAAGAATAAAGATCACCTTGAATTTTCGAGCTTATTTCAAATAAGTTACCTTTTATGTTAAATGGTATTTTTAATTGTGGAATCATTGATAATCTTCGATATTGTAAACCAGATCTTCTATATAAGGTAGTTAAATTAGAATTAAATGTTAACTTTTCTTTAAAGAAAAAAGGCTTTGATTCGTTGTAATAGTCAATTGAAGGTAGGATAATTTGTGCTGATTTTTCTTTATCTTTATTATCTAACTCTTGAATTCTTATTGATTTTAAAGATATATATTCTCTATTATCAATATATTCTAAATTAGCTTTAGATAGTTTAAAAGCGGGAGAAATAAAACGATAATTTCTAAGATAATTTCTATCTGATAGCATGTCTAGGTCATATTCTAAACCTAATTTCTTACTAAAATCAAAAGAGCCTTTACCAAAAAGATTCCATCGAATTTGTTTATTTGAATTATTGTAAGTAAATTTTTCTGGATTTGTTTTATAATTATTGTTTGCAAGCTCTAGACCAATATTGTATTTACCATATTTGGTATAATGTCTAAAATTATTGTTAATAATTATTTGATTATTTCCAAGGTAAGTTATTGGATCAACTATTAAATCTGTACTACGATTAATATTTAAAAAAAATGGAGTTCTTATACCGATTCCATAAGCAGTATTTTGTATATATGATGGATTAAGAAAGCCAGTTTGTCGTTTCTTAGAATTTATAGCAATTTTTAAATAGGGTGAATATAAAACTGGAAAATTATAAATTTTTAATATTCCATTTTTAGCTATTATTGAACTATCATCTTTATCAACTGTTATTTTTTTTGATTTGATTACTGCAAAATCTTTAATCTTTCCAGCTAAATCATTGTTATATTTAACAGCATCATTGGGACAAAAGGAAAATATGCTATCATTTAAAACGGTAACGCTTTCAGATTTTTTGCTAATATTGGGAGAAAATAAATAAGATCCATCATTAAAATAAATTTTACTGTTAAAAAAAAATCCTTTTTTAAAATCATCATCTAATTCAATTCTGTTGGCTATTAGATTTCCTATTTCAAGATTTTTTATTTTTATATTGCCATTTGCTATAATCTTTTTATTTATTTTATTATAATTTATTTGATCTGCATATATCACAGTTGTATCTTTTATTGCTTCGACATTCCCTTTTGCATTTACTGTTTTCAATATCTGATCACCTTCAATTTCATCTGCTTTTAATATTAGTGGTAAATTATTTTTTTTACTTTTCTTAATTTTAAAAGAATTATCAATAGCAAAGGAATGGTTTGTATATAACAATAGTGATAGGATTGTTATAAATAAAATTTTCATCTATAGTAATGCTAGTTTCTTAGGTCTAAATTTTTTAATCCAAATAGAAATTATCATTCTAGTTAGTAAAATTGCAGTAAACATCGAAGAAATAATTCCAATTGATAAAGTTACTGAAAATCCTTTTATTGGGCCATTGCCAAACATATATAAAAATAAGGCAACAATTAAAGTTGTTAGATTAGAATCAATTATTGTTCTATATGCTTGACTAAATCCTTGTTCTATAGAATTAAAAATAGATTTTTGATCCCTCAATTCTTCTTTTATTCTTTCAAATATTAAAACATTTGCATCAACCGACATACCCATTGTTAAAACTATTCCAGCTATTCCAGGAAGTGTTAGTGTTGCGTTAAAAAAAGCCAATATACTTATTATTATAGCTATATTAATAAACATGGCTATATCCGCAATAAAACCAAATAATCCATAAAATATTATCATAAAAATTGCTACAAAGATCAAACTTGCAATAATCGCAATTTTTCCACTTTGAATAGAATCGCTACCAAGAGATGGTCCAACAGTTCTTTCTTCTACTATTGATAGTGGGGCTGGTAAAGATCCAGCTCTGAGAAGTAGGGCGGTTTGATTTGCTTCTTGAGTAGTAAAATTTCCTGAAATAATTCCAGATCCTTGATTAATAACTGTATTAATTATTGGCGCAGTAATTACTTTATTATCAAGAATTATTGCAAATACTTTTCCAATATTTTCTTTTGTAATTTGTGCAAATTTTCTTGTACCAATGGAATTAAATCTAAAAGCAACAGCTGGCTTGCCTTCATAAAAAGTAGCATTAGCATCAACCAATAAGTCTCCACTTAATATAACATCTTTTTTAATATTATAAATTCTACCCTTATCATCAGTTAATTGAATCGACTGTTCTGCAATAGGATTTTCTGATAAAAAATGAAAAGTCATTTTAGCAGTTTTACCGATTAATGTTTTTAATTCTGCAGAGTTTTGGATTCCGGGAACCTGTAGCAATATTCTGTTATCTCCTTGAGAAATAATGGTTGGTTCTTTGGTTCCATTTTCATCAACCCTTCTTCTGATTATCTCAATAGACTGCTTAATTAAATTTTGTTTAATCTTTATTTTTTCTTCATTAAAAAGTGAAATTTCAAAATGACCAGATTTTTCATATAGTTCAGCGTTTTTATTATTTTTTCTAATTATTTTTTTTATTTTATTTATTTCTTCTTCGTTGGATATGTTAAATATTATTTTTTCACCACCAATAATTTCTGGAACTGATTTAATTGATTCTTCATAAAAAACTTCTCTGATTTCATTTTTTAAAATATTTAATTGTTCTTTTAAATAATATTCATGATCAACTTCTAACAACAATTGTGATCCACCTTTTAAATCAAGTCCTAAATTTACTTTATTAGATGGTATGTATTTTTCCAAGAAAGATGATGACTTATTATCGATAAAAATTGATGGTAAAGCAAATACAATGGCAAGAAGCGATAGTAATGATATAGTAGTTATTTTTAATTTAGAAAAATTTAACATAGATTATTTTTTATTTTTTTTTAATAAATTATCTTCCTCATTTTTAACAAGTTCTTGAATATATTGTTTAAGTATAGTAATTGAAACTCCTTGAGTAATTTCTAATTCAATTTGATTTTTTTTATTATCAATATTTCTTATAGTTCCAATTATACCGCTTGATGTAATTACATTGTTACCAATTTTTAGATTTTCTATCATCTCTTTTTGTTCTTTATATTTTTTATTTTGCGGTCTAATTATTAGCAAATAAAACACAACCATAATTAGTATGATGGGCGTGAAGCTAACTATAGAGAATTCTTGTTTAGTATTTGATTGGCTTGAATCTTGAGCCAGTGATTCTTTTATTATAAAATTTTGCATATTGATAGGATTATTTAATTATTTATGATACTTTTAAAAATTGATCATAAATTTGTTTTTATAAAAATTTAGTTATTTTAGTGAAGAATTAATATCTTTAGGCATTTCCGAAAAATTAGGAGGAATTATTAATGGGTTTTCTTCTTTCTTTTTACAACATGTTATAAAAAGAAATAAAATTAATAAATACTTCATAATTTTTTATTTTTGTTTTTTATTAAAAATTTCTTCAAAAATTAACATTGCAACACCAATAAAAACAGATGAATCTGCCAAATTAAAGGCTGGCCAATGATAATTATTTATGTGAAAGTCTAAAAAGTCGGCAACTGCACCATTGATAATTCTGTCAATTATATTACCAAAAGCTCCTCCAATTATCAAGCCTAGAGCAACAGAAATATAAAGACTATTTGTTTTTAAAAGCCAAAAAGTTAAAATCAAGGCAATAGAAGCTTGTAATAAAGAAAAAATAATTTGACTATTTTTAATATCGTTAAACATTCCGAAACTGATACCTTTATTCAAAACTTGAACAAGAGAAAAGAAACTAGTTATAACAATCTGATTTTGATTATTTTCTTCAATTAAAGAAAAAATATATATTTTTGATATCAGATCAAAAATTGTTATAAAAAATGCAAGTATAATTCCTATTAAAAATAATTTTTTGTTCAACATATAGCAATTAGTAATTATTTATTTTGTTATAATTTTATTTAAAGATGGGATTTGGTATAAAGATAAAATCAATAATAAAACAATTTAATTAAATTATAATTTATTTTATGAAAATTATATTTATGGGTACTTCTACATTTGGTTCTCCTGCTTACGAAGCAATTTTATCATCTAAAAATCAAATAATTGCTACTTACACAAAACAGCCAAGTATTTCTGGAAGAGGTAATTTATTGCAAATGTCGCCGATACATAATTTGTCTCTAAAAAATAATATTAAAGTTTTAACCCCAAAAACATTAAAAGATCAAGATATCATAAATCAGTTTAAATTATTTAATGCTGATCTATGTGTTGTGGTTTCTTATGGATTAATTTTGCCAAAAGAAATTTTAGAAGGAACTAAATATGGTTGTTTTAATATTCATCCTTCTAAATTACCATTATGGCGTGGAGCTTCACCAATTCAAAGAACATTAATGAATAATGAAAAACAAAGCTCTGTTTGTATTATTAAAATGAATGAGGGGTTAGATAGTGGTGATATAGTTGCTGAAGAAAATTTTATAATCGATGATGAAGATGATTATATTTCATTGCACGATAAAGCTAGTAGTATAGGGGGTAGTTTAGTTTTGGATCTAATAAAAAAATTAGAAAAAAATTTAGTTTTATACCGTAAGCAGGATAATGAATTTGCTACTTATGCAAAAAAAATTAATAAAAATGAATGTCTGATAAATTGGAATGATTGTGGTGAAAAAATAATTGCTCAAATTAAGGCCTTAAATGGTAATCTAGGTGCGCATTTCTTTTATGATAATCAAAAAATAAAAATACTTAAAGCTCATTTTTTAAGTAAAGAGAAAAATAAAATTATTCCCGGAATAATTTTTGATGATAAGTTTTCAATTTACTGTGCAGATGGAGTTATAATTCCCGACATTGTTCAAAGAGAAGGAAAAAAAATTGTAAACATTCAAGAGTTTTTACTTGGTTTTAAATTGAAGGTAGGAAAAAATATAAATTCGATTAATTGATTGCATTTAGTATTTATACCATTTCCCATCTTTAAAAGTACAAAAAAAATCAAAATTCTAACTTCATATTTTTGGCTAAAAATCTCCAAAAAAAAATTTTTCAGTCGTGGCTTATGCGAGCGACGAGCCTCAGCTGTATGGATATACAGCTTCATTTTTTAAAAATTTTTATCTCAAAAATTGTGTTGTTGCCCTTAAGGCACGACTGGCAAAAATATTTTGTTATAATTTTTTTTAAAGATGGGAAATGGTATAGTGATAAAAAAATAAGGGCAGAATTTCATTTGAAATTCTGCCCTTTTTACTTTTTAGTTTTTTTATTTACTTCTTTTTTTTAGAAGTTTTTTTAACTGCAGTTTTTTTTGCAGGTTTTTTAGCTGTTTTTTTAGTAGCCATATTTTTTAATTATTAAAAGTTTTTACCAATAAGAATAACAATTTCAAAAAATAAAATTAATAAAATTGCTAAACTTATCTGACTCAAGAGATCAGGTGGAGTAAGGATTGCAGACACTATAAAAATGATTACAATCCAATACTTTCTCTTTTTTCTTAAATCATTGATAGATAAACAACCAGTTTTAATTAAAAAAATCAAGAGTAATGGTGATTGAAATGCAATTCCAAATCCAAAAATTAAATTTAATACAAAATTAAGATATTCACTAATTTTTGTTTCAAGTAAAATTTTAAAATTATCATTGGCGTTGGAGTCATGTATTTCAAAGCTTGAAAAAAATTCCAGCGTTATTGGTAGAATAAAAAAATATGAAAAAATAGCTCCAAATAAAAATAAAAAAAATGCTCCAAAAAAAAATATTACAACATTTTTTTTTTCATTTTTATACAATGCGGGTGATAAAAAAAAATAAATTTGTGTAATAAAAATTGGTAATGAAAAAAAAATTCCTGAATAAAAAGATAATTTTAGATAAGTAATAAATGCTTCCGAAGGGCTGGTATATATGATTCTACGATTAAAATTTTGTGAAATTTTAATAAAAGGTTGCAATAAAAAATTATATATTTGTTCAATAAAAAAATATGAAAAAATTGTTGATATGAAAAAAAATATTAAACAAAAAATTATTCTTTTTCGTAATTCATAAAAATGTTCGCTGAAGCTCATTAAAGAGTTATTATTGTTTTTGATCATCATCTTCATTATCTTCATTTGGTTGTTGAGGTGAATTAGATTCCGATTTATTAAATTTATTTTTTAAGGATTGTAGATTTTCTAATTTTTTATTAGTGTTTTTTATTTCATCGCTATAAGCATGATATTTTTTTTGTGATTGATCTGATTCTTGTGGATTCAATTTACCCATAAGCGATTCAAGCTTCTCTTTTCTTTTGCTATGCTTTGATATTTCTCTATCTAATCTTTTGTTAAATTTTTCTTTTACATTTTTAGCAAGTTGAGCTTGATCTACATTTTTGTTTTCAAGTTTACCTTGTATATTTGATGCTTTATCTAAATCTCTTTTACTTAGTTTACGATCTATTCCTGATTCTGAAATTTGTTTTTCCTGTTGAATTTTATCTCTTGCGTTAAGCATTTCTTCTGCTTGTTTTAGCTTACCTAATGTTTCAATATTGGGCGTGTTATTTTCAATCGCTCTTTGCTCTCTATTCTCAAGCATTTTAGCTCTAATAGCGTTTAATTCTTGTTTATCTCTTAATAACCCTCCAGTACCAGAAATTTGCTTATTAATGGCTCCAGATTTTTCAAGCTGTTTCTCCGCTTCATTAAAATCTTTTCTAAGTTGATTTAAATCCTTGGCTTTGTTACTAACTTTAGATGCCAATGATTGAGCTAATGATGAAGCTTGAGAAGATATGGCTGAAGCACCTTTTGATGCTAAGCTCTGTGCGCTTTTTGCTGTGTCGCTAGCTATTTTTTTGATATTACCTTTAGCTATATCGGCCACAAGATTTGCACCAGCATTTGCAATATTTTTAATTTGAGATGGAGCAGAACTTATAGCGCTTAGTGCTTTTTCTTTGGCTGAATTGGCAACTTTTGAAGCTATATCAGCAGCTTTTTCTTTTTTGTTTTTTTCAACTTTTATATCACCAGATTCTACTTTATTCATAAAATCTTTTCTTTGTTCTGGAGTCATATTTTCCATTGCTTTTTGAGCAGAAGATTCTGAATAACCGTCATTAATTTGCCTATCTTTTAAAGGAGTTAAAAGGGATCCTCCACCAAATATTGCTTGTTTTGCAGCCTGAAGAGCTGCTTCAAAAATATTATCACCAACATAATTTAAGCCTTTTGATTCTTTTAATTCTTTTATTTGTTTATCATTTAAACCAAATTCCTTAGCTTTTTTATTCATGGCATCGTCTCTTACTTTTTTCAATTCTTCTTTTCTCTCCTTGGAACTTTTATTCATTAAACTACTTGCATTGTCAATTTTATATTTTTCAACTGCCTCATCGCCAGCTTTAGCCATTTCTTCTTTATATTTTTGATTAATAGAATTTTGTTTTTTTGCTTGATCTCTTTCTTTATCAGCTAAAGCTCCAGAATTGAACAATTTTTTATCACCATAAGCAATAGCTGAACGATACATTCTTGGTAACGGAGTTTTTTCCGCATAGTGATTTGCAATTCCTTTGGCCTGTTTAATCATTGATTGCACTGATCCAGAAATGTCTTTGGCAAGATCTGATGCTTTTATTCCTCCTGCTATTGATGCAGCACTATCAGCCATAAAAGGTAAAAATTTTCTCATTAATGATACAATAAGCCACAGAGATAATATATGAAATAAAGATGGAACTCCGTGTGGAGTACCGTATTGACCAGCATCGTATCCTTGAGTTATTCCAGGTGATACTGAACTTATTGTCCAAAAACTTAATAAACTTATTCTAACAACTGCGTGTATTGTCCATATTTCTTCCCAACATATTCTATAGCCAAAAATTAATTTTATAGTTTCATAAATTAGCAAATTAAAGAAAGCTAAAGTAGATGCTAAAAAAACTTGTTGCAATGAAAAGCCTATTAAAGCTTTTAACCATTTATCAAACATATCTTTTGTTTGATTAAAAATTAGAAAAATAAAAAATAATGGACCTAAAATTAATAATACCGATATAAAAAACTGAGATGTTAAATATAATAAAACCGAATAGGCGATTGCATATATGTAAGAAAACATACTCCAATAAATAATTAACAAATAAAACCAACCAAAAATACTTGAAAACAAAAGTGCAGCAGTTTTTTTCATTAATGCTGAAGATAATATTAATGACACATTTTTGTCTATAGAGATGAAAATAGGAGATTTATCAGAAAAATTTCTACTACTAATTGCGGCATCTATTTCAGCTGAATCAGTGAATGTATTTGCTAATATGAAAGTTAAATAATTTGCTCCTTCTTTAAATACATTAACAAAAAGTAATTTAAACCAATACCATCCAGATTCACCAATAAACAAATAAATAATTGCAATTTTAATTAGTCTATTAATTATCTCTGATTGCTTCAAATCGCTAATACCAGCTAGAAAACCTAGTCCATAAAAAATTATACTTATCACAACAGCTAATTTTAATATTAATTTATATGATGGATCTGCTATTATAGCTTTGTACATTTTTTCAACTTGTCCAATTCTTTCATCGTAAGTAGTTGTTGTAGGATTATCTTCATAAGCTCCGTCAAGTTCTTCAATTATATTTTGAATATCTGAACCAATTAAATTAGAATTTGAACCGATTAAATTAGAAATTGATTCATTTTCTTTTTTCTTAACCGAAACAACTACATCATAATTTCCAGAATTATTAGCATATTTGTCTAAACATAAATATTTCTTTTTGCAATTAGCAGAATCTGATGCATGGCAATATCCAGTATCTGCTGATTTTGAATCATAATTTTTATTTTCTACAAGAACTCCATTTAAAGGACTGCCACTACTAATTGAGCAATTAGGGGTTTCTGGATCTTTTATTTTAAAAGATATTCTTAAATTTTTTGCAATATTATCTGGATTAGAATTAGTAAATCCATGTGTATGACAATAAAAATTAGAACCGATAACCGGATTTTTTCCATGTTGACTAGGATTACAATTAGCTCCTGTTGTACCTCCTGATTTTCTAATTAAATCTCCATAGCTATCAAATCCATAATCTACAGAATCTGGAGATATTGATGATGAAGAACTGTTTATTTTTACTATTGATGGCTGAGTATTAACTTCAACAGGAATTGATGATCCTTTACATACAGTTGAAGTACTACTTGATTCGTTACATAATAAGGCCTCTAACCATTGACCATTTTTGAATTGCAAATCTCCTTGTAGGGATAACTTAATTGAGTCACTATTATTTGCATAAGCATTTTCAGAAGATGAAGCGGATTCAATAAAATTTCTTCCATCCAGTAGCGCAAATTTTAGTCTACTATTTTTTCCTCCGCCTATGGCAACATTACTTTGAAATACTGTGTTACCGCTATCTGTTTCATCTAAGCGTAAGTAACTTTCAAAATTTCCATAATAACCACTGAAAGTGTTAATTTTACTTATGCCATATGCTTTATTTTCTTGCAAGAATAAGTCTACTTCTTGTGAAGTAACTCCTCCTTGAGAGTTAATAGGTATATCTAATGAGCTATTTTTATAATTTTCTAAATCATAACATATATCAGCATTCGATATGTTTATTTTTGCTGATTTTTTAGCTGCTTCTAGCATTAAATCTGCACATTTATTGCAAGTTGTAGAACTTGAGCCATCTTTATAAGTGCAAGCTGATGGCATTGCACCAATTGTACAGCCAGATTTTTGATAAAGTGGTGATGAACCATTTGTGGTACAATTAATTGGCTTTCTACAAGATTCTTGACAAAATGCATTAGTTGCTCCATCGGTTGGTACGTCACATTTTATGCTGTATGCTTTACAGCCAATTAAATTTCCATTCGAATCAAAATCTTCTTGACATTCTGGATTTCTAACTGTGTCATTACCATTTCCTCTACATAATAGAGCTGGATATGGTTCAATAATTAATGCCATACCAACTCCACAGTCTTTAATTACCGAATCGGTAGTCCATGTATTATTCCAACTTTCTGGTGCAAATCTTATTATTTGTCCTTTTCTAACAAAAAACTCGTCACCGTAATTGGCTACGGAACTAGCTGAAACTCCTATTGTTGATGGTACATCATAATTTTTAAGGGGATCAGATAATGATTCTCCACTAATATTATTATTTATTGAACCCGTAGAAAAATCATGGTATTCATAAAAATTATTAAATCTTTTTTTTGCGCTCTGTTCTGCTGCTTCTCTCATTGCAATAGCGCATCTTTCGCATTTAACGCTATCTGAGCCATTTGAATGGACGCAACCAGATGGAATACTTCCAACGGTACAGCCAGTTTTTTTATATTCAGGATAAGTTCCATTTTGTGAACATGTTATCGGTTTTCTACAAGATAATGAACAATATTTATTTGAAGAAGAATCACTGCATTCACTAGATACAGCTTGACAGCCAATTAATCCACTTGAGCCCTGATCTTCAATACAAGAAAGATTATTAATGATATAAGAACCTTGTTTAGAAGCATTTTTATTAACTATTCTAGCTTTTATAGTACAATTTTGCGCTGAAGATGATTGAATCATTGTTAATTTTGCATATCCTGATTTTTTAATTTCAACATCATGATATCTTAAAAATCTTACTGCTAAATATTTGCCACAACTATTTCCATCAACTTTTGTTTGGTTATATTTAATCACTAATGATTCATCAGTTTCAATATCAATAATTTGTTCGCTCCATAAGCTGTTTTTAACATTAATTATAAAATTTTTTAAATCTGCAGAAGTTGAATCATTTCTAACTGAAACATTAATATTAAAATTATTACATCCACTTACTAATGACTTAAAGGAAGCTCTATAGGAATATTTTCCCATATCTTTTAAAGTTATTAAAGAATCTCCAGATGAAATATCACCAACAATTTGTCCATATTCTTCATCTACATCAGGATTACATATTGACGATGTTGAGCACGTAATTCCATTAAATGGATCAAAAGTGCTTTTTTGTAGACCATCATTATTCCATCTAATAAAACCTCCATAATCAGTTAGGGATTCTTTATCGGTTCCAACATTAAAAACTCTAGAAGCTTCTTTATTGTTCGCTTGAGTATATCCAATAGCAACATAATTGTCTAACTCAATATCTAAACCCTCTCTACTACAGACTGTTTGATTTGCAATTGAGGAAACCGAAGGATCATTATGAATACAACGCCAAGCTCTAGTATCAGGAATTAAAGGAACACCGATAGAACCGGACTTTTCATCTGATGCTGAAGTATTAAAACCATAACCTTCTGGATGTTCAATAGTATATGCAACCAGTCTTCTAGCATTATTAAATATTCTAGTTGGAGTAGCTTCGTTGGTACCTTGATTGCCACCTAATATTGTGTTTGCTGGATTTCCTGAATCTGATGCATCTGTCCAACTTCCTGAAAATTTAGTCATTATATTTTGACCTTTTAGAATATCTACGAATTTATCAATATTAAGTTTTTTGTTATTTGCTCTAACTAATACGTTTCCATACGAGATTTTATTGCCAAGATTTATATCACCGATTGCTCTTATTTTTATTTCAGAAGCACTTCTAATAAGAAGCCCTGAATCATTATCATTATCTCTTGCTGAGGTAGATTTCCAGTTTGGTTCAAAATTTAATGTTGTTCCTGCGTTTGCATTTTGGAGACATTTATTCTTACAATTTTCTATGCAATCTTTTTGAGATGGACTACCATCATTTAATTTTATACAACCATTAACTGTTGCTGTTTGTCCTGAAGAAGTTGTTGGATTATCAGTATATGATTCAGATATTAAACATTGTTTTAGGCCTTCACCATGTTCTGTACTATTAACGCTGAAACCATTTTTGTAATCACAATATCCATTTAAGTTATTTGATAAAATTGTTAAATTTTCTACTTCATATTCTCCAAAATCATCGGCTTCAATACAGCCATAGTCTTTGCAACTATTTAAAATAAGCAATAATAATATTAAGAAGTTAGCGATTTTACTGATATGTAAAAAATTAAATATTTTAGGTCCAAAGTTTCTATAGGCATTAAAAGGACTATTGCAAATCATTTTTTGTAAAAAATTTTTATACTGTATTTTATTTTCAATAAGTCTCAATTTTTTAATCAATTAATTAATTTGAACTAAAAAATTTACAAAATTATTTTTTATCATCTTTAAAGTCTGTAAATTGTTTAGCATAATTTTCAAAATCTTTTGCATTTAATAATTTATTATATTCATCGACTGCTCTTTTTGCTCTATCATAATCTTTAACATCATTAATTGCTTTATTTACTTTTTTAATAGGTTTAGGTATTATGCTAGAAGCGGAAGATAAGAATTTAGGAGCTTTTCTTGAAGGAAGCATATTAGATGGCACCCTTAATGATCTTATTAGACGACTCTTCTTTTTATATTCTTTAACTTTTTCTTGAGCTTTTTCTTTTATATTTTTTGCTATCTTAATATTATCTTCAAGCTTACTCATTTTTTCACCCCTTTGATTTAAAATGTCCATTTCATTTTCCAACTGCTTAATTCTTGATTTTAATTTGTTTTTTCTTTCAACATCTCTATAATTAGCTTTTTTTAATAATTTCATTTGTTCTAAATTTTTTTCTAATTTGCTTTTTGTATCCATTTTAGACAATCCTCCCAATCTTCTTAAGTAGTTTAATTTTTCACTCATCATGTCAATTTCTTTTGAAGTTTCATCTGAATCTATTTTGTTTTGCTGATTTTCAAGTCTTTGATTTAATTTATCGATTTCTTTTTGTTTTGATAAGATTTTTTTATTATTATCTTTTAAAGATTTTTTAACATTTTTTTCTAAATTTTCTATAGCTTGATCTTTTGATTGATTTAAAGGTGAAGCTATTTTGCGAGAAATCTTACCATCTCTATTATCTAGTATTTTTTTCTCATTTTCCATACTACTTATAACTTCTTGATCATTAATAGCTGGTAAACCTTGCTCTTTATTTGCTTTGTTTTCTCTGGCTCTTTCTTTAATCATTTGTCTTTCTTCTTTAGATCTCAATAAATAATTAGAACCCGCAGACAGAGTGTCTATTTTTCCTTCTGATTCTAGCTGTTTTCTAGCTTCAGTTATTTCTTTGTTATTAAAGGTTTGTGATATTTTTTTTGAAGCACTAGAAGCTAGATTATAAATTCCATTTTTAGTACTTCGAACAGGATTTCTAGCAATATTTAGCGCACTAGTCGCAACTGATTTAAGTTTTTTATAATTACTTTTATCTACTTGAACTGAGCCATCTTTAATAGATTTCATAAAATTTTCTCTTTCAGTAGGAAGCATATCTTTCATCGCATTAACAGCTTGATCATTTGTTAAACTTGTTTTTATATCTCTATCTTGTAACGAAGTAAATAAAGTTCCTCCATCTCTTGTAGCTTGTTTTCCAGCTTGCATTAGTAACTCTCCAAGAGAATTTCCTTCAAACTTAATTCCTCTTTCATTCATTAAATCTTTTGCTTTATTCTCACTAAGACCCATTTCTATTCCTTTTTGCATCATTGCTTCATCGCGAATATTTTTTAGGGTATTTCTTTGTTGATTTTCATCCATTGAAGCTAATTTTCCAGCATTTTCAGTTTTATATTTGTCGATTGCATCATTTCCTGCTTTTTGCATTTCTGCTTTATATGACATATCTTTATTATTTTCTTGTATTCTTTCTTTTCTTTTTGATTCAGCATAATCTCCGTAATCAAATAATTTATATTGTGCATAACCAACTGCTCTTCCTAAAGTTTTTTGATATACAGATGAACCAAGTTTGATTGCCATATTCTTAGCTGAGTTTGCTACACTACTAACACTAGCGCTTAATGAAGTAGCACTCAGTCCATCGGAGATTTTAGAGGCAACATCAGTCATAAACTTAATAAAATGATTCATTAAGCTAGCTACAAAATAAATAGCAATGATTGAAAATATTGATGGAATTCCTGCGGGACTACCTATTGTTCCTGCAGTAATTTCTGCACTGTCTGATGGTGGCATTGAACCAACTTTCCAAAAACTAAATAGTGTTACTCGAGTAATGTAGATATTTATAGTCCATATGTTTTCCCAGCATATCTTATAACCAAGTGAAAGTTTTATAATTTGATAAAAAATTAGATTAAAAAAGGCTAGTGTTGTTGCTAAAAATATTTGTTGCAAGGAAAAGCCAATCAAATTTTTTATCCAATTGTCAAACATTTCTTTGGTTTGATTAAACAGCAAAAATAAAAAAAAGAATGGTCCTAATACGAATAATATCGAAATAAAAATTTGTGCAGTTAGAAATAATAGTACTGCGTTTGCTACGGCAAATATGTATGTCATAATTCCATAAAGGATAATTATTACATAAAGCCATCCAAATATACTTGAAAAAGTTAAAGCTGATATTTTTTTCATTATAATATCAGAAAATATTAGATTTATTACCTTATTTGAACTAGCAAATAATAATGATTTATCGTAGAAGGCGATTTCAGATACAGAAGGATTTGATAAAGCAGAAGTTATTGCTGGAGAGTTATCGAAGGTAGAAGCCATCAAAAAAGCTATATAATTTGTTCCTGCCTTAAATATATTTACAAATATAAGATTAAACCAATACCAACCAGTGGGTCCTAAAAATAAATAAACTACACCTATTTTGATTATTACCTTTATTAATTCGGATAATTTTAATTCAGAAACCCCAATTAAGAAACCTAAACCATAAAATGTTATCATCATTACAGTGCTTATTCTTAATATATAGTAAAAGTTTGCGTTACTTATAAGTAGTTTATAAAATCTTTCTGGTTCTCCCATGGTTGATTCGTTAACAGTAGTTGATGGATCATCTAATTTACCATCAAATATTTCAATAATTGGCTTTATAACTGATTTAATTATATCTGATGCAGTATTTGATATAGGTTTTTTACTTTTTACAGTGACAAGATATTCTCCAGAATTATTTTTATATTTATCATTCCTGCAGATATATTCTTTATTGCATGGATTATCGTTTTGATAACAAACCCCAGAATTACTTCCGCTATTAGGTTGCATATATCCATCATTACTAGGCGATGATGATGATAATTTGCAATCAAATGGTTCAGGGTCTCTTATTTTAAAAGATAACCTAAGTTTCTTTAATTCATTATTATAATTTGCTAGATCGGTTTTAGATAAAGATGCTACAGAACTTGCTGATCTAAAATCTTGTGTATGACAATAAAAATTTGAACCAATTTCTGTAATAGCATAAGGATTTATTGCAATAACACAATCTCCAGCGGTAATTGCAGAAATTCTTTTAACATTACCATTCTCATCAAAATTATAATTTTGATAATTTGGTACTAAATTATCTGTAACAATGGTATTTAGATTTGTAATTTCAGAAACTTTCGGTTGAGAAGATATTTGTGTTGGGTTTAAAACACTACAAGAACTTCCATTAACGTCACTCTCCTTGCATAATCTTATTTCTAGGAATTTTCCATTAGCAAATTCAAGATTTTTTGCTATATTAAATTTTAAATAATTTGAATTTGGAGATGTGTTATTAGAATGACCAGGATCGATATTTCTAAAATTTTCTCTATCAATTACAGCAAATCTGAGTCTACCATTTATATTGAAACTTAAAGATTCACTATAAAATGCTGGAGAAATCCTAGATGAATATAAATTTCCATAGCTTCCATTAAAAAAATTTAAGTATTTTAACTTATTATTACTGATTAATTCATTTATTTTTGTTTGATAATTAGATGAGTTTGGATTAGTTGGTATATTTGCAACTTTTCCGGTAAATTCTTCTAAATCAAAACATTCAACTAAATTAGGAACATTAGTATTTGGAGATTGCTGTGCAGCTGAAATCATTGCATTTGCACAATTTGAGCACGTTGTACTACTAGTTCCATCAAGATATTCAGAGCAATCAGTTGAAGTTGGCGGTGATGAAGAGCAATTTTTTTTAGGCGTTGTTAAGCTTCCATTGGTACATGTTATTTTATGCCTACAATTTGACAAACAATAACTAACACTCCCTTTAATATCACATTGCGACGATAATGCTGTACAACCAACAATCTGTGAAACTCCATTAACTTTCTGAACGTCAAAAACACAATTCGGGTTATTAATTGTTGTTGTTGATTTTTTAGTATTTAAACATAAAACAGCTGGTTGAGGATCTATTTTCATAAACATTCCAACACCACATTGTCTTACTAGGTTATCTTTAGTCTTCCAATTACTATCCCAACTTTTTGGTGAGAACAAAATTAATTGACCCTTTCTTACAAATATCTTTTTTGTCGTGAAATTTGATGTTGAAACTGATAAATTTTCCATAGGGTCATTATAGGTAGGTTCAGTAGGATCAAATGTAGTACTAAAATCATAAAATTCATAAAAATTTTCAGGAACATTTACCGCTTTAGCTGTGGTATAATTTATTGTAACCCCTAATCTTTTTCTTAAAATATCATTAATCAGAGATTCTGAAGGATTAGTCGATACTGAATTTGCATTACTACCAGCAAAACTACATCCACCACCACCGCCACCACCGCCACCACCAGCTATTACAATAAAATCTTCTAAACCATTTGTAGAAATATCATTTCTTAATATTGAAATTGCTGAACCACCCCCTCCAGCACCGCCTCCACCTCCATTACAACTCGAAGAACTTGATGAATTTATACCACCATCACCACCTCTTAAGATTGGACTTGTAGTACTTGCTTTACTGTTTAATGTAACTATGTTTCCACTTGCGGTAGTAATTGAAATTGCATTATCAGGACCGTATGTATATTTAACTAATAGTTTTTTAAC
>Ga0172373_10005187_pt1 | contig 17969 bp, 6 predicted proteins | sample Lak10m_2_FD_114546 | JGI IMG/M metagenome (GOLD analysis project Ga0172373, IMG submission 114546) | Freshwater microbial communities from Kabuno Bay, South-Kivu, Congo - kab_092012_10m | ecosystem: Environmental > Aquatic > Freshwater > Lake | place: Democratic Republic of the Congo: South-Kivu...
ATTAAAGGTTATCACTACATCATCTGTACTTGCTGTACATGGACTATTGCTTACTGTCCAACGTAAAGTATAGGTTGAGCCCGCCGTGCCTGTGAACGTGGAGGTTGCACTTGATGCTGTGGTAACACTTCCTTCTGTACCTGATATTATACTCCATGCTCCCGTTCCTACTGTTGGTGCATTTCCTGCTAAAGTAACACTCGTCAAGCCACAAGTTGATGAACCTGTTTGATCTGCTCCTGCATTTGCAGTTGTTGGGGAAGAAGATACGATAACGGCTACTGATGAAGAATATGCAGATACACAAACTCCACTCGTTACCATTGCTCTGTAGTAACGTGTTGATGATAAAGCACCCATTTGTGCTGAAGTCAAAGGCGAAGCCGTTGCCCCAACAATGTTTGAAGATAAGTAGTAGTCATTGGAAGTTGAAACTTGCCATTGGATTGTTCCTGTATTTCCAGTCAAGGTAATATTTGCTGGAGATGAGCCAGAACAAATTGTTTGATTAGCACTTACTGTTCCTGCTACTGATGTTGGATTTACGGTAATATTTATTGATGCATCAGTCGTAGTATTACAAGTTCCTTCTCTTCGTGCATAGATTGTTGTTGAACTCACGGGTGAGACAGAAATTGAATTTCCTGTTCCAAGAAATGTTCCTGTTCCATTAGGTCCTGAATACCAATTTACTGTTGCACCTGTTCCGTTCGTTCCGCCTGATGCCGTCAAGGTGGTGGAAGCTCCCGTACAAATGGTACTCGTACCTGATATACTCGGGGCGGTGGATAAAGTATTTACGGTGACCAATACATCATCTGTCACGCTACACCCATTATTTGTGGCTGAAAGTGTATAATTTGTAGTTGCTGCTGGAGTAGCCGTTGGGTTAGCTACATTTGTAGCACTCAAACCGGATCCAGGAGACCATGAGTATGAATAAGATAATGAAAGTGAAGAATTACAACTAATGCTTGATTGAACTATTGTATTTTGCCCACCAACAACACTTCCACTTCCAATTGAACTACCATTGCAAAAAAGTGACCATGAAGCTGTATTATCGTTATACGTACCATCCGTTCTAACTCTTAATCTAATTGGGACATTAAAGGTATTGGTGTAAACTTGATTCCCTGTTGTATTATAAGGACCTCCAGAAGCCAAGCTTACCCCATTCATATCCTCAATTATCCATCTCGCTTCATCTCCAATGTATGTAGGATTAAAATTTAACGTTATTGGGGAACTAGATGATTGCGTATTAGCACTACCATTCAATTGAGTTGAATTACCTGCACAAATGGTAGCATCCGAACCGGCATTTGCAGTTACGACGGTTTCTATGAAATCTACCGACAAATTACTGCCTCCTCCTCCTTCCATTACTCTAAACTCTACTGTACTGGTTTCGCATAACATTCCCGACCAAATAACACCTCTATCAGCACAACATCCATCAATTTGATATACCAATACTCCATTAACGTAACATTGAACACCATCGTCGTGGCCGTTTAAATCTATTTGATATGCAGCAGATGGAAAACCTTGGCGTTTGTACACGACTGTATGATTATCTGAACCTAAAGTACAACCCGTCCAACCAGAAGCATTTGAGGGACTACACTCGCTACACCACTGATTTGTTGATACAATATCGACAGTTGAATTTGTGTAGTAACCGTAGTAAGTATGGTTACTTAATGTTGATAAATTTGCAAAATTATATCCAGAATGGCCGTATCCGAGTACATTCCATACATTTGAGCCATAAACACTTGGGTTACCACTTGCTTGAACTACCGTAACAGTTACTTGAGAACAAGCAGTATTTGAACATCCCGTGTACACACCAGGTTCATACCTCGCAAAATATGTTGTGGTACTTGTTGGTTTCGCAATATTTAATGTAGCAGTGGATGAACCCGCGCTTGGAGTAACTGATCCCAGAAGAGTCCCGCCACAAGAACCACTATAAAATTTTACTGTACCTCGCATGTTGATACTCGAAGGAAATGTTGCCGTAAGATTTATTGTCCCTCCATCTGTAGAGCAAAAATTATTTTCACTAGCTCCTAGCGAAGTAGGGGCATCGTTGTAGTAATTGTTAATTAAAATTGTAGATGAAGTTACTTCACCGCAAGCATTGGTAACTCGATAACGAATGCGATCAGCATCCCCATTACTAGTGCCTACTTTTTTGGGAAAACAACATGTTCCTGCGGCAGCGGCAGTTACCCAGTTATTATTCCAAACACCATTATTGCTCCCCCAATCCCAAACGACAGTTCCTGATTGGCCGCTAACTGTCGGTACTGAAATATTTGCGCCTCCTGAACCATAATTACCTGAAGAATTACAAAAATCGCGGGCAGCTCCATTAAAAAGGGTTCCCAATGTTGGCATAGAGCAAGGCGAGGAGCATGCAATATTTAAAGCAAATCCTGAACCTATTACAGAACCATCAGATGTAAATTGAATCGTTAGAGGACCTGCAGTTGATGTTATTTGAGGAACTGATAACGTGCCTGAGCCCGACCAGAGCAAAGTGCCACTTGTATTGGAGCCATTATAAATCTTTAAAAAATCATAATTTGCTTCGCTAGATAGGGAACCAGAAACGGAAACCATATTACCTGCAACGCTCGGATTGATTACAGAAAAACCAGAAACAGAATTCGTATAATCTCCCGTTCCTCCATGGTCATATAATGTGCCCGAGCAAATAGTGTAAGAATTAGACCCAGAAGAAGGAACTATATTAAGCGGACAAGACCCATTTCCTGTATTGCCTGCTGAAGAAGAAGTCCCAGTAGCAGGTTGCACTTGAGAAATAACAGTTCCAACCGATGAAAAAACTTCAATTCGCATTTCACTGTACCAACTCCCTTGATTGGTGCAATAGACTCTAATTGTTTGTCCAGATGACGCATTAAATGTATAATCTTGTGGGCCATATCCTGAAGAAAAACCCAAATTAGACAGCACTTCTGTACCATTTACTGAAACGGACACTGTACCGCCATTCCAGCCATCGCCATATGTATCTGTGAGTCGAATGGTGTGTGTACAAGTTTGCCCCCACCCATTAACACTCAGAACGAGTAACAGAGGGAGAATAAAAATTGAGCGTAGAGTAACCATTCGAGTAGATTCAGGGCTCTTTTTGAGGTTGTTTTGAGTAATGTAGTTATTTTTCATGGTACTCGGGATTTGTGTTTTTTTATTGCGGATTGCGGATTACAGATTGCAGATTGGAGTTAGCATTGTCAAAAAAGCCCAAATAACCAGATGCAGTCTCTTTCCGACTGTTAGCATTCGAGTAATTTGTACTAAACAATTTTTTCATCATTTTCTGAGTTTTTGACATGCTAAAATAAAAATTAATGATTACATAATCGTGCGAAATGAATAAAAGAGCCTATATATCGAATATACACGGTGCTTTTACGAACATTTAGGATTTAAATGCACTTTAATTTCAGTCTTAGCATGGCGAATTTACAACTTTTTTTTATATATAACCTAATTAATTACCAACAATTTATTAACTCGTCGCTACAAGCACAATTGTTCTGGTTTGCGTAAATTCAAGCGTCGTTGTGTGTGATGAAAATAGTGACGCGATTAATGTTATGAGGCAAACATAAGGCAACAATGTTCACGGAAAAAAACCTTTTGTGATGACATCCCTGAATTTAGGCGTTTTTGTACATTGAGCGCTACGTGTTTACTTGCTTGGGCTACGTAGAAGTACGGAGGGATGCGCCTCGACATACCTCGACAGGCTCGGTATGAAAAGGGAGAAGGGAGAAGGGAGAAGGGAGAAGTAAGAAGGTAGAAGGTTGAGGTCTTAGATTAAGGTTTGAGGTTGATACTTAGGCAGACTCAGCATGAAGGGTTTTCCCGATGGCAATCGGGATTAGAAGGTAGAAGGGAGAAGTAGGAATTTAGAATGTAAAATTGAGAATGGAGAATTGTATGTTGTATGTCCCTGAAATAGGTTGACAGAAAACGTCAATTTATAATCGCTAAAAAACATATTTAATTATGCATATTGATTAAAATTTCATATATTTGAATAATATAATATGCAATATGTTTACTGGCAATCTCAAAATAAAAGACGTTAAATTGGAAATCGGACAGTTGGTGAAGTCTTATCGCAAACAGCAAAAGCTTTCACAGCAGGAGTTGGCAGACCAACTTGAGCTCTCCAGAATTACGATTCAGAATTTGGAATCAGGTAAGAACTTCACTATAGATACCTTACTCAAGGTGTTTAATCACTTTGATGCATTGGTTGGGTTTAATCAATTTTTGATGGATAAAAGAAATGAAACCGAACAATTGACTTCTTTATATTAGTATCATGGCGAAAAATGACATCATAACGGTATTTTGCTTCGGTCAAGAAATTGGAAGGTTGGGATTTGATGAACATCAACAGAAATCTTCTTTTCAGTACAATCCCGAGTTTCTTCAAAGTGAGCGTTTTCACAACTTGTTTCCGGCTACGGGCATTTTAAAACGAACGCCACAAGTTCAAGTATTCAGTCAATATAATTCTGAAACATTCCGAGGGCTTCCACCGATGATTGCTGATTCATTACCCGATGTATTTGGCAATATCATTTTCAAAAAGTGGATGGAATCTGGAAACAAAGATTTCAATCAAATTTCTGTCATTGAGCAATTGGCTTATGTGGCAGACCGTGGAATGGGTGCTCTGGAATATCGACCAAGCAAGGAACTCCCTCCATCTTCTACGATTGACCTCACCGAAATTATTGCTGTATTGAAACAAGTTTTACAAGTAAAAGATGAACAGCATGAGTCAACACTGAATCATGAGGCCCTGTTGAATATTTTTAAGATTGGTTCATCAGCAGGTGGAGCCAGACCTAAAATTCTCATTTCGGAACATAAAACTTCTGGAGAAATTATTCCAGGTGATTTGAATCATTCTTCTGAATACAATCACTATTTAATCAAGCTGCATTTGGATGATGAATTGGGATATAGTCGGGAAGTCATTGAATACTGTTATTACTTAACGGCTATTCATCTTGGAATCTCGATGATGCCTTCTAAACTGATTGAGCAAAAACACTTTGCTACGCTTCGTTTCGATCGTCAAGAAGGAAAGAAGAAACATGTTTTGACAGCGACCGGATTAACTGGATGGGATTATCAAAGTCCGAAGGATTCCAGTTATGAAAACCTCTTTGAACTGGCATTGTTTCTTAAAGTTCCGTATCGGGATATTGAAGAACTCTTTAAACGCATGGTTTTTAATGTTGTCTTTTTTAATTCCGACGATCATTTGAAAAACCACTCGTTCATCTATGATGAAGAAAAAGACAAATGGAATATTTCTCCGGCGTATGACATCACATATTCCTTGAATCCGTTAATGAACTACACAAGAACCAGCAGGGCTTTATCGATAAATGGAAAACGAGTTGATATTACCTTGGAAGATGTCCTTACCATTGCTGAAACATTCACGATTAAAAATCCAAAAAAAGTTATTCAGGAAATTCAAGATGCCATTGTCTACTGGAACGACCAAGCGAATGAATTGAATCTACCTGCAACTATTATCCAAAGCGTTCAACGCGATTTTGTGCGGTTGATTGGGGGATGAGGATTGAGGTCTGAGGTCTTAGATAAAGGTTTGAGAAGGTTGAAGGGAGAAGGGAGAAGGGAGAAGATTAAGGTTTAAGATTAAGGTTTGAGGTTGATACTTCGGCAGGCTCGGTATGGAAAATTTAGTCCCGATAGCTATCGGGATTAGAATGTAGAATGTAGAATTTAAAATTTATAATGTAGAATCGAAGATATTATGCGCCGGGGTGGACTGACTCTCCTTGGCTGTTGCGCGGGATTTCTCCCGATAATCGGATTTTTGCAAAATCCGAACTTGAACGGACCCGGAGCGCTTTGCGAAGGCAGGGCTCGCAATGACGGTGGTGGTAAAGCAATAATTTTCAACCTTAATTAACAATGAGTTCATACCAACGAAATAAAATTATAAAAAGTAAACAGTTTTGTTTACGAAATAACAATTTATTATCTTTGAGAAAAAACAAACAATATGTTGCCTGAAATTTCAAAAATAAAAGGAATTCATCCCGGGGCTATATTAAAAAGAGAGCTCAAAGTTCAAGGTATGAAAAGTAGTGAATTAGCGAAATCAGTTAATGAATACAAACAAACTATCAGTGCAATACTCAATGAAAAAAGAAGTATTAATCCTGGACTTTCAATCAAACTGGCAAAACAATTCGGAGTGGAGTCGGATTATTTTATGTATATTCAAGCAAGTTACGATATACAAATAGCATTACAAAAAGAAACTGAAAAAAGAGCCCCAAACCTCAGTAAGATAAGGAAAATACTATTTTGGGATACTGATTTCAATTTATTGGACTGGGAAAAACAAAAATCAGCCATTATCAAGCGTATTTTTGAAAGGGGAAATGATGTAGAGATTAAGGAGATTATTTCTTTCTATGGACTTTCAACTGTGCAACAAACTATTGATGCTACTAAAAGTAATTTTCTTCCAAGTTTCTATCAAAATGTAAATAAGTACTTGAAAAATAAGCGCATAAATTGAATAGTCTTCACAAAAATACAGTTTCAGATAACCTTTGGGATTCATTACATAAACTCATGAAAATTGAAGAATTGAAGGATTTTCGATTAGTTGGAGGGACTTCTTTAAGTTTGCAAATTGGACACCGAATGTCTGTCGATATAGATTTGTTTACTGATGCACCTTACGATTCTATTGATTTTAATCGCATAGATAAATTGATTTGTTCAACCTTTCCAATAGTTGAAATGGGGTATGGAGGAAATAATTCAATGGGTAAATCTTACTTTGTAGGAACATCAAAGGAAAACCTTGTGAAATTGGATATTTTTTACACCAATTTATTTGTCTTTCCACTTCTTATTGAGCAGGAAATTCGATTTGCTAGATTAGAGGAAATTGCCGCAATGAAATTAGAGGTAATAGGTAACGATGGTAGAAAAAAAGATTTTTGGGACTTACATGAATTAATGGATTACTTTTCTCTAAATCAAATGATTGAGTTTTATGAAAAACGTTATCCGTATAGTCTCACGAAAAACGAAATAATATCACAACTTACCTTTTTCGATAATTCGGACGAAGATTTTGAGCCGAATTGTCTTCGTAATAAATATTGGGAGTTAATAAAATTAGATATTGAAGAAGCCGTTCATAGAGATTTATCAAAATTTTAAGCTCCCCCAAAACTAGTTAGCTTTAAAAACCAATGCTAATTTACCAATTGTCCATTTTCATCAATATAAGGCTGCCGCTTCGGAAGTAGATACGAAGCCGTTGTATTTAAAGCTCAAGAAGCGTTTCAAACTTGGCGCACTTGGCCGGCCTCAAAACGAAGAGTAATCATTCGTCCCTAAGTCCAATAAGCGCTGTTGCGCAGGATTTGAAATCCTGCGCAACAGCAGCAGAACCAAAACAAAAAACGGCTAGGTTTCCCTAGCCGTTTTGCTGCGTAGTAAGTTAGGACTTATTTCACAGCGTGTCTTAGTATTGGCGTTGACTTCGTGCCATTCGTTACGTTTAAGAAGTAAATTCCTGGCGTGAACTCTTGGTTGATCACAAACAAGTTGATGCCTTCTTTCACATCGATGGTGCGTTGCTCGATTACTTTACCGGTGGCATCGGAGATAACTAAACTACACATTCCAACCAATTCTTTACTTGTTAAAATAACTTGGAAAGAAGCATCGGAAGGATTCGGGAAAGTAGTGAATTGGATCTTCTCAACACAGTTTGTTTGTATCGGTCCAAAATATTCATTTTTCCCGTCGATATCTACTTGGTTCAAACGGTAATAGTTTAGACCGTTTGATTTCTCATCATCAATGAAAGAATAACTGATGTCTTGCGTAGAATTTCCTGCCGCTAAAACAGTTCCAATTACGCGCCAGATTTCTCCATCAGTAGATTTCTCCACATCGAAATGCGAGCTGTTTTGCTCAGAAGCGGTAGACCATGAAAGCGTTACCACATCTTCTTCACACGAAGCAGCGAAGGAAGTGAGTTCGACTGGGAGGGGTGAGCCGTTTCCTTGACCAAATCCACCAAAATCACTAAATCCAGTTACTCCGTTCCATGTAATCGTTTTAGTCGAAGTATTAATTGAAGATGTTCCCATGGTTGTACCTGTGAAACAAATTGAACAGCCTCCAGATGATAACCATCCAGTTGAGGCACTCCATTTCGCTGGAAGCAAGTTTGACTCTGTTTCATTACTTCCGGTGCCATTTGTGACACCAGGGTAGGTAAAGGAAACATTGTATTGAGGATTCGTCATGCCTGTTTGGTTCATTTCCCAATACAGGTTTGTTCTTATGTATGCGCCGTCTGTTGCATTTGGATGCAAACCGCTAACTGCTCTCGACGCCAAGGAACTTGAGGAAATTGTACCCCCAGTAAAGTTTACTGAAATTGGTGCGTAGCTGCTTAAACCAACTGGGAATTTATAATCAACTCCTGTTGAAGAAATTGATCTGATAAAGGCGCCCGAACCACTCGTATTTATGTAAGATGAAGAACTTCCATTTCCACTTGCATCCAGGCTTCCTGAAAGTGTAAGATTTCTTGAACCTAAAGTTATAACACCACTCGTTAATTTTAAGCTATTCGTGACCGTTACATTTTCAGATAATGTGATTCCTCCGATCCCATTTACTGTTAATTTATTTACGTTACTTGAAAATAATCCTGTAGGTAAGGTATATGCGCTGCTATTTGCGAACTCAATCTCCGCAGATGCTCCTGAGGCATCAATACTACCTCCTGAAAAGGAAATTGAACCATCAGAGTACGTTAACTTGTTGTTCAAGGTAATGTTACCAGCTATGGTAAACGTTCCAGATGCTTTATCTATAATTAAGTATGGAAAGTTATCATTTCTTGAAATTGTTTGATTACCAGTTCCATTGAAATATACAGCTCGTGAGTTGGCAACGAAAGTTCCAGTACCAGTCCAGTTGCCTCCTACTTTAATATCTCCTCCCGCCGTAGTGCTAAGTTTCAATGTTCCATTATTAAAAGTTACATTTCCTAGCACATTTACAGGCTCTACTTGGTCAGTGAGAGACATATCAAATGTACCATCTACCGTAAGTTCATTTCGAACCCAGCTTTGAAAACTTGCATTTGAGTTAGCCCCTGGATCTAAGGTTGTTCCTGCTGAAATAATTAGATTATAAGGTACGCCTGCACCCGATGAATATCCGGCTAACCATTCTTTGTCACGGCCATACGAGCCACTAGAATTATACTTTAATGTAGAACCAACTCCATACGTCGGGCGACCGTTTCCTGAAACAAAACCACCGCTATTAATTTCGAGTGTTCCATTAATAGTACTCAAATTAGTACCGAAATTCAAACCACTTTGTAGTTTTAAAACTACGTTTGAACCAAAGGTCCAGGATCCTGTGTTTTGTCCTGTTAAATTTTTGGCGTTACTTGTGATAAGCACATTACCAGTCCCTGTAATGGAGCAGGCGCCATCTGCTAAAATATTAGAATTATCTGGTCCTGAAAAAGTAAGATTGTAGGAATTTAGATCAATATTTGCCGTCGATTTGTGTGTTAATGCATTTCCTCCACTTGGAGCCGTTAAGGTAAGATTATTTCCAAGAAGAATATTTCCACCTGTTTTCTCGTTCACCATGTATTGGAATGTTTCGCCACCATTTCCAGTGATTGTTGAATTACCACTTCCTGTGAAGAAAACCGCTCGACCATTTGTATTCAAAGTGCTTCCTGAATTTCTGGTCCAGTTTCCACCAACTTTTATATCCCCACCATTTGCATTACCAAGTGATAAATTACCGTTTAATAAAACGTTTCCGGCAACATCTAATCTTCCTGATTTGTTATTGTTCCCATCGTAATCCATATACATAGCTGAACCATTATCAATTGTTAAGTTACCTGCTAAACTGAAATTCGTTGAAAATGCTCCTGACCCAGTGTTCGGATAATTTAAGGTTGTTGAATTTGATAATTGAACAGAATATGGAGCCCCTTGACCTGAAGTTGCAGACCATTCAGATCCTCGACCGTAAGTTCCTCCTGTATTGTATTTTAAGGTTGAACTTGTTCCATAAAGTGGCGCATTGGTGTTGATGTATCCACCAGCATTGATGGAAAGTGTTCCGTTAATGGTTGAAGCCGAACCGAAATTCACACCTCCGGCAATATCCACATTATTGAAGCCAACTGTTCCCGATACAGTTCCATTTCCTGCAAATGTAACTTTGGAACTTCCTGCGGTGAATGTTCCGTTGTTGGTAAATGAACCATTATTAGAAATGGTAATGGTTGGTGTTCCCGATGTTGAAACTGTTGCACCTGAGTTAATGGTTAGTGAATTTATCGAAGTGGATGTCCCCAAAACTACAGAATAGGTTGTACCTGATGGAACGGTTACACTGGTAGACGCAGATGGTACCCCACCACACCAGTTAGAAGCATTCGACCAATCGGTTGAGGTGCCGCCGATCCATGAGCCTGAAGATACAATTGCCGCTGTAACATCCAATCGTGTTGTGCTTTCGCAACTATTGCTCGTTTGCGAAGCGTAGTAATGAGTTCCATTAACCAAAGCGGTGTTTGTAGCTAATGCTGATCCCCCAGATGATGCAGCATACCATTGAATGGATGAACCTGAGGCACTTAATTCTGCCACTGTGGCTCCCGAACATAAAGTTTGAGTTGCACTTCCCGTTGGAGCGGGTGGGTTATTATTTATGGTTACTAACACAGCGGTACGTGTTACGCTTTCACAACCTCCAACTGTTTGTGTTGCATAATAGGTTGTACTATTTGCAAGTGCAGTTGAAGTGCTCAATGCTGTTCCTCCAGATGAAGCACTGTACCATTGAATTGAAGTTCCTGTTGCTGTTAAACTCGCGACAGTAGGTGATACAGCTGAACAAAATGCTTGATTACTCGCTGTTGGCGCAGAAACAGTTCCACATGGTTTGATGGAAACATCGTCAATTCCAATTCCTTGGGAATTTGATCCTGTTGTGTTTATATCCCATCTCAAATAAAAATCAGCATTTGACGCTACAGACAACCCGCTAACTATGAAAGTTTTTTCAATTTCTAAAGGAGTTGAAAATGTATAACTGCTTGATCCTGTTGGGAAATTTGAAGACGCAATCTCTCCATCTGTAACTTCTGTCCAAGAGCTTCCATTTGATGAGTAATAAAACTTAACTGATGCTGATGCCGTATTTACACGGTAACGTTCAGCGGTGTAAGCAATTGTGAAATTCGTAATAGTTGATCCCGTATTGTTTTTGGTATACACCAATAATTGATTAGGACTTCCAAAACTACCAGATGTCATCGCACCAACAGCTCTTTCCGATGTTGATGTACCCCAATTATATGTACCTCCTTGTGTTGGAGTTCCAGAACTCACTTGATGAGTAACGGTTGTTGACGCACCAGACCATGAGGGAGTACTCGTACTTGCGTGCATTCTCCAACCAGAAGGCAATGAGGTTGAAGTTGACATCCCATCAAAATTTTGTGTAACAGAAGTTCCTAAATCCGTCAATGAAATAGATGTTGTCAACGTCGTAGCCCCCGAGCTCACTGAACTCCAGACACTGCTTCCTGCACTATTCACTGCTTTAATGCGGTAGTAATAAGTTGTACCTTCCGATAAACTTGAAAACGCATTCGTAGTAGTTCCAGATGGAATGCTTGATACTGTTGAAACTGGACTTGAGAAATCACTCGAATTGGTAGATAGTTCAACCGTATAAGTGATAGTTACCGCACCTTGTGATAAAGGCGCTGGCGCTGTCCAGTTAGCCGTTAATCCTGAGGTTGTAATAGAACTTGCAGTTCCTACAGTAGGTGCATTCGATAACGTAGCCGAATTTCCAGAAGTTGAATTTGCGGATGTTCCTGACGCATTTACAGCTCTTATTCTGGCATAATAAAGTGTGTTGGCGGTTAATCCTGTTACTGCTTGTGAAGTTCCATTTACCGTAAAATCTTGATAACCACTCACAAAGCTTGCAAAGTTTGAAACTGTTGAAACATCCAATCTGTAGGAACTTGCGCCCGAAGTTGCTACCCAATCTACTGTGAATCCTGAAGTTGTAATGCTACTAAAAGTTGGTGTAGCAGGCGCATCTGTTAATGTAATTGTACTTGCGCTTAATGGAGAAGTCGTTCTGTAATCGATGTTCGAACCACTATTATTGTATGCAAAGATAAAAGTATAATAAGTAGTTCCAGCAGATAAACTGTTATTGGAAATTCCAGAGATTGTACTTCCCACACTTACAATTGTTCCACCGCCAAGGCTATTTCCAGCTGAGTAAGTTGTTCCGTCCACTGGATTAGCAGATAAACTTGAGGATGTACTTCTGATAACTAGATAGCCATCTGGACTGCCCGTTGCTGCAGTGAATGCAGTACTGAATGCAGATGTTGTAATAGAGCTAAATACCAAGGATGTAGCTTGAGCACTTGGTTCTGCTTTTAAAGTTGTAAATGAAACCACTCCTCCATAACTGGTACCCGAAGTGTTTGTAGCGTATGCTTGGCAGTAATAGGTTGTGTTCGGTGATAAGGAAGTAACACCAGCATTAAAAGTACCTGTGCCAGAACCGGAAGCTTGATTTGTTACACCACCTTCACCAATAGTTGGTGTGTTGTCTGATGTACTGTAAACAAACCCTCTAGCAGTTACACTTGCTCCACCGTCAGCAGTGATTTCTCCATTCAACGTTGCGGTCGTTGATAAAACAGAACTTGCTGCATTCGTTGTTAAAACTGGAGGTGTTGATCCAGACTGAGTCGTGGCATTTGCTGTAGGAGCGGAGGTCGTCAAATAATTATAGGTAGTTGCATTTGTACCATCCCAAGTGTAAGGAATTAATAAATAGTTGTACTGTGTTGAAGCAGCAAGACCAGTATTTGAAATCGATGTGGCATTTTCAGCAATAACACTTGAAACAATTGTTGTATTCGCTCCAGCGGATGGAGCTGCACCGTTTGAATTACCCAACGAAGGTGTATTAGGTGATGCTGCTCTCAAAAGCACATAGCCTTTATTCGTTGCGCCTGATGAAGGAAAGGTAGCCGCGTTCCATGTGAGGTCGATATTGCTCGAAGAGTTGGCAGTTGCACTCAAACTTGTTGCTTGAACAGTAGCCGGGTTTGAAAGTGTTCTAACTGTTTTTTCATCGCCATACCCAGTGCCTGTAGCATTGGTGGCAAAAGCGCGGATATAATAAAGTGTTTGAGGACTTAATGAAGTAAGAGATGATGAAAAATTCGTTGTTCCCGTTCCATCATTTGTTTTAGTTGAAAGTGCAACTGTTGGTGCGGTTGAAGTGTTCCATACAACACCTTTTGAAGTGATGTTTGTACCTGATAAGGTTTGTCCACCCGATGATGCAGTTGTATTTGTGATGGATGATGCTGCCACTGTTGTAGTTACCGTTGGCGCAGCGATGTAAACAGCATGTTGATTTCCAATTACATAAATATTGCTTGTTGATCCTAATCCAGTGGTACAAGTTAAGGTGTATGGTCCGCTTCCTGAAGCAGCCGAAATATTAGTAACGTTGTATGGACAAGAAGAATTATACCTTCCTAAATCACAGGATGTTGCTGGAACGAATGAACCTGCTTGACTTCCAGCAGGCCATTGGAAAACTACTTGAGAAGGGGTATTGCTCCCACTAAGAGCCCAGGCGAGATTGACCACTTTTGTGGCATCAGTAGCTACACAAGGAAGAGAGGTGGTAGCATAAGCCGTATAATTGGTGGCACTGGCCGCTGTAACCGTTAGTGGTGCATACGAAGAAGAGGTGCCAATGGGAAGTAATCGTGCCGTTGAAACCGAATTGAAAATGGCTGTACCGGTGGCATCTGCAACGATGTATTTATTGGCATCCGCACCCGAAACCGCACTCGATAAGGTGAGGGTATTGCCATTGGTGGTGAGTTTACCATTTGTTAAAGTAAGCGTTCCAGTAATTGAAGTGTTGGCACTTAGCGTAAGTCCATTGGTATTATTTAGCGTGAGATTTCCAGCTGCCGTTATCAGATTTCCTGTAACTTGAGCAGAAGAACCGTTAAATGTGTAGTTGGTTGCAGCGTTGAGTGATTTATTGGTCAAGGTTAAAGAACCATTTATTCCTGAAGTATTTGCAGTGATTAATGTGGACCCTGATGCAGTGGTAAACGTTCCAGAACCAGCAATTGCATTTGTGGCGCCAAAATCAATGGTTGAAAATGCTCCAACGGCAAGCGTTGCATTTGCGCCAGTGGTGAAAGTACCAGCACCGCTGATTGTTTGGGTTCCAGTAACATTTAGGTTTATTGTTCCAGGTGAAGCAGGACTATAATTTAATGTTCCACCCGAGCCGATCGTAATATTCCCTTTAATGGAATGACCTGGAGTACCAGTTACATTCGGCCCAAAAGTACAATTTGCTCCGATTGTTAAATTACCATTGATTATTAAACTACTTCCACCAGTACCAGCTAAAGATAACGCCCCTGAGGTGGATTCAATAACAAGATGGTGATAGGTTCTTCCGCTAAGTGAAAGAGATGGTTGAAGAGTGCTACTTCCTCTATATGTTATCGTACTTCCAGAATTGAAAGTTGCGTTAGCAATCGGCGTAGAAATACCTCCAGTTGTATTGTGAATATAGTTACCGCCATTATTGATAGCCCATTGAGCAGATGTAGCAGTTAGAGCAGTTGTGGCCTGATTTAAAAAAGTCCCACTAACTGATAAATCAGGATTTGAAGTACCTGCACCAATTGTCATAGTTGAACCGGAGCTCAAAGTAAAAGTTTTTGTTGCCGAAATAACACATTGTGCATTTGAACCGGCCACATTGAAATTTACTGTTCCTGTTTGCCCTATACTTTCGAGTGTTTGGGTACCTGAAGTTTTAGCTAGTAAAATTCTAGTAATTACATCAGCATCGGCAGCATTTTCTGTTATCTGTCCTCCCGTATGTTGAAAATTACCGCGTACTTCAAGAATATCCCTTCGTGTGTCAGCATTGACAAAACCACTGAGATTGGTCGCAAGATCCATAATTCCATTTGATTGAATGAAATCCCCAAGAACAACAATAGTCTTTACAACATTAGAAGAAGAACCAACATTTTCAATACGAAGAGTAGAATTACCACTTATGATCAGATTACCATTAATTGTAAGTGTTGCATTGTATGCACTTTGGTTTGACATATCAACCACACCTGTACCTATAAGTGACAAATCACCCTCTATTGTAGCTTGTCCAACAGATGTTGTACTATTAAACATTGTAGTACTAGCTGTATTTCTGAAAATTACATTACCAAAAGTTTTGTTTGCAAAACTATTAACATCTAAATCAGAACTTATCATTAGTGTTGAATTAGATGCCCAAGATGCTGGAGGTAAAGACCCATTATTATAATTGTGATCATATGTACCTCCACTATTAACCGTTAATGTTCCAAATGATTGAGTGCTCGACGAGGATCTAAGAATTGTTGCATTATTGTTAATATCTGTTTGGGGTGATGTTAAAATATAACTCGAGCCAATTACAAAACTACATGCATTCGTTCCATCTCCAACTACTATTTTTGAACCAGTACCTGATACTGTCCATGATGCTCCGATTGTTGGTGTAGCGTTGTTTCGGATGTTGTATGTATTACCTGGAGTTGTGAAATCGGGAGGTGCGTCACCATCTCCGTTAGTGCTGGTCCCCCAACTCGATGTAAGCTGCAGATTACCAGTTGATTTGGAATAATAATTTCCCGTAATTGTAAAAGTAGCCTTGTAGTTAGAACCTCCATTACTGTAATAATGATCTCCATCAGATGAGTAAGCTTGCCAATATACCTCTAGTGTATAGTTACCTGGAGTTAGACCAGAAAGAACATTTATATTTGCAGTATTATTTTCCCATCTCTGGTCACCAGGAGTTGGATAGTTTTCACCGAAAGGCAAATTAATATAACTAAAACTGGCAGAGGCGCCTGTTCGATAAATTTTATAAGCAATTTGCCCTCCTGTTACATTTGAACCTCCATTCTTGTATGTTTTAATTTGTGCGCCATTCAACACTAAAGTTTCCCCGCTTGCAAATGAACCAATATTCCACGCATTAAAACTAGAATATTGTCGGTAAGTGTTTCCCGCCCCCTTAATATTCAAAATTGCATAAGCGTCGAATAATCCGCTTCCAGCATAAGATTGAAAAGAAGAGGTCAACAAAACAAAAAATGGTAAAATCCATTTTAAATTCAAAAAAATACCGATAAATAAACGTAATAGAGTTGAAAAAGTATAATTCTTCATAGTTTGTGATTTTAAAAGAATAATTAAGCAAAGTTTAACTGCATATTTAGGAATTAATATCCAAAAAAACAAGTGCTTAGTGTAAATTTAACACATAAAATTTCTTTATGTTTTATTTTAAGTTTGAGGGTAGGTTTAAAAAAGATGTTAACAATATGATTTCAAGCGTATTAAACGCTATACAATTGGATGGTAAAAATTGTTTTTCTTGTTAAAAAATAGGGGTGTTGTTGAAAAATAAATTCTTATATTTTACAGCGAGGCTGTTGTCTTTGAGTGAGACAAAAGAAAGAGTTATTATCAAAATATTTGGTTGTAGATTCACTCTACCTAATCGGTAGACAAGTGGGTGGCTGCCTTCGGCGGTGTCGAATTGCCGACACACCAATGTAAAATGTATAATTTAGTCCGCCCCGGCGGATAAAAATTTAGAAAGTAGAAGTTAGAAGTAAGAAAGTAGAAGGGATATTTAATCTTTGAAGATTTCGATTAAATTCACGGTTAAATCAGGGAACATGATTGAATTTACTTCCGTAGCGCCGTCGTGAATATTGAACACACCAATTGATTCAAACTTCTCATCTGTTTTAGTAAAGATTTCTAAGGAATGTGAATCAGGATTAACAATCCAGTATTCTTGGACGCCGTTTTCTTCGTAGATATTGAATTTTTCGTTGTAATCCTTTTTCATCGTGCTATCCGATGTTATTTCAACTACTAAATCAGGTGCATCTATTGCTCCGCGATCATCGAGTTTGGTCAAATCACAAAAAACAGAAATGTCGGGTTGTACAACGGTATCTACTTCGCTATCACTTCCTTTGTTTTTTTTGAGTCGAACATCGAAGGGGGCTTCGTAGACTTGGCAATTGCATGATTCAAAATATTTTGCAAAATCAATGGTTAATTTTAATGAAACACGCTGATGTATGCGCTTAGGTGCTGGACTCATTTTGTAAATCCATCCTTTAATTAGTTCAATTCGCTCATCGAAAACCCATGTTAAATAATCAGCATAACTGTAGCGCTTTTTTAGGTCTAATTGCGATATGTCGGTAATTTGAAGCATGATGAGTAACTTTTTGTAGTAAAGATAATTAGTATTTTATGAAATGACAAGACAATAAATTAATGAGGTGGCGGAATAGCTCTACCTGCTCGGTAGACAAGTGGTTGCTTACGGAGGTGTCGGATTGCGAAAGATTAAATGCGAACGATATGCAGTAATTCTAATTTTCACTGGAATCTAGCCGATTATTATCACATATCCTCACTAGATAATCCGAAAAAAGAAAATGTGTAGTCTGGATATCTCTGCTGTAATTTGATGGATTTTTGTTTTAATTCAGTCAAATTAATTTTTAGTGGGTTGATTTTTATTTCAAAAAGTTCTATGATTTTTGCATCAGAATTAATAGCAACGATGTCGATTTCATTCGCATTTCCGCGTTCCCAATAACAACCAATATTAGTGTATTTTTCACTTTTGGAAAGTTGATTTACGAAGTATTTTTCTAGCATTTTACC
>Ga0172373_10005188_pt1 | contig 17969 bp, 15 predicted proteins | sample Lak10m_2_FD_114546 | JGI IMG/M metagenome (GOLD analysis project Ga0172373, IMG submission 114546) | Freshwater microbial communities from Kabuno Bay, South-Kivu, Congo - kab_092012_10m | ecosystem: Environmental > Aquatic > Freshwater > Lake | place: Democratic Republic of the Congo...
GATTTCAGCCATGGTCAGATCGGGTGCCGGGTGTTGTGATGAGCCCCGCATTCTACCCTTTCAGGCCATCCTTTCTGGCCCCAAGTTCGAAAATCACCTACGCCGATTGGCGAAGGTATTGACTCGCGGCAGGTCACTTCGATTACCCGGCGAGAGGCGAGCAGGAACGAGGATTGTCGGCAGCCCTCGCCGAATTCTTTGATTGCCTATGAACCGTGAATATCATCGTTGGTATACCGAGAGGCTCCATCGTGACATGGAAATGTTGATCTTCGGTCATGCCGGAGCGAAGGTCCTGGTCTTTCCCACACGCGACGGACGCTTCCATGAATACGAGGATCTGCGGCTGGTCAACAGTCTTCGCCACAAGATCGAGGCTGGCCATATCCAGTTGTATTGTCTGGACAGCATCGATCACGAGACCTTCTATTGCTTCTGGCGGCGCCCCGCCGACCGGATACAACGCCACATTCAGTACGAGGAATACATCCTCAACGAGGTCATCCCGATGATGGCCGGAAAAAATCCCCACCCCTGCACCATTTCGCATGGCTGTAGTCTGGGCGCCTATCATGCGGTGAATATCGCATTCCGTCACCCGCATCTTTTTAGAAAAGTCAGCGCATTTTCGGGCCGTTATGACCTGACCATGAATGTCGAGCATTTCCGCGATCTGTTCGACGGTCATTACGACGACAACATGTATTACCACATGCCCTCGCACTACCTGCCGAATCTCGATTGTCAATGGCGGCTCGATGCGTTAAGGCGGATGGATATCGTGTTAACCATTGGGGATGAAGACCCTTTCGTTGACAACAATCGACACCTCAGTCATGTCCTGTGGTCCAAGGGCGTGCCGCATCAGTTGCATGTCTGGCAGGGTCGCGCCCACCAGGGGCGAGAGTGGCGCAAGATGGCGCCACTGTATATCTGAATGTCTCAATTTCGGTGATGGGCAGTAGTGATTCATTGACAGGGGTTATCTCAAGCATAGTTCCCTACCAATCTGCCGAAGATCGATTGCAGCCCGATGTCCCACTCTTGAAGCCTGGTCAAGGGCCTATCGGTGAGCGGTAACCCTTAGCCGAATGATTTCTTCAGTCAGATTGCTCCCTTCGCATCTAAAATCTTTTCCGGTCTCGCTTGGTTCCAAGGCATGACCTTGTCAGACGCGTACACACACCCACTGAAGTGGCCAGATTCGAAACTGATGAGGCATGGAAGCCGTTCGGCGTAAAGTGTGACTTGATTGAATAATCATTACACAGGGAATGACCCTTCCGCCTACGGAAACAGGCGCGGTATTTCGTCATCTCCGGCGCATCTCCTATAATCCCAACCCATGTCGATTGTCTTCTTGAAAATTTTCGCCCGGTGCTTATCGTGATATTGTCACCCATCGAACTCAGCCTGAAAAAGCTCGGCTTGAAATATCAGGAGCGGGTGTACTCGATTGCCCCCACCTCCTCATCGTATGAAGAGGCCATTTGGCGGCGTGAAGGTCACCTGTCACAGGAAGGACCGCTGATCGTGCAGGGGTGTTAATGCAGAATGCAAGTCACGCAATCCTGCACAGGGGTATCGGCCGTGATGCTGAACCCTACGGCAACCTGACCAGAATCCGCTCTCTGCGAAGCAAAGTCCGGCGAATTGGCAGCCCACTTCCACATAAATTTCGCAAGGTTCAAGATAGCCGTCGAACCGGGCGCCCAGGCAGATGCCACTCATCTTTCATCTGAATCATCATTCACTAAAGCAACGGAGATAGACCCATGAGCAAACCGACTGACGAGAAGACCGCAAAGACCCCTGCCGCAGCCAAGGCGGGCGCCGCAACGAAGCCGCCAACCACCAAGACGGCCGAGGCGACATCGGCGCCGGCGAAGCCCGCGACGCCGATTAAGGCGGCAACACCTGAAAAGCCCGCGGCCGCGGCCAAGGTAAATCCCACGCAGAGCCCGCCGGCGCCGACCGAACCCGTCGCGGCGAAACCGCTGCCCGCCAAGGCCAAGCCCGTCGCGGCAGACCCCGCACCCGCAAAAGCCGCTGTCGAGACCGTTCCGCCCGCCAAAGCCAAACCTGCCGCGGCCGCCAAACCCAAAGCGGCGCCGGCCAAGGCGCCCGCCATTCAAATGCCCAGTCAGGAAACGATCAACAAGATGGTCGAGGAAGCGGCTTATTACCTGGCCGAAAAGCGCGACTTTGCCCCAGGCTTTGAAGAGGAGGATTGGGAGGCGGCCAAGGAACAAATCATGACGCAATTAGCCGACGCCACCCGCAAGACCGGGTAACACATCCCGCGTTTATGAGCGGAGAATCCAGTCGCGAGCACTGATTGCTCGCTACTGGATTGCCTGCTTGGCCATGAGTGGCGCGCTCAAACAACTGGGCGCATCAGCAGGCTCACCCATTTCCTCGCTCGTGCCACACCCTGTGGCAGGCGTCGGGAATGGCCTCCAAACCGGGCGGCTCTCCCAAGGGGGTGGGTTCACTTGATTGATCGTGCTGGGCGCACGCCCGTCCTTCACGCCAGATGCCAGAGGCCCAAGCTCTCAGCCTATGACCACTCGGCCATTCAGTGAGTCGTTCGCTGAGCGGAGTCGAAGCGAACTGATCAACGACTTGGTTTCCTTGGCCTCGACTCCGCCCGGCCAACGGAACCCAAGGCTTTGCAATTCCAGCCTTGACTTTGGTTATTACCGCCAATCAATTTGACGCACCTCCCACCCAGGATTACAAGCCTTCGGTCGCCAGAAAACGAGAGCAGGCCTGTCGATGGGCCTCACGACCGGTTCGGTATTGATCCCGACCCGCGCCATTCCGCCTCGCGAACATCATGGGTGCAACTGACGACGCAAGGCCTCCAGGGCGCTGGAACTTTTCTCGATGAGTTCCCGGATTTTGGCCGCCATGGGAATCTCGGGTAACCGGATTGCCGCTGCCTCGACCCGAAAATCGCCTTCGATGCCGCCAGCCGCACACTGCCAGTGCAGCAAACCCGGTTCTGTCGGAGTGAATTCAAACGTGCTCATGCCGGGGGTCAGTTCCCATGTTTGATGCAGGGCTTCCATACTGACGAGGCCGCCACAATCGGCGAGACTTTCGCCCATCAGCATCCACTGCACGGGGGTTCCCACATGAACGACCGGCTGATCGGCCACAGGCCCGGTTCGCTCGACCATCGTATGGATGCTTTGCGGCGCGGGCGCTCCGCCAGTGGCCCCGGCGGCCGCATGGTCGGCATGACCCATGGCGGCATGCGGGTCCACGCCGCCGATCATGGCATGCCCACGCTGCAACATGATGATGCCCAAAGCGACGACGATGACCCCCGAGGCGCGAACCAGCTTGGGCGCGAACTGACGCGACAGGGCGCTGGCCAGAAAGCCAAAGCCCATCATGAGCGGCAAGGTTCCCAGCCCGAACACGAACAGCATTTTCGCCCCTTCGATAGGGTTGCCGGTGCCAGCGGCCATGATGTACATCGCCTGGAGTGGACCACAGATGATCATCAAGCCATTCAGCAGACCGATGACGAATGGATTGGTATTGCGGCGCAAGGCCTTTCCCACCCATCGCATGATGAAACCGGGCGTCTTGAGCTGAAAGCGTCCGAGCGGTGCGAATACGCGCAGGGTCGAAAGCCCGAACAAAACCAGAAACACACCCGCCGCCAGACCGGCAGCGCCGCGCATGAAGGGCGTGAAGGTCACAATCGATCCCAGAGCGCCGAACAACCCGCCAATGACGGTATAAGACAAGGTCTTGCCCGCCCCATAATAGAGGTGCGTCAGGTACTTGGCGCCTCCCTCGCTGGCGGCCTTGACTGTGTAGCCCACTACCAGCGCTCCGCACATGCCTGCGCAATGGAAACCCGTCAGGGTACCGGCGATGAACAGCAGGGCCAGGCTGAGCGGTTGGCCATTGCCGGGCGTTTCGAACTGGCCACCCAGGAACTGGCTGAAATTGAGGACCAGATATAGCGCCAATCCCAGAGCGGATACGACTACGATCCGCCTGAGTAAGCCGGCCAATCGGGCGGTGAGGGCAACGGTGCGATTATAGGTCATGGGAAATTGGGTGTTCTGATTGGATATCCGTCAGTGGAGCGGGAAAGCTCCCTCATAAAAGCATACATGGCTTGATAACAGACAGGAAAAAACTCTAACCTCTTTCATGTCGCATTTTCCAACCCCGTTCAGTAGATCACAAACCGGAATCAAGATCGGCACACCTAAAAATTAATCACCAGAACGGCCAGCGAAGCAATACCCACGCCAGCAACAGTCAACCCGAGATATTTGCGCCACCGGCCATTGGAAACCGGATCAAGCTACTGATCCACCTCCAGCACCCCCATTGAGTGCGTGATATGCCACACCTGAATCAGGGATATGCCACACCTTTTAATGACGGCGCTTTGCTCGACCGACTCAAGTCCTTGATGAACGTGGATTACACGCGATGGCATGGTCTTTGTTTATGAATGGTGTGTTTCTTTCACTCACCCATTTCACGAGAACCCACATGAGCTACAGCAAAGCCTTGACCGTTAGCCAACCCGCTCCACAGGCCGGCGCCATGATTCTGGGTACCGGGCTGGCCTTTGCCTCCCTGATCCTGTTGCCGGCAGTCGCCGCCCAACTAGGAGTAGGCGCTGCACTCACTGGCGCAATGCGCATTGCGCTCATGCGCGCATCCAGTCGCGTCGTCAGTGGCGCCAGTGGTTCCGGCGAAACCGCTCCGGGCGCATTTAGCTGCCATTGATTCATCGAAGGTGTGTATTGTTGGCCGAAGACCCGTAAGATTGGGCACAGAACGCCAGACTGCCTCTTGTCCCAAATTCTTTAATCTGCCCCGTACATACGGCTTGTCTCGCTGAGGGATGCACACCTTGAACCTGGCCCGTCATTTATAAACCTGGACTGTTCCCCCTGACTCCATCCTGTTGTTTATTATGTTATGTTTGCGCCCAATCCAGACAAGACATCGTCAACGACATGAGGAGTGAAGACAGTGAGCGATGAACCCAAGCTCTGCGACCTTTGCCAGCTACCTATTGAAGTCGAGGGCTACGAGCTATCCACCACGGCCGGTCGAAAATACTTCTGCTGCGAGGGCTGTCAAGGCATCTACCGCATGCTGCACGAGGACGAAATCCAGGCTGATGCCTAGAGCGCGCTGGCGGCTAACCGCCAACCGCATCACCTGGGAGGCTGTACCCTAGGGCCCTGCATCCCGCGACGCAAGACAAATCCTGTACAATACGCTTGATTGTTGCACTGGCTGATCAGTTGGCATTATCCCGATTAGGGTTATTTGGCCAGGCAACCCACGTGGGCTGTGCAACCATCTTTTCAACGAGACAAGCACGGATACCCCGTCAAGAATCATCGACTATCGACCTATATTCCGGCGACGCGACACGGGGTCGCGATGCCCTAACCTAAACTACTGGGAATAATCTCATGAGCATTCTGGCAAAACATCCAATCGTGGTCTTCGGTCTAGGCGTTGCAACCGGGTACCTGGTCCATAAGTACCGCAAGGAAATCATAGATTCAGCCACTCAACTGACTGAAAAAAGTAAGGACTTTGTATTGAACCAGAAGGAAAATCTTGAGGATCTGGTGGCCGAGTACAAGGAGGGCGCGGACGACGCCAGCAGCGAGACCAGCGCTACGTAACGGCTCATTCATCGGACCTAACGATTGGAGACATACCCAGCCATGTCGATATCCAGCCAAATTGTTCTCCGTTACAACGGTGAAGGTCACCTGAGGTTTGACTTGCCCCCGGGTTTGCGTGAGCCTGAACTGGCCGCCATGCTTGTCGAAAAGCTGGGCGCCAGGGAGGGGATCTATCGGGTTGACCTGGCCTCGAACCGCGGCAAACTCTCCATCCGATATCTTGCTCACGTTTGCGGATTTGCCGATGTGGTGCGCTGGCTCCATGAAACTGTATCTTCATTGTCCAGCCGCTTTGCCCCGGCGCGAAAGCAGAGAGCGATGGCTCGGCGAGACGAACAGTCACTCGTACCCGTGCAAGCGGGAACCGCGAGCGGCCTGGCGCCATGGCTGCATGGCAAAATCCAGGAGATCCGCGAAACGTTTCAGGCCATGAGCATTGTGCTGAAGCGATCGCTGAACGCGGCGGTAGCCGCGGCCAACCAGCGCCCACGCTGGGTCAAGGAGTTCATGAACGATCTTCTGATGCTCTACATGATCAAATTGCATTGGCACCACATCATGACGGACTGGTTACCCCGACCCTGGACCCATCGGTATGAATGGCTGGCAACGATCTACCTGATCTATCTCTCGGTTCAAGCCCGCCTTCCACAGAACGCCTAGGCTGATCATAAAACCACAGGAGAAGGAAGTGACGAGCATGGCCGCCCCCGAACTCAATCCACGCCACTTCCGCCTGGAACATCAACTCAGGCGACGAGTACGCATTTCGGCGCCTACTCTGCGGAATGATCCGGAGCGTATCTACGCTCTGGACATCCTGCTGAGGAAACGGCCCGCCATTCGCGAGGTTCGCGCCATTCCCGCCCTGGGCGGCCTGGTTATTCACTTCGCACCAGATCAACTGCCAGTGCAAAACCTCTGCACCCTGCTGGATGCCGTCATTCCCAACCTTGGGCTGGAGTCACACAAGAGGGTAGACGCGCTGGAATCACTTCCGCGGACGGACAAGGAACATGAAATCCAGTTTGCCGTTGAAGGTATCAGTTGCGCCTCTTGTGCCCTGCTGATCGAACTGGTATTGCGTCGTGACCCGCGAATCCGCCAAGCCACCATCAACATGGCCTCCGAGAGCGGCATGGTTTATGGCGACATTCCGCAGGAAGACCTCTATGCCCATATCCATCGGCTGGGCTACACCGCCCTGCCACTGGACACCGTCTCTCAACGCAAGCTGTTGATGGAGCGTGAGGAAAATCGGCTCAAGGAGTCCCGCCGCCGCGCCCTCATCGCCGCCGTACTCAGCGTGCCGGTCACCATCATCGCCATGGCGGAATGGAAGGGCGCCATCTGGCGCTGGGCGCAATGGATTCTCAGCACCCCCATCGTATTCTGGTCCGGTAAACCCTTCCTGACCAAGGCGATCAAGCTGGCCAAGCAGCGCTCGGCCAATATGGACAGTCTGATCGTGCTGGGCGTGGGCGCCGCCTACGTTTACAGTTCGGCCGCTCTCTTCTTCCGTCGCCCCTACCTTTACTTTGATGCCGCATCCGGAATCATCTGTTTTGTTCTGCTCGGGCGCTATCTGGAGGACAAGGCGAAGGGGCGTGCCCATGCTGCCATCAGACGCCTGCTCGACCTGCAACCGCCCACGGCCAATCTCATCCGGAATGGCCAAGTGGTCACGGTACCGGTCGATGATCTGATCATCGGTGACATGATCCTGATCCGACCAGGCGAGAAGATTCCGACGGACGGCCTCGTCACGGAAGGACTCTCGACCGTGGATGAGGCCATGCTGACCGGAGAAAGCCTGCCAGTCGTCAAGGGACCGGGCCATGAGGTCGTGGGGGGATGCATCAACGGCAATGGCGCCTTGCAGGTACAGGTGACGGCCATTGGCGCAGATACCGTTCTAGCGGGCATCATCCACATGGTGGATCAGGCGCAGTCCTCGAAGTTGCCCATACAGAAGACGGTCGACAGCATATCATCCGTATTCGTACCCAGTGTCATGGCCATCGGCGGTCTCACCTTCAGCGTGTGGCTGTTGACCGGCGCGGGTTTCACCACAGCCTTCGCCACCGGCATCACAGTGCTGCTGATCGCCTGTCCCTGCGCCCTGGGCCTCGCTACGCCGGCCGCGATCATGGTCGGCACGGGACAGGCCGCTCAGCGCGGGATCTACATCCGTAATGGGGAAAGTCTGGAGACCGCCACCCACATCGATACCATCATCTTCGACAAGACCGGGACCATCACCGAGGGTAAACCCTATGTGACTGATTTCACCAACCTTTCGGAACTGGCGGACGACACGTTGGTGGGGTTGGTCGGTTCCGCCGAAGTCAGATCCGAGCATTTCCTGGGCAAGGCCCTGGTCGAGTTCGCCAAATCGCGTGACTGCCCACTGATGGACCCCGAGGAATTTGAAGTCATTCCGGGGCATGGTTTACAGGCGAAGATTCAGGGCCGATCCATGATCATCGGCAATCAAAGCTGGATGGAGTCTCTTGAAATCAGCCTGGCGCCTCTACAAAATCTTCACCAACAGTTGGCCAGTGACGGCAAGACGCCGGTGTTCTGCGTCGTGGACAACCAGCTCGCCGCACTCTTCGGGATTGCCGACAAACCGCGCGACAACGCCGCCGAAGCCATCGAGCGCTTACATCGCCGCGGCGTGAAAACGATCATGGTCACGGGAGATATCCGCGCGGCGGCCGATTTCGTGGCCCGACAAGTCGGCATCGATGAAGTCGTGGCTCAGGCCCGGCCAGAGCGCAAGCTGGAAATCGTGCGGGAGTTGCAAGCCCAGGGCCGCAAGGTAGGCATGATTGGCGATGGCATCAATGACGCCCCAGCGTTGGCAGCCGCCGATGTCGGCTTCGCGATTGGCACCGGAACCGATGTCGCCATTGAAACCGCCGACCTGACCCTGGTCAACGGCGATATCACCAAGGTAGCCGACGCTCTGGAAATCAGCAGCGAGACCTTGAAGATCATCAAACAGAATCTGGCCTGGGCCTTTGGCTACAACACCCTGGCGATTCCCATTGCCGCCGTGGGCAAGCTGAATCCCATGATCGCATCCCTCACCATGGCGCTGAGTTCTATCTCCGTGGTGCTCAACTCCCTGCGCCTTCAGCGCAAATAGGCAGTCTTTGATCATCACCGCTTGCGGTGATGATCGCCTGATCCATGAATTAGGCTGATCTATTCGGCTTGGGAACTTCTCGATTGCACTGAGCTGTCTGTCAGTACGATTAAACGCGAAGATATCGAGGGAATGAAGTGGGGTGACTGACGGGGCTCGAACCCGCGACAACAGGAATCACAATCCTGGACTCTACCAACTGAGCTACAGTCACCATTGATCTGATACTTGGATGGCGCGCTTGGCAGGACTCGAACCTGCGACCCTCGGCTTAGAAGGCCGATGCTCTATCCGGCTGAGCTACAAGCGCTTGGTCGGGGTAGAGGGATTCGAACCCCCGACATTCTGCTCCCAAAGCAGACGCGCTACCAGACTGCGCTATACCCCGATTGCTTTTCCTTGAAAAGCCGCTGGGCGAACCATCAAGACTTGGAAATATAACGGTTTTTCTAACCTAGGTCAATGTCTTCTACGAACCCGCACATAGCAAAGTAGCGGTGTTTACGGCCAGCGATGACGGGTAACAGTCTTTTACCGGGTCCACCCGTCTTTTCTCTTGTCGACCTCACGCTGGCAGGGTCTAATGAGGCCTGAATTAAATCTTATTCTGGAGGACTGTACGCATGATTCAAGTTACCACCCTCGCAAAGTTGCCCGATACCTATAAGGTACTGTTTACCGGTTTTTTGTTGGTCATCGGCGTGGGTCTGCTCATGGCAGGTTTTCAGATCATGGAGACGCACGGCAAGGCCGACGGGAAACCAGGGCTGTCCCTCAATGACATCGTTTACAGCTACTATGGCAACCGCAGCGGCTCCAAGCTGGAATCCATGCTCAAGGGCCAGATGAAGGCCATGGCGCCGGAGGAAGCACGCTTTCGGCTGATCCAGTGGGCGCGGGATGGTGGCAGCATCAAGGAGTGGAAATCCGAAATCCAGCCCATCATCAATCAATACTGCGTATCCTGCCATGGGCCGGGCGCATCCATCCCCGATTTCACCCAGTTCGAGACTGTCAAGAAACTCGCCGAAGTGGACGAGGGCGTCAGCATCGCCTCGCTGACCCGCGTCTCGCATATTCACCTGTTCGGCATTGCCTTCATCTTTTTGTATGTCGGCTGGATTTTCGGTCTGGCCCAGTTTCCCAAGAAGTGGAAGCTGATATTGATTTCCACGCCCTTCGCCTTCCTGATACTCGACGTACTCTCCTGGTGGCTGACCAAGTACATCCCGGCATTTGCCTGGCTAACGATGCTCGGGGGCTTTGGTTATAGTCTGGCATCCACCATCATGATCTTCACTTCCCTGGTGCAAATGTGGTACCCGAAGGAAAAATGGCTGGATTACTGGACCAGCGAGGAGCCGGCCGAGTAACCGTCTGGGGGAACACCAGACGCTAATGCGGTGATGGCCTTGAAGGCGGGGGAATCCGGTCTTGCGGATGAACCCGCCTCTCGGCTGGAGCGATATAGGGTAGGGGTTCCAGGCCAATCACCGCACCATTTTCATCGTTTCAGATCCGGCCTGCACTTCACGGGCCTTGGCGACTCTCACAAGGTAAAGCGAAAGTCCCGGAGCAACATACCCGGGACTCGGCTACCGCCCACCGAGCGCTGATGGTAGGTATCCGTCCGCATGATCCATTCGGCGGTTGCGCCGACCGCTTCCAGTTCCGTACCAAAGATCCGATAGAGGGTTTCGTCAAAGCGCAGATCGCGGATGGGTGCGACGATTCGACCGTTTTCCACCCAGAAACAGGCATAACGTGTCATGCCGGTGATGCGGGCATGCTGGAGGTCGCTCCAGTTCAGGTAATGCAGGTTACCTATATAAAGGCCGGTATCCAGCGCGGAAATCACATTCGCATCCGTCAATGTGCCGGTAGCCATGTCCGGCGAGCGGAGACCTTCACCAACTTCAGCGGCATTTCCCGGAACCTCATACTCGCGGGCGGTTCGGGAATTGATCAGCAGGTTGCATAAACGCCCCTGCTCGATGACCGGTATGATCTCCGGCGCAACTTCGCCCAGACTGTTGAAGCGGGGTGTCAACCCCAGCGCAAAATTCTCGTTCAGACTGAACAACGGCGAGAGTTGCACCCTTTCTTCGATCAATTTCATCAGGGCCGAGTCACCTTTTTTCCAGGCCGAGTAACTCACGGCGCCCCAGGAAAACAGTGCGATGATGGCATCGACCGCGGCCGGCGCGAAATACACGCGATAATTGCCGGGCTCGATCACACGCCCTTCCCCCTCCAGCAGACTCAGTCTTTCCCGTGACCGCCGCAAATTTTCAAGGAATTGCCCAGACTCCCAGTGTCGGCCGGCATACAGACCCTTGACGGCCTTGTTCTCACCCGCCGCATTCACGGTATAGAGCGAATAGTCCACGAAGAAACTCTCGGTGGAAAACACATGACGCAGGCCCCTGGAATTGCAGGTGGCCCCGAGTTGCGTGCCGCCGGCATACAGTCCCGTGAAATCCGCGGATCGCCCCTCCTCCGCGATAAAAGCCAACAGTTCATTCAATGGCGGCAAACACCCCTCATGGTGGACATCGCTGCGCTTCACCTGCTCAACGACTGTGAGATAAGCATCCTCGGGCAAGACAGACGCTTCCACCCTGGCCCGATGCAGAAGAGACAAGGTCGTATCAAGGTCCGTGGCGACCTCGCCATTCAGGTCGAAGGTAAAATCCACCCGCCGTCCCTGCGCCTGGTATCGCATGGCAAGCCGTTGCTGTCGCACGCGGGTGGACTGGCGAACGCGTCCCCCATTGAAGCGCAGGTAATGCTGATCTTCAGCCGCCAAGTTGAAGGTCAACTCCTCACCGGAGGCCAGTCGTCCGAATACCGCACTACCCAGTCCGTCCAGCAATTCCCGGGTGGTCTGGACGAAACTCATGCGCCACCTCCAAAGACCTGGACCGCACGAAACAGACAAGGGGGTGAAGCATGACCCACCCGGATGACCTGATTCGGCTCCCCCTTGCCACAATAAGGCGTCCCGTAAGCCTTGAAACTGTCGACATTGCCGACGGCAGTCAGCGACTGCCAGAATGGCACGGTGATGCCACGATAATTGGGGTTCTTCAATACCCGGGTCAGGCGCCCATCCTCAATCAGGCGGGCGTACTCGCAGCCAAACTGGAATTTGTTGCGGTAATCATCGATGGACCAGGAGCGATTCGCCTCCATATAGATGCCTCGCCGAACGGAACCCATGATCTCCTCCATCGACGCCGAACCGGGTTCCAGATTGATATTGCCCATGCGATCGATAGGTGCGCGGTTCCAGCTTGCGGAACGGAAATTCGCTACGCCTGGAAGGCCCAGCCTGGACTGACTCTCAAGACCGCCCAACCCGCGCAGCAACCGTCCATCCCGGATCAGATATTCCCGGGTGGCCGGCGTCCCCCCGTCATCGTAGGCATAGGCGGCAAATTCGCCGGTCAGGGTCGGGTCGAAGGTGACATTCATCAGTGGACTGCCGTACTGAAGACGACCAAAATCCTCGGGTTTGACAAAACTCCAACCGGCGTAATTGCGCTCGTCGCCGAGGATGCGATCCAGTTCCAGCGGATGGCCGATGGACTCATGTATCTGGAGCAGCATCTGATCAGGCGCCAGCACCAGATCCAACATCTCGTCAGGGCAATTCTCGGCCTGCAACAACTCCAGCGCTTGCTCGCCCACACGCTGACAATCATCCAGCAGTGCATCCCAGTCAAAGGTTTCCATCCCCCCCTGCACGCAACGCGCGGTGGGTCCGTTCATGGAGCGCGACTGCGTCTCGCCGCCCGCCTGCGCGATGGCCCCAAAGTGCTGCCAGGTCATCAGAAATTGCTGGGCAACATCCGTCCCGTGGCTGGCGACATAACGGGTTTCGGTCTCCAGCAGGACGGCCTCGGCAACCGCCGTAACGATGTCGTCAGCTACCTTGAGGCGCTGGGTGGCTTGAATCAGGCGATCGCTGAATTCGGCCAGACTGGTTGAATCGAGCCAGGCGTCACCCGACACTTCCTGGCGGCCTTGCACCGCGGGTCGCCAGTCCGGGGCGAACTCCGCGAGCCGGTCGTTCGCCGTCGCACGGGCATCCCCGGCGGCGCGGCGCGCGGCCTGTATCACCCCTTCCCGAGAGAGATCACTCGTGGCCGCGTAGGCCAACTGACCGTCGACCATGGCCTCGATCATCACCCCCCGTTCCAGGTGCATAACGTTCTCTTCCGGCCTGCCATTGCGGGCGCAGCGACGATAGGTTTTTTCGTGGACATAACGGATGGCCAGCCAATCGGCCTCCGGCCTGATCCAGGTGAGCGCCGCAAGGGGATCGAAATCGGTCAACTTGGGCTCGATCGCAAGACTGACTGTCATGATTTGATTATCTGAATGCTGGTTGATGGGGCTTAGGACAACAGACCCATGAACACGGTTCAGTCGGAGCCAAGGAGGCATTGACCGGGTGCCCCACGGGAGAATACGGTCACCTGATCATGAGAGTATTTCCGCTCGCCGATCGGAGGGTGTATAGCAGGGAGTGGGATCGGCGCGACGCCCCGCTTCCGCCCGGCCTTCGAAGCCGAACGGAAGCGGCCGCCGCCGGGTTTAATTGGCGGCGCGGTATAGCGGATGAAAAGGACTACTGTGAGCCAGCTTGATTGGCGGCTTGGCCTGAGTCACCGCGAAGATCTCCCGGGTGATTCTTTGATATAGCTCGGGTGTCCACTCCGGCAAGCTGGGCAGGCTGCTATCCAGCGGCCGCTGACGAGGATCGCTGGGCGCAATGATGACCTTGATGTTCTCGGTACCGACATGCGCCGCCAGCACGAACAACTCCTCGATGGCCGCATCGCCCATGGCCAGGCATCCCGCCGAGACGTTCTTGCCATGGATGAAGATATCTCCGCCAAGATTGGAGCGGCCATCGTACTCCGCGTGTTCCAGATCGAAGTCGTTGGGATAGTCCACTTTCATGGAAAGATGGTAATTGCTGTTGGGGTTGAGGCGGGAAATATGATAGATCCCCTCCGGCACCTGCCGGTCACCCTGACGTAACTTGGGCCCGCGCATGCCGCTGGCCGCCTTGACGTTATAGGGGCGAATCAGTTTGAACTTGCCGTTGCTGCGCCCCCAAAGCTCCATCTTCTTTTCATCCTTGATGGCGATCAGCACAATCTCGCTGGGTGGATAATTGACGCCGGCCTTACGGAAATAGGGTTTCAACTGATCCACCGCGGCCGGCGCGAAGGCGTACAAGGCATCGTCGATGGACCGTGCGCCGCTGGGGAAGGAATACTGTGGCGAATAGGCAAAATCCATGGGAACCCGCAGATAACGGCGCGGTTGCTTCGCATAAGCGACCTTACCGCGACTCGTCAGTTTCTTGCCGCCGTCGCTGGAACACCCTGCCAGCCAGCCCGCAATCAGGCACAGGATCAGGATTGTCGATACTTTACGCATCAGTAAGCTCCTCAAAAAATAGGCGAACACACCCTTACCCGCGTCGAGGCGGATAGGCGTGGGTTCAGAGTAGTGGGAATGGAAGGTTTTCGAATCGAGTCAGGCATGCCGCCTAGCGCACGGAGGTGCGGTAAGTCGATAAATTCGGTAGAAGGATTGAGGTTATTATAACGCCATCAAGATATAGAGTCCGCCGGAATCAGACGAACCAGTCGCCGGCGTAGCGTGTCGTCACTGCCATATCGAAGACCCCAGGGTACTCAGCTCGGCGTGGCATCCTTGCGGCCATAATGGCTATCGACATAACGTTCGACAAGCGTCTGGAATTCCTCGGCGATCCTGTCACCCTTCAGGGTCACGGTTTTCAAACCATCCTCGTAGACAGGAGCGACCGGGTCCTCGCCAGTACCGGGCAGGCTGATACCGATGTTGGAGTGCTTGCTTTCGCCAGGCCCATTGACCACGCAGCCCATGACGGCGACCTGCATGTCCTCGACCCCGTGGTATACCTGCTTCCACTCCGGCATTTTGTGCCGGATGTGGCTCTGAATGTCCTGAGCCAATTGCTGGAAATAGGTGCTCGTGGTCCTGCCGCAACCCGGACAGGCGGTCACCAGTGGCAGGAACGAACGCAAACCCATGGTTTGCAGTATTTCCTGCGCGACAATCACTTCCAGTGTGCGATCATTCTGTACCGGTTCCGGTGTCAGCGAGACGCGGATGGTGTCACCAATCCCCTGTTGCAACAACACTGCCAGGGCGGCGGTGGACGCCACGATACCCTTGGACCCCATGCCCGCCTCGGTCAGCCCCAAATGCAGGGCAAAATCGCAGCGCGCCGCAAGCAACTGGTAGACCGAAACCAACTCCTGGACGCGGCTGAGCTTGCAGGATATGACTATGCGGTTCTGTGGAAGCCCCAGTTCCATGGCGCGATGCGCGCTCTCCAGGGCAGAGGTGATGACGGCCTCTCTCATGACCGCCTCCAATGGCTCCGGCTCGGCCAGTTGTGCATTCTCGTCCAGTAATCGGGCCAGCACGGACTGATCCAGACTGCCCCAGTTCACCCCGATGCGTACCGGCTTGTCATAGCGACAGGCAAATTCAATCATCTGGGCGAACTGCGGATCGCGCTTGGAACCGCGTCCCACATTGCCGGGATTGATGCGGTATTTACCCAAGGCCTCGGCACAAGCCGGATATTTCTCCAGCAACTTGTGACCATTGAAATGGAAGTCGCCGATGATGGGCACGTGACAGTTCCTGGCGTCGAGCTGCTCCCGGATATGGGGGACGGCTTCCGCCGAGGCTTCGTTATTCACGGTCACCCTGACCAGTTCGGAACCCGCGCGGGCCAGCTCGTAGATTTGTTGTACCGTGGCGGCGACATCCGCCGTGTCGGTATTGGTCATGGACTGGACGACGATGGGGGCGCCGCCGCCAATTTGCACCTCACCCACCTTAACGCCGACGGTAGCTTTACGATCGATCATCATCTGGAACCTGATTCATCAAGAAGATTCGAATTGTGTGAATTCTACTGTGAAATGGGGCGGACTGAACCCGGCAAGCCAAATTTTTTGGATCGTTGCCGAATCAGCCCACCGCATTCGGTAATTAGGCCATCGTTTTCGCGATGGCATAGATTTCCTCGGCATCCAGAACCAGATCATTACTTTCGAAGAGGCGGGTGATGCAAGCGCGATGGAGAGCCAGCTTCAGCGTCCCGAAACCCAGTGCGCCCCACACCCGCTTGCCGGAGCGCTCCACACCCTTGTCGGTCATTTCCACTCCGCCGATACCCAGTGGCGGTGTGGCGTTGGCGTCCGCCAGCAACTCCAGGGTAGGGTTATCCTGCCAATGCTCGGGTTTGAGCAGTTCAACGGCCGCCGCGCCAGCCGCGATGACGACTTCCGCTTGCTCGATGGCGCGGCCCCGGTCGTCACAGTCGACCGCCTGCAGCGGCACGACCTCCACGCCGAATTGACGCTTGATTTCAGCCGCCGTTCGCTCTGCCCGTGCCTGCTCCCGGCTGGTCAGACGAATTTCGGCCACGCCCTCCCGCGCCAGCATCACGGCGGCGCGGTGTCCCACCGGCCCGGTGCCCGCCAGAATCACCGCCCGTTTGCCGGCAAGCGGGCCGCTTTTCAGCAGCTTTGCCACGGCGGCGGCAGCCGTGGTGTTGCTGCCATTACTGTCGAGCATGACGGACACGCGAAAATCGGCGAAGAACCGCTTGCGCACGGCGGCCAACAAAGCCTCGCCCGCCGCCATATCGCTCCCGCCGATAAATAGGGCGGTATTCTTCTTATCCTTGGGACCCCGCGTAAAAATGGCGCCATCGACCAGAGCCCCCACCACGTCGGGGGTCAACCCCCCATGCGGCACCACATGATCCGCGCCGCCGTCGTACCCCACAACGGTATCAAACACAGACGGATGACTATCGGTATCGAGCTGGAACAACAATTTTTTCATGGGAGTCAGGACTCGTTGGCAACAAGGAAGTGGGGGTTACGGCCGAACAACCCGGCAAGGAGATGGTTGAGCGCCATCCAGTAACGGAAAGCCGATAAGTTTAGACTAGAATGAGCATGACCGAACGGTCAGCGGGAGGCAATTCTCCATTTGACCATCGCGCTCATGAGTCCCGCGCGCCGGGCCTGAGGCCTGGCGGCCATCATTGGGGGGGCACCTGAGCTGCCTTATAATCCGGGCTTACCAAAGCCCGACGGAGTTCCGCCCCATGATCAAAGATACCCCTCTACAACAGTTTCTGGATGAACTGGCCAGCCAATCCTCCACCCCGGGAGGCGGGAGCGCCGCGGCCATCATGGGCGCCATGGGGGCGGCCCTGGTGTCCATGGTCTGCAACCTGACCGTCGGCAAGCAGAATTATGCCGAGGTCGGCGAACTCATGGTCGACACGTTGGCGCAGGCCGAGGCGCTGCGTGCGCGGCTCATCGGCTTGGTGCAAGCCGACATCCGCGCCTTCGACGCGGTCATGGCCGCCTATGGCCTGCCCCGCCAAACCGAACCCGAAAAGCAGGCGCGCAGTGCGCGTATCCAGGAAGCCTTGAAAGGTGCTACCGAAGCCCCTCTGGAGTGCGCGCAAGCCTGCGCCGACATCATCGCCCTGAGCCGCATCGTCGCCGAACAAGGCAACCGCAATGTAGTCAGCGATGCAGGCGTCGCCGTGCTAGCCGCCCATGCCGCCCTGCGCAGCGCCGCGCTCAATGTCCAGATCAACATCAAGGCCATCAAGGACCCTGAGTTCGTCGCCCAGGCCAGCAGCCGCCTCGAAGCCATTCTGGCCAGCGTGGGTCGGGAATGCGAGGATATTTACCAGTTGGTGTGGGATACACTTTGAGCCCGCATCTCGGGAAAGCCTGGGGTAATCAGGCCTTGCGAAGGTGCACCCATAAGTCTCCTGAGCCACTTGGTCTGACTTCACATGGGCAGCAGGACTGCGGAATTAAACTGCCTTCGCCTATGGCCTCTCAGTCTATGAATGATTGTCGGCCACGTCCTGAAGGGGCCGTCTTAGAGGACATCCGGCACACCTTGTGCTTAAACATGTATGGCCTGAAAATCCTGACTTTTGGCCAAATGCAGGGGTGTTGTATGGGCAACTATGAGGTAACCGACCGCTTCTGGGAACAGGC
>Ga0172373_10005191_pt1 | contig 17965 bp, 17 predicted proteins | sample Lak10m_2_FD_114546 | JGI IMG/M metagenome (GOLD analysis project Ga0172373, IMG submission 114546) | Freshwater microbial communities from Kabuno Bay, South-Kivu, Congo - kab_092012_10m | ecosystem: Environmental > Aquatic > Freshwater > Lake | place: Democratic Republic of the Congo...
AGACTGCGCCGTCATGCTCGAACGCGTGCCCGGCTGTTACCTGTTCATCGGGAACGGCGCTGGCCAGGAGCCTGGAGCCTGCATGGTGCACAACCCGGCCTACGACTTCAACGATCACAATATTGCCATTGGCGCTCAGTACTGGGTGGCTTTGGTCAATGACCTGCTTTCATAACCCCAAAAGGAGACAAACCATGAACCCACGTATTCGAATCAAAGCCCTTGGTGCGACACTGGCAGCGGCGGCCGTCTGGAGCAGTCCCATGACTGCACAGGCCAATACCAGCCTGACCTTGTCAAGCTGGGTACCCCCTGCGCACTTTGTGGTCAAGGACATCCTGGTGCCCTGGTCCGAAGAGGTCAAAAAAGTGACCCAAGGCCGGGTCACCATCAACCTGTTGCCCAAAGCGGTGGGCAGCCCCCCGCAGCATTTTGAATTGGCTCGCAAGGGCGTGGCGGATATCACATGGGGAAACTTCACCTATGAGCCTGAACGCTTCAAGATGATGTGGTTCGCCGAGCTGCCCTTGATGGGCTCCAACTGCGAAGCCACATCGGTCGCACTGTGGCGCAGTTATGACAAATTCCTGGCCAGCAACGAAGCCTTCAAGGGAGTCAGGATGCTTGGCGTCGGCATGCTCGGTGGCGGACAGTTCAACCACCCTAACAAGCAAGTCGACACTCTTGATGCACTCAAAGGTCAAAAGGTACGCATGGGCGGCCCCATTCAGAAGCGCTTGCTGGAAGAGTTGGGCGCCATCCCGGTCGCCGGCCCCGGCCCCAAAGCTTATGAAATGCTGCAAGGGGGGCAGATCGACGCTTCCCTGCACCCCATGGAGTCGGTGGTAAATTTCCGGCTGGATGGGGTTCTCAAGCACCACACCATTGTCCCCAATGGCCTCTACGATGCCACGTTCTTCATTGTGATCAACGAAGGCAAATGGAACAAAATCAGCAAGGCGGACCAGGCCGCGATCATGAAAGTCTCTGGCGAAGCGCTCTCGCGGAAATGGGGCCAGGAATTCGACAAGCAGGCCCAGTCGGCTGAAACCAAGATGCGCAAAGACGGACACGTGTTCGGGACTCCTGGCAAGGACGTGATGAACATCATCCGCAAAGTTCGTGCCGACATGCTCCAGGAACTCAACAACGAAGGCCCGAAGTTTGGCGTGAGCAACCACAATGCCATGATCGACTTCTATGAACAACAGTACAAACTGTTGACAAAATAATTTGCCTGTCCAAAAAGATCACCACCATGAACCGTGTTCTTCAACCTCTTCAGCGTCTGGTAAGCACGGGCTTGGTCCTGATGCTGTTTGCCATGGTTGCGCTGACCTTTGTCGATGTCCTCGGAAGACGGCTATTCAATACGCCTGTATTTGGAGCCAATGACATCACAGAACACCTCATGGCGGTGATCATCTTTTCCGGCCTGCCTTTGCTGACCAGCCAGCGCGGTCATCTGAGCATTGATTTGTTTGACAAATGGTTACTCAGCCCGCAATGGCGACTGTGGCACCGAGCAGTAGACTTTTTGATTGCCACCGTACTGGCACTGATCGCTTTTGAGTATTACCAATCGATTGAAGAAGCCCGCAACATCAACGAAGTCAGCCAGGCATTGCTGATTCCCCGGTACTGGATGTATGGCTTCATTGCCTTCACGACCACACTGGCCGCCATCACAGCCCTTTTTGTCGAGCCTCCACAACCCGAACAACACGAGGACATCGCATCATGATCACCGGATTGATCTGTCTGGCAGCCGTTCTGCTGCTGGCATTCCTGCGGGTTCCTCTTGGCATCAGTCTGTTGACCGTCGCCATCGGCGGCATCAGCTACATCAACAGCTTTGACGTCGCCCGAACCTTGCTACCCATGACGCTGTCGGAAGCCGCATTCTCTTATGACCTCGCGGTTGTACCCCTGTTCATCCTGATGGGCGACATCCTGTCACGCACGGGCATTTCAGCCGACTTATTTCGCGCCGCTTATGCCTTTTTGGGCGCCATTCGTGGAGGTTTGGCATTGGCCACCATGGTGACCTGTGCGGGCTTCAGTGCCGTCTGTGGCTCCAGCTTTGCCACTGCAGCCACCATGGCCAAAGTGGCTTATCCCAGCATGCAAAAGTATGGCTACTCAGAGCGCCTGGCTACAGCCACCATCGCTGCTGGCGGCACCCTGGGCATTTTGATTCCACCGTCCATCATCCTGATGATTTACGGCATCCTCACACAACAAAACATTGGGGAACTGTTTGTGGCAGGTGTTCTGCCCGGTTTGCTGGGTCTGGCCTTGTACATGCTGGCCATCTACCTGATCGCCGTTTTCAAACCCGAACACGCTCCTCGCGGCGAGAAGGTCAGTGCAATTGAACGGTGGCAGTCATTGTCTGGTGTCTGGCCCTTCATGGCTCTGTTCACCCTCATCATTGGTGGTTTGTATCTGGGCTGGTTCACAGCCACCGAAGCCGGCGGCATGGGGGCTGGCATGGCACTGCTCATCGCTCTGCTTCAAAAGCGCTTGTCCTGGCGAACCTTTCATGAGACCTTGCTGTCGACCGCCAAAACCTCTGTGATGCTCTACGTGGTGCTGTTTGGCGCCATGATGTTCTCGCAGCTGATCTCTTTTTCCGGGCTGGCCGATGAACTGCTGAACATGGTGCAAGGTTCTGGGCTGTCAAAAACTGGCATTCTGCTGTCCATCCTGGCGGTATTCCTGTTGCTGGGTTGCGTGATGGATTCGATGGCCATCATCCTGATTTTTGTCCCGCTGTTCACGCCTGTACTCATCGCACAAGGTTTCGACCTGGTGTGGTTCGGCATCATCGTGGTGGTACTCACCGAAATCGGTCTGATTACCCCGCCTGTAGGCATGAACGTGTTTGTACTGAAAGCAAATTTACCAGGCGTGCGCGTGGGCACCATCTTCCGTGGTCTGGTGCCCTTCATCGCCGCCGACCTTGTGCGCTTGGGCGTGCTGGTCGGTTTCCCATCGATTTCGCTGGTTCTTGTTCAGCTCATGAGATAATCAAATTCGTCTGCATCGGGAGAGACCAGCCCCGCGCTGGCGCCGAAGGAGCAACCACCCCGGAAACTCTCAGGCCAAAGGACCGATGCAGGAAGGCGCCCGATAGGGCACCACACACTCTGAAGAGTGATCAGGACTCGTCACCTGGTCCACCGCAGGAGCAAGTTCCACCCTGGAACGAATCTCTCAGGTCTCAAACAGAGGGGGTCATGCCGTGCACATGCCGTGCGCTGCATGTCCTTCCATTTGAGACGTTTTGCAAAGAGAGAAAGCTCCATGAAAAAGCACATGGTTGTCATCGGCGGCGGCATCACCGGCGTCACTTCCGCCTACGCCCTCGCCCGTGAGGGTTTCCAGGTCACCCTCATCGAGAAAAACCGCTACGCGGCGATGGAAACGTCGTATGCCAACGGCGGACAGCTTTCGGCATCGAACGCCGAAGTCTGGACCCACCCGTCCACCCTCATCAAGGGCCTCAAATGGATGATGAAGGCCGACGCCCCACTTTTGATGAACCCCAAGCCCAGCTGGCACAAGTTCAGCTGGATCGCTGAGTTCGTCGCCAACATCCCCAAGTACGAACGCAACACCATCGATACAGCCAAACTGGCCATCGACGCCCGTGAGCACCTGTTCGCCTGGGCGGCCAGCGAAGGCATCGACTTTGACCACAAGCGCGAAGGCATCCTGCACATCTACCGCGACAAAAAGGGCTTTGATCATGCAGGCCGTGTGTCAAAACTGCTGGCCGCGGGTGGGCTTGAACGCCGCGCTGTTACTCCTGATGAAATGCGCGCCATAGAGCCTACGTTGCAGGGCCAGTACTACGGCGGCTACTTCACTGAAAGCGACTCCACGGGCGACATCCACAAATTCACTTTTGGCCTGGCACAGGCTTGCAAGCGACTGGGTGTGCAAATGCTCACGGGGCATGAGGTATTGAATGTCAGCAGTGATGGCAACGTCGCCACAGTCCTGGTCCGCTATGAGGGACAGATCGACACCTTGCGTTTTGACGGCATCGTCATCAGCGCCGGCGTGCACAGCCGTCGTCTGGCGGCGCAACTCGGCGATCGTCTCAATGTCTACCCGGTCAAGGGCTACTCGATCACCGTCAACATGCCTGACGCCGCCAGTCAGGCCGCTGCGCCGCAAGTCAGCCTGCTGGACGATGAAACAAAACTGGTCACCAGCCGCCTTGGTGATGACCGCTTCCGCGTGGCCGGCACCGCCGAGTTCAACGGCTTCAACCTCGACATTCGCGCCGACCGCATCGCCCCGCTGATTCGCTGGGTCAACGAATGCTTCCCAGGCATCGACACCCGCAAAGTGGTGCCCTGGGCCGGCCTGCGCCCCATGATGCCTGACATGTTGCCGCGCGTCGGTGCTGGCAAAAAAGCCAATGTGTTCTACAACACGGGTCACGGTCACCTGGGCTGGACGTTGAGCGCCATCACCGCGCATCAGCTGGCAGGGCATGTGATCGGTTGGTCCCGTCAGCAAGGTGCCGCGTCAGCCGGACCACGCTTGGCACAAGCCTGAGCTTCACCCAACCCACCCACTTCACCCAAGAGGCTGCATGGCTGTTTCCGTCTTTGACCTGTTCAAAATTGGCATCGGCCCCAGCAGTTCTCACACCGTGGGGCCGATGCGGGCAGCCCGGCTGTTTGTGCAGCACTTGCACAGCCAGGGTGTGCTGCAGCGCACCGCACGCGTGCGCTGCAGCCTGCACGGCTCACTGGGTGCCACAGGCAAAGGGCACGGCAGTGACAAGGCCGTGATCCTGGGCCTGTGCGGGTTGGAACCGGAAACGGTGCAGATCGAGGACATCGAACCCACACTGGAACGCATCCGCTGCGAACAGCGTCTGCCCTTGCTGGGCATCCACCCTGTGCCCTGGCACGACAAAGAAGATTTGCTGCTCTACCGCAACCAGAGCCTGCCTTTTCATGCCAACGGCATGAAGCTGTTCGCCTGGGACGCCGAGGGTGCCTTGCTCGCGGAACGCACCTATTACTCGGTGGGCGGGGGCTTCGTGATCAGCGAAGCTGTGGCCCAAGACGGTGAACGCCAAAAACACCTGGCACCTGACACCACACAGCTGCCCATCGCCTTTCGCAGCGGTGATGAATTGCTGCAACGTTGCCACGAACACGGCTTGAGCATGGCGGGGGTGATGCGCGTCAACGAACGCCATTGGCGCAGCGATGCCGACATCGACCAGGGTTTGCTGCACATTTGGGCCACCATGCAGGACTGCGTGGCAGCAGGCTTGCGCCACGATGGCATCCTGCCCGGGGGGTTCAAGGTCAAGCGCCGTGCGCCCAAGCTGTGGCGCGAGCTGAGCAGCCAGCCTGAGAAAGCCCTGACCGACCCTTTGGCGGTGCTTGACTGGGTCAATCTGTATGCCCTGGCGGTGAACGAAGAAAACGCCGCGGGCGGTCGGGTGGTCACTGCGCCCACCAACGGGGCGGCTGGCATCGTGCCCGCCGTGCTGCATTACTACCGGCGTTTTGTGCCGGGTGCCAGCGATGCCGGGGTGATCGACTTTTTGCTGACGGCTGGTGCCATTGGCATTCTGTACAAGGAAAACGCCAGCATCAGCGGCGCAGAGGTCGGATGCCAGGGCGAGGTGGGCGTGGCCTGTTCGATGGCTGCCGGGGCGCTGTGTGCCGTCTTGGGTGGTACGCCCGAGCAGGTCGAGAATGCCGCCGAAATCGGCATGGAACACCACCTGGGCCTGACCTGCGATCCTGTGGGCGGTCTGGTGCAGATTCCCTGCATCGAGCGCAACGCCATCGCCTCGGTCAAAGCCATCAATGCCGCCCGCATGGCGCTGCACGGTGATGGCAGCCATTTTGTGAGCCTGGACAAGGTCATCAAAACCATGCGCGAAACCGGGGCCGACATGAAAACCAAATACAAGGAAACCGCACGCGGGGGGCTGGCCGTCAACATCATCGAATGCTGAACTGGTAAGCCCGCGATCGGCCCAACAAACACAACAACAACCCCCACTGGGAGACAACGTGAACACGACCCAACAACAATTTGCCAGCGACAACTACGCAGGCGCTTGCCCCGAAGCCTTGCAAGCCCTGCTGGAGGCCAACGCCAGCGGGCACGAACCGGCCTATGGCGATGACCGCTGGACCGAGCGCTCAAGCAACATGCTGCGCGAGCTGTTCGAGATCGATTGCGACGTGTACTACGTCTTCAACGGCACGGCCGCGAACTCACTGGCATTGGCCGCCATGTGCCAGAGCTACCACTCGGTCATTTGCACCCCGGTCGCGCATGTGGAAACCGACGAATGTGGAGGCCCTGAATTTTTCTCCAACGGCTCTAAACTGCTGGTGGCCGAGGGGTTGTCAGCCCAAGCCCAGCGCGGCAAATTGACGCCTGAAGCGATCGAAGCCCTGGTCACCAAGCGCAGCGACATCCACTACCCTCGCCCCAAAGTCGCCTCCATCACCCAAGCCACCGAACTGGGCACGGTCTACAGTGTGGACGAAGTGCGTTCGTTGTCGTGGATGGCCCAAAAGCACAGCCTGAAACTGCACATGGACGGTGCCCGCTTTGCCAACGCGGTGGCACACCTGGGCTGCAGCCCGGCCGAGATCACCTGGAAAGCGGGGGTGGATGTGCTCTGCTTTGGCGGCACCAAAAACGGCCTGCCGGTCGGCGAAGCGGTGGTCTTTTTTGACCGGGAGCTGTCGCAAGACTTTGCCTGGCGTGTCAAACAAGCGGGGCAACTGGCGTCCAAAATGCGCTTCATTTCGGCCCCCTGGGTTGGTTTGCTCGAAAACGACGTCTGGCTGCGCAACGCACGCCACGCCAACGCCATGGCGCAGCGCCTGTACACGGGCTTGCTGCAAATCCCGGGCGTGCAGGTCTTGCACCGGCCCGAGGCCAATGGCGTGTTTGCACAGCTGCCCGCCCCGATGGTGGACGCCCTGCACGCCAAAGGCTGGAAGTTCTACCAGTTCATTGCGGGTGGCGGCTGCCGCTTCATGTGTGCATGGGACACCACCGAAGCCTCGGTGGATGCCTTGCTGGCAGACATCCATAACCTGAACCCCTGAGTCGGGCCAGCCCCCGTGCCCGCACCCGGCACAGTGCGTCACGGGACATGCGCTGCCGCTTTGACTGGCTTCGGGGGTCCGCATCATGGACAATCTGGCCTGCGCCCTCCACTGTCCAACACAACCCACATGCCGCTTCACATCCTGCCCGTCGATTACCAAAACCCGGTCCACCGCCATGCCCTGGTGATGCTGCTGGACGCCTACGCCCAAGACCCGATGGGCGGGGGCGAAGGACTGACGCAGGATGTGAAAGATCGCTTGTGCGATGACCTGGCTGCACGCAGCGATGCAGCCAGCTTCATCGCCTGGCTGGACGATGCGCCTGTGGGCGTGGTCAACTGCATCGAGGGCTATTCGACCTTCAAGGCGCGGCCCCTGATGAACATCCACGACATCGCCGTGCTGCCCGGGCACCGGGGTGCAGGGGTCGGCCAGGCTTTGCTGGCCGCTGCCGAGCAGCATGCGCAGGCGCGTGGCTGCTGCAAGCTCACGCTGGAAGTGCTGACCGGCAATGCGCGGGCTTTAAAGAGTTACCTCGGCTTCGGCTTTGAGCCCTATGCGCTGGACCCCGCTGCGGGTCAGGCCAGCTTCATGCAAAAGTGGCTTTGAACAAAACCCTGTAGGTCGGGCCTTTACGGTCCGATCCTTGATTTTTTCGCTAAACGACATTTTCAAAAGGCGGCAGCACACCGACGATGTCGGACCTGGAGGCGCCGACCTACAAAGACCACGCGCCCAAATCAAAAGTCGCTGGACGACTGCACCTGCTCTTTGGCCAGCTGCCACTGCTCTTTGAGCCAGCGCTTGAGTTCGGCATCGTTCTGAATGCGGCGTAAATCGGCCGCCAGGCTGTCGGCGTTGTGCCGTTGGTCGGCCTGGATGCGCTGCAGGGCTTGCGTCATCGCCGCCTCGTCGGCATCGGCCCGCACCGGCACGCACAGCTCGCGGCTCAAGCGGCTTTGCAAAGCGTCCAGATCGTCCTCCAGCGCGGCGACCTGTTCCTTCAACAGTGAAGCCATGGCGATGAGCTGGGCATCGGCCATGCGGGTGGCGTTTTGCGGACTGATCTGCGTCACCTGCATTTGCAAGCGCAGCAATGTGCTCAGCTCATTTTTTTCATAGGCGGCATTGACCTCACTCATCAGCGCGGTTTTGCGCAGGCGCTCTTGCTCGTCGGGCTCACGGTCCGGGTGCAAGGTGCTGGCCAGTTGCCGAAACACCGTGCGGATGGCGCTTTTGGCATCGGCCTCGCGCAGCACAGCGGGCGGCACCTCGCCTTTTTCGGCGGCCGCGCTTTTCTTTTGGGCTTGTTTGTGAGCTTTTTTGGCCGCACGCTTGGCCGCCTTGCGCTGCTCGTCGGCCTCTTGCTGGCGTTGCCACTGGCGCATGCCCGCTTGCATCATCTCTTCGGGTGTCTGGTAATAGCTGGGATTTTGAATCGGCTGACCCAGCGCTTCTTCGATGCGCCCGCGCAGGCGCTGCGCCGCCTCGGCCTGCTCTTGGGCTGCTTCCTGGGTGTCCTCATCGCTCACATACAAATCGGCCAGGGCCTGCACTTGCGGGTCAGCGCTGGCGGCCAATTGGTTGATCAAACCGCGCACCAGTCCCCGGGCCATGCGCTGCTGTCTGTCGGTGAAGTCTGCGGTTTGCAGGCGCTCATGCACAAAGAGCAGCAAGCGTTTGCGGTGGGCCTGCGCCAGCTGCACCGACTCGCGCAAGGCCTGCATGTGGACATACCGGTGCCGGTCTGACCACGCCTGCAGCCGCTCGATCTGGCCGGAGAGCTGCTCGATCCGGGCCAGCAAGGCGTTGAAGCGCTGCTGGGCGGGCGTGAGCGGGGCTTGATCGCCGGGCTGCACCATCAAGGCAGACAGGGAAACGGCAGCGTCTTGGGGCGCTTCGGGCGGGGAGATCATTGAAAAGAGTGGAGCGAAGACTGATGGGCTGCTGGATGTTACCCCCCCGTGAGAGGCCGCTCCTGCGGCCGAATGCAGGAAGAGGCTTGGCCAGTCGATAATCCCCCCACCGATTCGACAAGCTCCTGCCTAATGCCCAGCCCCACCCCGTTCAAAGTGCTCAGCCTCATCCCGCCGATGACGCAGCTGAACACGCCCTACCCGTCCACGGCCTACCTGACGGGTTTTTTGCGTTCACGGGGGTTTGATGCAGTGCAAGAAGACTTGGCCCTGGCCACCGTGCTCGCCTTGCTGAACAAAAAGGGGCTGACCGCTTTGCGTGACGCAGCGCTGGCCTTGCCCGTTGAAGAGCGCTCGGGCCCGGTGAACTTTTTCCTCGACCACTTCAACGATTACGCCGTCAGCATCGACCCGGTGATCGCGTTTTTGCAAGGCCGCGACAGCACGCTCAGCCACCGCATCGCTGGCCGGGGCTTTTTGCCCGAAGGCCCGCGCTTTGCCGCGCTGGACGCCTACAACGACGACGGTACGGGCGACCCGATTGGCTGGGCTTTTGGTGCCTTGGGTCAGACCGACCGCGCCCGGCACCTGGCCACCTTGTACCTGAACGACCTGGCCGATGTGCTGCGCGACGCCGTGGACGAAGGCTTTGAATTCGTGCGCTACGCCGAGCGCCTGGCCGCCAGTCAGCCCAGCTTTGACGCGCTGGCCGAGGCCCTGGCCGAGCCGCCCAATTTGATCGACAGCACGCTGGAGCGCCTGGCCCTGCAGGCCATTGAACGCCACCAGCCGCAACTGGTGCTGCTGTCGGTGCCCTTCCCCGGCTCGGTTTATGCGGCGTTTCGCATCGCCCAGTGCATCAAGCGCACACACCCGCACATCCGCATTGGCTTGGGTGGCGGCTTCGTCAACACCGAGCTGCGGGAACTCAAAGACGCCCGCCTGTTTGATTTTGTGGACTTTGTGACGCTGGACAGCGGCGAGCGCCCGGTGCTCGCGCTGGTCGAGCACCTGCAAGGCCAGCGCAGCCTCGAGCGGCTGGTGCGCACCTTTGTACCGGAGGGCAATAGTGAAAACCCACGTGTCCGTTATATCAACTGGCCCGAACCAGACATTCCGTTTGAAGACGTGGGCACCCCTACCTGGGACGGTCTGCCGATCCACGACTACCTGAGTCTGCTGGACATGCTCAACCCCATGCACCGGCTCTGGAGCGATGGGCGCTGGAACAAGCTCACCATCGCCCACGGCTGCTACTGGAAAAAATGCAGCTTCTGCGATGTCAGCCTGGACTACATTGGCCGCTACGAGACCGCGCAGGCCAGCACCCTGGTAGACCGAATCGAGCGCATCGTGGCCGAGACGGGTCAGACCGGTTTCCACTTCGTGGACGAGGCCGCTCCACCCAAAATGCTCAAGGCCCTGGCTGAAGAGCTGCTGCGACGCAAGGTACAGATCAGCTGGTGGGGCAATATCCGCTTTGAAAAAACCTTCACGCCCGAGCTGAGCGAGCTGCTGGCGACAAGCGGCTGCATCGCCCTGTCAGGCGGCCTCGAAGTGGCTTCCGACCGTTTGCTGGCCCTGATGCAAAAAGGCGTCACAGTGGACCAGGTGGCCCGCGTGACGCGTGGCATGGCCGACGCAGGCATCCTAGTGCACGCCTACCTGATGTACGGCTTTCCGACGCAAAACCTTCAAGACACGGTGGACGCACTCGAATACGTGCGCCAGCTGTTTGAAAACGGCTGCATCCACAGCGGCTTTTTTCACCGCTTTGTCTGCACCGTGCATTCGCCCGTGGGCCAGAACCCCGAGGCCTACGGCGTGCAGCTGCAGCCACTACCGTCGGTCACATTCGCCAAGAACGACATCGGGTTCATCGACCCCACGCCCATGCCCAAAGGCGTGGACCACGACGTTCTGGGCAGGGGCCTGAAGAAAGCCATCTACAACTTCATGCACGGCGTGGGCCTGGAGCAGGACGTGCGCGACTGGTTTGAACTGCCGCGTGGCGTCTGTCCCAAGCCCACAGTCAGGCGCGAGTACATCGCACGGGCACTGACACACTGAAGCTCACCAGGCAATCGACTGCCCCCGATGGTCCAGAAACAGCGCACGCCCGGTGGCAGGGGTGACATCGAGCGCCTGCAAGAGCCCTTGCACCGATGCATCAGGCGCCAAGGCGTCGTCCCCGACAAAGGGCCGACTCAGAGATGAGCGCACGGTGCCAGGTTGAAGTGCCGCCACCACCGCCAGCGGGCGCTGTCGACTGATTTCAATCGCAGCCGTCTGCAACAGCTGGTTGAGTGCGGCCTTAGCTGCGCGGTAACCGTACCACCCACCCTTGTAGTTATCCTCAATGCTGCCCACGCGCGCCGAGAGCTTGGCCCAGATGACCCGCTCGCCACGCGCCAGCAACGGGCTCAGATGGCGCAGCAGCAGGGCTGGTCCTACGGCATTGATCTTCAAACTCCGCAGAAGTCGCTGGGCGTCAAGTTCCTGCAAGCGTTTTTCGGGGCCATGGCCATCGATGGTGAGTGCGCCTGTGGCATCGACCACCAGATGCAAAGGGCCTTGCAGCTGAGCGGCCAGCGCCATGAGGCTGACTTCATCTTCCAAATCCCACTCGATGGGTTCACCTCGCCTGATGGCCTGCACATCGCTGCAGCGCGGATCGGCACGCAAGGCCTGCACGAAGGCTTGCCCAATGCTGCCGCTGGCGCCAATCACCAGCGCACGGTAGCTCTCTGGCAAGCTGCGCATGGAGACCATCATCCTCGGCCTCCCGCCTCGTACACGCAGCGAAAGCCGATGTAGACCGCATAAAAGTCAGCGCTTTTGAAGGCCTGCACATCGGCTTTCATCTGGTAAGGCGGGTACCACCAGGAGCCCCCCAGGGTCTGTCGCTTCTGCTCGCGGGCATCTAGTGCCCACTCCCACACATTGGCGCCCATGTCGTGCAAACCATTCACACCGGCACGCGTCTGCGTGACCGGCGCAGCCCGGGGCCAGGGGTCGGGGTCGCTGGTATTGGCGCCTTGTGGGCTGTCGCCCGTGGTCCAGGGGTAGGTTTTGCCGCGTACCCAGGGGGCCGGGGGCGATGTTCGCAACTCGGTAAAGCCTGCACGGCGCCATTCGGCTGAAGTGGGCAAGCGCCCACCGGCCCACTGACAGTAGGCGGCGGCTTCGGTATGAGTCAGGTGGACAGCGGGCAACTCGGGCGCAGCCGGCACACCGTCGGGCTGGCGCCAGGTCCAACCGGGGCGGCGCTGCCAACCCGCCACGTATTCAAAGCCCCCGCCCTCTTGCTCGGCGCGGGTGCGCACACCCGTGGCCTGCACGTACCGGGCAAATTGCCCAATCGTTACCTCGGTGCGGTCGATCTGCAGGCTGCCCATTTCTGGCAGCACCACTCTCTCGTCAATCTGTGCCAGCGCACTGCTCAGCAGCAAGAGCACTGACGCCATGGCTGCACACACCTGCTTCATGCCCTGTTCTCCTGCTCAGGCCACCAGCGCAGCGCTGCGCGCTGCAAGCGCGGTCGCAGCGGCAAAAAAGCGCGGTAAGCCAGCTCCAGCACCCAGGACATGGGTGGCCAAACAAACACCCAGCCAAGCACTCGCCAGCCTGGCAAGGCCAGCCACAAGCGTGCGAAGGCCGCGCCTGCACACAACAACCGGTTCTGTTCATCGCGCACATGAAAGCGGCGCATCGCGTCCTCGCATGACAGACCTTCACCCAGAGGCAGACCTGCGCTCACATCCAGCCAGAGTATTCGGTCTGCACCCTGCGAGCGGCGGTACAAGGCGATCTCGCGTCGACACAGCGGGCAGCTGCCGTCGTAATAAACAGTAAGTCCGGGGATCATCATGGTCTGTCTCTAATGCAGGCTGAATGAATCCATCGAAATCGTCTGAAACTGTACCTCCCGACTGATATAGACCGGGCGAGGACCATTGACCTGCCCCCAACCCGCAGCGCCCAAAGCAAAGTAAATCGTCATAAAGTGTTCATCGGTGGGGTGCGCCCGCTTTGCATGTGGTGCCTGGGTTCGGTAGTCCAGCATGGCAGGTAAATCGCTCCGCATCAGCGTATCGTGTACCCAATCGCAGAATTCGTTCACATAAGACTCGGTCGGACCGTCTTCACGGCGCAGCTCGTACAGGTTATGCGTCATGCTGCCAGAGGCGATCAATAAAACGCCTTGCTCGCGCAGAGACGCCAGTGCCTGACCCACCGCGTAAATGTTGGCCGTGCTAAAGCCATCGGGCAAGGACACCTGAACCACTGGCACATCGGCCTGCGGGTACAAATGCATTAATGGCACCCAGCAACCGTGGTCAAACGGACGGAGCTCGTCTGCTGCATGCTGCACTCCCGCCTCGCGCAGCAAATCGAGCACTGTTTCGGCCAGCGCCGGGTCGCCTTTCGCGGGGTACTGAAGCTGGTAAAGCGCATCAGGGAAACCACCAAAGTCGTGCCAGGTACGCGGTTTAGAAGCACTCATCACGGCCACGCCACCGCGCGTCATCCAGTGGGGAGACATGAGCACAATGCCTGTGATGCGGCCAGCAGGTGCCTGCTGTGTAGCCCATTGATGCAAGGCCGGGCCGGTCTGAGCTGGGTTGAGTGCAAACATCGGCGAGCCATGGGAAACAAACAACACCGGCGTGCGAGAAATCGCATTCACTCGTCCGCCTCCCAGGCGGCCTGCGCCGCAATTTGTCGCAAGGCCTGCTCAAATACCGCAGAGGGTTGTCCGCCCGAAATCAAGTGCTTGTCGTTGATGATGATCGCGGGCACCGAGCGCACGCCAGCCTGCTGATACATGCGTTCCACGGCGTGCACCTTGTCGGCATAGGCATCCATGTCCAGCACCTCCTTGGCCGCCACTTCATTCAGCCCGGCCTCGCGCACTGCGCCCAGCAGCACCGCTTTGTCGGCAATGTGCGCGGCCCGGCCATGGTAGGCGGCCAGCAAAGCCTGCTTGAGGCGAAGCTGTGCGCCCTCACCCTGGCCTTCGGCCCAAGCCAGCAAGCGGTGGGCGTCGAACGTGTTCCACACGCGGCCGCGCCCATCAGGGTTGAAAGCAAAGCCCACCTCTTGCCCCCGCGCCGTGATGGTCTGGCGAATACGAGCCTGATCCGCAGCGGTGGAGCCATATTTTTGCGTCAAGTGCTCGGACAGATCCTGACCCTCAGGTCCCATATCAGGGTTGAGTTCAAAGGGCTGAAAATGCAGCTCGGCGTTCACTTCACCTTGCAAGCGGTCGAGGGCTTGCAGCAACGAATACAAACCCACAGCGCACCAGGGACAGGCCACGTCCGAGACGAAATCGATTTTCAGGGAAATGCTCATGTCAGCATCTTGCCCCAAATCGCGGACAATGGGGACATTGCATACGCCATACCCCCTGAGCACATCATGAAAATCCTGTCCCTCAACGGCATCAACCTGAACATGTTTGGCAAGCGTGATCCAGCGCAGTACGGCACCGCCACCCTGGCTGAAATCGACCAGAAACTCCAGGCACTAGGGCAGGAACTGGGCGCAGAAGTCGAGTGTTTCCAGACTAACCATGAAGGCGAAATGGCCGAGCGCATTCACCGCGCACACACTGACGGAACACAAGCCGTGCTGATCAATGCCGGTGCCTGGACGCATTACAGCTACGGCATCCGCGATGCGCTGGCCATCCTCAAGTGCCCCATCATCGAGGTGCACATGTCCAACATCCATGCCCGCGAAGAATTTCGCCACCACTCGGTCATTGCACCGATTGCCAAAGGTCAGATCGCCGGTTTTGGTGTGGACAGCTACTTGCTGGCCCTGCGTGCCGCCGTGTCAGCCCTTCAGGCCTGATCACTCAAGGTCTGGATCAAGGCGGCGTTGAACGCTTGCGCCGCCTCGTACTGAACCCAATGCCCTGCAGCGGACACCGTGGTCCAGCGGTTCCACTGCGCACACAGCATTTGCATGGCTCCCTGCACCTCGGGTAGCCGCTCTCGATAAAGCGCATCGTATTCACCGTAAATGGCACTCACTGGCACCGGGACATCAGCCAAGGCTCGCGCCAGAATGTCGGTGGTCGACAAACGCCTGCGTGGCATGCGGTCGCGGTGCACATTCGCAGTGTGCAAGGCCAGCGCCAGACGGTCCAATGCACCGGCCTGATGAAACATCAGGGCCATCAAGTTGTATTTATGGATTTCGTCCTGCGCCTCGGGCGTGGCCAGGTGCCGCCAGCCTTTAAGTGGCGTACGCACCGCTGTTTGAAGACCCATGCCGGGTGCGCCCACTAGCACCAGAGCGTGTGCGTCCTGCGGATAGGCTTGCAGCCACAAACCCGCCGTCATGCCGCCGAACGAAAAGCCCACCAGCTGGACAGGCCCCCTGGGGTTCAGTTGCTGAAGGCCACCGTGCAAATAGGGCGGCAAGGCATCCACATCCTGGCAGCCCGGAGGCAAATCGGAATCGCCAAAACCCGGCAGATCAGGCACCAGCACGCGCCAACCTGCATCACGCAAGGCTGCAATGTTGAGCACCCAATGCAGCCAGCTGCCGCTGCCCCCATGAAGCAAGACCACTGCAGGTCGCTCTGGCTCACCCCAGGTGTGCCAGACCAAGTCCACATTGTTGACCGTCGTGACCACACTTTGTCCATCGCTCAAACCGGTGCGCAAGTCTGCGGGTATGAAAGCAGGCAGGTTCAACATCGTCATGCGCCATGAACTGCGGCAGGGTGCGCTAAACGCCAAGCGCGCCAGCCTGCTGCGGTGGCTGCGACGGCGCACACCGTCATGGCCACAAACACGGCTTGCAGTCCCCAGCGCTCACTGATCAAGCCCCCTGCAAAGCCTCCCAGCACTCCCGTGACGCCATAAGCGATCACGGTGTACAAGGCTTGGCCGCGACCACGCATACGCCCCGGAAAATGGTGCGACAACAGCGCTACACATGCCGTGTGATGGGCTGCGAAAGTCAGGGCGTGCAAAGCCTGGGCCACCAGCAGCAGCCACAACACATCGGCCCACACTGCCGTCACTCCCATACGCACCGCCATGGTGGCAGAGCTCAGCACGATCCATGCCGTCAGGGGCAACCGAGGCAACCACCGAGATTGCGTGAAGAACCAGGCTATCTCGACCAACACCGACACGGCCCAAAGGACCCCGATCATGGTTTTGCTGTAACCCAATGCATCCAGGTATAGCGAGAAAAAAACGTAAAGCCCCATGTGAGAGAGAACATGGAAAAAAGCCGCGATGAAAAACCAACGAATTTCCGGGCGCTGCACCACGCCCCATACGCGCACGCTTTGGGCTTGCACTGGCTGGGCTTCTTTCAAATTGGGCATGAGCAGTGTGCTGACCCATACCGCCAACAGGCTCAACACCGTCCATGTCGCAAAGCTTTGCATGCCTTGGGTTTCAAACCAGGCCCCAGCAGCGAACACCGTGACCATGAAGCCCAGCGAACCCCACAAACGCACGCGTCCGTAACGCTGCGCATCAAAGCCGCCCCCTAGACTGACCAAGTGTGCCATGGCGGCTTCACTCATGGGCATCATCGCGCTGGTGTGCGTGAACATCACCAGCAAGACCACCCCCAACAGCGTTGGAGACAAAGGCCACCACAGCAAACTTGCGCACAACAGTGCTACAGCAGCACCCCACCGCAAAAAGCGCACACGCTCGCCCGTATGGTCACTGAGCCAGCCCCACACGTAGGGTGCAAACAAGCGCGTCACTGCCTGCATCGAGCTGAGCACACTGATGGTCAGCAAGCCCAGGCCCAAGTCTTTGAGCCACAGCGGAAGGTAGGAGTTGAACAACCCAATGTGGGCGAAGTAGGTCGCCGACAGGGCTGCAAAGGGCAGCAGCGCCTTACGCTCTGCCTTCAATGCTTGCTGGCCGCAATCGGGGCCAGATCGTGGGCCACATCCGCACTTTGCGCACGGAACTGCAGGGCATGCTCCATGATCACCAACGCCAGCATAGCCTCAGCAATCGGCGTGGCACGAATGCCCACGCAAGGGTCATGACGGCCCTTGGTAATGACTTCAGTCGCATGCCCCTCGGAGTCAATCGTTTGGCGCGGAATCAAAATTGAACTGGTGGGCTTGATGGCTAGCGACACCTCAATGTCCTGCCCCGAACTGATGCCACCCAGAATGCCACCCGCGTTGTTGCCCACAAAGCCTTCGGGTGTGAGCGAGTCACCAGCGGTACTGCCCTTTTGGAGCACACAGCCAAATCCAGCGCCGATCTCCACGCCTTTGACAGCGTTGATGCCCATCATGGCGTAGGCGATGTCGGCGTCCAGCTTGTCAAACAGCGGCTGACCCAGGCCCACCGGCACACCACGCGCCACTACGCGCAAACGTGCTCCGCACGAATCGCCGGACTTGCGCAGTGCGCCCATGTAGTCCTCAAGGGCAGAAACATCGGTTACAGGCGCAAAAAACGGGTTGTTGGGCACATGGTCCCAGCTTTCAAAGCCAATGGGTACATCGCCAATTTGCGTCATGCAACCCACAAAGGTGGTGCCCATTTTTTCCTTGAGCCACTTCTTCGCGACGGCACCAGCGGCCACCATGGGCGCTGTCAGGCGGGCCGAAGAACGACCACCACCACGTGGGTCTCGAATACCGTATTTACGCCAGTAGGTGTAATCGGCATGACCGGGGCGGAAGGTTTGCAGAATATCGCCGTAGTCTTTGCTGCGCTGGTCGGTGTTATGGATCAGCAGGCAAATCGGAGTCCCCGTGGTCTTGCCCTGATACACACCAGAGAGAATTTGCACCGCATCGGGTTCGCTGCGCTGGGTGACGAATTTGCTGGTCCCTGGACGGCGGCGATCCAGATCGGGCTGGATATCAGCCTCAGACAGCTCGAGCCCCGGGGGGCAGCCATCAATCACGCAGCC